>WNFK01223819.1_pt3 | contig 28153 bp, 31 predicted proteins | sample 5400281 | NCBI WGS metagenome assembly WNFK01 (sample SAMN13153350, study PRJNA577476) | soil metagenome | isolation source: 20 cm soil on Douglas fir-dominated hillslope | place: USA:California | collected 2013-09-17
CGCCCACACCAAGACCATCGACCGCCAGGTGCTCGACGGCGGCGAAGGCGACATGACCGAGGAGCCGCCGCGCGAGCGCCTGTTCGACGTGCTGATGCGCCGGATCGAGGCATTGACGCCCCACAAGGAGGCGCTGCGCTCGCTTCTGCGCTCGGCGATGCGCGATCCCGGCCTCGCGCTCGCGCTCAACGCCATGGCGGTGCGCTCGCAGCAATGGATGCTGGCCGCCGCCGACATCCCGTCCTCCGGCCCGCGCGGACTGGTGCGGGCGCAGGGGCTCGCGCTGTTGTTCGCGCGCGCGCTGCGCACCTTCGTGGATGACGACGACGAAACCCACGCCCGCACCATGGCGGTGCTCGACCGCGAGCTTGCGCGCGGCGCGCGTTGGGTCGGCCTGCTCGACGACCTGTGCCGCTTCGTGCCGCGGTGCCGGCCGCGCCGCCGGCGCGCGCGCGAGCGCGACGAAGGCGACGAGGTGGTGGCGGCGTGACCTGAGGGCTGGTCAGCGCGCGGCCCGTCGCGGCCGCATTTGCATCGGCAGGACCTCGCCGCCCGGCCGATCGAACAGCGGACAGCTGCCGCCGACCTGGGCGCCTTCGATCGCGAGCAGGCGCAGCTTGGTGTCGACGCCGCCGGGCGCCGAGAAGCCGCCGGTCCTGCCGCCGGCCGCGACCACGCGATGGCACGGCACCACGGGCGGAAACGGGTTTTCTCCGAGCGCCTGTCCGACCGCCCGCGCCTCCTCGGGCGCCGCGAGCCGCGCCGCGATCTCGCCATAGGTGAGGGTCTGTCCCGGCGGAATGGTGCGGGCGATCTCATAGACGCGGCGATTGAACGGCGGCACGCCTTCCATGTCGAGCCAGACGTCCGACAGATCGGCCGCCTCGCCGGCGAGCAAGGCCACGATGCGGTCGATCACCTGCTGCACGGCCGGCGGCGGCGCCCCCTCGCGCGCCTGCGGACATCGCCGCAGCAGCCGCGCCCGCATCCTGGCTTCGTCCGTTCCCGGCAGCTGGGCCGCGACGATGCCGCGCCCGTTCCACGCGATGCCGCAGCGGCCGATCGCGGTATCGAAAAACGTGAATCCGTGGTCCGTCATGCCGGCAATCTAGCAAGTCCGGTCGGTGCCTGCAGCGCCCCTCACGCGGACTTGAGCGCGCCGATCGTGCGGCCGATTCCTATACCGGCACCCGCACCGACGCGCGCAGGCCGCCGAGCGGGCTCTCGCCGAGCGTGATATCGCCGCCATGCGAGCGCGCGATATCGCGCGCGATCGCGAGGCCCAGCCCGGTGCCGCCCTCGTCCTGGTTGCGCGCGTCGTCCAGGCGCAGGAACGGCTTGAACACGTCCTCGCGCAGGTGCTGCGGGATGCCGGGACCGTCGTCGTCGACCGTCACGGTCAGCCAGCGGTGATCGCGGTGGCCCGTGATGGCGATCGAGACGGCGTGGCGGGCGGCGTTCGACACCAGATTGCCGAGGCAGCGCTTGAAGGCGTGCGGCCGCACCGTCACCACCGGATAGCCGTGGAACACCACGGTCGCCTTGTGGCCGTGCCGCTCGGCGTCGGCCTTGAGCTCCTCGAGGAAGGCCTCCATGTCGGTCGCCGCCGACTGCTCGCCGGTGTCGCCGCGCGCGAAGGCCAGATAGGCCTCGAGCATGCGCCCCATCTCGTCGACGTCGCGCTTCATCGCCTCGGCCTCCGGCGACTCGTCGATCAGCGCGAGCTCGAGCTTGAAGCGGGTGAGCACCGTGCGCAGGTCGTGCGACACGCCGGCCAGCATGGTGGTGCGCTGGTCGATGGTGCGCTCGACCCGCGACTTCATCTCGATGAAGGCGGAGGCCGCGCGCCGCACCTCGCGCGCGCCGCGCGGGCGGAAATTCGGCACGTCGCGCCCCTTGCCGAAGCTCTCGACCGCTTCCGAGAGCCGCAGGATCGGCCGGATCTGGTTGCGCAGGAACAGGATCGCGACGGTGAGCAGCACCAGCGAGGTTCCGACCATCCACAGCAGGAAGATCTCGGAGTTCGACGCATAGGCGGCGTTGCGGCGCGCGAACACCCGCAGCACCGCGTCGTCGAGCTGGATGCGCACCTCGACCAGCGCCGACTTGCCCACGGTGTCGATCCAGAACGGCCGGCCGATCTGCTTGCGCAGCTCCTCCGACAGCGCCTGGTCGAGCAGCGAGAAGAAGGGCTTGGGGCCGATCGGCGGCATCTCGGTCACGGGCAGGAAATCGACCTGCAGGCCGAGCCGCTCGGCCGCGATGCGGCGGATCTGGGTCTTGTCGGCGTCCTGCGGATAGACCTTGTAGATCTCGATCAGCGCAGCCATGTCCTGGGTGACGGCCGCCGACAGGCGCCGCGTCACCGTATTCCAGTGGCGCTCCATGAACACGAAGGCCACGACCGATTGCAGCACCACCATCGGCACGATGATGATGAGCAGCGAGCGGGCATACAGGCCCGTCGGCATCAGGCTCTTGAACCAGCCCGCGAAGCGGTCCCAGGCGTCCGAGACCCGGTTCGCCGCGACGCGCAGGCGCGCGAGCCCGACGTCGATCGTGGTCACGTCTGCACCACGAGGCGGTAGCCGATGCCGCGCACCGTCTGCACGAACAGCGGATTGGCGGGATCGGCCTCGATCTTGCGGCGCAGCCGGTTGAGGGCGAGCCGCGTCACCGTCTCGCCGGGCGCGGCCGCCAGCATGCGGAGCATATCGCGCTCGCGGTCGGTGAGATGGATGACCTCCTCGCCGCGGCGAAGCTCGGCGCGTCCGATATGGAACACCAAGGGACCGAAGCGCACCGACTCGGCCGGCGCGGCGGGTGGCGGGCTCGCGCGCTTGAGGATATTGGCGATCCGCAGCGACAGCTCGCGCGGCTCGAACGGCTTCGCCAGATAGTCGTCCGCGCCGATCTCCAGCCCCGCGATCCGGCTCTCCTTCTCGGCCCGCGCGGTGAGCATCAGGATCGGCACCGCGGAGGAGTTGCGGATCGACCTGGCGAGATCGAAGCCGGTCTCGCCCGGCATCATCACGTCGAGAACCAGCAGATCGAAACGCAGCCCGTCGAGCTTGGCGCGGGCGACCGCCGCGGTGTCGGCGGTGGTGACGCGATAACCCTCCCCGTGCAGGAAGCGCGACAGCAGATCACGGATGCGCCGATCGTCGTCGACCACCAGGAGGTGGGGCGCGTCGTCGGCGAGGGCCGCGGGGGGGACCGTCATGGCGCCTCACCGGCGCGGTTGGGGCGCGCGCTCGGCGCGGTCGATGAGCCGCAACACCTGCTGGCGTCCCTCGGCGTCGATCATGGCGGTGAGGAACTTGCGGGCCGCCTCATGGGCGCCGGGCCCGAGCTCGGCGAGCGCCTGGCCGATGCGCGTGGTCTGCAACTGGGCGAGCCGCAGCGCGAGCTCGGCGCCCTTCTGGGTCGCATAGAGCAGGCGCTGGCGGCGGTCGCTCGCGCCCTCCTTCTGCTCGACATAGCCCTGATCGATGAGCTGCTTGAGCACCCGGCCGAGCGACTGCTTGGTGATCTTGAGAATGTCCAGAAGGTCGGCGACCTTCATGCCGGGGTTGCGGTTGACGAAATGCAGCACCCGGTGATGGGCCCGGCCGAAGCCGAAACGCGACAGCACGTGGTCGGGATCGCCCACGAAATCGCGATAGGCGAAGAACAGGAGCTCGATGACGTCCCACACCGGCTCCCCCGCGACCCCGGGTTCGGGATCGCCCGGGGCCGTTCGGCGGGCCGGCGTCGTCATATTTATGTCAGCCATATTGACATATTTTGGTTTGTTTGTTACCCAATGCCGCGCTTTGGCGAAAGGATCGTGCTCGCGGACCACACCGGCCGCGACTGTTTGCGCCCGGGTAATGTGCATGTTCTCATGGACCCGGCAAACATACCGGGAGTTGCGACCCGACGCAAAAGCGTCGGTAAAACCAAAAGGCGGTTCGACCCCAAGGAGACTGCGATGACGGTGCCCTTCGACCAACTCGACGGCGCGATCTGGTTCGACGGCAAGCTGGTGCCCGGCCCCGAGGCGCGGATCCATGTGCTCACCCACGGCCTGCATTACGCGAGCTGCGTGTTCGAGGGCGAGCGCGCCTATGGGGGCGTCATCTTCAAGAGCACCGAGCATTCCGAGCGCCTGAGGAATTCGGCCAATATCCTGGATTTCGAGATCCCCTATGGGGCGGCCGAGATCGACGCCGCCAAGCGCCTGGTGGTCGAGAAGAACGGCATGCCGAACGCCTATGTGCGGGCGATCGCCTGGCGCGGCTCCGAGCAGCTCGGGGTCTCGGCCCAGACCAACACGATTCATCTCGCGATCGCGGACTGGGAATGGCCGAGCTATTTCGACCCGGCCCAGCGGCTCAAGGGCATCCGGCTCGACCTCGCCGATTATCGCCGGCCGGACCCGAAGACCGCGCCCTGCCTCGCCAAGGCGGCCGGCCTCTACATGATCTGCACCATCTCCAAGCACCGCGCCGAGCGTAAGGGCTATGCCGACGCGCTCATGCTCGACTGGCAGGGCCGCGTCGCCGAATGCACCGGCGCCAACGTCTTCTTCGTGCGCGAGGGCAAGATCCACACCCCCACGGCCGACTGCTTCCTCGACGGCATCACCCGGCGCACCGTGATCGGGCTCGCCAAAAAGCGCGGCTTCGAGGTGATCGAGCGCCGCATCATGCCGGACGAGCTCACCGGTTTTTCCGAATGCTTCATCACCGGCACCGCCGCCGAGGTGACGCCGGTGTCGGAGATCGCGCAGTGGCGCTTCACGCCGGGCGCCATCAGCAAGACCCTGATGGACGACTACACCGCCGAGGTGCAACCAAAGGGCAAGGCGGCGGCGGCGTAAAGCTGTCGCTCAGTCCCTGATCACCACCAGGCGGTTCGTCCCCGACTCCGCGCCCCAGGCCTCGCCCGGCCGGCCGAGCATCTGGCGCACATTGGCGCCGCGCTTGTCGCTCGGGAAGGCGGTGAAGCTCTCGCTCACCGGATCGAAGCGCTGGATCGTATTGGCCGGCCAGTCGGTCGCCCATACGCGGTCCTTGTCGTCGACATAGACCGAATAGGTGCCGGAGGTGCTCTTGGGCATGGGATAGACCTTCCACGCCTTCGCGCCCGGATCGTAGCGTCCGATCGCGCCGCCATACCAGAAGCTCACCCACAGCAGGCCTTTGCTGTCCGACCAGATGCGCCGCGGGCCGACACCCCGGCGCGGCGGATCGACCACCGTGACGGCGCCGCTCGCGCGATCGATCCGGCCGATCGAGTCGCCCGCCAATGACGCGAACCAGACGTCTCCCGCCGGCGTCGTGGCGATGCCGTAGGTGCCCGGCCGCGGCGACGCCCAGGCGTCGACCTTGCCGGTCGCGGGATCGAGCCGTCCATGCACGCCGCGCTGGCCGGTGAACCAGAGCTTTCCTTCCTTGTCGAAGGCCGCGGTGTTGAGATTGGCGTCGGCAAAATTCTTCGGCAACCCAAAGAGCGTCACCTTGCGGGTCGCGGGATCGACGCGCGCGATCGCATTCTGTCCGCCCTCGGTGATCCACGCCGCCCCTTCGGGGCCGACGATGACGCCGTGCGGCGCCGCGTTCGGGCCGAGCGGAATCTCCTCGACCTTGCCGGATTTCGGATCGAGCCGGCCGAGCAGGCCCCTGCCCTGGTCCGAATACCAGACCGCGCCGTCGGCCGCCGGCGCGACGTCGTGCGGAAAGCTGCCCGCCGGCAGCGGATAGAAGGCCGTCTCGGCGGCGCATGTGGGGGCGGTGAAAACCGCGGCAAGGAGAAGCGCAACGATGATGCGGATCACACCAGCCTCCGATGCGCGGCGCGCGCCGCTGTCGTCACTCCGCGGCGTCGCGCTTGCGCGGCCTGTCCCAGCGGCCGGCCGCCGCGTCGTCCGACTGTTTGGCGTCGACCCAGGCCTTGCCTTGCTGTCGCTCTTCCTGCTTCCAGAACGGCGCCCGCGTCTTGAGGTAATCCATCAGGAATTCGGCGGCCGAAAACGCCGCCTCGCGGTGGGCCGAGGCGGTCACCACCAGCACGATATTGTCGCCCGGCACGAGCCGGCCGTAACGGTGGATGACGGTGACGCCGAGCAGCGGCCAGCGCTTCTCGGCTTCCGCGACGTGACGGGCGATCTCCTCCTCGGCCATGCCGGGATAATGCTCGAGCGTGAGCGCCGTGACGCCCTCGCCGCCTTCGTGGTCGCGGCAGATGCCGGCGAAAGTGACGACCGCCCCGATATCGGTGCGGCCGCGCGCGATCGTCGCCGCCTCGGCGGCGGCGTCGAAATCCTCACGCTGCAGGCGGATGGTCATTGCCACGGCCTCGTTCGATCCGATCGCCCGCGCCGCTACCCGCCGGTCATCGGGGGAAAGAAGGCGATCTCGCGCGCCCCGGCGATCGCGGCATCGGGCCTCACATGGGTGCGGTCGATCGCGGCGCGCACCACCTTCGGGTTGTCGAAGGCGTGGGCATATTCCTCCCCGCGGCCGGCGAGCCAGCCCACCAGGTCGCCGACGGTGCGGACCGCATCCGGCAGGTCGACCACCTCCTCGGTCCGCCCGATTCGCTCGCGCACCCAGGCGAAATACAGAAGCTTCACGCTCATTCTTCGATCAGGTGCCGGACACCGGCACGAAAATAGTCCCACCCGGTATAGAGCGTCACCAGGGCTGAGATCCACAACAGCCCGATGCCGACCTCGGTGATGGCCGTCGTGACGCGCCCCAGCATCTTGCTCACTTCCTCGTCGCCCGCCTCGCCGGCGAGCAGGAAACCGATGGCGACGAGCTGGACCGTGGTTTTCCACTTGGCGAGCTGCGTCACGGGGACGCTGACGCGCAATTCGGCCAGATACTCGCGCAGGCCCGACACCAGGATCTCGCGGCACAGGATCACGATCGCGGCCCACAGCGTCCAGCCCTTGATGGTGTCGTCGGCCGCCAGCATCAACAGGCAGGACGACACCAGGAGCTTGTCGGCGATCGGGTCCAGCATGCGGCCGAAAGTCGACTGCTGACCCCAGATGCGGGCGAAATAGCCGTCGAAAAAGTCGGTGATGGCGGCCGAAATGAAGATGGCGAGCGCGACCCAGCGCAGCCACACGCCGCCCTGCAGGATCGCCTGCCAATACATGCAGGCGACCACCGCCGGAACCGCGGCGATCCGGGCGTAAGTCAGCAGATTCGGCAATGCCAGCGGGCGCGCCGGCCCAGGCCGCGAGGTGATCACATCCATGGCCGCACAATAGCCGCACCCCGCGGTGTGCAACAACCCCGCACATCGTCCCACACGAAGTCTTGTCCGGCGCGGCGATCTTCTCCAGATTGGCTGCCGGACATGACGAGGGGGTTCCGGCCGTGAAGCGCGGACTGACCAGCGCCGCGCTCCTCATCGCCATGGCGATGGGCGCCCCGGCGGGAGCGCAAAACCAGATCTCCCAGGACGGCTGGCAGGGCTTCGCCATGCGCGGCGCCGACAACAATTTCGACCGCTGCGTCCTCTATAATCGCTCCGTCGCGGCGCTCACCGCCTCGCCCTACGACATGCTCGGGATCACCCGTGACGCTGCGGGAAGCGTCGGCCTGCTGGTCTTCTATGGACCGGGTCTGTTGACGCGCGGCGAGAGGCAGATCCGCCTCAAATTCGACCAGCGGGCGCCGGTATCCGTTGCCGCCGAGGTGCTGTCGGATTTTCACGTCAATGTGGCGGCGCTCGATCCGGCCACGCTCGCGGCGCTGCGGGACGCCAAGGCGGTCGAAGCGGCGATCGACGGCCGGACCATCCGCTTCGAGCTCCCCGCGGTCGGGGCCGTGCTCGACCGGCTCGAGGCCTGCGTCAAGACCTACGGCCCGAAGACCTGAGGCCGCCGCCGCGAAATCCATCGCCGTCATTGGCGGCGCGGCGGGCCATCCGGTCTTCCGCGAATCTGGCGATGACCGGATCGTCCGCCGCGCGGACGATGACGCCGAAATTCCGGAAGCCGCGCGTTCAGCGCGCCGCGTCGTGGAAGAAATCATAGATGCGCCGCGCCGTCTCCGCATTGATGCCGGGCACTTTCGACAGATCCGAGAGCGAGGCGCGCTCGATCTGCTTGAGCGTGCCGAAATGGCGCAGCAACGCGCGCTTGCGGGTCGGGCCGATGCCGGCGATCTCCTGCAGTCCCGCTTCGCGGATGTCGCGCTTGCGGCGCGCCCGATGCGAGCCGACCGCGAAGCGGTGGGCCTCGTCGCGCAGGCGCTGGACGAAATAAAGCACCGGGTCGCGCGGCGGCAGCTTGAACGAGGGCTTGCCGGGGGCGTGGAAGGTTTCGCGCCCGGCGTCGCGGTCGGGCCCCTTCGCGATGGCGACGAGCGGAAGGCCGGTGACGCCGAGCGAGGCCAGCGTCTCGCGCGCCGCGGTGAGTTGGCCCTCGCCGCCGTCGATCAGCACCAGGTCGGGCCACGGCTCGTCCGCGGGCTCGTCGGGCCGTGCATCGGGTTGCGCACCGACCTGTGGGTTAGCATCGAGGAGAGAGTTCGTGGCGCCCTCGTGTTCCGCAAATCCCGCTGGCGCGGCGAGCTCCGCCACGTCGCCCGCGCGCGGCGCCTCCGCGATCAGCCGCTTGAAGCGGCGGGTGAGCATCTCGCGCATCATGCCGTAATCGTCGCCGGGCGCGAGCTCGGCGGAGCGGATGTTGAATTTGCGGTATTGGTTCTTGCGAAAGCCCTCGGGGCCGGCCACCACCATGGCGCCGACCGCATTGGTGCCCTGGATGTGGCTGTTGTCGTAAACCTCGATCCGACGCGGCGGACGCGCGAGCCCGAAGGCGCCCGCCAGGCCCGCCAGCAGACGCTGCTGCGACGCCGTATCGGCGAGCTTGCGGCCGAGCGCCTCGCGCGCATTGGCGAGCGCATGCTCGACCAGATCCTTTTTCTCGCCCCGCAGCGGCACCGTCACCTCGACCTTGCGGCCGCTCTTGATCGTAAGGGCGTCGTTGAGCAGCGCGCGGTCGGGCACGTCATGCGAGACGAAGATGCAGCGCGGGGGCGGCTTGTCGTCGTAGAACTGGGCCAGAAACGCGCCCAATACCTCGCCGGCGCCGAGCGTGCGGTCGGCCTTGGGGAAATAGGCGCGGTTGCCCCAATTCTGTCCGGTGCGGAAGAAGAACACCTCGACGCAGGTGTAGCCGCCCTCCTGGTGCACCGCGAACACGTCCGCCTCCTCGACGCCGCGCGGATTGATGCCCTGATGGGCCTGCACGGCCGCGAGCGCGGCGAGCCGGTCGCGCAGAATGGCGGCACGCTCGAAATCGAGACCCGCGCTCGCCTGTTCCATCTCGTGGGCGAGCTCCTCCTTCACGGCCTGGCTGCGGCCCGACAGGAAGGCCTTGGCCTCGCGCACCAGCTCGGCATAGTCGGGCGGCGCGATCTCGCCGGTGCAGGGCGCCGAGCAGCGCTTGATCTGATGCAGCAGGCACGGCCGCGTGCGGCTCTCGAACACCGCGTCCGAGCATGACCGGATCAGGAAGGCGCGCTGGAGCGCCGTGATGGTGCGGTTGACCGAATTGACCGCCGCGAAGGGTCCGTAATAGTCGCCCTTGCGGTTGCGCGCGCCGCGATGTTTCAGGATCTGCGGCGCCGCCTCGTCGGCGGTGATCAGGATATAGGGGAATGACTTGTCGTCGCGCAGCAGCACGTTGAAGCGCGGGCGCAGGCGCTTGATCAGGTTCGCCTCGAGCAGCAGCGCCTCGGTCTCGGTCGCGGTCGAGACGAATTCGAGCGCGGTCGTCGCCGCGATCATGCGGGTGATGCGGCTGTCATGGCCGGTCTCCCGCGCATAGGCGACCACCCGCCGCTTGAGGCTCTTGGCCTTGCCGACATAGAGCACCTCGCCGGCCGCGCCGATCATGCGATAGACGCCGGGCGAGGTCGGGGCGTGCCTGGCGTAGCGCGCGATCGCGGCGCGCCCGGCCCCCAACGAGCCCGGCGCGTGCCGCTCGCTGTTGGCGGCATCCGCAAAATCCGCAAAATCCTCTTGGGATTCGGGCAGCGTCTGGTCGTCTTCCTCCTCGGGGAGGTCGAGTTCCGGCTCGATGTTCTTTTTCGTTTCGTCCATGCGACAAAAATCGTGCGCCGACGGCGCAAACGCAAGCGCCTATTCCTCGACCTCAGCGGCATCGGCAGTGCGCCAGGCGAGATGCTGGCCGCCGTCCACCGCGATCGTCACGCCGGTCACGCTGCCGGCAGACGCGAGATAGAGCACCGCGTCGGCGATGTCCTGCGGGCCGGGACCGCGATCGAGCGGCAGCGTGCGCACCTGGCGGGCGAAAGCCTGCGCGTCCTGGCGCGCGCTCGGCAGCGTCGGCCCGGGCGCCACCGCGTTCACCCGGATCCTCGGCGCCAGCGCCTGCGCCAGCATCGTGGTGGCGGCGTGCAGCGCGCTTTTGGTGAGCCCGTAGGACAGGAAGCGCGGCGTCGGCTTGTAGACCCGCTGGTCGAGCAGGTTGACGATGGCCGCGTCGGTGCCGGCCGGCGCCTGGTCCGCAAACGCTTCGGCCAGAAAAATCGGCGCGCGCAGATTGACCGCGAAATGACGATCGAAGCGGGCGCGGTCGAGGCGCCCGATCTCGTCGGGCTCGAACTCGGCCGCGTTGTTGACCAAGAGCGTGAGCGGGCCGACCGCGGCGGCGGCCGCCGGCACCAGCCGCAGCACAGCCTCATGGTCGGCGAGATCGGCGTCGACCACCGCCGCGCGGCCGCCAGCCGCCGTGATCTCGGCGCACAGGTGCTCGGCCTCGCCGCGCGAGCGCCGCGTCTGGAGCGCGACCGCGTAGCCGTGCTGCGCGAGCGCCAGCGCGATGGCGCGGCCGATTCGTTGCGCGCCGCCGGTGACGAGGGCCGCGCGGCGGGACGCGGCGGGAGGTTCATTCATGTCGCAAGGTGGCGGCCGGGGTGACGGGGTGGCGGCCCGGGGCGCTCGGGACCGCGCGTTGCCATCATAGTCTTACCACTCGGTGTGGCAAACGCGACACGCCGGTGGGGGCGGAAGCGCCAGATTATGGCAGGCGGCGGCCGATCGGGAACAATCTCTTATAGTAAACGTAACGTTGATCCTCTGCGTTATAAGACACGAATACTTAGGGTAAATGAAAATCGACTTGGCGTTCTTCATCAACGTTTAACTGCAAAATCCCAATAAGGTTTAGCGAATGAAATGACCGATTTTTTGCCGTGCGGCCGGCATTGCGTCCCGCCTTCGCGGCACGGAAATCGGCAGGAATGGGCCGACGGCGGCGGTTTCGAAACACCGGCGCGGGACGATCTGGAGACGGCAATGAAGAAGAACAACGCGGCGGCGCTCGCGGCGGCCGCGATGGCCTTGGCGGTCACGCTCGGCCCTGCCCGGGCCGCCGATGTGCCGCGCGTCTCCTATGGGGCGGCGGCGCCCTACCAGACCTACAACTGGATCGGCCCCTATATCGGCGTCAACGCGGGCTACCAATGGGGTTCGGCGACCAATAGCGGGGCCAGCCCGAGCGGCCTGATGGGGGGCGCCCAGGGCGGCTACAACTGGCAGATCGGCGACTTCGTGTTCGGGGCCGAGACCGACCTGCAGTATTCCGGCGCCAACGACACCTTCGCGGCCTGGAAGTTCTCAAATCCGTGGTTCGGCACCCTGCGGGGACGCGCCGGCTACGCCATGAACAACGTTCTGCTCTACGCCACCTTCGGGCTGGCCTACGGCGGCGGCAGCATCGAGACCGCCGGCATGAAGGAGTCCAACCTGCATGTGGGCTGGGCGGCCGGCGCCGGCATGGAGGTCGGCCTCACCCCCAACTGGTCCGCCAAGGCGGAATACCTGTTCGTCGATCTTTCCGATGAGCGCTATGTGCTGTTCGGCAATACGGGCTTTGAATCCAGCATCCTGCGCCTCGGAGTGAACTATCGATTCTAGCGCCTGGCGCCGGTGAGACACCCGCAGCACGGTGTCTCAGCACCGGTTTCGGATCCGCAGGCCGCCCGCGGATTTTCCGAGGGCCGCCCGGAACGATTATCAGGCTCCGACGTTTCGTTTTTGGGAGCAGCGGGGGGGACCAGCCAAGTTCTCCAACAGTATTAAGTTTCGGTGAAAATGATTTCACCCTGCTCCGGTGGCGGATTATGAGATCATCGAGACCGAAAAGCGGCAAGATTTGGGCGACATTCGGCTTATAAACCAATCATCTACCATAACAATTTGAGTAGATGGGGTGTGTCCTCTCTGCACTAGACACGGACACTGGATAGAATACTTTGGCATCCATGGTTAAGACAGGAGCACGGGACATGAAACGCATTCTTCTCGCGGGCGCCGGCGTACTGGCGATGGTCGGCTTGATCGGTTCGGCTCATGCGGCCGACCTGCCTCGGCAGCAGATGCCCGCCAGGGCGCCCGTCTATGCGGCGCCCTACTACAACTGGACCGGCCTTTACGTCGGTATCAACGGCGGTGGAGCCTGGGGCAACTCGCGCTGGGACAGCACCGGCAGCTTCGACGGGTCGGGCGGCATGATCGGCGGCACGGTCGGCTATAACTGGCAGTTCGGCACCTGGGTGGTCGGCCTGGAGGGCGACATCGACTGGGCCAACATCAAGGGGACCACCAACCGGGGATGCGTCGGTGGCTGCAGCAGCGAGAACACCTGGCTCGGCACCGCACGCGGCCGCCTGGGCTACTCGTTCGATCGCTGGATGCCCTACATCACCGGCGGCGCCGCCTTCGGCGACGTGACGACGACGAATCCGGGCTTCAGCGGCGCGACCAACACGCAGGTCGGCTGGACCGCCGGCGCCGGCGTCGAGTTTGCGATCGCCAGCAACTGGACCGCCAAGGTCGAATATCTCCACTACGATCTCGGCAGCTTCAATTGCGGCGTGGGCTGCAACGGCTTCCTGAACGACAACGTGAAATTCAGTGCCGACGCGATCCGCGGCGGCGTGAACTTCCGGTTCTGATCGATCGCATCCGAACAAACAAAGGGCCCCGGACCGCAAGGTCCGGGGCCTTTTTTGATTCAGACATTGTTTCCCGTCAAAGCCGGCCGCGCATGTGATCGGCACGCGGAAAAAAATCTCGCTCCGATGACGCGAAGACCGCGCGCTCAGGCCGGCTGGGTGGCCGCGAAGGCCGGCACGGCCGCGGCGAATTCATCGAGGAATCTCACCAGGCGCGGATGATCCTTGCGCCACGTGCCGTGGAAGCGAAAATCCTGGTAGGCGAGCGCGCAGGCGACCGCGATCTGGCCGACAGTCGGTGGCGCATCGCGACCGGGTGGCGCGGCCTCGAGCGCGGCGAGCGCGCGCGTCACCTTGCCGGCCTGATGGTCGACCCATTTCGGCTCATGCTTGGCGGGATCGCGCCAGCGCGCCTCGTAGACCCGCAGAATCGAGGCATCCATGACGCCGTCGGCGAGCGCCTGCAGACGCAGCGCGGCGAAGCGCGCCGCCGGTGCGGCCGGAATGATGCGGCCGCCGCCGGCCAGGTGATCGAGATATTCGAGAATGACCCGCGAGTCGAACAGCACCATCCCGTCGTCGAGCACGAGCGCGGGAATTTTCCCGAGCGGATTCTGCTGGCGCACCGAGTCGCCGGGGTCGGCGGTGTCGGCCGGCTTGACCGTGATGCCGGCATCGAGACCGAGGATGATGGCCGCCATCCGGACCTTGCGGCCGAAGGGAGATGCCGGAGAGGAGCGCAAGATCATTGGTTGTTGGTCCCGAGCGGCGGAAAGGATTTTCTCGTCCTGGCCGCAACGCGTCCAGGACCGATCACTGCTGATTGTCGGTCTGATACTACGACAGAGGCGTCGTCGTCAGCCGGTGACGACGAGGTTGACGGCCTTCGGCCCCTTGCCCTTCTTGTCGGGCTCCACATCGAAGGTGATGCGCTGGCCCTCGTTGAGCAATTTCAGACCGGCGCGCTCCACCGCAGTGATGTGAACAAACACGTCGCGTCCGCCATCGTCCGGCTTGATGAAGCCATAGCCGCGTTCGCCATTGAAGAATTTGACCGTACCGGTCATTGCCATCGGGAAACTCCTCCCCGTGGTTGCTCTGCCGTCGACCCCCACGGCGCGACGGCTCGGCTGGGACATTCGCCGACGGGAAAAGCTTCGGCCTGTTTTGGCCTCGGAAATACCGCCGCCTCCCGCGGGAGGTGGAACGTCAAAGCCCCGGCGGACACTAACATACAAGTCGGCGCGGTAAAAAGGCCGGAAAAGCTTTTAACTTGCGCCGGCGATCCAATCGACTTTGGCCCGGCCGCCGGCTCCAGGGCGAAAAACCATTCCCAGCCCGCTGAGCAGTTGCGCAAGCTCATCGGCCAGCCGCCACGGCGGGTTCACGACAATCAGGCCGGCGCCGCTGAGGCGGGCGGGCTCGCCGGCGGGCGGCAGTTCGAGCTCGGCGCGCAGGACCTTGCCGATGCGGCCGCGGCCGAGCGCGCCGGCCAGGAGGTCGGGGCCGGCGCGGTCCTTGATCGGGTACCACAGCAGAAACACCCCGGTCGCCCATTTGCGATGCGCCGCCGCGACCGCATCGGCGAGGCGCGTGAACTCGCCCCTGTCTTCGTAGGGCGGATCGACCAGGACCACGCCCCGGCGCTCCTTGGGCGGCACATAGGCATTGAGCGCCATCCAGCCGTCGATCGACACCGCGCGGGCGCGCGCATCGTGGCGCAAATTAGCGGCGAGCGCCGTCGCGGCATCCGGCTCCAGTTCGCAAGCCACCAGCCGGTCCTGCGGCCGCAACAGGTTCAGGGCGATCAGCGGCGAGCCCGGATAGCGGCGCAGCTCGGCGCCGCCGTTGGTTGCCGCGACGGCTTGGAGATAAGGCGCGACCAGGGCCTGGAGGTCGAGCGGAAGCCGCGCCTCCATCAGCCGGCCGATGCCCTCGCGCCATTCGCCGGTCCGGCTCGCCTCGTCCGACGCAAGATCATAGAGGCCGGCCCCCGCGTGGGTGTCGATCACCCTGAAGCCACGCTCCTTGCCGCGCAGATGCACCAGGATGCGCCCCAGCGCTGCGTGCTTGATGACGTCGGCAAAGTTGCCCGCGTGAAAGGCATGACGGTAATTCATCGCGCCCTCTTACCCCCGCGCCGGGGGCGCGGAAAAGCGAAGGCGGTTTACGCCACGGCGGAGGCACAAACCGCCCTGTCTGTTTTGGAGGATTTGGCAGTATTTGCAGAGCAATGGCGCCGGCCCCGGGCGGGGCCGGCGATTGCGGCAGATGCTTTACCCGCCGCCCGGAGCCGCGCCCTGGGTGCCGCGCACCCGCGGCATCACCACCTGATCGCGCCGACAGGCGCGGCGGTCGACCTCGGCGCAATTGCGGAATTTGAGATCCTTGGAGAGGCAGATGCGCACTTCGTTGAGCCGCTTGGCATCGCAGCCGATCGCGATGGCCTCGTGGGTCAGGCCCGGATTGGCCGCCACGAAGGCGTCCTCGACCTCCTTCGGCGATACCGTCTTGGGTTCGGCCAGATCGAGATAGTCCGGCGGAATCTTCACCGTCGCGCGGGCCTTGCGGACGGTGTCGAAATAGCCGCGCGCCGGCAGGCCCGCGCACACGCCGTGGCGATCCCACTCGTGGAAGATCAGCCGCGGGCTCGGCATCATGTCGAGCATGGAGGACACGATATTGCGGTCGAGCCGCGGCGCCGGGTTCTGGCAGAATTCCGGAAAGCCTTTTTCGTATTGCGGCCATAACCCGTGGACCACGAAGGAGAACGGCCGTTCGCCGCATTGCTGGTCGCGGGCCGCGCGCTCGGGGGAGCGCTCGGTGGCGGCGTCGCAGAAGGACGGCGACCATGAGAGGGAGAGCACATAGAAGTCGAACTGGCCCGGCTCGTTCTGCCGCCGGTCCTGGGCGCTGCTGCAACCGATATTCAATGCAAGGAAAAGCGCGGCGAATGCCGCAATCCGCGTCGTGATCTGTGCCATGATAGGCCCCCTTTACGCTACGGTAAGGACCCACATCCCATAGTCGAGTTTTGAGAACATTTCAAGAACAAAAAGAAAATAAACAGGGGACGTTGGAACGACCTGCTACGGCTTGGCCATTTTGCAGGCCGGATTGTAGGACCAGTTGCGGTCGAGACCGACGACGCACCATTCGACCCCGTAGGTCATGCCGATCAGGCCGCCGTCCTCGATGATCGAATAATAGACCGGACGTTTGACCCCGTCGGAGATGTAGGCGTCGGCGCGGCAGAATCGACGCGGGATGGCGCCCGCCGTCCACGGCCGGAACGCGATCTCGCGCACATTGGCGAAGTCGACGATCGTCAGATCGGAATTCCAGAAACGGCCTTCCTTGGTGCTGAAAGTCGACCGGATGCGGCTGAGCGGTCCATATTCCTCGCACAGCGGCACGTCCGCCGAATAGCGCGGACCCGACAGATAAAAATTCTTCTCGAAGAATCCGGCGGTGCGGCCCGGGCCCGCAGCGCCCGACACGGCAAGCACCGCCAGGATCAATGCCCAGATGCGCGTCGACATCGTCGTGACCCCCAGGTGCAAGACAGCCCGCAACCGATGATTCTGACGGTGCCGCGCTCGCCTGCGCGGGTCAAGAGATTAGCGCGGTTGCGCGTCAGATCGGCCGGCCGGCGTGGCCGTTCGGCCATAGTGGCGGCGCCGCGCGGCGAAACAATCCGCAGCGGCTGGTAGCCGACAACCCCAAGGCTTACGAGGCGGCGCGCCAGTCGCCGAGCACGGTCTGGACCAGCGCCAGCGCGGCGACCGCGGCGGTGTCGGCGCGCAGGATGCGCGGGCCGAGCGCGAGCCGCACGCTATGGGGGCGCGCCAGCAGCATGCTGCGCTCGTCCTGCGAAAAGCCGCCCTCCGGCCCGACCAGCACGGCGAGCGACGACGCGCCGGACGCCGACGCCAGCGCGGCCGCCGGATCGGCGATCGGCGCATCCTCGTCGCAGAACACCAGCAGGCGCGCGGGCGCGAGGGCGGCGAGCGCGCGACCGAGTGGCGCCGGCTCCTCGATCTCCGGCAAGCCCAGCACGCCGCACTGCTCGGCCGCCTCGATCGCATTGGCGCGCATGCGTTCGACATTCACGCGCTCGGCCTGGGTATGCTGCGTCATGACCGGGACCAGACGTCCGACCCCCATCTCGACCGCCTTCTGGACCATGTAGTCGAGGCGCGCGCGCTTGAGCGGCGCAAACCAGTAATGCAGGTCGTTGGCCGCGGTCTGCGGCCGGGTCTGGGTCTCGAGCCGCACCGTCATGGCGCGCTTTCCCGCGACAGCGAGGCGGCCCCGCCATTCCCCGTCGCGGCCATTGAACAACAGGACCGGGTCGTCCGGCTGAAGCCGCAGCACATGGGTGAGATAATGGCCCTGCGGCTTTTCGAGCGTGACCGCCGCGCCGGCCTGCAGCGGCTGGTCGACATGAAGGCGGGGGCTGCGGAAATCGTAGCGGGCCATGGGGTTTGGGCTCCGAAAAGCCCGGTTTACCGGCCAGTCCAGGCCGGCGCCAGCGGGGGCTTGCCGCGGTATCGCCGGATTCCAAGGATTGTTATTGATTCGAAATGGTGGTCCGGTGGGGTAAAGAGGGACGGGAGATGACGGCCATGAGGTCCGCACGCGCCACAGGGCTGGCGCTTGCCATGTTGGCGGCTTCCGCCGCCGCGCTGGCGCAAACCACGCCGTGGCCGACAGATCCCCCGCAACGGGCGCCGGCGCAAGCCCCCTGGCCGGCCGCCACGCCCCAGCAGGCGCCGGCGCAAACCGCGTGGCCGGCCGCGGCGCCGCAGCAGGCCCCGGCGCAGACCCCCTGGCCGGCCGCAGCCCAGCCCGCGCAGCCGATGGCGATGCCGCCCCCGGGCGGGCCGATGATGGGCGGTGGGATGATGGGCGGTGGGCCGACCGCCGCGCAGCAGGCCTGCATCCAGGAGTTCGGCAAGTTCCGCGAAGAGGTCGAGAAGCGGGCGCTTGCCGCAAAGGCCGGCAGCGAGAAGAAAGTCCCGCGCGAGGAAATGTGCACCCTGGTGACGGCCTATTCGGCCGCCGAAACCAGGTGGATCAAGTTTTCCGAAGACAACATCGCCAAATGCGGCATCCCCAAAGAGGCCGTGAACCAGATCAAGGGCGTCCATGTCCATACGGCGGACGCCCGCAAGAAGATCTGTGCGACCGGCCCGCAGGCCGGCGCGCCGGCCGCGCCCAGCCTTTCCGACGCGCTCGGCACCTCGCGGCTTCCGGCCCCGACGGCGGAAAAGCCGAAGGGCGGCAGCATGGACACCCTGACGGGGAACGCGCTCACCAGATGAGCGCGACGCCGGGCCGGGTCGCCGATTCGACCGGGAACTGGGTCGACGGTCTCGCGCCCCCGTGGGCACGCCCCTATCTGCGGCTCGCACGCTTCGATCGGCCGATCGGCGCCTGGTTGCTGCTGCTGCCGTGCTGGTGGTCGGCCGGCCTTGCGGCGATCGCGGCCGGCGCCCCACGGCCCAATCTATGGCATGTCGCCCTGTTCTTCGTCGGCGCCTTCGTGATGCGCGGGGCCGGCTGCACCTGGAACGACATCGTCGACCGCGACCTCGACGGCCGGGTCGAGCGCACGCGCTCGCGGCCGATTCCGTCGGGACAGGTCAGCGCGCGGCAGGCCGCCGCCTTCCTGGTCTTGCAGGCGCTGATCGGCCTCGTGGTGCTGCTGCAGTTCAATCGCTTCGCCGTCATCACTGGCATCGCGTCGCTCGCGATCGTGGCGGTCTATCCGTTCATGAAGCGGATCACCTATTGGCCGCAGATCGTGCTCGGGCTCGCCTTCTCGTGGGGCGCGCTGATGGGATGGGCCGGCTGGTTCGGCCGGCTCGATGCGCCGGCCTATCTGCTCTATGCCGGCGCGATCGCCTGGGTGATCGGCTACGACACCATCTACGCGCACCAGGACCGCGAGGACGACGCGCTCGTCGGCGTGAAGTCGACCGCGCTGCTGTTCGGCCCCCGCACCAAGCCGATGCTGTCGCTGTTCTACGCGCTGGCGGTGGCGTTGATCGGCGGCGCCGGCGCCTCGGCGGGCGCCGGGATTTTGTTCTGGGTCGGCCTGCTCGCCTTCGCGGCCCATCTCGCCTGGCAGGTCGCGCGCCTCGACATCGCCGATCCCGATCGCTGTCTGGCGGTGTTCAAGTCGAACCGCGATGCCGGCTTGATCCTGTTCGCCGGGCTCGTGCTCGACGCGGCGGCCAAGCACATCTTTTGACGTCCGATATTCGGCTTGAAACGGGCGCGCTCAATTGCGCGCGATGATCTCGCGCTCGCCGCGATGGACCTGCGAATCCCGCTGGGCGCGGCCGGGCTTGCGACGCCGCAGGATCGAGGGCCGGCGACGCCACAGGATGCTGCGCGACCGGCGGCGCGGCGTCGGCGCATGGACCCGCACCGCGCCGATGCGCTCGAACGGCTCGCGAAAGCCTTCGCCATCCGGGATCAGCAGCGGCAAGCCGAGCACGCGCGCCCAGCGCTGCCATTCCGCCGTCACGTCGGCGCCCCCGTCGGCGGCGACGAACAGCGGCACCGAGAGGCCCTGATCGCGATGTTCGAGGAAGATGGCGACCGCGCCCTGCTGGTGCTCGTCGGGTGGGATCACGCGGATCGCCACCCCGAGAAACTCGGCGACCTTGAGCGACAGGCGCATCTGGATGCCGCGCACCGCCCGCCGCACGACCACGCGCTCGCGGCCGAGCTCGATGTGCCGCAACCGCTCGTCGGCCCGGGCATCGCTGGCCGCGAAGCTGACGGGCAGCGCGGCCGGGTCGAGCCGCATGGCGCGGCTCGACCCGGCGGGCATGGCCCTGCCGCTACTCATTCGACGCCTCACCGAATTCGAGGTCCCTGCCGTCGGGCTCTGATGGCCCGATCGTTGTGACGGAGCTTAGCCGCGAGGCCTCGGAATCGGCTTAAAATGCCTGGTTAATCGCGGGTTTGCGCCTTGCATTCCCGCCACATGATTGACGAGCCGTTGCCGCACCTCGCCGGCTCCCGCCGGAGCGGCAAAATCGGGCCAAAACCTTGTCCGGGCCGGCCCCTCATCCCATTTGTGCCTCACCGGCAGCTTCATCTTGCCAGCGCCCCCCACCCCGCCTAAACGATTCATGAACCGATGAATTCCCTCCTTGACCAATCCACGCTGACGACCCTGGCGGAGCGGCTGGTCGCCGCCGCGCGCCGCGCCGGCGCCGACGCCGCCGATGCGGTCGCCGAGCGCGGGATGTCGCTGTCGGTCGAGGTCCGCGACGGCACGGTCGAAGCCTCCGAGCGCTCGGAAGGCGACAATATGGGGCTGCGCGCCTTCGTGGGCCGTCGCCAGGCCGTGGTATCGACCAACGATCTCACCGGCAATCTCGACGAGCTGGCCGAACGCGCGGTCGCCATGGCGCGCGTCGCGCCGGAGGACAAGTTCGCCGGTCTCGCCGAACCGGACCGGCTCGCCAAACAGATTCCGGATCTCGATCTGCTCGATCCCGAGCTCCCATCCGTCACGCAGCTCGAGACGATGGCGCGCGCCGCCGAGGCCGCGGCGCTCGCCGTCAAGGGCGTGAGCAAGTCGGGCGGCGCTTCCGCGTCGGCGGGCATCGGCGGCATGGTGCTGGTGACCAGCGGCGGCTTCAAGGGCTCCTATCTCGGCTCGCGCCATGGCGTGTCGATGCAGGCGATCGCCGGCGAAGGCACCGGCATGGAGCAGGATTACGATTTCTCCTCGGCGATCCATGCCGCCGACCTCACGGCGCCGGAGCTGATCGGCCGCTCGGCCGGCGAGCGCGCCGTGCGCCGGCTCAATCCGCGCAAGGTGACGACCCGGCGCGTGCCGGTCGTCTTCGACCCGCGCATCGCCGGCTCGCTCGTCGGCCATCTCGCCTCCGCCATCAACGGCGGCGCGATCGCGCGCAAGACCAGCTTCCTCAAGGACCGCATGGGCGAGCGGCTGTTCGCGCCCGGCATCGCGATCGTCGACGATCCGCTGCGGCGGCGCGGCCTGCGCTCGCATCCCTTCGACGGCGAGGGCGTGGCGGGCGAGCGCCGCGCGCTCGTGCGCGACGGCGTGCTCGCCTCGTGGATCCTCGATTGCGCCACCGCGCGCGAGCTCGGCCTCGCCACCACCGGCCATGCCCGGCGCGGCGTCTCCTCGACGCCCTCGCCCGGCGCGTCCAATCTCCATCTCGAGCCCGGCGCCGTGAGCGCGGACGCGTTGATCGCCGACATCGCGGACGGCTTCTACGTGACCGACCTGATCGGGATGGGGGCCAACATGGTCACGGGCGACTACAGCCGCGGCGCGTCCGGATTCTGGATCGAGAACGGCGAGCGCAGCTACCCGGTCAGCGAGATGACCATCGCGGGACATCTCAACGAGATTTTCCGCACCCTGACGCCGGCGAATGATCTGGTCTTCCGCTACGGCACCAACGCGCCGACGGTGCGGCTGGAGGGCCTGACCGTTGCGGGCCTCTGACGCCCTCGACCGCGCGGCGCTCGCCCGGCATCTCGCCGCGGCGGTGCGCGAAGCGGGCGCTCTGGCGCTCAAATCTTTCAAGGTGCCGGTCAAGAGCTGGTTCAAGAGCGGCAACTCGCCGGTCTCCGAAGCCGACATCGCGGTCGACGCGCTGCTCAGGGAGCGCCTCGAGGCGGCCGGGCTCGCGTGCGGGTGGCTGTCGGAGGAGACCGAGGACGACCCCGCCCGCCTGACCGCCCGGCAGGTGTGGATCGTCGACCCGATCGACGGAACCCGCGCCTTCCTGGCCGGCCTGCCCGACTGGTCGATCTCGGTCGCGCTCGCGGAAGCGGGACGCCCGATCCTGGCGGCGATCTTTGCGCCGGTGGCCGGCGATCTCTACCTCGCGAGCGCCGGCGGCGGCGCGACCTGCAATGATCGTCCGATGATGGCGAGTGACGGCGCGTCGCTCGCGGGCGCGCGCGTTGCCGGACCCAAGCGGTATATCGATGGGCTCTCGGCGACCGAACCGACGCTGGTCGCCGCGCCGAAGGTCCATTCGTTGGCGCTGCGTCTCGCCTGGGTGGCGCAGGGCCGGCTCGACGTCGCCTTCACGGGAACCAACAGCCACGACTGGGACCTTGCGGCGGCCGATCTTTTGGTGCACGAAGCGCACGGCGCGCTGAGCACGCTGGCGGGGGATGTCTTGACCTACAATCGGCCCGTGCCGACGCACGACGCCCTTTTCGCCGCCGGGCGCGCGCGCCATCAGACGCTGCGTGAATTGATGCGCGACGGTCGGCTCGCGTTCCGCTGAGGAACCGCGGCCGCATGAAACCAAGGGCAACCCGATGTCGAGCGACAGGGCTCCCGAGCAAAAGCAGCTTCCTCATCTGGTGTTCGGCGGCGAGCTGACCGATCTCGACGGCGTGGAATTCAGGGACCTCGACAAGCTGGATATCGTGGGCATCTATCCGAATTATGCGTCGGCCTATGCGGCCTGGAAGGCGAAGGCGCAGGGCAGCGTCGACAACGCCCATATGCGCTACTTCATCGTCCACCTGCATCGGCTGCTCGATCCGGACGAAGCCGCCCGTCGGCACAAGCGCTGACGGTCGAACGCAATGGCGTTCCTGAAGCGTTTCGCGCGTTCCCGCCTGGTGCAGACGACGGTCGGCGTCGTGGCGGCCGAATACCTGCGCTTCGTGTGGAACACCAGCCGGACCGTGCTCGAGCCCGCCGATATCTATGAGCGGATCGTTCCGCAGATGCCGGTCATCATCGCGATGTGGCACGGCCAGCATTTCATGGTGCCCTTCATCCGCCGCGGCCATCCCGCCAAGGTGCTGGTCTCGCGCCACCGCGACGGCGAGATCAACGCGATCGCGGCGGCGCGGCTCGGCGTCGGCACCATCCGGGGCTCGGGCGACACCGGCGGCCGCTTCGATCTCAAGGGCGGCGTTGGCGCCTTCCAGGGCATGCTCGCGACGCTGGAGGAAGGATGCAGCGTCGCGCTCACCGCCGACGTGCCCAAGGTCGCGCGCGTCGCCGGCATCGGCATCGTCAAGCTCGCCCAGCTTTCGGGCCGTCCGATTCTCCCGGTGGCGGTCGCCACCAGCCGGCGCAAGGTGCTCGACAATTGGGATCGCACCGCGATCAATCTTCCGTTCAGCCGGCTCGCCATGGTGGCGGGTGATCCCATCACGGTGTCTTCCGACCCCGATGGTGCTACGCTCGAAGCCAGCCGCCAGGCACTCGAGGCCGGCCTCAACCGGGTGAGCGCACGCGCCCTTGAGCTCGCCGATGGCAGGCCGGGAGAGACGAGCGTTGCCTGAGCGCCTGCCGCTGACGCTTCGCGCCTATGCGCTGCTGACGGCGGCGGCGACGCCGCTCGTCCAACCGCTGCTCAACCGTCGTCTGCGTCGCGGCAAGGAGCATCCGCAACGGATGGCGGAACGGCGCGGCGAGGCCGCCATGGCGCGGCCGGCGGGCGTGCTGGTGTGGGTCCATGGGGCGAGCGTCGGCGAGCTGGTGGCCGCCATGCCGCTGATCGCGCGCATAAGGGCGCGCGCCTTCAACGTTTTGGTCACGACCGGAACCGTCACCTCGGCGGCGCTCGCCGAAAAGCGGCTTCCGCCCGACGTCATCCATCAGTTCGTGCCGCTCGACGCGCCCGCCTTCGTGGCGAAATTCCTCGACCATTGGCGGCCGAGTCTCGCACTGCTGGTCGAATCCGACCTGTGGCCGAACACCATCATGGGCTGCGCGCGACGCCGCATCCCGTTGATCGTCGTCAACGGCCGGCTCTCGGCGCGCTCGTTCGAGCGCTGGCGCCATTTTCCCGGCACCATCGAGGCCCTGCTTCGGCGTCTCGATCTTTGCCTGGTGCGGACCGCCGCCGACGCCGCGCGCTTCGGCGCGCTCGGCGCGCCGCGCGTCACCACCACCGGCAACCTCAAGCTCGATGTGCCGCCGCTGCCGGCCGACGAGCGCAAGCTCGCCAGGCTCATCGCGGCGATCGATGGCCGGCCGGTGGTTGCCGCCGCTTCCACCCACCTGGGCGAGGAGGCCGCGGTCATCGACACGCAACGGCGGCTCAAAGCGACCTTCCGCGGCTTGCTGACGATCCTCGTTCCCCGCCATCCCGAGCGCGGGCCGAGCATCGCGAGCGCGATCGCGGCGTCGGGCCTCACCTCGGCGCTGCGCTCGCGCGATCAGCTCCCGCACGCCGGCACCGACATCTACGTCGCCGACACGGTCGGCGAGCTCGGCCTCGTCTACCGGGTCGCGCCGATCGTGTTCATGGGCGGCTCGCTGATCCCGCATGGCGGACAGAACCCGATCGAGCCCGCCAAATTCGGCGTCGCCATCCTGCATGGGCCGCATGTGGCGAACTTCGCCGACATCTACGCCGCCCTCGACGAAGCGCGGGGCGCCGAAATGGTGCCGGATGCCGGACGCCTGACGGCGCGCATCGGCGCCTGGCTCACGGACAGCGAGGAGCGCGCCCGGGTGGCGGCGGCCAGCAAGCGAACGGTCGATCTCCTGGGCGGCGCGCTCGAGCGCACGACCGCGGCGCTCGAACCCTATCTGATGCAGCTTCGTCTCGAACAGCGCGATGCGTGATCCTTCCTTCTGGTGGCGCGCGCCCGGGCCGATGGCGGGCCTGCTCGCGCCCTTGGGGGCGCTCTACGGCGTCATCGCGGCCCGGCGGCTCATGCAAGCGGGAGAGCGCGCGCGCGTCCCGGTCATCTGCATCGGCAACCTGACGGTCGGCGGCGCCGGCAAGACTCCGACCGCGATCGCGGTCGCGCGCCTGCTGCAGGCCGCCGGCGTACGGCCGATGTTCCTGACCCGCGGCTATGGCGGGCGGCTCGGCGGGCCGGTCGCGGTCGCGCCGGCGCACGGCGCCGCCGACGTCGGCGATGAGCCGCTGCTGCTCGCCAGGGTCGCGCCCACCATCGTGGCGCGCGACCGCGCCGCCGGCGCGCGGGCGGCGGAGGCCGCCGGCGCGGAATTCATCGTGATGGACGACGGATTTCAGAATCCGGCGCTCGCCAAGGATCTTTCTCTCATCGTGGTCGACGGCCGGCGCGGCCTCGGCAACGGCAAGGTCTTTCCGGCCGGACCCTTGCGGGCGCCCCTGCGACCGCAGATCGCCCGCGCCCAGGCGCTCCTGGTGGTGGGCGAGCCGGGCCCGGCGGCGCAGCCCGCGATCGACGGGGCGCGCGCGCGCGGACTGCCGGTTTTTACCGGCAGGCTGGTGCCCGACCCCGCCGTGGTCGCGGCCCTCGCGGCGCGCCCGGCGCTGGCTTTCGCCGGCATCGCCGATCCGGAAAAATTCTTCGCCACCCTGCGGGGCGCCGGCATCGCGGTCCGCGCCACCCAGGCTTTTCCCGACCATCACCGCTTCGCCGCCGCGGAACAGGATGATCTCATCACGCGCGCCGACCGCGGCGGGCTTGCACTGGTGACGACGGAAAAGGATCTGGCCCGCATGCAGGGCGACCCCGCGCTGGCGGCGCTCGCGCGCCGCGCCACCGCCCTGCCGGTTGCGCTTTCGTTCGACGACGCGGGTTCGATCGGGCGGCTGCTTGCCGCGGTACGGGCGGCCTGACCGGCCTGCGGCCCGGGCGTCAGGTGGCGCGGCCGGGATACAGGCGCTGCAACACCGCCTCGGGCCCCGCATAGGGCTCCTGGCGCTCGACGCTCCAGTATTTCAGCTCCTCGAGCGGGATCGCCACCCCGGTGATCGCGCAGCGCACGAAGGCGCCGGGCCGCAGCACGCGGAAATCACCGTCGAGGTAGCGGACTTCCGCCTCCCCCGGAACCGAACGATTATCGAAGCGGTTGAGCACTGCAAATTCCTCTCATGCCGGGCCGGGGCGCGGCGCACGCGGCAAACATAATGCCTCCCGTCGCCCAGCGAAACCCTCGGACCCGTCATCCGATATGACGAAAATTGCCCACCCCTTCCGGTTTCTCCTGGTGGTATGATTTCGGCTCCCCATCCTGACTCGCGGACCGCATGCGAAACGCTCTGGCCATCTGTGTCTCGGTTGCGGTCGCCATGGCGGCCGTGGTCGCGGCGGCGAGTGCCGCGCCGGCCGCCACCCCCGAGACGATCGACATCCCGCGCGACGAGGGCGCGCTCAAGGCCGTCGTGTTCCGGCCCGAGGGCGCCGGGCCGTTCCCGGCGGTGGTCGGCCTGCACGGCTGCGCCGGTCTTTTCAACAACGGCGCGGTGGCGCTGCGCTATCGCGACTGGGCCCAGCATCTGACCAAGGCCGGCTTCGTGGTGCTCTATCCCGACTCCTACGGGTCGCGCGGGCTCGGCTCGCAATGCGCCGTCCGCAATCGGGCGGTACGCACCGACCGCGAGCGCGTCGCCGACGCCAACACGGCCCGCCGCTGGCTGCAGAAGCAGCCTTATGTCGAACCCGACAAGGTCGCGCTGCTGGGCTGGTCGACCGGCGGCATCAGCGCGCTGTGGGCGGTGCGCCGGTTTCCCACCGCCCCCAAGGACGACAGCGCCGACTTCCGCTCGGCGGTCGCGCTCTATCCGGGCTGCCGCCGGCTCGACAACACGGCCTGGAGCGCCCGCATTCCGACCCTGATCCTGATCGGTGCCGCCGACGATTGGAGTCCGCCGCAAGTATGCCAGCGCATGGTCACGGGCGCCCGCGGCCGCAGCGCCGGCACCTCCATCGTGGTGTATCCCGGCGCCCATCATGATTTCGACCACCCGAGCCGACCGATCCAGCTGCGCAGCGGCTACGCCTTCTCGTCCGACAATTCCGGCCGGGTCCACACCGGCACCAACCCGGCCGCCCGCGCCGACGCGCTCAAGCGCGTGCCGCAATGGCTCGCGCGGTGACGCCGCTGCGGCCGCCGTTCCGCGCCGAGCATATCGGCAGCCTGCTGCGCCCGGCGGCGCTGCTCGACGTGCGGCGCCGATATGAGCGCCGCGAGATCGGCGGCGAGCAATTGCAGGCTTGCGAGGACCAGGCGATCGCCGCGGCGGTCGATCTGCAGGCGCGGCTCGGGCTGGGGCTCGCGACCGACGGCGAATTTCGCCGCCGCTCCTACCACAGCTATTTCTACCGCAGCCTGGGCGACATCGTGCCCGACGCGGTCGGCGGAGAGGCCGGCGGATCGCTCGCGCGCGGCGCCCAGCCGACCGCGGTGATCAAGAGCAAGCTCGCATGGACGCAGCCGATCCATGCCGACGATTTCAAGCGCCTGCGCGCCCTCACCCGCGCGATGCCGAAGCTCACGATTCCCGGTCCCTGCGCGCTGCATTTCCGCGGCGGCGACGCCGCCGTCACGGCGCATGCCTATGACGACGTCGAGGAATTCTGGAACGACACGGTCGCGGCCTTCCGCGCCGAGCTCCAGGCGCTCGCGGCGGCCGGCTGCACCTATGTGCAGATCGACGAGACCGCCTTCGCCAAGTTCGGCGACCCGGACGTGCAGGCCGCGCTCGCGGCGCGCGGCGACGACTGGTCGCGGCTGATCGACGCCTATATCGCGGTGACCAACCGCGTGCTGCAGGACCTGCCGGCCTCGCTCCATATCGGCATGCATCTGTGCCGCGGCAATCGCGGCGGCCACTGGCACGCCGAAGGCAGCTACGACGCGGTCGCCGAACGGCTGTTCAACCGCCTCGCCATTCGATTCTTCTTCCTGGAATATGACAGCCCACGGGCCGGCGATTTCGCGCCGCTGCGCCACGTCCCGAGCCACAAGCGCATCGTGCTGGGTCTCGTGTCGACCAAGACGGCCGGGCTCGAGGACAAGGATTATTTGAAGCGCCGCATCGACTCGGCGAGCCGCTATGTCGACATCGCGCGTCTCTCGGTGAGCCCGCAATGCGGCTTCGCCAGCGTCGCCGAGGGCAATCCGATCCCGTTGCGCGCGCAGGAGGACAAGCTGCGCCTCATCGTCGAGGTGGCGCAGGAGGTCTGGGGAACCAACTGACGGGCGGTCCATCGCGACGATCCCTCGAGGAGGCACATCATGATGAAGCGAACCGGCCGCGTGTTTGGCGCCGTGGTGCTCTCGGCCATGACGTCCGTCGCAAGCGCGCGCGCCGACGATCTCATCCGGCTGGCGATCGGCCAACGCGGCTTGTGGGATTCGTCGATCGCCGAGCTCGGGCAGGCGGCCGGCA
>WNFK01068841.1_pt1 | contig 28118 bp, 26 predicted proteins | sample 5400281 | NCBI WGS metagenome assembly WNFK01 (sample SAMN13153350, study PRJNA577476) | soil metagenome | isolation source: 20 cm soil on Douglas fir-dominated hillslope | place: USA:California | collected 2013-09-17
AGCGCCGAGGCAGCCCCTGGGGCGCGGCGACGCCCGACTCCCGCAGGATGAAAGCTCCGTCGTACTGCTCACTCCCGATGCCCTCCACGGTAGCCGTGTCGGCCTCTCGGTAGAGGCTTTGATCGACGTGCCGAGCGTCCGGCGAGGGGACCCAACCCCGGTCCACGAAGACCGCGGAACCGTCTTCGAGTCGCAACGGAGTGACCAACGCCACGCCGGGAGTACCGTCAAAACTCTTCCCTGGCCTAATCAACTCGTGGGTAAAGTCGTACACGCCGCGAGCGATCAGACGGCGATTGTGCGCCGAGTCGGGGGAGGTCCCCCGCTCCACCCGTAGCGGCGGAAGAGCGAGCCGCGCCGCGAGGAGGGCGTTGCGCGCGCGGCGCTGGCCCAAGCGATCGAGCTGCCAGAAACCCAACCGCACGCACACAATCGCAACCGCGAGCGCAACGACCGCACCCAGGACGTCGCGTCGACCAAGTCTCATCGCCGAATCAACTCCAGCTTCTGCCCTCGGGTGAGCCGTTTGATGGCCGCCTCGCGGCGCAGCGCCGCACTCCGATCAGGAACCCGCTCGCGATAGACAAGCCTCAGGGGGCCCCGCGAGCGCGTGTACGCGCTGGCCGTGCCCGCGCGATGCGCGGCGAGACGGCGCGCCAGATCGTTCGTGATCCCGGTGTAGAGGGAGCCATCGCGGCAGCGCAGCAGGTAGACCATCCAGGTCACGCGTGCAAACTAGCGGCCGCGCGCACGCGCCGCCATTTTGCGCCCGTGACGTCCCCCGCTCTGATCGATCGCCGCCGCGTCTGGGCCTGGTGTCTCTTCGACTGGGCGAACTCCCCGTACACGACGCTCGTCGTGACGTTCGTCTATTCTGCCTACTTCGCGCAGGCGTTCGCCCCCGACGTGATCACCGGGACCGCCTGGTGGTCGCGCGCGGTGTCGGTTGCCGGCGTCACTGTCGCCCTCGTGGCGCCGGCGCTCGGCGCCCTCGCCGACCGGGGGGGGCTGCGTCTCCGGTTCCTCGCCCTCGCCACGGCGACCTGCGTCGTCGGCTCGGCCGCGCTGACGTTCGTCGCTCCCGGCGCGCCGCGCGCCGCGTTGCTCGCCCTGGCGCTCTACGTATTCGCCGACATCGGCTTCGAGTTGGGGATGCAGTTTTACAACGCCCTGTTGCCGACCATCGCCCCCGCCGAGCGGCTCGGCCGGGTCTCCGGATACGGGTGGGCCCTCGGCTACGCGGGCGGGCTCGTCGCCCTCCTCGTGGCGCTGATCGCCTTGGTGCAGCCGGCCACGCCGTGGTTCGGCATCACGCGCGCCGACGGCTTCAACTACCGGGCGACGTGCCTGCTCGCCGCGGTCTGGCTCGCGGTGTTCGCGCTACCGCTGTTTCTGACCTTGAAGGAGAAGCGCCGTCCCGGCGCGCGCCTCGACGTGCCCGGTGCGTTCGGCGAGCTGCGCGCGACGTTCCGCGCGGTACGCCGCTACCGCGACGCGGCGCTCTTCCTGGTCGCCCGGCTGATCTTCAACGACGGCCTCATCACCGTGTTCGCGTTCGGCGGGATTTACGCGGCGGGAACGTTCGGGATGACGCTCGGCGACGTGATCAAGTTCGGGATCGCCATCAACATCGCCGCGGGGCTCGGGGCGCTCCTGTTCGGCTTCGTGGACGACCGCATCGGCGGCAAGCGCACCGTGCTGCTCAGCTGCGCGGCCCTCGCCGCGGCGACGGCGCTCGCGGTGTGGGCGCCCACGCGCGGATGGTTCTGGGTGGCGGGGATGCTGATCGGCGTGTTCGCGGGACCGAACCAAGCCGCGAGCCGCTCGCTCATGGCGCGGTTCGCCCCGCGTGACGGGGAGAACGAATTCTTCGGCTTCTACGCGTTCTCCGGGCGGCTGACGTCGTTCGCCGGTCCCGCCTTGCTCGGCGTGGCGACGCAGGCGTTCGCGAGCCAGCGCGCCGGCGTCGCCACGTTGCTGGCCTTTTTCGTCGCGGCTCGCGGCCGCCACTCCCCTCAGACCAGTTTCGCCTCCAGCGTAATCGCGACGCCGGCGAGGGCTTTCGAGACCGGGCAATTCTGCTTGGCGGACTCGGCCGCCTTCTGGAACGCCGCCTGATCGATCCCGTCCACCTTGCCCCGCGTGACGAGCTCGATCTTCGTGATCTTGGGCGCGCCGTCCACCATGTCGAGCGTGGCCGATGCCCGGGTCTCGACGCGCGTGACGGGCGTTCCCGCTTTTTCGAGGCCCGAAGAGAGCGCCATGCTGAAGCAGGCGGCATGCGCCGCGGCAATCAGCTCCTCCGGGTTCGTCCCTTTCGAGCCCCCGAAACGCGTCCCGAAACTGAAGGGGCCGCTGAAGGCGCCACTCTCCGCCTTGAAGGTGCCCTTGCCGTCCTTGAGTTTCCCTTCCCAGGCGGCGCTCGCATTGCTCGTCGGCATCGTGAGTTCCCTTTTGTTGAAGGTTCCGAGGAATCGGGAATCTGGCGAGGCTCCCGTTACTTCGCTACGCTTGGGGTACTCAGTCACCGTTACGGAGCGGAACCCCATGCCCCCGAAGAAGAAGAAAAAGGCAAAAAAGGCCACGACCAAAGCCAAGCTCCCGGCGCGGCGTCAACCCGAAACGCTGCGGCTGCGCAGCATCGCGCTCTCCCTCACTGCCACCGACCTGCAACGCAGCATCGCGTTCTATCGCGACGTCCTGGGCTTCATGGTCGGCGACGAGTGGCGGTCCAAGGGCGTGTTGAACGGCGTCGAGCTCCACGCGGGCGCGGTGACGTTCATGCTGAGCCAGGACGACTTCGCCAAGGGCCGAGACCGTGTGAAGGGCGTCGGTACGCGCTACTACTGCAACACCACCCAGGACATCGATCGTCTCGCCTCACAGATCAGGGAGCGGGGCGGCGTGCTCGATCAGGAGCCGAAGATGATGGAGTGGGGCAGTCGGGTATTCATGATCTCGGACCCGGACGGCTTCAAGCTGACGTTCGTGCAGGAGAGTTGAGCCTCAGCCCGCGCGCCTTCGCCGCACTCCGCGCCGTGGCTGCCACTCTGGTGGGCGGCGGCGCGGAGGAGGCGGACCTGGCGACGCGGGTCGGCGGCCACGTGGCCGCGCTCCCCCGCGCGGCCGACCGGGCTGAGCTCGATCTCTTACTGAGACTGTTCGAGAGCCGCGTAGTAAACCTCTTCCTCGCCGGCATCCCCCGCCCCTTCAGCGCCATGTCGCCGGTCCAACGCGAGCGCTACCTGCGCGGGTGGGCGACGAGCCGCCTGCCGCCACGCCGCAAGGCGTTCCAGGCGCTGAAACGGCTCGTCATGGTGACGCACTACACGACTCCCGGCGCGGGCGGGAGGCTCGCATATCCTGGCCCCCTCGGTCCTCCGCCGAGCGTCCCCAAGCCGATCCGCCCACTCTCCGTCACGACGGACACAACGCTCACCTGCGACGTCGTGGTCGTCGGATCGGGCGCGGGTGGCGGCGTCGTGGCGGCGCAACTCGCCGCCCGAGGCAAGGACGTCATCGTCCTCGAGAAGGGCGGCTATCACAACGAAGCCGACTTCACGCAGCAGGAGGGCGAAGGCCTGGAGCGGCTCTACGATGCCGGGGGGCTGCTCGCGACGCGCGACTTGAGCCTCGTGATTCTCCAGGGGGCGACGCTCGGGGGCGGCACCGTCGTCAACTACACGACAAGCTTCGCGACGCCTGAATCGGTGCGCGACGAGTGGGCGCGGGAGCACGCCCTGCCGCACTTCAGGGGGCCCGAGTTCACACGCTCGCTCGACGCGGTCGCCCAGCGTATCGGCGTCAACACCGACCATGCCGCGCCCAGCGGGCGCGACCGCGTGTTGATCCGCGGCCTCGAGCGGCTCGGCTGGCACCACGGTCTCCTGCCCCGCAATGTGCGCGGCTGCACGCAGGACGATGCGTGCGGCTACTGTGGCTATGGGTGTCGCACTGCGGCGAAGCAGTCCACGCTCGTCACCTACCTCGCCGACGCCGTCGCGCACGGGGCGCGCATCGTCGTGAACTGCGACGTGCGGCGCGTCACCCTCGCGGCCGGATCAGCCACCGGCGTGGAGGCGCGTGCCCAAGGACACCGGCTGACGGTGCGCTCGGGGGCCGTCGTCGTCACCTGCGGATCGATTCACTCGCCGGCCCTGCTGCTGCGCTCGGGCGTGAGTCTCCCGGCGCTCGGCCGATTCCTTGCCCTGCATCCCGCGACCGCGGTATTCGCGGAGATGGACGAAGCGGTCCGTCCGTGGACCGGCACCCTCCAGGCGCACTACTCGGACCAATTCGCCGATCTCGATCACGGCTACGGGTTCAAATTCGAGACGGCACCGGTCCACCCGTCGTTCCTGGCGTTGGCGGCGCCGTGGGAGTCGGCGGCGCAGTACGCCGACCGCATGGCGCGTCTGGCGCGGACCGCACTGTGCGGGATCTTGCTGCGCGACCGTTTTGGCGGGCGCGTCAGTGTGGACCGAGCGGGGTCTCCGATCGTGGATTACCGCGTATCGCGCTACGACGCCGTGCATCTGCGGCGCGCGCTCGCGAGCGCCGCGGAGCTGCTCGAAGCGGCGGGAGCCCGGGAGATCTGGCCGCCGCTGGCGCGATGGATCAGCTACAAACCCGGCCCAGCCCGCGCCCGCGAAGCCTGGCTTGCCCGCGTGGACGCCGCCGGGCGGGGCGCGAACCAGCTGCTCCTCGTCACGTTCCATCAGATGGCGTCGTGCCGCATGGGTGCGAGCGCCAGCACGTCGGTGGTGGACCCCGAGCATCGCGTGTGGGGCGTGCGGGGCCTCTACGTCGCGGACGCAAGCGTCTTCCCCACCGCGTCGGGGGTGAACCCGATGCTGACGATCATGGGAATCGCGCATCGCGCGGCGGGAATAATCGCCCTTAGCCATTAGGAGCACCAATGCTCGTTCTCCTTGCCGTGACTTCCCTGGCGCTGCAGCAGTCCGTGGCCGACACGTCGCCGTTTCGCGCCATCGCCCTGCCGGCGGCGACCGGCGTGCGCAGCGCGTCCGGTGTGCCGGGGCCACGCTACTGGCAGCAGCGCGCCGACTACACAATTCGCGCGACGCTCGACACCGCTGCCAACGTCCTCACCGGCACGGAACGCATCCGCTACCACAATCGCTCGCCCGACGCACTCGCGTTCGTGTGGATGCAGCTCGACCAGAATCTGTTTGCCCCGGGCTCGGTCACGAGCGTGCTGAACCAACCGCCCCTCCGGTTCGCAGGCGGCGTGGTGTTCGACTTTGGCGGAAAGGGGTTCGTCGGCGGGGTGACCGTGGATCGCGTCATGGCGGGAGGCCGGCAACTCGTCACGACGGTCACGGGCACAATGATGCGGGTCGAGCTGACCCGGCCGCTCCCGCCCGACAGCGCCATCACGTTCGAGGTCGCCTGGCATTTTCGGGTCCCGCCCTACGGCGGTGGCCGCATGGGCCGCGTGGGGTCGCGCTTCTACGAGCTGGGACAGTGGTACCCGCGCATGGCGGTATACGACGACGTGAACGGCTGGAACACGCTGCCCTACATCGGCGCCGGAGAGTTCTACCTCGAGTACGGCGACTTCGACGTCGCGCTCACCCTGCCGGCGGGCTTCGTCGTCGCCGCGACGGGGGCGGTGACGAATCCGCTGGACGTGTGGACGGCGCAGCAGCGTGAGCGCGTGCAACGCGCGCGGGGCTCGAGTGAGCGCGTCGAAATCATCACCAAAGCCGAAGCAACGGCGCACGGCGCACGGCTCACGCCTGGCACCAAGACCTGGCACTTCACCGCTCCCAACGTCCGCGATTTCGCCTGGGCCGCGGGGCCCGACCTGCGTTGGGACGCGAGCGGGTGGAACGGCATCCTGATCCAGACGTTCTACCATCCCGATGCCGCCCCGTGGGAAGAGGCGAACAAGATGGTTCGCGCCGCGCTCAGCCATTTCTCGGACACGTGGCTCACGTATCCGTGGCCGCAGTTCTCCACCGTCGAGGGGTTGGTCGAGGGCATGGAGTACCCGATGATTACGTTCTGCCCCTCGCTCGAGAAGCGCGAGGATCAGTTCTGGGTGTTAGCGCACGAGCTGGGGCACGAGTGGTTCCCCATGATTGTGGGCTCGGACGAGCGGCGCTATCCCTGGATGGACGAGGGGTTCAACACGTTCATCGACTACGGAGCGGCCGAGTCGTACTTCCGCGGCACGGCTTACGGCGATACGGTGCGGCGCGAGCTGCTCGGCGCCTTCGCGGCGACGGCGACCCCCGGCAACGAACAGCCGCTGATCACGAAGCCCGCTGAGGTCCGAGAACTGTACTGGACCGCGTACCAGAAGCCGGCCCTGATGCTCACCGTACTGCGGGACGCGGTGCTCGGCCGCGACGAATTCGAACGGAGCCTGCGCGAGTATGCGCGGCGCTGGCGCTTCAAGCACCCGCAGCCGGCGGATTTCTACCGGACCTTCGCGAACGTGACGGGGCGTGACCTCGACTGGTTCTGGCGCGGCTGGGTGCTCACCACCGCGCGGCTCGATCAAGCCGTCGACTCCGTGACCCGCGGTGCCGCCGACACGACCCTCGTCCACCTCTCGAACCGCGGCCAGATGGTGCTGCCCCTGACTCTCGAGCTGCGCTATGCGGACGGGACCAGCGAGGTTCGTCAGCTGCCGGTGGAGATGTGGTACCTCGGGAGCCGGTTCACGTATCGTGTGGCCACCACGAGACAGGTGGTGGCCGTCGCTGTCGACCCGCGGCAGGTCTATCCTGACATCGACCGGAAGAACAACAGCTGGCTGCGCTGATTACTTCGGTTCCACGGGCATCCCGGTAACGAGCCACAGGTCCCACCCCCCCACGAGGGCGCGGGCCTTGGGCCACCCTGCCTGTTGTAGATCTCGCGCCACCCGGGCGCTTGTCTCTTCGTTGCTTCAGGCGCAGTAGGCGACCAGCCACGCGTGGCGCGGGAGCGCCAGCTCGGCAGCGCGGTGCCCTGCTCCGTCGGGCGACAAGCGGATGGCGCCGTGCGCTTTCTCCTCGCTCTCGTTCCAGGCGCGATCCTTACGAACGTCGAGCAGCACGACTTGCTCGCCGCGCGCCTGCAGCGCCTTCAGCTCCGCGAGCGTGATGCGATCGCGCCGCTCGACCGGCGCCGCCTCCAGAGCGGGCGGTGGCGCGGGTTCCTGGACGAGCGGGAGGGCACGGCCCCCACGCGGCTTGCGCCCGAGCATCAACGCTCCGCCGTGCAGCACCACCGACAGCAACACGACGAGCGCGGCAGGCGCAAACAGCCGGTCGGCTCCCGGCAGCCCGGCGAAGACGGGGAGCAAGACGAGTAGCAGCGTCGAGAGACCTCGCGGTCCGAACCACACGATCAGCCGCCGGCTGCGTGGGTCGAGTCCTTTCTTGGGGACTGCCACGGCGAGCACGGCGGAACGCAGACCGAGCGACAGGGCGGCGAACAGGAGGCCACTCCACGTAATCCCGGCGAGCCCAGTCCAGATCAACGAGCTCCCGAACGCCACAAACGTGAAGAGCAAGAACATCTCGGCCGCGGCCTGGCCGAAATCGAGGAAGCAGTCGCACAGCTCCGCATCCGACGCCGCGATCGTGAGGCCCGCGGCGAACGCGGCGAGGAAGCCGCTGCCGTGTGCCGCTTCGGCGACAGCATATGCCGTAAACGCGAGGCCCAACGCGTACAGCGACTCGTAGTCGCGCCGCACGCCCGTCCAGCGCCGCATGCGGTCGAGCAAGCCGACGCCGACGAACCCGACCGCGATCCCAGCCCCGGGGCCAACCACGAACAGGTTGAGCGCGGCCCGTCCCCAGTTTCCCGTTCCGGTGCCGCCGAGGAGCGCCATCGCTCCAAGGACGATCGGGAGCAACACCAGATCGTTCAGCCCGCTCTCGAGGGACAGGACCTGACGCGCCGCGGCCGGCACGTCACTGCTGCGCAACAGTCCGCGCATCATCACGGGGTCGGTCGAGGCGAGGGCGGCGCCGAGAATCGCCGCCGGGCCGGGCGCCAGGCCGAGCAGAACCCACGAGGCTACCGCGATGAGCGCCGCCGTGACGAGCGTCCCGGGCCCCAGGACCAGACGGACGAGGGTGCGGTGACGTCGCACCTCGCCGATATCCACCGAGACAGCATCGGTGAACAGGACGAGGACCAGGCCCAGGGTCGCGATCGTCTCGAGGATCGGCGAGTCGAGTCGGAAGTCGACGAGGCCGAAGCCGAAGACGCCGATGACGAGACCGAGCAGCAGAAACAGCGCGACCTGGGGAAAGCGCGTGCGCTCGATGACGCCCGAGAGCAACGCGGCGACGACGATGACGACGCCGATGAGCGCGAGGGTGGCGATGTCCATAAGGCGCCGAGCCGGATCTCTACTTGTCCGGCCGGTTCTCGTCGTCCACGATCTCGTCTACCGGATCCTGGCCGCCGCCGGGGCCGTAGCCCTTCTTGCCCGGCCTGTCGGGTATCGTGATCAGAATCGAGCCGACGTTGTTGCTGTAATTGGACTCGCCGAAATTGTGGCAGAGCCCCGTGGTCGCGTCGAACGCGGGGCATGGCACGTTGCGCTTCGGCGCGAACCCGGGATTCACCTCGATGCGAATGACGTACTGCCCCGGGGGAATCACCGCCTGCCCGTCCGCGCCATCCAGCACGAAGTACTGCCCACCGAGCCACTTCACGTACGTATCGGCGTACCCGACGCTGATGCCCTGGTTGCCGGGGACCTCGGGGAGACCCAAGTCGGGTCGAGCCGGTCGCCCACAGGCCCGATAGACCCACGACGAGACGCCCCCGTCGTTGTTGTTCCACGGCGTCACGTCGATCATGCAGAACCCGCGCTTGGCCGCCTGCCAGACGTGCCCATCCGCGATACCGATGAGGCTGTAGGTGGCGTAGTTCCGAAAGTGATAATGCCGGTGGCATGCGTCATTCTCGAACAAGCCGTCCGAGTCGCTTCCGTCCCCATCGCCATTCGGATCCCAGTGCCGGTTGGGATCGCCGATAAAGACGTCGGCATCACCGATGTTGGGCGTCGTCACGGTGAACCGCAGGACGCGGTGCTTCCCGGGCGGAACCCCCCCTTCCTGCAGCGTGCAGAACGATTCCTTGAGCTCCTGGTCGTACACGACCCACGACGTGGCGAGAGCCTTCGAGTCGACGATCAGATCAGGCGTGCCGTCCAGGTCCTGCACGTGCGCGAACTGCGGGCCGGAGACAGCGTGATCGGCGGGACTGCACGCACCGACGGCCATGGCCGCCACCACCACCATCATGCTGGAACGATTCATTGAAAGACCCTCCTCAGTGAATTCCGCCACCCGCAAACTGCTTCACCAGGTCACCAAGCACTGCCTTCGCGTCGCCGAACAGCATCCAGGTGTTGTCGAGGACGTACAGCTCGTTGTCGATGCCGGCGAACCCGGGATTCTTGCTGCGCTTCACGGCGATCACCGTTTTCGCCTTGTCGGCGTCGATAATGGGCATGCCATAAATGGGCGTGTTCTTTGCATATCGGGCCGCCGGATTCACCACGTCGTTGGCACCGAGCACGAGCGCGACGTCGGTTTGCGGCATCTCGGGGTTGATCTCGTCCATCTCGACCAGGGCCGAGTATGGGATGTTGGCCTCCGCGAGCAGCACGTTCATGTGCCCCGGCATCCGGCCCGCGACGGGGTGGATCGCGAACTTCACCGACACGTTGCGCTTGGTGAGCTGGTCGTACAGCTCGCGCACCTTGTGCTGCGCCTGGGCCACCGCCATGCCGTACCCGGGGATGATGACCACCGACCGCGCCTGCTCGAGCAGCTGCGCCGCGCCCTCCACGGATTCCTGCTTCCAGACCTTCTGCTCGCCACCGGCGGCCAGCGCCGGCTGCGCCTTCCCGAACGCCCCGAACAGCACGTTGGTGAAGGAGCGGTTCATGGCGCGGCACATGATGATGGACAGGATCAAGCCGCTCGAGCCGTCGAGCGCGCCCGCCGTGACGAGCAGCTTGCTGTCGAGCACGAATCCCATCGCCACGGCGGCGAGCCCGGCGTACGCGTTGAGAATAGAAATCACCGTTGGCATGTCGGCGCCGCCGATCGGGATGATCAAGAGCACGCCGAAGATCAGCGCCAAGGCGGCGATGGCGATGAATACCTGGCCGGACCACGCGGTCGTCGGATACAGCACCAAGTACACGCCGAGGCCGGCGGCGAGACCCAAGACACCGAGATTGACGAAGTTCTGGCCGGGATAGGTCACCGGTCGCTGCGGGATCCAGCGGACTTCCTGGAGTTTCCCGGCCGCCATCAGGCTGCCGGTGAATGTCAGGAACCCGAGGATCACCTCGGCGACGAGGGCGCTCGTCCGGAACGGCGTAAGCTGCGCCGCGTGCTCGCCGAGCCACAGGAAGTATTCCGCCGTGCCGACGAGGCCGGCGGCCAATCCGCCGAAGGCGTGCGACAGGGCCGTGCGCTGCGGGACCGCCGTGAGCGGGACTCGTGACAGCGGGATGCCCACCGCGAACCCCGCGACGATCGCGATGAAGATCCAGCCGTGATGCACGATCTCGGGCTGAATCCAGGTCGCCACTACCGCCACCGTCATCCCCGTCACCCCGGCGAACACGCCGCGGCGCGCGCTCTTCGGATCGTTCATCCAGTAGAGCGCGAAGATGAACAGGGCCGTCGCGAGGACGGCGGCGAGCTCGCCGATGAGATGCATCACTGCTTCTTGAACATCTTGAGCATGCGGTCGGTGATCAGGAAACCGCTGACGATGTTCGTCATCGATGCGAACAGGGCGATCGCGCCGAGGATCCGGATCGAACGAGGATACTCGGCGCCGGTGACGACGATCGACCCGACCACCGCGATCGCCGAAATGGCGTTCGTCAGGGACATGAGCGGTGTGTACAGGAGCCGCGACACCCGGCGGATGACGCCGAGGCCGATGAACGTCGCCAGCACGAAGACGAACAGGACGGATCCGAAGTCGGTCATGTCTTACGCACCTCGCCCGCGTGTGTGACGCACGTGTCGCGGATGATGGGGTCTTCGAAATCGAGGCGGAGCCGGCCGTCCTGAACGACGTGTCCCAGGAATGCCGACAGGTTCTTCGCGTACATCTGACTGGCGTGCAGCGGCAGCGTGCTGGGCAGGTTCACGGGCCCGAGGATCACAACGCCGTGGTGCACGATCTCGGTCCCCGGCTCGGTGAGCTCGCAGTTTCCACCCGTTTCCGCGGCGAGATCGACGATCACCGACCCCGGCTTCATCCCGTCGACGGCGGCGGCGGAGATCAGCACGGGCGCCTTCTTGCCGGGGATGGCGGCCGTCGTGATCACGATGTCGGCGTCCTTCACGGCGGCGGCGAGAAAGGCCAGCTCCTTGCGGTGTGTCTCCTCCGTGAGCTCCTTGGCGTATCCCCCGGCCGTCTCGGCGTGTTCTTCGATCGCCATCTCCAGAAACGTGGCGCCCAGGCTCTGCACTTGCTCCTTTACCGCCGGCCGCACGTCGAACGCGGACACGATCGCGCCGAGACGACGCGCCGTCGCGATCGCCTGGAGGCCCGCCACCCCCGCGCCCAAGACCAGCACGCGCGCGGCGGGGAGGGTGCCGGCGGCAGTCACCAGCATCGGGAGAAAGCGGCCGGTGGCCGACGCCGCCAGCAGCACCGCTTTGTAACCCGCGACGGTGGCTTGCGACGACAGGACGTCCATGGGTTGCGCGCGGGTGATCCGGGGAAGCAGCAGGAGGCTGAAGACCGTCAGCTTGCGTTGGGCGAGCTTCTGAATCAGGGCGGCGTCGCTGCTGGGTTGGAGGAGGGCGACGAGCGCGCTCCCCTCGCGATACGACCCGACGTCCGCCGGCGCGGGGGCCTGCACCTGCAGCACGACGTCGGCCTGCCCCAGCACGGCCGCGCGGTCGGCGATCGTCGCCCCGACGGCCTTGTATGCCTCGTCCGGGCAGGCGGCCGCGGCCCCCGCCCCGCGCTCGATCGCGACCTCGAAGCCGCCTTTCACGAGGCGCCCGGCCGCATCGGGCACGAGCGCGACGCGCCGCTCGCTCGCGGCCACCTCCTTCGGTACGCCGACCTTCATCCGGTCCTCCCCCGTCCCCTCACCCGCGCGGCAACTGCGGCCGCTCGCGCTGCTGGGCGAGCATGCGCTCGGCAAAGTCCACGCGTTCGGCAAGATCGTTGAACTGATCGCGCAACGCCGCCAGCTCCTGCTCCACTGCCTCTACGCGCGCCTCGGAACGGCCTCCAAAGTGACGGGGCTCCTCCACGTTCCAGTTTCGCAGCGGCAGATCGTTCGCATCCCGGAATTCCCCGGACACGAGCAGCACCATGTCGTAGAGCCACCAGACGCCGAAGCCACCGAACGTCAGTAGCATGCCGAGGCCCGTGCCATTTTTCCCCACATAAAAGCGGTGCAGTCCGAACACGCCGCCGAAAAACCCGAGCGCGAGCGCCACGCCGCGCGACCGGTCGGAGACCTCCGGCTGGCTGTCTTCGGGGGAGTACGCTTGGGGCAGCGGCATATCCGATACTACGAGCCGCCGCGAGGCGCGGCAAGCAAGTGACGCAGCGCGGGCTCGAGCTCGCCGAAGCGAAACCGGAAGCCCGCGGCGAGGAGGCGCGCCGGCACGACGCGCTGACCGCTCGCCATGAACGCGGCCGCCTCGCGGCCGAACGCGAGCCACAAGGCGATGGGCGGCACGGGGAGGACGGCAGGGCGCCGCAAAACCCGCCCAAGGGTGCGAACGAACTCCAGGTGCGTGACGGGATGGGGCGCCGCGATGTTGACGGGCCCGGACAGCGCTTCGGTCGCGAGCACGTAGCGAATCGCGTCCAGGGCGTCGTCCAGCGCGATCCACGGGAAGTACTGCGCTCCGCTACCGATCCGTCCGCCGAGCCCGAGGCGGAAGGCGGGCAGCATCGTGGCGAGCGCGCCGCCCGTGCGTGACAACACGACGGCGAACCGGAGATTGGCGACGCGCACCCCTGCCCGGGCGGCCGGGCCCGTCGCGCCCTCCCAATCGCGCGCGACCTGTGCGAGAAAGTCAGCCCCCGCGGGAGACTGTTCGCTGACCTCGGCGGAGCCACGATCGCCGTAGTAGCCCACCGCCGACGCGGCGAGGAGCACGCGGGGCGGTCGTTCGAGTCCGGCGATCGCCTCGCTCACGAGCCGCGTGCCGGCCACCCGGCTCTCTCGGATGCGCTGTTTTTTTCCCGTCGTCCAACGCCCGAAGACGCTCTCGCCCGCGAGATTGACGACGGCCTCACACCCCTCGAGCGCTTTGCGGTCGATGATTCCGCGGGCGGGATCCCACGCGATGACGCGCTCCCCCGGGCCTGCCGCGCGCCGCACGAACGGGACGACCTCGTGTCCGTCCTCGGTGAGTCGCTGCGCCAGGGCGCTGCCGATCAACCCTGTCGCGCCGCTCACCGCCACCTTCAATCGATTCTCATTCTGGCAGCACCGCCTCCGCCTCGATTTCGACGAGCATCGCGGGATCGACGAGCCGCGTCACCGCGACGAGCGTGCAAGCGGGCCGGATGGCGCCGAACAGCTCCCCGTGCGCCCGGCCGACGGCCTCCCAGTTCGCGATGTCGGTCACGTAGATGCGGGTGCGGACGACGTCTTCGAGCCGGCTACCCGCCCGTACGAGCGCGCGTTGGATGTTGCGAATCGTCTGGACCGCCTGCGCGTAGGGATCGCCTGGGCCGACGATTTGACCCGAGGGGTCCGTGGCGGTCGTTCCGGACACGTGGATCACTCGCCCTACCCGCACCGCGCGCGAGTAGCCGACGATGGGTTCCCACGGCGCCCCACTCGCGATGTTCTGCCGGGTCATCGAGCGTCGGGGGGCGGCGGTGGCGGCTGGTTCCAGGTACTGTGCGACGGGGTCCCGGTCGTTTTTGCCTCCGTGATGCGCTCATCGGCGCCACGGACGATCTCGTCCACACTGGTCGGGGGATCCACGAACGTGACGCCGCCGATCGTGACGACGACCGGACGGCCATCGCTCGACCGCGTATCGGACAGGCCGGCCCGGAGCTTTTCGAGCACGACGCGCGCCGCGGGAGCCGACGTCTCCGGCAGGAGGACGACGAATTCGTCCCGGCCCAGTCGCGCGATAAAGTCGGTGGCGCGCAGGGCGAGGCGCAGCGCCACGGCCGTCGCGCGTAGCAGCTCGTCCGGCACGCGGTGCCCCAGGTGCACGGCGGCGACGCTGAAGGGGTGTTGGTAGCGACGAGCGCGCTCGATCTCCGCGGCGGCCGCCTCGTAGAACGCGCGCGCGGTCCGAACGCCGGTCACGACGTCGGTGCGGGCCAGGCGGCGCTCCCGCTCGAGCGATTTACGCAAGGCCAGGGTGACGCCGATGAGCGCGGCGATCGCCGCCAGAGCTACGCCGAGGAGCATCCGAGAAACCTACATGGCACTCAGCCCTTCGTCACTTCGCGGGGACCCGCAAGCAGGTATTCTTGGGTAACAGGAGGCACCCCAATGACTCAATCCGAGAAGCAGCGGTTCCTCGACGCATGGGAGCGCGAATCCGCGGTCACCATGAAGGTGCTCGGGGCCTTCCCCGCAGCGCGCGCCGACCTGAAGCCCGGCGAGAAGTCGAAGAATGCCAAGGACCTGGTGTGGACATTCGTGTTCGAGGGGTTCGGTGCCAGTCAGGCGGCCCAGGGCGACTTCAAGTTCCCACCACCGGACATGCCGCCCAAGCCCGCGACCTGGGAAGGCGTCGTGCAGGAGTGCGAGCGTGGCTTCCGCTGGCTCGCCGACAGGGTGCGCAAAGCGGATGAGGCATTCCTCAACACGACGGTGAAGGTGGCCACCGGGCGCCAAGGTCCCCTCGATCTACGGCCCATCAGCGGACGAGCCCTGGAGCTAGGGGTTTGACCGTCAAAAGCGGATAGATGCGCGGGAGGTCGCGCACTAAGTTCCGTGCGTGACCTCCGAGCATCGCTGGCGCATCGTCCTGGCCCGTGACCGTCGCTACGACGGGGCCTTCGTCTACGCGGTACGCTCGACCGGCATCTATTGCCGCCCCTCCTGCGCCAGCCGCCGGCCGCGGCGCGGGCAGGTCACTTTCTTCCCGATTCCCGAAGCCGCCGAGCGCGAGGGCTTCCGCGCCTGCCGCCGCTGCCGTCCCGCCGACATGAACGGCGGCGACCCAGCCACCGCGCTTGTGCGCGAAGCGTGTCGCGCCCTCGATGCGGCCGATGCCGAGACGCCGAAGCTCGACCGTCGGTTACTGCGCGCCTTCAAGCGGGTGCTCGGCATCACGCCGCAGCAATACCGCGACGCGCGCCGCGTGGCGCGCTTAAAACAGGAACTGAAACGGAGGCCACACGTGAGTCCCGCTGTCTATGAAGCCGGTTACGGCTCGTCGAGCCGCGTGTACGAACGTTCTAACGCGCAGCTCGGCATGACCCCCGCTACCTACGCGCGCGGCGGCGCGGATACCGAGATCGCGTTCGCCGTCGTGCCCTGCTCGCTCGGGCGGCTGCTTGTCGCCGCCACGCCGCGCGGCGTGTGCCGCGTCAGCCTCGGCGACAGTGCCGCGACGCTCGAGGCGGACCTCGCGGCTGAGTTCCCCGCCGCGCAGATCAAAAAGGACCGCTCCACCCTCGAGGATGCGGTGACGGCGATCCTCGCGTACCTCGACGGGAGCGAGCCACACCTCGCTTTACCGCTCGACATCCGCGCGACCGCATTTCAGCGGCGCGTGTGGCAGGAGCTGCAACGGATTCCCTACGGCGAGACGCGGTCGTACGCCGACGTCGCCAAGGGCATCGGCCGGCCGACGGCGAGCCGGGCGGTGGCGAGAGCATGCGCGACGAATCCGGCGGCGTTGGTAATCCCCTGTCATCGGGTAGTGCGGGAGGATGGGGAGGTGGGCGGATACAGATGGGGATTGGAACGAAAGAAGGCTCTGATTGCTCAAGAGGCTGGGAAAGGCAACGACTAGACGCATTTCCGCGATTGTTAGTTAACCGGAATCCAGTAGCTAGTCTTGACGGCCAAAAAAAACTCAGATCTGACGAGAAGCTGACAAGGCGTTTCGGACCTGGCGCGCCTGCCACAAGTGGCGGCGATCGTGGGTCACGACAAACAGCAGGTAAGCACCCAGCGGCATGCGCAGCAGCCGCGTCACCGGCGACACGGTCCTGTTTCCCTTCAAGTCCAACCCATCAGCGTCGCGCACCCGCGCGGCCAGGTGATCGCGCATCGCGATGAACTCGGGAAGCACGGTGGCCACCGCGTGCGTGCCGCCCACCGGTACCGCGAAGATGGCGAACGTCTTCATGCGCCGTTTGGGCGGCGGCTCCATCGACCCGATCATCCAGCGCGAGAACCAGCCGTAGCGGATGGGTTCCCCGCCCTGCGCGGTCCGGCCCTTCGCCCGGCCGTTCGCGATCGCCCGATCGAACGCCGGCAGCGTCGCCGCTACCGACCGGTTCAGATGGACGAGGCACTCGGCGATCGACCAGCGCCCCTCGCCGGGACGCCAGTTGAACTGTGATCCGCTGAGCCCGGCACAGACCGCGTGGCCGTCGGCTTTGATCGCGTCGATCTGGCGCAGCAGGTCTTGGAGCTCAGGAGTCATGGATGCCTCCGCTACACGCCGAACTGACGGAAGTGGTGATCGGTGTGGCGGTAGCCCAGTAGTGCCCAGCTGCGCCGCGAGAGCCGGCCGAACGCCGGATGTATGGGCCATGTCGCGTCCGCGGGACGGGTCGCGAAACGTCGTAGCAATCTCGCGAACGTATCAACCTCGACTGGCCACGTCGAATGATCGATGCGCGCGAGCAACTCCGGGGCGGTCGGGGAACTCTTGGGCCACGGCAGCACGTACGCCCCCAGGTTGTTGAGCGGGAAATACCGGATCGGCAGTCGCTCCGGAACCGTGGAGAGGTCGCCGAGCGCCATGCGGAATTGATCGTTCACGTGTGTGAGCATCTGGACGGCGTCCATCCGGCCCCATTGCCGCGGAGTGTCCGCCGCAAGCCGCGACAGGCGCTCGAGCAGCTCGCGGCGTGGGCCCACGTCCCACAAACTCGGCGCGATAGCCGCGACGAGCCACCAGGCGAGCAGCCCCACGATGACCGCGGTGCCGAGTCCCGCGGCAAGACCCGCCGTCCAGCTGGCTGCGCCCCACACGACCGGCGCCAGCGACCCGGTGGCGATGAGGCAGAGCGCCCAGAGCCAGAGCAACGGGCCGAGCGCGCGTGGCCGCCATATCGCCGCGACGCCAACGAGGAGCCCAAAGACTCCGTAGCCAGCCTGCGTCAGTGTCTCCACGACCTGACCGGCGCTCCCTGCGTCCCGCCACTGCGGGATGGCGCTCGCACCACCCCACAGACTCAGGATCGCGATCACGATAGCGGGAATCATGGGCCTCCATAGGAAATGCGGTACACGACACCAGCCTTGTCGTCCGATACGAGCAACGCGCCGTCGGGCATGACGAGCAGGTCGACCGGCCGCCCCCAGGCGCTGCCGCCGCGCAGCCAGCCCTGGGCAAAAGGCTCATAGGCAATGGCGCGGCCGTTCTGGAGGCGCACCAGGGTGATGCGATAGCCCACCGGGATGACCCGGTTCCACGAGCCGTGCTCGGCGATGAAGATCTGCCCGCGGTACTGCGGCGGAAACATCGTCCCCGTGTAGAACCGCATCCCCAGCGCCGCCACGTGCGCGCCCAACGTCTGCTCGGGCATCACGTAGTCGCCACAGCGGCGTCCCGATCCAAAATCGGGATCGAGGATCGTCCCGCCGTGACAGAACGGAAAGCCAAAATGTAGTCCCGCGCGCGGCGCGTGATCGAGCTCGTCGGGCGGTCCGTCGGGACCGAGCCAGTCACGCCCGTTGTCGGTGAACCATAGCTCGTGGGTTCCAGGATGCCAGTCGAACCCCACCGTATTCCGCACGCCGTGCGCGAAGACCTGCAGGTCGCTCCCATCGGGGCGAACGCGCAGCAGCGCGGCGAACAGCTCGCCCGGGGGATCGCAGATGTTGCACGGCGCGCCCGACCCCACGTACAGCCAGCCGTCGGGCCCGAATCCGATGTAGCGCCAGCCGTGGTGCCCTTCGCGCGGCAACCGGTCGGTGACGACGACGGGTTTGGGCGGACGGTGCAGCCGGGCTTCGATCGAGTCGTAACGGAGAATACGCGACACTGCCGCGACGTACAGGGCGCCGTCCCGGAAAGCGACGCCGTTGGGCACACCGAGCCCGCGCAGCAGATCGATTCTTTCATCGGCGCGTCCGTCAGCGTTCGTGTCGCGCAGCGCGTAGACGACGCCGGCATCCCGGCTCCCCACGAACACCGTGCCGCGGTCGCCCAGGGCCAACGAGCGCGCATCGGGCACCGAATCGGCGAAGACGGCGATCGTGAATCCCGAGGGTAGCCGCAGCGTCTCGAGCCGGCGGCCGGCGCCGCAGCCCCGCAGCCACAGCACCGCGCCGGCAAGCAGCGCCACCCCTCCCCACACGACGAGGCGCACGACGCGACGAATGGACATCCGCTCAATATGGACGGAGGTTAGGAGTCATGGAGCCCCGCATCTGGCACCGGAGCTACGATCCCGGGGTGCCGCCGTCCATCGCGTATGAGCCGCTGACGTTGCCGCAGTTCTTGCAGCAAGCGGCGGCACGCCACGGCGACGCTCCCGCCATCCTGTTCCACAACTGCCGCCTGACGTACCGAGAGCTCGAGGACGCCGCGGACCGGTTGGCCACCGCGTTGACGTCACTGGGGGTGGGGCCGGGCACTCGCGTGGCGATCCAGCTGCCCAACATCCCGCAGGTCGTGATCGCCTATTACGCGGCGCTGCAGCTCGGCGCCCCCGCCGTGCTCACGAATCCCCTCTACGTGCCGCGGGAGATCGAGGATCAATGGAAGGACGCGGACTGCCGCGTCGCGATCGTGGCGGACTTCATCTTTGAGGCGAAGATCCGCGGCATCCGCGAGCGGCTCCCCGTCGAGCATTACATCGTCGCCTCCATCCCCGAGTACCTCCGCTTTCCGCTCAACCTGGTCGCGCCCTTCCACCTCCGGCGGGCGCAGCCTCCGGCGATCGCCCGCGTACAGCGCGGACCCGGCGTGCATTTCTTTCGGGAGTTGATCGAGGCGACCGCACCGGAGCCCCCGCACCCAACGCTCCGACTCGACGACGTGGCCACGCTGCAGTACACCGGCGGGACCACTGGCCCCTCCAAGGGCGCGGTGCTCACGCACCGCAACCTCTCATGCAACGTGCAGCAAATGCGGGCCTGGTTTCCGAGCCTCGAGCCCGGGAAGGAAGTGGTGCTCACCGCCCTGCCGATCTTCCACAGTTTCGGCATGACGGTCTGCATGAACCTCGCGGTGGGAATCGCGGGCGCGATGGCGCTCGTGCCGAATCCCCGCGACATCCCCGCGGTGATGGGAACGATCGCGAAGCACCGCGCCACGCTCTTCCCCGCCGTCCCCGCAATGTACGCCGCCATCATCAACCATCCCAAAGTGAAGTCGTTCGACCTGAGCAGCGTCAAGCGTTGCGTCTCGGGCGCGGCGCCCCTGCCTGTCGACACGTTGCGCCGCTTCGAGGAGCTCACGGGCGCCGTCATCAGCGAGGGGTTCGGGTTGTCGGAGACGAGCCCCGTGACGCACTCGAACCCCCTGCTGGGGCGCCGCAAACCCGGCAGCATCGGCGTCCCCCTGCCCGATACCGACGCGAAGGTCGTGGATATCGAGACGGGCACCCAGCTCATGCCGACGGGAGAGACCGGCGAGCTCGCGCTCGCCGGGCCGCAGATCATGGCGGGGTACTGGAACAAGCCCGACGAAACAGCCGGGATGATCCGAGACGGCTGGCTGCACACCGGCGATCTCGCCCGAGTGGACGAGGACGGCTATCACTACATCGTGGGCCGCAAGAAAGACATGATCTTGTGTGGAGGGTTCAACGTGTATCCTGATGAGATCGACCGCATTCTGGCCGGCCACCCCGCGGTCGTCGAGGCCGCCACGATCGGCATTCCGGACGCGCGGCGCGGCGAGACGGTCAAGTCCTTCGTCGTGTTGAAGGCGGGGCCACAGCCCACGCCCGAGGAATTGATCGCCTTCTGCCGCGAGAACCTCGCGCCCTTCAAGGTGCCGCGCGAAATCGAGTTCCGGCCTGAGCTGCCGAAATCCACGGTCCTCAAGGTGCTGCGGCGCGAGCTGCGCGACCAAGAATTGGCGAAGCGATCGGCGTCCGCGCTCGCAGGCCTCGCCCTCGTCGCCGCCGCTCTGGCGGGCGCCCAGGCTCCACCCGGCACGGACATCTTTCTCGCCGATCTGCGTGCCCGCGGCGCGGGCGACCGCGTGGAGGTCGGGCCACCTGTGAACGCCACGCACCGCACGGGCTACGACAATCAACCATTCTTCACGCCCGACGGCCGCAGCTTCCTGTACACCTCCGTCACCGACGGCCAGGCCGACATTTGGCGCTACGACATCGCCGCCGGGCGCAGCGTCCAGCTGACGAAGACGACCCCCGAGAGCGAGTACTCCGCCACACCCCTCCCCGACGGCTCCGGATTCTCCGTCGTACGCGTCGAGGCCGACTCGACACAACGTCTATGGCGCTTCGATTGGGACGGCGGGCACGCCGCGCTCGTGCTGGCCGCCGTAAAACCGGTCGGGTATCACGCGTGGGGCGACGAGCATACCCTCGCGTTGTTCGTCCTCGGCAAACCCGCGACGCTGCAAATCGCCGATTTGGGCACCGGGCACGCTACGCCCGTGGCCTCGGACATCGGGCGGGGCGTGCAGCGCATCCCGGGCGCCCGGCCGGCGATCAGCTTCGTGCAGAAGGGAGGGCCCCCCGACAGCACCTGGGCGGTCGCCGAAATCGATCTTGCGACGCGTCGCATTCGTTCATTGATCCACACGCTGGCGGGCGTAGATCAGTATGCGTGGACGCCGGCCGGCGTCTTGCTCATGGCCAAGGGATCGAAGCTCTATCAGTGGAGTCCGTCCCGCGGCGCGGATTGGGAGGAAGTGGCAGACTTTGCCGCCCAAGGACTCGACGGCATCACTCGGCTCGCCGTGAGCCCGCGCGGAGATCGACTCGCGCTGGTCGCCGCGGACCGTACACCATAAGTCGGAGGATCAGCATAATGAAACCGACCTGGTATCTCACTTGTGCCCTCGCGCTCGCCTCGAGTCAGGTTGCAGCCCAAGCGGCTCGCGCTCCCGGTCCCCGGGACTTGGTCGCCCGCGCCGTCGCCGCGATGGGCGGCGAGCCGGCGCTGCGTGGTATCCGCGCCCTGTCCGTGGAGGGGTATTCGGCGACATTCGCCGTCGGTCAGGAGGAGACTCCAGAGTCCCCCCCGCGGGCCAACCTGAGCTATGGACGTTCGGTCGCCGACTACGGCGGCGGCCGCTTTGTCAGCACGATCGAAGTTCGCAACGTGGCCGGTGCCGTGAACCGGCTGCGCCGGGTGACGGCCGGTGGCATCGGCTTGCTGGATACCGATGGGCAGCCGACGCCGATGAATCCAGGGATGGTCGCAGCGTTCGAGACGGACGTGCGGCGCTACCCCGATCGCTTGCTCTTGGCGGCGCTCGACAACCCTGGCGCGCTCTCGGCGCTCCCCGCCCGGACCTTCCGCGGCCGGCCGCACGACGGCGTCCGCTACGCGGCGGGGCCGGACACGATGAGCCTGTTCTTCGATAGGGTGAGTGGCTTGCCGATCGTCTTCGAGACTCTGGCGGACGACCCCATTCTTGGGGACCGGCGGACCGAGATCTGGCTCATGCGCTGGCAGGGCGCGGGCGAGTTGCATTCCGTGGTCACGGCCGTGACCATCAACGTGGACGTCGCCGATTCGCTGTTCGCGATTCCCGACTCGATCGCCGCGCGCGCGCAGCGCAGCAACGCGACGCCGCCCCCCGTCGTCGTGACGCTCGTTGAGTTGGCGCCGGGCGTCTGGCGTGCCGAGGGAGGAACGCATCACTCGCTGGTGATCGAGCAGGCATCCCGTCTCGTCGTGGTCGAGGCGCCGCTGGGAGCGGCGCGGATGCAGGCCGTGCTCGACACGCTCCGGGCCCGGTTCCCCACCAAGCCGGTGGGACTGGTCGTCAACACGCATCATCATTGGGACCACGCGGGCGGCCTGCGCGCCGTGCTGGCGGCCGGCGTGCCGGTCGTCACCCAGGCGAGCAACGCGGCGTTCGTGCGGGGCATCGCAGCGGCCAGGAAGACGGTGAGCCCCGACGAGTTGGCCCGCCGCCTCGGCCCCGCTCGGGTCCGCCCACCCGCTATCACGGCCGTGCAGGACAGCTTGGTGTTGGGTACGGGAGACGGACGGGTCGTGATCTACCGCCTGCCGACCACCCACGTCGAGGGGATGCTGGCGGCCTACGTCCCCGCCGCCCGGTTGCTGTTCGTGAGTGACGTCCTCTCACCCGGGCCGACGCTCGCGCCGGTGGGGAGCGCCGAGGTCGTCGCGCTGGCCCGCGCCCGCGGCCTCACGGTCGAGCGGGTCGTGGGTGGGCACGGCGGCGTGGCGGCGTGGGCAGATGTGGAGAGGGCAGCGACCCCATGATGTTCAAACGAGCGTTCGCCGTCGCGGCCGTATTCGTGCTGTGCGCCACCCCGGTTGCGGCGCAGCAAGACGTCTCCTATCGCGTCGTGGTTCACGTGACGAACCCGACCTCGCGCCTCACGCGCGAGCAGGCGTCGCAGATCTTTCTGCGCAAGGTGACGCTGTGGGACAACCGGAAGCCAGCGCTGCCGGTCGATCAACCCGCCGACTCACCGGTGCGACGCGCCTTCACCAAACAAGTACATCGCCGTACGATCGCTTCGGTGCAGACCTATTGGCAGCAGCAGACGTTCGCGGGCCGAGGCGTGGCGCCACCCGTGCGCGCGTCCGACGCCGAGGTGCTCACCTACATCCGGCAGTTCCCGAACGGCATTGGCTATGTCAACGCCGACGTGAACCTGGGAAGCGACATCAAAGTCCTCATCGTCACGCCTTGAGCGCCGCGACGTCGTGCTTGCCGCTCGGCAACAGCGGCATGGCGTCGCGCACCTCGATCCGCGCGGGCTGGAGATGCCTTGGCAGCTCGCGCCCGCAATAAACCTTCAGCCGCTCGAGCGATCCTTCCGCCACGAGCACGACGTGGGCCACGATGCGCTCGCCCCACATGGGGTCGGGCTCTCCCGTCACCGCTGCCTCCGCCACCTCACCCGATGCGTAGAGGACGTCCGCCACTTCGTCGGGACCCACGCGGAATCCCATCGTCTTGATGATCCGGTCCTTGCGGCTCACGAAGTACAAGAAGCCATCCTCGTCGCGCCGCACGAGGTCGCCGGAGTACACGACGCGCTCCGCCTCGGGTGCCCCCGCGGGACGCAAGGGGTTGGGACGAAACACCCGCGCCGTGAGCTGCGGATCCCTCCAGTACCCGAGCGTGACTGTAGGCCCGCGGTGGACGAGCTCCCCGACTTCCCCCGGTCCCGCGGGCGTATCGTCGTCGCGCACCACATAGATCTCGGCGCCGGGAATCGCGCGGCCAATCGAGTCGGGCCGCCGGTCGACCTCCTCGGGCGGCAGGTAGGTGCTGCGCAGCGCCTCGGTCAGGCCGTACATGAGATAGAGACGCACGTGGGGTTGGGCCGCGCGCAAACCGCGCACCGCCTCGAGCGGCAGGTGCCCGCCCGCGTTCGTCATCACTCGCAGCACTGGGAGCAGGGCGTCGCGCAGCCCTCCCGTTGCAAGGAGGCGCATCCACAGCGCCGGAACGGCGGCGACGACCGTGACATCCTGGTCACGCACCGTCGCGATGGCTTGCTGGGGCAAGGGCGAGCGCTCGACCACCAGGGCGGCGCCGGCCGTCACCGCGCAGAGCAGTTGGCTCAGACCGTAGACGAAACTGAACGGCAGTAGGCTGGCGATCCGATCGGAACCGCTGATCCCGAGGTATCCCACGACGGCACGTGCCGCCGCCTCGACGTTGGCGTGCGTGACCGTCACACCCTTGGGCTGACCGGTCGAGCCCGACGTGTAGATGATCTGGGCGACGTCGTCGCCTAGCCGGGAGACCGGCTGGAACGCCCCCCCCCAGTTCGCTGGGACCGGCAGCGTACCGACGTCGATCACGTGCGGGTCGCCTTGCAGACCCCGCGGCTGGCGGGCCAGGAGCTCGGCGGTCGTGATCAGGTGTCGCGCGCCGGAGTGGCCGAGAATGTGATCGACCTGTCTCGGCCGCAGACCTTCGTTGACGAACACCGCGATGCCGCCGATCGCCAGGGTCCCGAAGAACGCCGCAGCGGCATCGCAGCCCCGCTCGAGGAAGATCGCCACCGGGCTGGCGGGCCCCGCCCCCGCAGCAACCAGCGCGTCGGCAACGGCGGAGGCGCGCTGCACCAGCCCCGCGTAGTCCGTCACGGCATCGCGCTCCACGACCGCCGGGTGGGCACCGCCCCTGTGGGCCGTGCGCCACAAGAGCAGCGCGGCGTTGCAATTCATGTCCATCGAGTGGTCCCAGGTGTCGATCCGAATCACGACGCAGCAACGAGCATACCACCGCCCCGTCGTTGCGGACGCGCAACACTCTCTTTGAGGCTCGAACCTTGCACGTTCGTCGGCATTCACGGCTCTAGGGGGATGGTGTGACCGTAGCGATTCCGGAGCAACTGCGGCTCGATCCGGCGCGGGCGACGCAAGCGATCACCGAGGCCCTGCGCCAGCAGGTCGGCACGGTGCTGCGGCGCTCGGGGCTGGTCGTCGCCATGAGTGGCGGCATCGACAGCTCGGTGTGCGCGGCGCTCGCGGTGCAGGCCGTCGGCCCCACTCGGGTGGTCGGCCTGGCGCTCCCGGAACGCGAGTCGGATCGCGAGAGCCTGGCCTTGGCGAAGGAGCTGGCGCTGCAACTCGGGATCGAGCTGCTCATCGAGGACATCTCGCCCGCGCTCGCGGCGTCGGGGTGTTACGCGCGGCGTGACACGGCGATCCGGCGCATCGTGCCGGAGTACGACGATGGGTGGCGCTGCAAGCTCCTCGCGGAGAACGGCGGGCTCGACTCCGATCGCTTGAACGTCGCCTATCTCGCGATCCAGCCGCCCGGCGAAGCGGTCCGGAAGGTGCGGCTCCCGGCGCGCGAATTCCGCGAGATCGTCGCGGCGACGAACTTCAAGCAGCGCGTGCGCAAGATGCTCGAGTACTACCACGCGGACCGGCTGCACTATGCGGTGGTCGGGACGCCGAACCGGCTGGAATACGAGCTCGGGTTCTTCGTGAAAGGCGGCGATGGGCTCGCCGACGTGAAGCCGATCGCGCACCTCTACAAGAGCCAGGTCTATCAGCTCGCCGAGCACCTCGATGTGCCGGTCGGCATCCGGACCCGCACGCCCACCACCGATACGTACTCGCTGCCGCAGACGCAGGAAGAGTTCTTCTTCTCCGTGCCGCTGACCGAACTCGACTTGGCGCTGCAGGCGCGAAACGCCGGGCGCAGCCCGGCCGACGCGGCGGGCGACCTCGGGCTCACCCCGGAGCAGGTGGAGCGCGCCTACCGCGAGATCGACCGCAAGCGTGGCGCGACGGTCTACCAACACGCGGCCCCGTTGCTCGTCGAGCGGGTTTTGGACACCGACTGATGTGCGGGTTCGCAGGAATCGCCCGGCGTGAGGCGCGCGGGGTGCCGCCGGGCACTCTGCAGCGCATGGCCGCGGCGCTCCGGCACCGCGGCCCCGACGGGTTCGGCCTGCATGCGGACGAACGCGTCGGGCTCGCGCACGCGCGGCTCAGCGTGATCGATCTCGCGGGCGGGGCGCAGCCCATGGCGAACGGCGACGGCACCCTCGTCGTCGTGTACAACGGGGAGATCTTCAACTTCCCCGAGTTGAAGGACGAGCTCGCCGCCCGCGGCCACGTGTTCCGGACCCGTAGCGACACCGAGGTCCTGCTCCACAGCTACGCCGAGTGGGGTGGCGAGGCGATGCTCGACCGGCTGAACGGCCAGTTCGCCTTCGCCATCTACGACCGGCGGGACGGCTCGCTCTTCCTGGCCCGCGATCGGTTCGGCATCCTGCCCCTGTACCACTCCCAATGGGGCGGCGACTTCTACTTCGGGTCCGAGGTCAAAGCCCTGCTCGCCAGTGGCGAGGTGCCGCGTGCCCTCGATCCCGCGGGGTTGGACGAAGTGTTCACGTTCTGGGCGGCGCGGCCGCCGCGCACGCCGTTCCGGGACATCCAGGCACTCGAGCCCGGCTGCTGCGCGCGCTGGCGGGGCGGCCGGCTCACGATCCGTCGCTGGTATGCGCTCGACTTCGGAAGCGCCGCCCGAGAACAGCCTGGCGCCGTCGAGCAACTCGACGAGCTGATGCGGTCGAGCGTGCGGCAGCGACTCCTCGCCGACGTGCCCGTGGGCGGCTACTTGAGCGGCGGCCTCGACTCGAGCGCGGTGTGCGCGCTCGCCACCCGGGAATCGAGCGCCGAGCTGCGCACGTTCTCGGTGGCATTCGCCGACCCGCGCTTCGACGAAAGCGCCCACCAGCAGGCTGTCGCCGCCGCGGTGCGGAGCCGTCACGCCGTCCAGCAGATCGGATCCGAGGACATTGCGCGCGTGTTCCCCGAGGTCATCCGGCACACCGAGACGCCCCTCCTGCGGACCGCGCCGGCGCCGCTCTTTCTCCTGTCGCGTCTCGCGCGCGAGCGAGGCATCAAGGTCGTGCTCTCGGGTGAAGGCGCCGACGAGCTGTTCTACGGCTACGACCTGTTCAAGGAGACCGTGGTCCGCCAGTTCTGCCTGCGGCAACCGGAGTCGGCCTCGCGGCCGCGCCTGTTCGATCGGCTCTACCCGTACCTGGCGCCGGGCACGCGGGCGGGCGAGTTCTGGCGGCGGTTCTTTCTGGGGGCCGGGTCCCCGGACGACCCACTGTTCTCGCACATGCCGCGCTTCCGGCTCGCCGCATGGATTAAGGAGTTCTACTCGGACGAGTTCCGCGCCGGCCTCAGCGGCTTCGACGCGCTCGGCGAGCTGCGCGATGCCCTGCCCCCGGGGTTCGTCCATTGGTCCGCGCTGGCGCGCGCTGCGTACCTCGAGATGGTGACGCTCCTGTCACCGTATCTCCTCGCCTCCCAGGGCGACCGGATGGCGATGGCGCACGGCGTCGAGGCGCGGGTTCCCTATCTCGATCACCGCCTCTTCGAATTCGCGGCCGGGCTCCCCGACCGCAGCAAGCTGCGCGGGCTGCACGAGAAGGACATCCTGCGGCGCTGGGCGGCGGCGGTGTTGCCCGCCACGGCGGCGGGCCGGACCAAGCAGCCGTACCGCGCGCCGGACGTGCCCGCGTTTTTTGGCCCGCAGCCGCCCGAATACGTCACCGAGCTGCTCGACGAGGCGAGCCTTACACGCAGCGGCGTCTTCGATCCCGCCGCCGTCGCCGGCTTGGTGCGGCGCTGCCGGAACGGACAGGCGACCGGTGTGCGCGAGGGCCAAGCGTTGGTCGGGATCCTGTCGACCGAATTGTGGCAGCGGGAATTCTTGGGCGCGCCTGCCCTGGACGCGGGTGCGCACGTACCGGAAGCCTACAGCGCGCCGATTGGCGCTTGATCAGGAGTCAACACACATGAGTCAGATGGGTTCGTACACGCAAGCCGAGATCGTCGACCGCACCCGCGCATGGGTGCGGGAGAACTTCCTGTACATGCGTCCCGACTGGAAGTTCGGCGACGACGACCCCTTGCTCGGCAGTGGCGTGATCGACTCGGTCGGCGTCATCGAGCTCGTCGAGTTTCTCCAGAGCGCCTTCACCTTCAAGATCGCCGACGCGGAGATCGTCGAGCAGAATCTCGGATCGTTGCGTGCGATCGGGCGGTTCGTGGAGGCGAAGTGCCAGGGAAATGGCGCCGCGCCCGCCCCGCCGGTCGGTTCGGGGGGAGGGACGGCGACGGGGGCGGGTGTGCTGCTCCGCCCCCGCGCCTGAGCCCTACTTGGTGGCGTCGCTCGCAGCGGCCGTGGTTTCGCCCAGCCGATGCTGTTGGTACCAGCTCATCATGTAGAGCTGCGTGCGAATGAAGTTGGACGGCTTGGAACCCGTCCCATGGTACTCGCCGCTGAAGCGCA
>WNFK01193623.1_pt1 | contig 28111 bp, 25 predicted proteins | sample 5400281 | NCBI WGS metagenome assembly WNFK01 (sample SAMN13153350, study PRJNA577476) | soil metagenome | isolation source: 20 cm soil on Douglas fir-dominated hillslope | place: USA:California | collected 2013-09-17
CACCAGGTCGAAGGGCTCCGCCTCGAAGGCCCGGAGCGCGCTGTCGCCGTCCTTGACGGCGACCACGTCGTAGCCGGCCTGCCGCAGGCCCTTCTCCAGCACCCAGCGGAGGCCGTCCTCGTCGTCGGCGATCAGGACGCGCGCGTTTATCGAGGCGATGGCGGGGTCACCGTGCAATCGGCAGGAAGCACGTCACGAGCGTCCCGCGTCCCTCGGCGCTCTCCACCTGGATCGCGCCCCGGTGCTCCTCGAGGACCCGGTGGCAGATCGCCAGCCCGAGCCCGAGGCCCTTGTCCTTGGTCGTGAAGAATGGATCGAAGATACGCGCGCGCACGCCGGCGGGAATCCCGGCCCCCTCGTCGGCCACCTGCGCCTCGACCATGCTGCGCTGACCGGTCCCCAGGTCCATCTTGCCGAAGAGCGGGTTCAGGCTCAACCGCGTCGTCAGGGTCAGCCGCCCGCCGCTCCCCATCGCGTCCAGCGCGTTCCGGACGAGGTTGTGGAAGACCTGCAGGAGCCGGTCCTCGTCGCCGAGGATCGGGGGAAGACTCGGGTCGTAGCGCCGGATCAGCACCACCCCGCGCTCGCGCGCCCCTTCCTCGTTCAGCATCGTGACCCGCTCGAGCAGCTGGTGCAGATTGAGCGGCACCGGGCGGAGCTGAACCGGGCGCGCCAGATCGAGCAGCATCTCGATGATCCGGTTCACACGGTCGACCTCGGTCAGGAGCACGTCCGTGTACTCGCCGAGGCGCGAGTCGGCCCCGAGCTCGCGCTTGAGCAGCTGCACGGCACCGCGAATCGCGCCGAGCGGGTTGCGCACCTCGTGGGCGAGCCCGACCGCCATCCGCCCCGCCGCCGCCAGCGTCTCGCCCCGGCGCACCTCCGCCTCGAGCTGGCGAATCCGCGAGAGGTCACGCAGCACGACGACGGCGGCCTCGACCGCGCCGTCACGGCCGCACAGGGGCGCGGTGACGATCGAGACGGGCACCCGGCGCCCCTCGCCCCGCTCCACGACGCTCTCGGCCTCCGAGCGGCTCTCACCGGTGGCGAGCGTCTCGCCGAGCCGGCGCACGACGGAGGCGTCGGGCGAGAAGATCTCCTTGATGTAGCGCCCCTCGGCGCGCCGCGCCGAGCGCTCGGTGAGCACTTCGGCCGCGGAGTTCCAGAAGATGACGCGCAGGTCGCGATCGACCGCGATCACCGCGTCGGGGAGGCCGGCCAGGACCGCTTCGAAGTTCATGACGCCTGTTTCATCGGGCGAGCGCGAGGTCGGGGATGGCGTTGAGGGTCAGGGGGGCGCGAGCGCCGGCCGCGAGACGGGCGGTCCCGGCCGCGGCGATCATTGCCGCGTTGTCGGTGCAGAGGGCGCGCGGCGGAATGTGCAGGCGCAATCCGTGCTCGAGCGCGGCCGCCTCGAGCGCCTGGCGCAGGTGGCCGTTGGCCGCCACGCCACCGGTCAGGACGAGGCGCTTGACGCCGTGATGGAGGGCGGCCTTGACGGTCTTGCGCACGAGCATCTTCACGACCACCGCCTGGAACGACGCCGCCACGTCCGCGATTTCCGCGCGGCCGAGGGGCGCGCGCCGCTTGACGTAGAGCGAGACCGACGTCTTCAGGCCGCTGAACGAGAAGTCCGGCGCGCCGTCGCTCATCTGCGCCAGCGGAAACGTGACCGCCTTCGGATCGCCGTCCGCCGACACCCGCTCGATCACCGGGCCGCCCGGAAAGCCGAGCCCGAGGAGCTTCGCGACCTTGTCGAATGCCTCGCCGGCCGCGTCGTCGCGCGTCTGCCCGACCAGCGCGTACTCGAGCGGCGCCCGCGCGTGATAGAGCGCGGTGTGGCCGCCCGAGACCACGAGCGCCAGGAACGGATGCTCCGGCGGGTCATCGGTCAGGAACGTGGCGTAGATGTGCCCTTCCAGGTGGTTCACCGGGACCAGCGGCAGCCGGTGCACGTAGGCGAGCGACTTGGCGACCGCGCAGCCGACGAGCAGCGAGCCCACGAGCCCGGGCCCTTGCGTGACGGCGATCCCGTCCAGGTCCGGGAGCCTCACGCCCGAATCGGCGAGGGCCTTCTCCACGACCGGCACGATCATTTCGAGGTGACGACGCGAGGCGAGCTCCGGGACGACACCGCCGTACGGCGCGTGGATCGCATCCTGCGACGCGACGACATTCGAGAGGACCCGGCGGCCGTCGGCGAGCACCGCCGCCGCCGTCTCGTCACACGAGCTCTCGATCCCGAGCACGATCATTCGCCGTCCCTTCGCGCGCGCCGCGGAGCCGCACAGATAGCAAGGGCGATGCAGCCGAGTCCCTGGGCCCCCGGCCTCGCATCGCCCTTGATGCGCGCGTCGCGACTACTGCGACTACTGCGGCCGGACCTGGGCCTGCGGGTTCTGCCCCGGACGCTGCTGCTCGATGATGCGCATGGTCTTGATGACGTCGAGCGCCCGCTGCACCTGGATGTCCTTCTTCAGCTCCTCCATCGGATCCAGGGTCGGCGGCCGCTCGCGCGCCGCCGTCGTCGTCTCCTTCGGCAGCTCCACGACGATGTCCGGTGTGATGCCCTTGCCGTGAATCGACCGGCCCTTGGGCGTGAAGTACTTCGCGGTCGTGAGGCGCAGCCCCGAGCCGTCCGACAGCGGAATGATCGTCTGCACCGAGCCCTTCCCGAAGGTCTGGGTGCCGACGACAATCGCGCGGCCCCAGTCCTGTAGCGCGCCGGCGACGATCTCGGACGCGGAGGCGCTCCCCTGGTTGACGAGCACGACCATCGGCAGCGTCGGGTAGGACTTCTTCGCGTGCGCCGAGAAGCGCATGTTCTGGTTGCGGACCCGACCCTCGGTGTACACGACGAGCTTGCCGTCGTCGATGAACTCCTCGGTCACCTCCACCGCGGCCGTCAGGAGTCCGCCCGGGTTGTTGCGCAGGTCGAGGATCAGCGCCTTCATGCCCGTTTTCGCGGCCTTCTCGAGCGCGGCGGCCATGTCGCCCGGCGACTGCTCCTGGAACTGGCGCAGCTTGATGTAGGCCACGCCACCGCTGAGGTCGGCCGACCGGACCGACTGCACCCGGATCTGCTCGCGCGTGATGTCGAAGTCCTTCGGCTCGGTCCAGCCTTCGCGCACGATGGTGATCGTGACCTTGGTGCCCGGCTTGCCGCGCATCCGCTTGACGGCGTCCGGCAGCTGCATGTCCTTGGTCACCAGGCCGTCGATCTTCACGATGCGGTCGCCGGTCTGCAGCCCCGCGCGATACGCCGGCGTGCCCTCGATGGGTGACACGACGGTCAGGACGTCGTCCCGCAGCGTGATCTCGATCCCGAGGCCGCCGAAGCTGCCGCTCGTCTCGACCTGCATCTCCTTGTAGCTGTCGGGGTCCAGGAACGAGCTGTGCGGATCGAGGCCGCGCAGGGTTCCCTTGATCGCGCTGTAGATGAGGTCCTTCGGCGCGACCTCGTCGACGTACTGGGTCTGGACGATGGAGAGGACCTCGGTGAACAGCTTGAGCTGCTCGTAGGTGGCGCTGCCGTCCGCGCTCTTGCTGGCGACGGAACCGCCGAGGGACAGCGTGAGGACCACCAGGAGTGAGCCGATCACGAAGGCCTTCTTCATACGATTCCCCTTGTCCGCACCCCTAGCCGCCCTGCCGGAGCCACTGTTCCGGGTCGAGGGGTCGGCCTTGATAGCGCACCTCGAAGTAGAGCCGCGGCCCCGCGAGGGAGCCCGTATCGCCGACGGTTCCGATCCGCTGCCCCTGTCGCACGTCGTCGCCCTCTTTCGCCTCGATCTCGGCGATGTGGGCGTAGAGCGTATAGTACTCGTTCCCGTGGTCCACGATGATCAGGTTCCCGTACCCCTTGAACCATCCGGTGTAGACGACGTGGCCCGTGTGCACCGCCGTGACGTCGCGACCCACCGCCGCCTCGATGTCCACGCCATTCCGGAAAGTCCGCGTCCCGAATCTCGGGTGTACCTGCGCCCCGAATCCCGTCACGATCCGCCCCTCGGTCGGCCACGGCAGCCGGCCGCGAAGGCTCCCGAACCCGGCCGTCGGCGGCTCGATCCCACTCTTGGGTGGCGGCGCCTTCGCCAGCTTCCGCTGCTTGGCCTGGAGCTCGCGAATGAACGCCTCGAGACGCTGAGCGGCTTCCGTCAATTCCCCGACGACGCGCTCGTGGTAGGCGCGCTCGTCGCGCACCTTCGCGAGGAGCGTCCGACGCTTCGCGGCGTCGCGATCGACTTCCGCCTGCTCCCGCTTGGCCTCCTCGTGGAGGCTCGCCAACTCCCGCTGCTGCGACTCCTCGCGGCTCTTGCGGTCCGCCAATCTCTCAGAAGTACCACGATACTCTTGAATCAATCGGGCGTCTAGCGCCGCGAGGCTCGCGAGGTGGCGTACCGCGGCCGCGCGCGTCACCGGATCGTCGCCGCTCAGGATTACCGGAAGAGCCCCGCCCTGTGCGTGCACGCGGTACAGCACGCGCAACCGGCCCGCGAGCGCGTTTGTCTGGCCGGCGCGCTGGCGCTCGAGCTTCGAGATCTCGCCCCGGAATCCCTGGACCTCGGCCTGCGTCCGCTTGATGCGCCCGTCCAGTCGCGCGACCTCGCCTTGCTTGACCGCCAGACGGCGGTCGATCTCTTCGAGCTCGGCCAGGAGCGACGTCTCGCGCGCGCGCGCCGCCGCGACGCGCTCCTTTTCCTCTCTGAGCTGCTTCTGCGTCTGCTGGAGCTTTCGCTGCTCGGCCTGCAGCGAATCGTCGCGCTTGGGCTGGGCCGCGGCCGGAACGGCCGTCAGCATGGCGAGCAGCATCGCGACCGCGCGGCGCTTCACGGCTCGCGCCCCGCGCGGGCGAGCCATCCGCCGAGCCCGCCCAGGAGCGTCCCCGTGCCCAGCAGCGCCAGGACGCCGAGCGGCGTGAGGAACACGATCTGCGAGAGGCCGAGCGTCAGGTTGACGAGCGGCTCGAGCCGCGGCGCCACAACCGAATGCGTGATGACGAGCGCCCCCAGCGCGAAAACTGCGCCGGCCAGCCCCTGGAGCATGCCCTGGAGCAGCACCGGCAGCCGGATCGTCAACTCGGAGGCGCCCACGAGCCGCATGATCTCGGTCTCGTGCCGCCGCGCGTGCAGGATCAGGGTCGTCGCCGTCGTCACCGTCAGGATCGCGGCGACCGCGAGCACGGCGCCGACGCCGAGGCCGATCGTGGCCAGGAGCCGCTGCCAGTGCGCGAGGCGCTCGACCCAGTCGCCACCGCCGGCGACCTCGTCCGTCTCGGGCAGCGCGGCGAGACGGGTCACCAGGTCGCGCGCGCCGTCGGGCGTGGCGGCGGTCGCGGACGGCGTCACCTCGAGGGAGGCCGGCAACGGGTTCGCCGGCAGCTGGTCGACCACGCCCGCGTCCTTGCCGAGCACCTGCTTCAACGAGCGCAGGGCGTCGGCCTTGCCGATGAACACCACGCCCGCGACCCCCGGCATCGCGCGGACGCGCTCGCTGAGCGCCGCGACGTCGCCGGCCGATGGCTCACGCTTGAGATAGACGACGATGCGTACCTGGTCACGCCACTTCGCGACGGCGCGGCCGATGTTCGAGGACACGAGCCAGAAGCCGCCGAGCGCGCCGAGCGACAGCGTGATCAGCACCACGGCGCTCACGGCGACGCGGCCGGCCCGCCGGAGATCGCGAAATGCCTCGCCGACCAGGAACCCGAGCACGCGCCCTCAGCCCTCGTCCTTCACGACGCGGCCGCCCCCGAGCGTGAGGGTGCGCCGCCGGAGCGTCGCGGCCAGCCGCGCCTGGTGGGTGGCCAGCACGATCGTGGTCCCGCCCGCGCCGATGTCCTTGAGCACGGCGACGATCTCGGCCGCCATCGATTCGTCGAGGTTGCCGGTGGGCTCGTCGGCCAGAAGGAGCGGCGGGCGCCGCACGATGGCCCGGGCCAGCGCCGCGCGCTGCGCCTCGCCCTGCGAGAGCTGCGCGGGGTAGGCCTGGGCGCGCGCCGACAGCCCGACGGCGCGAAGCGCGTCGAAGGCGCGCGCCGTGATCTCGCGCCGGGGCGTGCCGAGGACGCGCAGGACAAACGCCACGTTCTCGTAGACGGTCCGGACGGGCAGGAGCTTGGAGTCCTGGAACACGACCCCGATCGAGCGCCGGAGCGCGGCCACCTGCGAGCGGCCCAGTCCGACGAGGTTCGCGCCGAGGACCTCGACGTCCCCCTCGGACGGGAGATCGTCGCGATAGAGGAGCCGGAGCAGTGTCGTCTTGCCGGCGCCGCTGGGTCCGGTCAGGACGACGAATTCGCCCTTGTTGATCCGGAACGAGACCTCGCGCAGCGCGGGGACCTTCACGGGCCCGACCGAGTACACCTTCGAAACGCGGTGAAGCTCAATCATGGCGGGCGCTTCAGATTATAGCCACGGGTTTAGGTTTTCGAGAGCTTGTCCTCCAGGAGGCGGTTCACGAGCGCCGGGTTCGCCTTGCCGCCGGTGGCCTTCATGACCTGCCCGACCAGGGCCCCTTTGGCCTCCTTTTTCCCGCGTTTAAAGTCGTCGATGGCCTTCGGGTTGGCGGCCATCACCGAGACGATGATCTGGCTCAGCGCCGCCTCGTCGGCGACCTGCGTGAGGCCTTCGCGGCCCACGATCGCCGCCGCGTCGTCGCCCGACGCGAGCATCTTCTGGAACACGTCCTTGGCGATCTTGCCGCTGATCGTCCCGTCCTCGATCAGCCGGAGCAGGCCGGCCAGCCGCGCAGGCGTGATCGGCGAGCGCTGGATCGCGAGCTCATCGTCACCGGGCAGGGCGGCCAACAGCTCCGACATGATCCAGTTGGAGACGGTCTTCGGGCGGTCGCCCCGATTCCCCGGGGACGATCCCCACGCCTGCACCGAGGCCTCGTAGTAGTCCGCGAGCGCTCGCGACTGCGTGAGCACCTCGGCGTCGTAGGCGGGCACGCCGTACTGCGTGACGAAGCGCTGGCGCCGCGCCCGCGGCAGCTCCGGAAGCGCCGCCCGGATCTCGTCCACCCACGCGCGGTCGAGCCGGAGCGGTACCAGGTCGGGCTCCGGGAAGTAGCGGTAGTCGTGCGCGAACTCCTTCGAGCGCATCGACCGGGTGTAGCCGCGGTCGGCCTCCCAGAGCCGCGTCTCCTGCACGATGCGCTCGCCCGCGTCGAGCGCCTGCGCCTGGCGTCGCGCCTCGAACTCGAGGGCGCGCTGGACGTTCCGGAACGAGTTCAGGTTCTTGATCTCGACCTTGGTGCCGAGCTCGGTCTGGCCTCGGGGCCGCAGCGAGATGTTCGCGTCGCACCGGAGCGATCCTTCCTCCATGTTGCCGTCGCACACCTCGAGGAAGATCAACACGGCGCGGAAGGCTCTCAGGTAGGCGGCGGCCTCTTCGGGGGAGCGCAGCTCCGGGCGCGACACGGTTTCCATGAGCGCCACGCCGGACCGGTTGAAGTCCACCAGGCTCGCCTGGGCGGTCTCGAGCGTCCCTTCGTGGAGGAGCTTGCCGACGTCCTCCTCGAGGTGGAGCCGCTGGATCCCGATCGTCCGCGCGCCGCCGTCCACTTCGATCTCGAGGAAACCGTCCTCGGCGAGCGGCTCCTCGTACTGGCTGATCTGGTAGTTCTTCGGCATGTCCGGGTAGTAGTAGTGCTTCCGCGCGAACCGGCACGCCGGGTTCACCCGGCAGCTGAACGCGAGCGCGGTCCGGATACCGAACTCGACCGCCCGCCGGTTGACCACCGGCAGCACGCCGGGCATTCCCTGGCACACGGGGCAGGTCTGGGAATTGGGCGGCGCGCCGAACGTCGTCGTGCAGCCGCAGAACATCTTCGACTTCGTCCGCAGCTGGGCGTGAACCTCGAGCCCGATGACCACTTCGTAGCGCTCTGGCGTCGTCATACCAGCTCCGGCCGGCGCGCTCGCCACGGGGTCGCCTTCTCGTAGGCATAGGCCGCCCGCAGCACCCGCGCCTCGTCGAGCGGGCGGCCGAGTATCTGCAGGCCGATCGGCAGCCCCGCCCCGCTGAAGCCGCAGGGCACGGAGACGCCGGGAATACCGGACAGGTTGCCGGGGATCGTGAAGACGTCGTTGAGGTACATCGACAGCGGATCTTCCTTCTCGCCGTGCTTGAACGCCACGTTGGGCGTCGTGGGCGCCACGATGAGGTCGACGCGCGCGAACGCGGCGCCGAACTCGCGGCGCACCAGCGTCCGCACGCTCTGCGCTTTGCCGTAGTAGGCGTCGTAGTAGCCGGCCGACAGGGCGTAGGTGCCGAGCATGATGCGGCGCCTGACCTCGGCGCCGAAGCCCGCGGCGCGGGTCCGGCTCTCCATGTCGACGAGATCGCGGCCCGGCACGCGCAGCCCGTACTTCACCCCGTCGTAGCGCGCCAGGTTCGAGGACGCTTCGGCGGGCAGGATGATGTAGTAGGCGGCCAGCGAGTGCCGGGTCGTGGGCAGCGACACGCGCTCGATCCGGGCGCCGAGGCCGCGCAGCACGTCGATCGCCTCGCGGACCGCGCGCTCGACCTCCGGGTCCATCCCGTCGATGAAGTACTCGTCCGGCAGCCCGAGCGTGAGGCCGTCGACGCCCCTGGGAAGCTCGGCCATGTAGTCGGGCACGGGCGCCGCGATGGACGTCGAGTCGCGCCGGTCGTGGCCGGCAATGGCGCCCAGCAGGAGGGCGGTGTCCTCGACGTCCTGGGCGAAGGGGCCGATCTGGTCCAGCGAGGAGGCCAGGGCGACCAGACCGTAGCGCGACACGCGGCCGTAGGTGGGCTTCATGCCCACCACGCCGCAGAAGGCGGCCGGCTGGCGGATGGAGCCGCCTGTGTCGCTGCCGAACGCGCCCGCCGCCAGTCCGCCCGCGACCGCCGCGGCGGATCCCCCGGACGACCCCCCGGGGACTCGACTGAGGTCCCACGGGTTCCGCGTCGGATGGAAGGCCGAGTGCTCGGTGGACGAGCCCATCGCGAACTCGTCGAGGTTGGTCTTGCCGAGGACGACGGCGCCCGCCGCCCGCAGCCGCTCGACGACCGTGGCGTCGTACGGCGGCACGAACGCCTCCAGCATCTTCGACCCGCACGTCGTCCGCACGCCGCGCGTGCACAGGACGTCCTTGAGCGCCAGGGGCGCGCCGTCCAGCGGGCCGAGCGGCGCGCCGGCGCGCCACCGGCGCTCGGATTCCTGCGCGGCGGCCAGCGCGTGCTCCCGGACGACGGTGAGGTACGCCCCGACCCGCTCGTCGAGCGCGGCGATTCGCGCGAGATAGGATTCCGCGACGGCGGTGGGCGTCAGGTCGCCCCGCCGGTAGGCGTCGGTCAGCTCGTGGATGGGCCGGTGCATCACTCCTCGATGATCCGCGGCACGCGGAAGAACTCGCCGCTGCGATCCGGCGCGTTGCCGAGCATCGCGTCCTGGGGGAAGCACGGCTCGACCTCGTCCTCGCGCATGACGTTGACCACGTCCACCGCGTGGGACGTCGGCTCGACGCCGGTCGTGTCGACCAGGCGCAGCGTGTCCAGGTGGGCGAGGATCGAGTTCAGCTGCTCGCGCATGCGCTCGAGCTCGGCCTCGGTCAGGGCCAGCCGCGTGAGACGCGCCACGTGCTCGACGTCCTTGCGATCGATCATCGGCTCAAAGCTCCTCGAGATGAGCGTACTGCACCGAGAGGCGCTTGCGCCCGACGCTGGCGAAGCCGACCGTCACGACGTAGTCGCCGCCGTCGCGCTCGATGCCGACGACGAGCCCCTCGCCGAAGCGCGCATGGCGCACGCGCGCCCCCACGCGGAACGGCAGCTCCTCGGTGACGGTGTCGGCGGCCGCCGCGTAGGCGGCGGCGTCGGCCGCCCAGCCGGAGGGCGCCTCGCGCCGGACGTTCAGCGACGCCAGCTGATCCTCGCCCATCTCGCGCAGGAAGCGCGAGGGCTCGCCGACGCCGTAACCGTGGATCCGGCGGTGCAGCGCGTACGAGAGGTAGAGTCGCTCCCGGGCGCGCGTCAGCCCCACGTAGCACAGGCGGCGCTCCTCCTCGATCTCCTCCTCGTCGTTCATCGATCGGGCGTGCGGGAAGACCCCTTCCTCGAGACCGGTGAGGAAGACGGCCGGAAACTCGAGGCCCTTGGCCGAGTGGAGGGTCATCAGCGTCACGCGCGCGCCGTCCTCCCGAAGCTCGTCGATATCGGCCACCAGGGCGATGCCGTCCAGGAATCCCTCGAGCGTCGGGCTCGGATCGGCGCGCATGTAGTCCTCCGCCGCGTGGATCAGCTCCTCCAGGTTCTCCAGGCGCGCCTCGGCCTCCGGCGAGCGCTCCTCGCGAAGCGCCGCGCGATAGCCGGAGACGTCGAGCATCTGGTCGATGAAGGCCGGCGGCGTCATCTCCGCGCGGCGGGCGGCCAGCCCGCGGATCAGCGCCGCGAACTCCTCCAGCGCCCGGCGCGGCTTTCCGGAGAGCGCGGCGGGCGGATCGCCGGCGACGGCCAGCAGGGCCCGGCCCGCGCGCGCGTCGCCCATGCGCGCGAGCGTGGCGGGGCCGATGCCGCGGACCGGAGTCTGGATGGCCCGACGGAAGGCGATGTCGTCCGACGGGTTGACGGCGAGGCGCACGTACGCAAGCGCGTCCTTGATCTCCTTGCGCTCGTAGAAGCGCACACCCCCGACGATGCCGTACGGCACGCGCGCGCGCCGCAGCGCGTCCTCGAGCACGCGAGACTGCGCATTGGTCCGGTAGAAGACGGCGATGCCCTCCCACGGCACGCCGTCGCCCCGGAGGCTCAGGATCGTCTGGGCGACGAAGTTCGCCTCCTCGTGCTCGTCCCAGGCCCGGTAGAGCTTGGGCCGGTCGCCCTCGGCGTTCTCGGTCCAGAGGGTCTTTTCCTTGCGCCGCTGGTTGTGATCGATCACGGTCGCGGCGAGCGCCAGGATGCGCCGGGTCGAGCGATAGTTCTGCTCGAGCTTCACGACGCGGGTGCCGGGATAGTCCTGCTCGAAATCGAGAATGTTCCGGATGTCGGCGCCCCGCCACTTGTAGACACTCTGGTCAGGATCTCCCACGACGCAGATGTTCCGGTGCTCGCCGGTCAGCTGGCGGATGATCCGGTACTGCGCGCGGTTGGTGTCCTGGTACTCGTCCACCAGAACGTAGCGCCAGAGGCCGCGATACCAGGCGAGGGCCTCGGGGACCTCTTCGTAGAGCTTCACGGTCTTCAGGAGCAGATCGTCGAAGTCGACGGCGCCGACGGCGCGCAGCCGCTCCTCGTAGCGGCCGAAGACCAGCACCAGCTTCTCCTCCCACGGGCCCCGCGAGCGCTGACGGGCTTCCTCGACGCCGAGCATGTGGTTCTTCCAGTAGCTGATGCGCTGGGTGACGGCGCCCGGCGTCGTGGCGCGCTCGGCCAGCTCGAGCTCCTTCATGCACTCCTTGACGAGGCTCTCGCGGTCGTCCTCGTCGTAGATGACGAAGTGCGGCGGCAGCCCGATGTGACGCCCGTGCTGGCGCAGAATCCGGACACACGCCGAGTGGAACGTGGCGATCATCGGCGCTTTGATCCCCACCGGCAACAGGAGCGCTTCGACCCGGCGGGCCATCTCGCCCGCCGCCTTGTTGGTGAACGTGACGGCCAGGAGATTTCGCGGCGAGACGCCCTGCACGCCGGTCAGCCAGGCGATCCGATGGGCGATGACGCGCGTCTTGCCGCTCCCCGCGCCGGCGAGGACGAGGAGGGGCCCGTCGGCGGCCGTGACGGCTTCCCGCTGCGGAGGATTCAGATCGTCGAGGAGGCGGTCGAGCGCCGAAAGCACCGCCCGATTGTACCGCAGCGCGGCGCGGCGCTACTCGACCGTGACGCTCTTCGCGAGGTTCCGGGGCTGGTCCACGTCGCAGCCGAGCCGCACCGCCACGTGGTACGCGAGCAGCTGCAGCGGGATCACCGTGATCAGCGGCGCCAGGAGGTCGGCGCACGGCGGCACCTCGATCACGTGATGCGCCTTCGCGGCGACGGACCGGTCACCGGTGTGCACGATCGCGATGATCTGGCCTTCGCGCGCGAGGACTTCCTCGACGTTGCCGAGCATGCGCTCGTACGAGCCGTCGCGCGGGGCCAGCGCCACGACGGGGAGCCGGTCTGCAATGAGCGCGATGGGCCCGTGCTTCATCTCGCCGCCCGCGTAGCCCTCGGCGTGGATGTAAGAGATCTCCTTGAGCTTCAGCGCACCCTCGAGCGCGATCGGGTACTGAAGCCCGCGCCCGAGATAAAGGAAGTCGCGCGCGCCCGCGAGCTCACGGGCGATGCCGGCGATCTGGCCGTCGAGCTCGAGCGTCTTCTCGACCAGGCGCGGGATCTCCACGAGGTCGTGGATCCGCTTCTTCACGTCCTCGGCCGTGATGGCGCCCCGCAGGCGACCGAGCCAGAGGCCGAGGAGATAGGTGGCGACGATCATGGTCGAGAACGCCTTCGTCGACGCGACGCCGATCTCCGGTCCGGCGTGCATGTAGAGGACGCCCGTCGCCTCCCGCGCCAGTGCCGACCCCACCGTGTTGGTGATGGCGAGGATCGGGCACCCTTTGAGCCGGGCCGCCTTCACCGCGCCGAGGGTGTCGGCGGTCTCGCCGGACTGGGAGATCGCGACCACGAGCGTCTCGGGGCCGACGAGCGCGTCGCGATAGCGGAACTCGCTTCCCAGGTCCACCTCGGCCGGGATGCCGGCGAGCCGCTCCATCATCGAGCGGCCCAGCATCGCCGCGTGGAACGCCGTGCCGCAGGCGACCAGGACCACCCGCTCGACGGCGCGCACGGCGTCGGGGGCGAGGTTCACGTCCGGCAGGACCACGTTGCCGGTCTCGGGCGCGATCCGGCCGCGGAAGGTGTCGGTGATGGCGCGCGGCTGCTCGTGCATCTCCTTGAGCATGAAGTGCCGGTAGCCACCCTTCTCGGCCATGATCGGATCCCACAGGATGCGGACCGCGGCGCGCCGGACCGGCTCGCCGTCGAGGGTCGACAGCTCGACCGAGTCGGCGGTGACGACCGCGACCTCGTTGTCCTCGAGCACGACCACGTCGCGCGTGTGGGCGAGGATCGCGGGAATGTCGGACGCCACGAACATCTCGCCCTGGCCGAGCCCGACGACGACGCTGCCGGCGCCCTGCTTGGCGGCGACCAGCCGGTCGGGCGCGGCCGTCGAGACGACGCCGATCGCGTACGAGCCGGCCACCTCCTTCAGGGCCGCCTTCACGGCCCGGTCGAGCCGGCCGGTGGCCCGGAGGTGATGCTCGATGAGGTGGGCGACCACCTCGGTGTCGGTCTGCGACTTGAACCGGTGTCCTTCGGCGAGGAGTCGGTCCTTGATCTCCAGGTAGTTCTCGATGATCCCGTTGTGGACCACCACCAGCGTGCCGTCGCAGTCGGTGTGGGGGTGGGCGTTCTCCTCAGAGGGACGGCCGTGGGTGGCCCAGCGCGTGTGGCCGATGCCGAGGGCGCCGACCAGCGGCCGCTCGGTGAGGACGCCCTCGAGCATCTTGATCCGGCCGGCGGCGCGCCGCACGTGAAGAGCACCCTGGTGGAGCACCGCGACGCCCGCGGAGTCGTAGCCGCGGTACTCGAGCCGCTTCAGTCCCTCGACGATGATGCCGACCGCGCTCTTGTCACCGACGTAGCCGACGATCCCACACATGACGCTAGCCTCGTGGCTCCTCGCGTCTCTTGGCCTTGCGCGCCGCCCATCCTTCCTTGACGATCTGGGGCGCCCGCCCCACCGCCAGGGCGCCGGGCGGCACATCCTTCGTGATCGTCGAGCCCGCGCCGATGTAGGCGCCCTCACCGACGGTGACCGGCGCCACCAGGCTCGTGTTGGTCCCGATGAAGGCGCGATCGGCGATCTTGGTCTCGTGCTTGTGGACGCCGTCGTAGTTGCAGGTGATCGTCCCGGCCCCGAGTCCGATCTTCGACTTCTTCAGCTCGACGAAGTTGCCGACCTTGGCTTTCGGCCCCACGTGGGACAGGGGCCGCAGGTGGCAGAACGGGCCGAGCGTGGCGGCCTCCTCGATCACCGACTCTCTCAGGACGCAGTACGGCAGGAGCGTCACCCGGTCGCCGATCGTGCAGGCGCTCACGTGATTGCCGGCGCCGACGACGCACTCGCTCCCGATCGCCGACTGCCCCTCGATGACCACGTTGGGATAGATCGTGGTGTCCGCTCCGATCGTCACCGTGTCCTCGATGTAGGTGCTGGCCGGATCGAGGATGGTGACGCCCCCCTCCATCAGCCGGTCGAGGATGCGGCGCCGCTGGATCGCGGTGACCGCGGCGAGCTGCTTTCGGTCGTTGACGCCAACGGCCTCGCTGGGGTCGGACGCCGCGATCGCGTCCACGCGCGCCCCGGCGCGCGACAGCACGCCGATCACGTCCGTCAGGTAGTACTCGCCCTGGTCGTTGTCGGAGCGGACCTTGCCGAGCGCCGACCAGAGGCGTCCGGCCGTGAAGCAGTACACCGACGTGTTGATCTCGGCGATCTTCTTCTCGGCGTCGGTCGCGTCGCGGTCCTCGACAATGCGCTTGACGCGCCCGCCCTGGCGGAGCACGCGTCCGTAGCCCTGGGGTTCGCCCACGACGGCGGTCAGCACGGTTGCCGCCGCGCGGCTCTTGCGATGGTGAGCGACAAGCCGCTCGATGGTCTCGACGGACAGAAGCGGCATGTCACCGGGCAAGACCAGGATCGTGCCGTCGGTGCACTCGGGTCGGGCCTGCAGGACCGCGTGACCGCTGCCGAGCCGCTCGGCCTGGACCACGGCGCGCACGTCGGGTCCGGCCAGCGCCACGACGTCGGCCGCGTTCGGTCCGACGACCAGCACGATACGATCGGCCAGGCTCCGCGCGGTACGAAGCGGATAAGCGATCAGCGCGCGGCCGCACAGCGGATGGAGAACCTTGGGCTGCCGCGAGCGCATCCGCTTACCTTCTCCAGCAGCGAGGATGACGGCAGTCAGTCTCTCCATTGGGTAGCCCTCATTGTATCTCCAAGCTTCGAGATTACATCCTAGCTCACCCTAGCTCACCGGCGGCAATCAGGGTTTCCCCTGAAAGTCGGGCCCTCAGCTGCTGGCGCGGAGATGGGACAGTAGCCGCTCGATCCTCGCCGGAACGGGTGCGGAGCACTCGACGGTTTTCCGGAAAGCCGGATGCACAAAAGTCAACGCAGCGGCATGCAGGGCGTGACCGTCGAGCACAACCGGCGGTCGCAAGCGTGGCTGGCCATACACCTGGTCGCCCACGATCGGATGGCCCAAGGAGGCGAGATGGACACGGATCTGGTGAGTACGCCCGGTCTCGAGATGCAGCTCGAGGACGGTGAAGTCGGCAAACCGCTCGAGCACGCGATACCGGGTCACCGCCCGCTTGCCCCGTCCGGCCGGGCGGACCGCCATCTTCACCCGATCCCGTGGATGACGGCCGATCGGCGCGTTCACGACGCCTTCGGCGGCGCGGACGCGCCCGTGGACGACCGCGAGATAACGGCGCGTCACCGTCCGGGCGGCCAGCTGGGCCACGAGCTCGTCGTAGGCCGCCGGCGTCTTGGCGAGCACGAGGAGACCGGACGTGTCCTTGTCGAGGCGATGCACGATTCCAGGCCGCCGCGGCCCGCCGACTCCGGCGATGGTCGGCGCGTGAGCGAGGACCGCCGCGGCGAGCGTGCCGTGCGCCCGCCCGGCGCCGGGATGGACGACCATGCCGGCCGGCTTGTCGACGACCAGGAGGTGGTCGTCCTCGTAGAGGACCGAGAGCGCGGTCGGCTCGGGGACCAGCTCCTCTTCGGGGGGCGGCGGGATCTCGATCTCGACGGTCTCACCGCCGCGGAGGCGGTACGCGGCCTTGAGCGCAGCGCCGTCGACGCGGACGTGCCCGTCGCGGATCAGGGTCTGCAGCCGCGCCCGTGAGAGCGTGGTGAGCCGCTCGGTGAGCCAGCGATCGAGCCTGGCGCCGGCCGACGCGGGCTCGACCGTGAGAATCGTCACGGATCAGACCGAGCTGGACGACTTGTCGAAGATGAGCCCGAGCGCCAGCAGCGCCACGCCGACCGTGATCGCCGAGTCGGCGACGTTGAACGCGGGCCAGTGCCAGCCGCGGAAGTAGACGTCGACGAAGTCCACCACCGCGCCGAAGCGCGTCCGGTCGATCAGGTTGCCGACGGCGCCGCCGAAGATGAGCCCGATCGCGGTCTGCTCGCGCCAGCCGCCCTTTGGCAGGACCCGCAGCGCCACACGAAGGAGGACGACCAGCGCCAGCAGCGAGAGCAGCCCGACCACCCAGCGCCAGCCGGCCGGGATACCGGAGAGGAGGCCGAAGGCGAGGCCCGGATTCCTGACGAGGGTCAGCGCGACGAGCCCCGGGACGACGTCGACCGGGACTCCCGGCGCCAGCCGGTCGAGCGCGATGAGCTTGACGATCTGATCGAGGACGACGACGACGCCGGCGATGGCGACGACGCGCGCGACGCGGGGACGCTCAGCGCCGATCATCCGACCCATTGAATCGTCGGCCCGCGCGGCGCGCCCGCCGGGGCGCCGTCGCTAGCCCGCGCTCCCGCGCCCGACGACGACCGGCACGCAGCGCTCGCAGAGGGTGGGATGGACGGCGTTCGCGCCCACGTGCTCGCTGCGCATCCAGCAGCGCTCGCACTTCTCGCCGCGCGCCCGGTCGACGCCGATGACGAGACCGGGAATGTCCTGGCCCTCGTACGTGACGCTGGCGGCGGAGCTGGCGCGGTCGAGGTCGACCCGCGACACGATGAAGAGCGTCGGCAGAAGCTCGCGCTTGGCGCGCAAGAGCTCGGGCAGGTCCTCCGGGGCGTGCGTGATCCGCACGGCCGCCTCGAGTCCGCTCCCGATCAGCTTCGCGTTGCGCGCCATCTCGAGCGCCTTCGCGACCTCGCGGCGCACCTCGAGGAGCCGGTCCCAGTCACGCTTGAGCGTCTCGTCGAGCCACTCGCGCGCCGCCTCCGGAAACGGCTCGAGGTGCACGCTCTCGGCGTGGACGCCGGGCAGGTACCGCCACGCCTCCTCGCAGGTGAACGTGAGGATGGGCGCCATGAGGCGCGCCAGCGTGGTGAAGACGTCGAAGCACGTCGTCTGCGCCGCGCGCCGGCGAGGGTCGTCGGGCCGCGAGGTATAGAGCCGGTCCTTGATGATGTCGAGGTAGAGCGCGGAGAGGTCGACGGCGCAGAAATTGTGCACGGCGTGGAAGACGGTGTGGAACTCGTACTCCTCGTACGCGCGCCGGACGCGGCCGATCAGGCGCGCCAGGCGGTCGAGGATCCAGCGATCGACCTCGTCCAGCCGCGCGGACGACTGGCGGTCCCGGGCCGGATCGAAGTCGCCGAGGTTGCCGAGCAGGAACCGGAACGTGTTGCGCATGCGCCGATAGGCATCGGCGAGCCGGTCCAGGATCTCCAGGGAGACGCGGATGTCCTGGGTGTAGTCCTCGGCCGCCACCCACAGCCGCAGGACCTCGGCGCCATATTTCGGGAGCACCTCGTCGAGCGTGATGACGTTGCCGACGGACTTCGACATCTTCCGACCCTCGGCGTCGACGAAGAACCCGTGGGTCACGACGCTCTTGTACGGCGGCGCGTCGCGCGTGCCGACCGCCTCGAGCAGCGAGGACTGGAACCAGCCGCGGTGCTGGTCGGAGCCCTCCAGGTACAGCTCGGCCGGCCAGTGGAGCTCGGGGCGCGTCTCGAGCACCGCCGCGTGGCTGCAGCCCGAGTCGAACCACACGTCGAGAATGTCGCTTTCCTTGCGGAAGCTCTCGCCGCCGCACGAGGCGCAGCGGGTGCCGGGCGGCAGGAGATCGCGGGCGGGCCGCGCGTACCACTCGTCGCCGCCTCGACCCTGGCGAAAGATCGACGCGACGTGCTCGACCACGCGCTCCTCGAGCACGAGCGTCTCGCACGCGGTGCAGTAGAACGCGACGATCGGCACACCCCAGACCCGCTGGCGCGAGATGACCCACTCCAGGCGATGCGCCACCATGTTGTAGATGCGATCCTCGCCCCACGGCGGGATCCACTGGACGTCCCGCTTGATCGCTTCGAGCGTGCGGGCACGAAAGCCGCTCTTGTTGAGCTCGATGAACCACTGCTCGGTCGCGCGGAAGAGCGTCGGGTTCTTGCAGCGCCAGCAGTGCGGGTACGTGTGGTCGAGCGGGCGCTGGGCGATCAGCATGCCCACGCTCTTGAGGTGCTCGATGATCCGTGGATTCGCGTCCCACACGGTCATCCCGGCGAAGTGCTCGACGTCGGCCACGAAGCGCCCCGCGTCGTCGACCGGGTTGTAGATCTTGAGCCCGAGTGACTTGCCGAGCTCGTAGTCCTCCTCGCCGTGGCCGGGCGCGATGTGGACGAGGCCGGTGCCCTGGTCGACCCCGACGAATTCGGCCGCGGCGATCCGACCCTCGCGCGCGATCCACGGGTGACGGAATCCGTGACCGGCGAGGCGCTCACCGTCGACCGAGGCCAGGACGCGGTGGCCGGGCTCCTTGAAGAGCCCGAGGAAATCGTTCAGCAGCGCTCGCGCGACGATGTAGACCTCGCCCGCGATCTCGACGGCGACGTAGCTCTGGGCCGGGTGGACGGCGATCGCGAGGTTGGCCGGCAGGGTCCACGGCGTCGTCGTCCAGATCACCGCGAAGACCGGCCGCCCGCCGATCGCCGACTGGAGCTCGCCGGGCACGGAGGTCATCGGAAACTTGACCCAGATCGAGGGGGTCCGCTGATCCTCGTACTCGACCTCGGCCTGCGCCAGGGCGGTCCTGCAGTACATGCACCAGTGCACCGGCTTGAGGCCCTTGTAGACCAGACCGCGACCCACGAAGCGGCCAAACTCGCGCGCGATGACCGCCTCGTACGCCGGCTCCATCGTGACGTACGGGTTGTCCCAGTCGCCGAAGACGCCGAGGCGCTTGAAGCTCGCGCGCTGGATGTCGATGAACCGGAGCGCGTATTCCCGGCACTTCTGGCGCTTCTCCACCGGATCCATGGCGCTGCGCACGTCGATGCCGGGCTTGTCGAGGCCCAGCTCCTTGTCGACCTGATGCTCGATCGGGAGCCCGTGGCAATCCCAGCCCGGCACGTACACCGCGTTGAAGCCGGACATCGAGCGCGACTTGACGATGATGTCCTTGAGGACCTTGTTCAGCATGGTCCCCAGATGAATGTTGCCGTTTGCGTATGGCGGACCATCGTGGAGGATCCACATCGGCCGGCCCACCGCCGCCTGACGCAGGCGCTTGTAGATGCCGAACGATTCCCACCAGCCGAGCATCTCGGGCTCGGCCTTCGGCAGGTTCGCCTTCATCGGGAAGGCAGTTTTCGGCAGATTTAGCGTGGCCTTGTAGTCCATGACCCGGGGCGTCATCGTATCACAGCGTGCGCGACGGGCTACTTCGGGGAGAGCGTGACCACACCCTTGCCAGAATCGATATTGACGTTGAACTGATCGAGAAAATCGCGACCGAGGAGCCCGTCGCCGACGTCCGCGGTCGGCAAGTTGAAGGAGCCGACCGACATGCGGCCCACGCGGGCATCGCCGACCTCCAGGCTGTCGACGGCGACGAACTCGATCCGCTCGCTACCCGTCGCGCCCACGATCTGGCCCGTCGTCGTCGGCCCCGCGATCCGGACCCCGGCCGCCAGGAGCGCGCGGGGACTGATGAGCGTCCGGTCGGCGCCGGTGTCGAGCATCAGCCGAGCGCCGCCGCTGCCGTTGATCTTGACGTCCACGAGGATCCGCTGACCGGGCGTGAAGTTGATCGTCGTGCCGCCCGAGGGACCCTTGGCACCACTGCTGGGGCCGGTCGAGGTTGCCGGCTCGTTCTTCAGCCCCACCGGCGCCGCGCGCGAGCGGTAGCGATCGGGAACGCTGTCGATACCGTCCGCGAAGTGGGGCACGCCGTTGTCGTCGACCCATTTGTAGATCTCGGCGTCGACGCGCGCCGGGAGCGCGGCGACGAGCCCGAAGACCGCGAGGAGCAACGCGGTTCGCAGCATGACGCGATCATACCGCACAGCGCACCAGCCGATACACGACCATTTCCGCCGCGCCCGCGACTTCGTTGCGCTCGAGGCGCACGCGATAGACGGGCTCGAGGGTGTCCGCACTCGAGGCGAGCCGCGGGAACCACGCCGGGAAGATGATCACGTACTGCGGGCAGGCCTCCTTCAGGTACCGGATCACTCCCCCCTCACCCTGACGTCGGTAGGGAATGATCTCGGGCGTCACGAGCCCCATCAGGTCGATGACCTCGCGACGGGAGAAGTAGGCGATCGCGCCGATGTCGTTCACCGCGATGCGCGCGGTCTTCGGCACGCTGGCGTCGACCCACCGCCCGAGGTGAACCTGCATGGCGTTGATGTTCTGCACCGCCCACCCGTAGCGCGTAGCCGCTGGCCCGAGCGTGACCGCGGCGATCGCGAGCCAGGCCAGCATCACGACGATGCGCGCTCTCCGGCCGGCGGCCGGCGGAGCGTCGCGCCGGCCGCCGAACGCCACCGCCACCGTGAGCACGGCGAGCGGAAGGAGGTGAATCGAATAGCGCCCCTCCTGAAACGCCGGACCGCGGTAGGGCGCGAGGAGCGCCATGCCGAGCGGGTGCGCGAGGAGGCCGAGCGTGATCACGCCGAGCGCGCGGCCCGTCACGCGCCAGACCTGAACGAGCCCCGCCGCGAGCGCCAGCGGAATAAGCCAGTGGGTGGCCGTGAGCCAGTGAACCCACTCCGCGAAGAATATCCGCGGCCGCGCGATCCAGGTGAGCGATGCCGGCTCGGTGACCCCGCCGAGCCAGCCGACCAGCCCGCCTTCGATCTTCGCCGCGGCCGTGGCGGGATACAGGGTCCCCGCGGTCGACAGGCTGAACAGCACCGCCGGCGCGACGATCACGCCGGTCACCACCGCAAAGGTCGCGACCCGGCGGAGCGTCACCGGACGCGCCACGACGAAGAGAGGAACGAGCAGAAGGGATTCCGGCCTCGCCAGGACCGCCAGCGCCGCGCACCCGGCCGTCGCGAGCGGGCGATCGCGCCCGTGCGCGAGGAGCGCCGCAGCCACCAGGAGCGCGGCGAGCGAGACCTCCATGCCCGAGAGCGAGCCCCAGACGACCGGTCCCATCCACATGAGCGCCACCGCCGCGGCGAGCGCCGCGTCGGCGGGAGCACCCCAGGCGAGCACGGCCCGGCGGGTCAGGAGGCCGGCGCCCAGGGTCACGATGATCCCGAGCACCTTCGCTGTCCAGAGCGAGGCGGAGAACACGATGGCGCCGGCGCCGAGCAGCAAGGTCCAGAGCGGAGCCGTCGAGCCCGCGACCGGCCGACCCGGATTGAACGAAAAACCGGCGCCCTCGGCGAGGTTGCGTGCGAACTGGAGGTGAATCCACGAATCGTCGAGCGGGAACCCGGGCGCGCCCGCGATCAGCCGCTCGCGCAGGGAGAAGAGCGCGAGCGGGAACAGCGCTGCCGCGATTACGAGGACATCATCGCGCCACCGGAGGGCGCGGCCCGCGGGGCGCTCACCGCGATCGGGCACGCGCGGCGCCGACGGCACGGCGAGGGGGCTCGATGCGGACGAAGGTGTAGTCCTCGTAGGCGACCGGCTTCTTGCCCAGCGGCAGCACGTACAGATAGCGTCCGTAGGGAATCTCGATCTCGACGAGGCCCGCCGGCCGCAGGGTCGTCGGGCTCCAGTGGTCGACGAACCACACCAGCCGCTCCACCGACGCTGGCAGACGGATCAGGGTCTCGGGGGTCGTCGTCATCGTCGTGGAGAGCCGGGACGCTCGAAACCCAGGGGTCAGACCGCCAACCTGCAGCTCGTAGACCGCGTACTCCGGCAGGTAGAACATCGCGTGGCGGTACCACGGGTACGAGCGGGAATTGCCCTGCTCGGTGATCACCACGGTCTCCGCGCCCGCGTACAGCCCGCGGATGGAGTCGACGAATCCGCGCACCACGTCCTCGTGCTCGCGCAGCGCCGCGGCAGTCCGGCTGAAGATCCAGTCAAACGCCTCGTCGTGCGCCTGACGGACCCAGGTGGGTCGCGGCGTGTCGAAATCCCGGGGCGTCGGCCGCGCCGACACGAAGAACGAGCCGTTTACGAGCACCACGAGCACGAGCACCGCCGCCGTGAGCGCGACGCGAGCGCGCGGATGGGGAAGCGACTCGCCGGCGTGGCCCAGCGCCGTGACCAGCACCCGCGAGAGGAAGATGACCAGCGCCGGGAGGAACGTCAGGACGTACCCGGCCTGGCCGAAGTGCACCAGCATGCAGACCGCCACCGGCGGGATCGCCCCCCCCAGGAGGAACCACTCGCGCGCGCCCCAGCCGTAGCGGCGAACGTACCAGACCGACAGAAACCCCGCCGCGGCCAGCGGCCCGAGCGCGACGAGCACGGACTCCAGCAGATAGCGCGACATGCGCAGCGTGGTCTCCAGGGGGCCGCCCACGATCGACGTGGGCTTGACGACGGACCCCGCCAGCTCGACCGACGCGGCCAGATACCGCTCGAGGCCGCCGGTGAGCCAGATCATCGGCACGAACCAGGTCAGGACCGACACGCACAGGATGGCGAGTCCGATGGCGAGGACACGGAGCCGGCGGACGCCGACGAGCACACAACCGCACCACAGGGGAAGGAGCAGGACGAGGAGAGACTGGCGCATCCCGCCCGCGATGCCGAGATACCACGCGGCCAGGTACGCGTCGCTCCGGCTTCCGTTGAGCGCGCGAAAAGCGAAGAACGCCACGGTGGACGCGAAGAGCGCTTCGCCGGCGTAGGTCAGTCCGACGGAGCCGTAGAACCAGAAGAGCGGGCTCACCGCCAGGAGCGTGGCGGCGGCGAGCGCGGTGGCCCGGTCATAGACGGCGCGGGCGAGATAGTAGACGACGAAGGTCGTCAGCCCGCTGAAGAGGACCGCGAGCGCCACGTAGGTCGCCGTCGGGTCGTCGAGCCAGGCATTGACGATCCGGCCGACGACGACGTAGAGGATGTAGCCCGGCGGGTGCGGCTGGTGCTTGATGACGTCGTACTCGCGGAGCGCAAGCGCGAACTGCACCGCGTCCCAGTTGTAGAGCAGCCGGGCGCGGTACGGGAGCCGGGATGCGATCGTGAGAAGCGAGAGGGCGGTCGCGACGAGGAAATCGAGGCGCGAGCTTACGTCTTGTTCTCCTCTGGCTTCTTCGCGGCGGCAGCAGTGTCCTCGGCCTTGACCTCGTTGACGCCCTTCTTGAACTCCTTGACGCTCGAGCCGAGCGAGCGGGCGAGCTCCGGCAGTCGGTTCGCGCCGAACAAGATCAGGACGATCACCAGGATGATCAGAAGTTCCTGATAACCAAGCCCAAACATGTGCAACTCCTTTCCACGAACGACCCCAACCTTACTCCCGACCTACCCCGCGCGCAAGACGCGCCTTTCCCCGACACGCGCGGTGACGCGCCGCTGATCGAAAAACTCCAGAAGCGGAATCGCGTACTTCCGGGAAATGCCCAGCAGATCCTTGATGTCGGCCGGTCCGATCTCCTTGCGCTCGCGCAGGAGCGCGACGAGCTTCGTCTGGATCGTGTCGAGCGCGCGGGCGTGAAAGAAGAGCGATTCCTTCACCCGCACGAGCTTGCCGGCCTGCACGAGCACCTGGAACAGCTCGTGCTCTTCGTCGCCGCCGAGCCCCGCCCGGCCCAGTGCCTCCTCGGCGCTCGGCGGAGCGGCTTCCGCGCGGAGAAAATCCCCCTCGAGGTGGTCGATGATCCGCTGCTGCTCCGGGGAAAGGCGGACCTCGTGCGAGGCCAGACGGACCTTGTCCCGCTCGGTCTTGACGGTCCCGTCGACCCCCAGCGACGACAGGAGAAATGCGAAGACCCGCTCGTCGGCGCCGCCGGCGCGGCTCCTGAGCTCCTCGCGTGACATGCCGGGCTTCAACGGGCTCGCGTGGTGGAACGCTCCGAGCGCGTCCACGACGAGCGTGCGTAGCCTGGCAAAGCTGTCGGGATGGATGAACCAGTCGCGGTCCACGGCGATCACCCGGCCGGCCGCCTGAAGCGCGTCGAGGAGACCCCTCAGCTGCGCCGGCCCGAAGGGCACGCGCCCGGCGAGGGTCCCGAGCCGGACGCCCGCAGCGCCCATGTGACGGACGTGCTCCTCCAGCACCGCCTCCGGGTTGCCCGCCTGCAGCAGCGTGAGATGGGCCACCAGGGCCGGCCCCTTGCGCTTGAAGCGCGGCGGATCGACGTCGAGCAGCGTGCCGCCGCCGATCGTCACGACCGGAGAGTAGGAGCGGACGACGAACCGGTCGCCGGGCCGCGCGACCAGCGGCCCCTCGAGACGAAACCTCGCGAAGCTCGTCTCACCGGGCGCGAGCTCGGTCCGGTCCAGCAGCAGCGCGCGGGCCATGATCTCGCTCGTTCCGACGTGGAACCGCACCCGCGCGCGCGACCGGAGGGGGCGTGGCGCATCCTTCAGGAGCTCGAGCGTTCCGTCCACGAGGAGCGACGGCACGAGCGTGCCGGGCAGTCCGACCACGTCACCGCGGGCGATCGCGGCCCGCTCGAGACCCTGCAGGTTGACCGCGGTGCGCTGTCCGGCTCGGGCCGAGGTCACCGGATGGCTGTGGGTCTGCAGCCCCCGAATCTTGGCCTCGGTCTTTCGCGGATAGACCTCGACACGGTCGTCGACACCGAGCGCGCCCGCGGTGAGCGTGCCGGTGACGACGGTGCCGAATCCCTTGACGGTGAAGACCCGGTCGATGGGGAGCCGCGGAAGCTGGTCGGTCCCGCGCTGGGGCACCGCCTCCGCGAGGGCGCGAAGCGCGGCGCGGAGGTCGTCGAGCCCCTGGCCCGTCTTGGCGGATACCGGGAGAATCGGCGCGCCCGCCAGAAACGTGTCGCGGACCGAGCCCGCCACGTCCTCCCGTACCAGCTCGAGCCAGTCCGGCTCGACCAGATCGGCCTTGGTAAGCGCGATGAGCCCGGCCTTGATGTGCAACAGGGAGCAGATCGCGAGGTGCTCGCGCGTCTGGGGCATCACGCCTTCGTCGGCCGCGATGACCAGCATCGCCAGATCGATACCGCCGACCCCGGCCAGCATGTTCTTGACGAATCGCTCGTGCCCCGGAACGTCGACGATCTCGATGGTGAGCCCGCCCGGCTCCTCGAGGAAGGCGAATCCCAGATCGATCGTGATCCCCCGGGCCTTTTCCTCGGGCAGGCGATCAGTGTCGATGCCGGTGAGGGCCTTTACGAGCGATGTCTTGCCGTGGTCAATATGGCCGGCGGTCCCGACGACGACGTGCTTCGGAGTCGCTTCGCTCACAGGCGAGCCGCCGCGATGGTCAGTGCCCCGGCGAGAGCCTTCACCTGCGCGGGCAGCACCGTCCGGCAGTCGAGGAAGAGGCGGTCGTGGGTGATGCGGCCCACGACCGGCGGATCGCCAACGCGCAACGCCTCGTCGAGCCGCATCGCGGCCGCCGAGCTCGTCCCCACGGCGACAGCCACGGTCGGCAGCTCGACGGTCGGCAGGGCGCCGCCACCCACCTGGGCGAGATCGTCGGCGAGGCTAGCGCCCAGACGCTCCCGCACATCCGGCGCGAGCTGCCGCAGCACCCGGCGCGCGCGGCTTCGCACCGCGGCGAGCGGCTCGGTCAGCATCGCGAGCGTGGGCACGGTCTGGAGCGCCGTCCCGGCTTCGTAGGCGTGCAGGGTCGCCTCCAGGGCCGCGATGGTGAACTTGTCGATCCGGAGCGCCCGGTTCCACGGATTCTTCTTGAGCCGGGAGACGACGGCGCGCCGGCCGACCACGATGCCGGCCTGAGGACCGCCGAGCAGCTTGTCGCCTGAGAACGACACCAGGTCGACCCCGGAGGCCACGGTCTCCGGCACGGTCGGCTCGTACGGGAAGCCCCAGGGCCTCAGATCCACCAGCGACCCCGACCCGAGGTCCTCCATCACCGGGATCCCGCGCTCGCGCCCGAGCTCGACGAGCTCGCGCGAGGACACCTCGGCGGTGAAGCCGACCACACGGTAGTTCGAGGTGTGGACCTTGAGGAGGAGCGCCGTGCTGGAGGTGATCGCCTCCGCGTAGTCGCGCAGATGCGTTCGGTTCGTCGCCCCGACCTCGCGAAGGACCGCGCCGCTGCGCAGCATGATGTCGGGGATGCGGAACTCGCCGCCGATCTCGATCAGCTCTCCCCGCGAGACGATGACCTCTCGACCGTGGGCGAGCGTCTCGAGCGCCAGCAGCACGGCGGCCGCATTGTTGTTGACCACCAACGCGTCCTCGGCGCCGGTCAGTCGCTGCAGCAGCGCCTCCACGTGGCTGTACCGGGAGCCCCGTTCCTTCCGGGCCAGATCGAGCTCGAGATTGGAGTACGACGTGGCGACGGCCTGGAGACGCTCAAGGGCGAGCGGGCTCATCAGCGCCCGGCCCAGATTGGTGTGCAGGACGACTCCCTGCGCATTGATGACCGGTCGTAGCGAGAAGGGACCCGCCTGCCGCGCGCGCTCGACGACGCGCGCCGCCAGGGTTTCGGCCTCGACCGGCGCGGCGTGATCCTGAAGCACGCGAGCGCGCTCCTGGTCGAGAGCGTCGCGGACGAGCGCCGTCAGGCGCGGCCGCGTGACGCCATGCAGCTCCGCCCGGTCCGCGAGACGGCGGAGGATCTGATCGACCGAGGGCAGGCTGCGGAGCGCCGCGGCGCGGTCAGCGCTCACCGAGCGAGGCCTCGACCTTCTGCCGGACGCGGGCGATGACTTCCTGCGCCTCGTGACGCCACGCCTGCGCGGTCGGCTTTCCGTCGCTCGACTGGCGGCCTCGCCGCACCGCGTCCTCGACCAGCCCGGCCCACAGCTCGTCGAGGTCCGTCGCCGAGAGCCCCTGCCCGCGGAGCGCGTGCGTCCACTCGGCGGCGAGATCCTCGATCAGCCGGTCTCGCTCGGCCGCGAGACGCCGCGCCTTCCGGATGAGATCGGCCAGCCTCGACGGCATCGCTACTCCTTCGCCAACTCGCGCACCGCATCGAACAGGTTCGCCTCGAACCGTCCCGTCGAGGCGCACTGGTAAACCGGTGCCGGGTGCAGCTTGCCGCTCGAGCCCTTGCGCTGCATGTGGGTCCGCATCTTCGAATTGACCAGGACCCTGGTCCAGGTGCCGTTCGGCTCCACGAAGAGGGTGAAGGCTACCAGCGCCTCGCCCTCGACACGGTCGTCGCCGACACGGCCGCAGTCGGCGTAGACCCCGATGGGCGCGATGAAATCGTCGGAGGCGATGACGCCGGAATCGCGGGCGATCGCCCGCAGGGGAACGTTCTCCTTGGCGAGCGCACGAACGAGCGCGGTCCAGGTCGCGTCGTACCGCGCCGCCACGTCGGCGTGGTACGGGGGCGGCGCGAGCGGCGATACGTAGAGCCCGGAGCAGCCGCCGAGCAGCATGGTCCCGGTCGCCAGGGCCGCGAGCACCGGGGCTCGGGCCAGGGCCGGCCGGCTACTTGTGATGGTCGATGCCAATGTACGCATCGATGAACCGTTTGACGCGCGCCTCGTCGAGCTCCTCCATCGTGTCGATTCGCGTCCACGCCGTCAAAGCGATCCGGGGCTTCATGCCCGGATACGGCGCGAGAACGACGTGCTTGTCGTAGCGTTGAACGATCGCCTTCAGCTTCGCGACGACGTCCGGTGCACCTGGAGCTCGCGGTCGATGGGCCTCGTGTGAACGCCCCACGGTGCGATGTACGGAAGGTGCGGTCCTGAGGTCGGCGGATCCGAGTTGTAGGGCACGTGGGGTGAATCCACGCTCGGGATGTGCAGGTTCCCCTGGTCGGGCATCTGAACCCCGGGGAGGTTCGCCTGGGCCCGGTAGGCGAAGTAGCCGACGACGATCGCCACCAGGACGAAGACGCTGACTGTGACGGCCGTGCGCTGGCGGCGCGAGATTCGCCGACGCGATTTCGGCTGCCTGTCGCCTCTGGCCATGTCACCGCTCCTGTGGCGGAAGCGTATGGGAGTCGAACCCATCGACCGTTTGTCTAGAACGGTCCACCGGATTTGAAGTCCGGGAGGCCCACCGGGTTCCTAGACGCTTCCG
>WNFK01245793.1_pt3 | contig 28109 bp, 27 predicted proteins | sample 5400281 | NCBI WGS metagenome assembly WNFK01 (sample SAMN13153350, study PRJNA577476) | soil metagenome | isolation source: 20 cm soil on Douglas fir-dominated hillslope | place: USA:California | collected 2013-09-17
CCACTTCCATCAGCCACGCGTTCATCCGCCCGGTCGCGTCCGGGTTGCGTGCACAAAAGTCTTCGATTCGTTTTCGACCGACGACCTTCACGCGACCTGCCTCCGGACAAGACGCCTCTCAACCAGAAAGATCCCGGACGGGGAACTAACGACAGAGTTCCCATTGTGGGAACAAATATCGTGTAACGCTGTCAGGCCGTCAAGTGGTCATTTACGCTTGGCAGAGCTGAAGAACACTGCAAGGCGGGAACTGCAAAGTGCGGCGAGTTACGGAGCAACGGGGTTAACTCTAGGACCACGGGCGAAGTTCGACGGGTTTGCAGCTATCACAGGTCCACGAATCACCCTAGTCGCCGAAATGCGCCAGCCGGACGTCCAGCACGTCCGGAAGGCGTTGCAGCTCTCCCAGCACGCCGTTCGTGAGCGCCTGGTCCACGTTGATCGCGGCCAGGGCTTCCTGGCCGGGCGTGGTGCGCCGCGCCTGGTGGTAGCTCGCGATGTTGATCCCGGCGCCCCCCAGCGCCGTCCCGACCCGGCCGATCACGCCCGGTACGTCACGGTTCCGCATCACGAGCATCCAGCCCTCGGGCGCCACGTCGACGTGGTACTCGTCGATCCGTACGACACGGCCGTGGCTGTTGCCGACCAGCGCCCCGGCCACGCGCACGCGGCCCCGGGCGGTATCGACCTTCACGCCGATCGAGGTCTCAAACCCGGGCTCGGGCGCCCCGGTCTTGCGCGCGAGCTGGATGCCGTGCTCCTCGGCGAGCACCTGCGCGTTCACGAGGCTGACCGTGCCGGCGTTCATCGCCGAGAGGATCCCTTCCAACGCGGACATCAGCGCGGCCTTGGGCGCCGCCTCGTCCTTCCCACCGTACGCCACCTCGAGGACTTTGACGGGGCCGTCGGCGAGCGCCAGCGCGAGGCGGCCGAGACGGCGCGCCAGATCGAGGAGGGGCGCGAGTCGCTGCAGCGCCGCGCCCCCGGCTATCCCGGGGACGTTGATCGCGAACGACAGGTCCCCGCTGATGAGCGAGTCACGCACGGCCGTGCAGATCTCGACCGCCACGCGCTCTTGCGCTTCAGCGGTCGAAGCGGCGAGATGCGGAGTCAACAGGACGCGGTCAAGCGCGCGCAGCGGCGAGTCAGCCGGGAGCGGCTCGACCGAGAACACGTCGATCGCCGCGCCGCCGATACGCTTTTCCTTCACTGCCTCGGCGAGCGCTACCTCGTCCACGAGCTCGCCACGCGCCGTGTTGATCAGTACGGCGGTCGGCTTCATGAGCCGCAGGCGGTCGGCGTTGATCAGATGGTGCGTCTGATCGGTGAGGGCGACGTGCAGCGTGACGACGTCGGCCGCGCGCAGCAGCTCCTCGAGCGATAGCAGCGGGACGCCCAACTCCGCGGCCTTCTCCGGCAGGAGATACGGATCGTGCGCCACGACGCTCATGCCGAACGCCCGCGCCAGCTGAGCGACGTGCGCGCCGATTCTGCCGAGCCCCACGACGCCCATCGTTTTGCCGCGCAGCTCGGTGCCCTCGAACTTCTTGCGGTCCCAGCCGCCACCCCGCATGGCCGCGGCCGCGTCCGGAATGCGCCGCACCAGCGCGAGCAGCAAGCCGAGCGCGTGCTCGCCCGCGCTGACGGTGTTCGCTCCCGGGGCGTTCATCACGGCGATGCCGCGTCGCGTCGCCGCGTGGACATCGATCGTATCGACGCCCGTCCCCGCCCGGGCCACGACGCGCAGATGGGGCGCGCGGGCCAGCAAATCGGCCGTTACACGCGTCTCACTGCGGACGATCAGCGCGTGCGCGCCGGCGAGAGCCTTATCGAGCTCCTCCTTGGGCTTCCCTGCCATCGCTAAGACTTCGATGTCGGGACTGCCCGCGAGGAGCTTGAGACCGCTCTCCGCGACGCGATCGGCGACGACGACGCGCCAGGTCACCACGGTCAATCGAGCGCCCCGCGAATGAGCGCCAGCAGCTCGTCGAGCGCCGCCACGTCGTGATCGCCCATGTGGCCGATCCGAATCGTCGAGTCCTTGAGCGCGCCGTACCCCGCGCCGATCGTCCAGCCCTGCTGCTTCAAGGCGCCGAGCACATCCTTGGCGTGTTTGCCGTCGGGGAGCTTGAGGCAGGACACCGTCCAGCTGCGCCGGCCGAGGGCCGGGAGGAACGCGATGCCGGTCTCGGCGCTCCACGTCTCCACGCGCCGGCGCATCGCGTCGTGGCGCTGCCAACGCGCCTCCACGCCGCCACTCTGCTCGATGCGCGCCAACTGGGTCTCGAGGGCGTACAGCAGCGAAATCGCCGGGGTGTTGGTGGGCTGGAACTTCGCCATCGCGGCCGCGAAGGTGACGAGGTCGAAATAGGCGCCACGTCCCTCGAGCGTCTTGGCTCGCTCCAGCATCCGATCGGAGGCGACCGCCAAGGCGAGGCCGGGCGGTAACGCGAGGGCCTTTTGCGAGCCGGTGAAGACAAAGTCGAGGTTCCACTTGTCGGTCTCGACCGGCGATCCGGCCATCGACGTCACCGCATCGACGAGCAGGAGCACGTCGTCGAACTCCTTTACTACCTCCGCGTATCCGGCCACGTCCTGCAGCACGCCCGTGGACGTCTCCGAGTGCACGCAGGTGACCGCGTCCACCGGCGTGCGGCGCAGAGAGTCGCGCAGCATCTGGGGATCGACCGCGGCACCGAGGGGGACATCGAGACGGATACCCTCCTTGCCACACGCGCCCACAAGGGCGGCGAAGCGCTCGCTGAACGCCCCGTTGACGAGCGACAGCGCCCGGCGGCGCACCCCGTTCCGGACGGCCATCTCCATGAAGCCGGTAGCGGACGTCGTGCCGATGAGGACGGGACGCGCGGTGCGCGCCAGCGCGCCGAGCTGCGGAGCGACCGCTTTCAGAAGCCGCTCCATGCCGGACGAGCGGTGGCCGATCATGGGCCGCGCCATCGCGGCCAAGATCTCGGGGTGAACGTCCGTGGGGCCTGGTAGAAAGAACTTCCCGAACGGCACCGTCATGCCGTTGCCCGTGCCAATTCCTCCACCAGCCCGCCGACAACGACCTCGCTGGTCTTCACCAGGCGCACGCCTTCGTCGCCCCACTCGCGCAGCAGGTGTTCCGCCACGTCACGGTCGATCGGCTTCATCGCGTCGACCACCGCGAACAGGCGGACGTGCGGCCGGTGCTCGAGCAGCCCCTCGATCGCGTACTTGTCGCACACATCGAGGGCCACACCGTAGAGCACGACGTCCTGAGGGTCGAGCGCGTCCAGGACGGGAAGGACGTTCGGGTTGCTGAAGACGTCAAAGCGGTGCTTGTGGAACAGAATGTCGCCCCCATGGGCCCGCACGCGGCCGGCCAGGACTTTAGGGTCTTCGGGATCGGGCTCGATGACGAGCGGATCGCGCACCGCGGTCTCGGCGATCTTCTTTTGGCCCGGCGTTCCGCGTAAGCAGTGGGACGGAAACGTCGTCTTCCAGTCGGGCTTATCCGAGATCTCCGGGTGTTGGGGCATGTGATCGTCGGCGCTTGCCACGATCCGCAGGCCGTGGCCGTGGGCGAAATCAGTCAGTTTCCGGAGGTTCGGAATGATGTGCTCGGCGTCGGGCACGTACAGCTTGCCGTCCGCCTTCATGAAGTCGTATTGGGTGTCGACGTCCCAGAAGACCACTCGCGCCATAGGAGGGGGAATCTCTCCGCGGAGGGCGGGAGGGTCAACCGGTGGCTATAGCGTGAGCGCTACGGCCACCTCGTCGCATGCGTCCTGACGGGGACAGCGGGCGCAATCGGCCCACACCTTGAGGGGGAACTGCTCCTTCTCGGTAGCCCGGAAGCCGAGCCGCAAGAAGAAGATCGGCTTGCGCGTGAGGCCGAATACCTGCTTGAGACCGAGCGCCCGTGCGTCGTCCACCACGGACTCCACGAGCGCGCGACCCACGCCGCGGCCCTGCTGATCGTCGCGCACCGCCAGCGCCGCGATCTCCGCGAGCTGCGTGCTGTACACCTTGAGCGACGCCGTGCCCACGATCGCGCCGTCGGCGTCCTCGGCGACCACGTACTCCTTGATGTGCCGGCACAAATCGTAATTGCTGCGCGGCAGCAGGTCGCCGGTGGCGACGAACGGCGCCATCAGCTTCTCCATCCGCGCGACGTCCGCGAGGACCGCCGCGCGCACGACCGGCGCGGGGGCGACTGCCGTCAGAGTCGACGTCACGCGAGCACCTCGGTCAGCACGGCAACTCCGCGGTTCAGGTCGTCCTGACTGATGACGAGCGGTGGCACGATGCGGATCACGTTCGGCCCCGCGGTGAGAACGAGGAGCCGGCGTTCGCGGGCAGCGGTGACGACCGGCGCCGCCGGCTCACCGAGCTCGATGCCCCACATGAGGCCACGGCCGCGCACCGCCCCCACCCGCGGGGAAGCCGCGGCGAGTTGCTGCAGACGCGCGCCCAGCCACGCGCCCTTCGTCCGGACGTCGGACAGGAAGTCGGGGTCGGCAATGGTCTTCAGGACTTCGAGCGCTACCGTCGCGACGAGCGGTCCGCCGCCGAACGTCGTGGCGTGATCGCCCGGCGCCAGCGCCGCGGCGACGGGGTCACTGACGAGCACGGCGCCCATCGGCAGCCCCCCGGCGAGGGGCTTCGCCAGCGTGAGCATGTCCGGCGTCACGCCCGCCTGCTCGTAGGCGAACAGCGTGCCGGTCCGTCCCAGGCCGCACTGCACTTCATCGAAGATCAGCGCGGCGCCGCGCTCGTCACACAACCCTCGCAGGAACGCGAGGAACTCCGGTTCGACGGGCCGCACGCCGCCCTCGCCCTGGAGCGGCTCGATGATGACCGCAGCGGTGTCATTGGTAACCGCGCGGGTGGTCGCGGCGCGGTCGCCCAGAGGAACGATCTGCACGCCGGCGAGCAGCGGCTCGAACGGTTTGCGGTAGTCGGGGCGATCGGTCGCCGCCAGCGACGCGAACAGGCGCCCGTGGAACGAGCCGCTGAACGCGACGATGCCCGTCTTCCCGGACCACTTGCGGGCGAACTTGAACGCTCCCTCGTTCGCCTCGGCGCCGGAGTTACAAAAGAAGGCTTGTCCTCCAAATGCGCGTGTCACGAGCTCGGCCGCGAGCCGCTCGCCGGGTTCCGTGCGGTAGAGGTTCGAGACGTGGACCAGCCCGCTATCGAGCGCGCGGAGAATGGCCTCGCGGATCACGGGGTGGTTGTAGCCGAGTGCGTTGACGGCGATTCCCGCGACGAAGTCGAGGTAGCGGGTGCCGTCTTCGGCGATCAACTCCGAGCCTTCCCCCGCCACGAAGTGGGGGCCGACCCGGGAATACACGCCCAGCAACGCCGAAGCGTCCGACTGGACCGCGGTCACGCTGGTTGGGTGGCGGCGGGTGCCGAAGGGGCAGAGAGCAAGCGGGTGCCGGCCGTGGCGCTTTCGAGCATGTCGAGATCGCCGATGCGGACGGCCCTGACTCCACCCGCAAGGGCCTGGGCCGCCGCGCGCAGCTTGGCGGCCATGCCGTCAGTCGCGATGCCGAGCTCGATCATCGACTCGATTTCCGACGCGGCGAGTGTGGGCTGGGCGACTCCGTCGATCTCGACGCCCGGAATGTCCGAAACGAACAGCAGCTCGTCCGCCTGCAGCGCCGCGGCGACGGCGGCGGCCGCATGGTCGGCGTTGACGTTGAAGGGCACGCCCCCCTCCCCAGGGGCGGGCGCGATGGGGGCGACGACGGGCGTGAGGCCGGCGAGCAGCAAGCTCTCGAGCAGCGACGCGCGCACCGCGGCGATCTCGCCCACGTGGCCGAGTCCACCCGCGGCGGGCCGCGCCGCGAGGAGGCCGCCGTCCACTCCGGAGAGTCCGATGGCGTCGAGACCCGCTTCGCGCAGCGCGCCGACCAGCAAGCGGTTCATCGGCCCGCCGAGCACCATCTCGACAACTTCGGCGATCTCTGGGGTCGTGACGCGCAGCCCGTCGCGCTTCTCGACGGGCAGGTTCAAGCGGCGCGACATGGCGCTCACGGCCTGTCCCCCGCCATGCACGATGACGACGGGCGCCGCCGCGACGAGCGCGCGAGCGCACTGCGCGACCCACTCGTGACGATCGAGCTCGTTGCCCCCGACCTTCACGACGCGCACCCCTAGCACGCGAGCCCCGCGGTCTCGGCGAGGCCGAGCATCACATTCATGTTTTGCACCGCCTGCCCGGCGGCGCCCTTCACCAGGTTGTCGATCGCCGCAATCACCGTGATGCGCGGCCGGCGCACATCGACGACCGGCGCTACGCCCAGCGCGACGCGGTTGCGATAGACGACGTCCTTGAGGGACGGCAGCGCCCCCTCGAGCACCTGGACGCACGGCTCCCCCTCGTAGGCGGCCTGGTACAGACCTTCCGCCGTGGCCTGGTCGAGCACGCGGGTGAGTGGGACGTGGATCGTTTCGAGGATGCCGCGCTTCACGGGCAGGAGATGCGGCGTGAATACGAGATCACCAGTGAAGCCGCCCTCGCGGGCGAGCGATTGCTTCAGCTCGGCAAGATGTCGGTGTGTGTTGCCGATCGCATAGGCGCGGAAGTCCTCGGACACTTCGCCGAAGAGGAGCTCCCGCTTGGGGTTTCGCCCGGCCCCCGTGACGCCCGAGGCCGCGTCGATGATCACTTCACGTGACGCGTCAATCAGGCCTCGCTGCGCGAGGGGAATCAATGCGAGCAGCGCGGCAGTCGGATAGCACCCGGGGTTGGCCACTAGGTCCGCCGACGCGAGCTGGGGCCGCGTGAACTCGGTGAGGCCGTACACCGCCTCCGGCGACAGGCGGAAGTCGGCGGACAGGTCCACGGCGCGTTTGCCGGCAGCGCGCGCCTCGTGCACGTAGCGGGCCGACACGCCGTGCGGCAGCGCCGAGAACACGATCTCCGCGCTGGCGAAAGGCGCGTCGTCGGCCTTGATGAGCTGGTGACCTTCCACCCACTCGCCCGCGGCGGACTCGGCGGTCGCGAAGGCGACGGAGGCCCCCGGATGGCGCGCCAAGAGCCGCAGCAGCTCCTGACCGACATATCCGGAGGCCCCGAGGACGCCCACGGGCACGGATGTATGATTATTCATTCTGACGGAATAATATACAGGGCCTGCATGGACGCAAGTAGGGGCACGGCTTGACGCGCGCTTGACGGAAGGGGACCAAACTGTGCGTCGTCCCCAACGAGAGGCTCCCATGCGCCCGGTCATCGCCTTGCTCACCACCGTCCTCATCGCGGCGCCCACCGCGGCACAGACGGCTCCCGCCGAGCGCAAGGCGTTCCGCCTCTCCCTGTGGGGCACGGTGATCCCTGTCGCGGCGGGTGCAACGTGGTGGGTAGCACAGGGGCCCGCATCCGCGGCCGGCTTTTTCCCCTCTGCCCCCGACCGGTCGGGTCCCGCAGCGCTGATCGCCACGGGTCTGGTGGTGGGGCCGATGTTCGGGTACACATCGGCCGGTTTGGGCGGCCGAGGGTGGCGGGGAGCCGCCCTGCGAGGCGGATTGACGCTGGCGGCGTTCGTGCCCGCGTTCGTGATCTGTGGATGGGACTGCAGCCAGGGCGATCCCGAGTACGACCTAGCGTGGCTCACCATCGCGACTGGGGCCGGGCTGAGTCTTGCGTCGGCGGTCTACGACATCTCGCGGGTGAAACACGACGTTCGGCGCCGCAACCACCGGCGTCCGGGGCGCGGGGTTTCCATCGCGCCCATGTACGTACCGGGGCAGCGGTCCTTCGGGGTCAACGTAGGCATGAGGTTCTGACCCGGTAGGGGAGCAACATGCTGCGCCCCTACGTCACGCGCTCCAAACGCGGATTCGGCCGGTATCCGCGTCCCACTTTGGCGCATGGCTTCCCTTCCACCATCACCACGTCCGCGGTGAAGTCAAAGCGTCCCTGAAACAGGCTCGACCCCACGCCATAGGCGTCCACCGGCACGCCCTGCTCCTCGAACAGACGGATCTTCTCCACCGAAAACCCGCCCGACACCACGATCTTCACGTCCTTGAATCCATCGCGGTCGAGGGCGCGCCGCACGTTCCACACCAGCTCTGGGTTCACGCCGGTGGGCTTGGATGTCCCCATCTGTGGGATGACGGACTTGTCGACCAACGTCTCGGACGTATCGAGCCGCACGCCGTACAACCGGTCCCCGAGTGCACGCGCGACGGCGAGTGACGTGCCGACACAATCGTTCTCGAAGTCCACCAGGGTGATCAGCCGGATCGATCCGTCCATCTGCTCAGCGAACTTGCGCGAGGCGATCACGGTATCGCCGCCGTACGCGGCGATCAGCGCGTGGGGCACCGTACCGATGCCTTCCGAGCCCCACCAGGAGGCCTGAGCATCGGTCGAGACGCCGATCGCCCCCGCGATGTGGGCGGCATAGCCGTCGCCGGTTTGCACAAGCCAGTGGTCGTGGCGCGCCGGAAAGAACATCACCTCTTTGGGCTTCGCCGCCTCGACGACGCGCCGCGTGTTGGTCCCCACGCGGGTACGGCGCGCGAGCACGCCGAGGTAGACGGTCTCGAGGTTCGCGAACGCGTCGTAGGGACCCTCGATCAGGAGCACGGTCTCCCACGGATCGATTTCCTCGCCATCGTACAGCGCGTGGACCACGAGCTCGTCCCAGCGCTCGGCGCAGAGTTTCAGGATCGCGATCGCTTCGTCGATCCCGCCGAGCGACGCGTGCGCCTTGCCGAACACCTGCATCGTGACGCGGGGCCGGTGGTGATCCTTGCGCAGCAGCTCGCGCGCTCGGACGAAGTATTTGTCGGAGTAATAGCCCTCCCGCATCTTCTCGACCGGCAGGTGGAAGATCGAGGGATCGAGCCGCTGGCGACGCGTCATCGGCCGGTGGGCCACGCGAACGTGGCGACGAGGGTATCGCCGCCCGGCAGCGGCAGCCGGCGGGCGACATCGTTCAAGCGGCCGCACACGACGCCGACGGGGTCGCGGGCGTCTGGGGCGACGACCCGCAGGCAGACGACGTCCGCATCGAGTGCCAGGACTCGGTCGCGCGCGGAGCGAGACGGCTCCGGCCGCGCCAGGCCGACCTCGAGGATGGTGGTGCGCCCCCCCATGGCCAGCTGCACGCGGCGAGCGGATGACTCAGGGACGAGGTCGACCCCGCGTGGGCCGCTCACGGTGTCACCGCGCACCAGGTTCAGTACGACGCGCGCGCGGCGCGGCCGCACGACGGCCTCGACCCGGACGTCGGTCCCGGAATCGGACACCTGCAGCTCCTCCGCGGGCCGCCCTTCGCCGCCGGAGAAGCCCTGCTGCAGCGCGACCTCGATCCAGAGGCCGGCGCCGCGCGGCGCGGCCGGCCGCGGCCGCCCGAACAAATGGATGCGCGCCGTGTCGCCCCAGGCGAGACGCACCGCGCGACGGTAATCGTCCTGCTCCCAGAGTCCCAGCCCGCGGCGCGAACTGCCCAGGCGTCGTTTCGTAAAGAACTCGGCGCCCACGGTCACCGTGTCACCGCTCACGGCCGGGACGATCTGGAAGAGTGCTTCGAGCTCGGTGGAATCGGTCCGCAGGGAAAAGCGCAGGTCGGTGCCGGCCGGGCCGCTCACCGAGCCGCGCGCGAGCTCGAGGACGCCGTCCTGCACCACGCGCACGCGATAGGTGACGCGAGTGCCCGGTCCCTGCAGAGCGGCGAGCAACGCCACGGCCCCGAGGGCGCCGAACGTGCTAGTGGACGACAATCGTCGCACGCGAATCCTCCAGCGCTCCTCCGGGCCCGCCCCAGCGGCCGTGCGACAGCCAGCCGGCGGCGATCCCGAGGGCGAGGGCCACGACCGCCCAGAAGGCGAGCGCTCGACCCCGGATCGTCGGCCGAGGCACGACGCGCGCGTGAGGATCACCGGCGGAGCGCGCCAGGGCGACCCGCACCTCGAGTTGGCTCGCCCGCGCGCCGGCGCAATGCGGGCAGGTGACCAGGTGCTTGGCGAGCGCCGCCCGCTCGACGAGCGACAGTTCGCCGTCCAGCTCCGCGTCGATCTGCTTGAGCCACGTTTCGTGACCGTCGCTCATTTCAGCTCCTCCCGCACTCGATAACTGAGCGCCCGTCGCTGCATCCACCGCACGGCGAACGCGTCCGCCAGCGAGCCGCGGCCGGTGCCCCACCGGGACTTCCGCGACGGTGCCGCCGTGCATCTTGATGAGCGTCGGCAAGAACCGATGCATGCCGCTGAACAGGGGCAACGCCCGCACCGCGTCGGCGCGGAACGCCTTGAGCGAGCAGCCGGTGTCGCGGATCGTTTCACCGTTAAGCCAATTGCGCACCCCATTGGCGATGCGGCTTTGGAGCAGCTTCCACGCCGTATCGCGCCGCCCTTCCCGGTACCCCGCCACCGCCGTCGCCCCGGTGCGCTCCAACGCCTCGACCACGCGCGGGACATCGGCGGGGTCGTTCTGCAGGTCCGCATCGAGCGTGACCACGATGCGGCCGCGGGCGGCGCGGAATCCCGCGGCAAAGGCCGCCGTTTGCCCCGCGTTCCGCTCGAACGCGACGATGTGCAGCTGCGGATGCTCCCGCTTCAGACCTTTCAATATCTCGAGCGAGCCGTCGGTCGAGCCGTCGTCCACCGCCACCACCTCGTAGCTGCGGCCCGCCCCGTCCAGCACGCCCGCGATCTCAGCGAGCAAGGGCGTCAGGTTCTCCCGCTCGTTGTACACGGGAATGACGAGCGACAGGTCAGGTGATGCGGTCGACACCCGACAGCTCCCGAGCAGCGATCAGAGCCTCGGCGCGATGCGAGTCGTGCCGGTACTTGTGGTAGATCTCGGCCAGGCGCAGGGCCGCGGGGATCTCGTGCTCGGCGGGCAGCGCCGGGTCCGCGAGCCGTTGCTCGAGGTCAGCGACCTCGTCGTCGAGCGTGATCGTCGAGCCCTGGAAGAACCGGCTCAGCACGGTTCCCGCCGTCCCCAAGAACGATGCGAACAGATCGGTGAGCGCGAGGACGAGACCGGCGAAGGCGATGAGCTTCCAATCGCCAAACCCCGTCGATAGCACCTCGTAGGCGAACACGCCCAGCGCGACGGCGGCCGCCACCGTGGCGAAGCGCCGCACGACCGCCGGCGGGCTCGGAGGATCAGACGCGTCAAGTCTCACCGAATGGGGGAACGTAGAGGCGTGCCTCGCGCCGAGCAAGTTGACAGGCGCGAAGCGAGTGGGTAAAACCCTAGCACTTCCTCACATCGGAGCCGTCCGTGTCCGAGGCGCTGTCACGCCGCGATTTCGTGCTGTCCGCCGGCACCCTGGCCGCCGGCGCCGTGAGCATTCCCCACCCGATGCGACCGCTCCGCCCCCTGCCCAGGGCGAGTCGCTGGGCCGCGAAGCCGGTCATCATCGCGAGCGCCAACGGCATTCGTGGCGTGCAAAAGGCGTTCGACCTGCTGATGCAGGGTGCGGACACGCTCGACTCGGCGATCGAAGCGGTCAAGATCCAGGAGCTCGATCCCAACGACGATTCCGTGGGCTACGGCGGCCTCCCCAACGCGGCCGGCGTGGTGCAGCTCGATGCCTCGTGCATGCACGGGCCCACGAAGCGCGCCGGCGCGGTCGGGTGTCTCGAGAACATCAAGACGCCCTCCGAGGTCGCGAAGCTCGTCCTCAAGTACACGAACAACGTCTTCCTGGTGGGCGAGGGGGCGAAGCGCTTTGCGCTGTCCTACGGGTTCAAAGAGGAAGACCTTCTGACCGAACACTCGCGCCAGAAATGGCTGGCGTGGCGCGCGAACCTGAGCCCCAGCGACGACTACCTCGACGTGCCGGAGTCCGAGAACATGGTGGTCCGGCCGACCGGGACGATCAACTGTGATGCCGTCACGCCGGCAGGCGAGATCTCGTCGGTCACGACGACGAGTGGCTTGGCCTGGAAGATCCCCGGCCGAGTCGGCGACTCGGCGGTCATCGGCGCCGGCCAGTATACGGACAACGACGTGGGCGCAGCGGGCTCGACGGGCCGCGGGGAATCGAACATCAAGGTGGCCGGCGGCCTGTTGACGGTGGAGCACATGCGGCGCGGCATGAAGCCGACCGACGCGTGCCTCGAGACGCTGAAGCGCGTCATGGCGACCACGGAACCGCGGCTGCTCGACGCACGCGGCCGGCCCAAGTTCGGGTTGATCTTCTACGCGGTGAACAAGCGGGGCGAGTTCGGGTCCGCGTCGCTGTTCCCCGCCGGCTACGCGGCGCACGACGGTACCGAGGCGAAGGTCAGAGACTGCGCCCACATGTTCGAGAGCACCTGATCGAGATGCGACGGGCCAGCGCGGCGTTGTTTGCGGCAGCGCTTGCTCCGGCTGTGCTCGCGGCGCAGCGCGGCGCCTGGGTGGATCAACTCTATCCCTACGCCTACTACAGCACGATCGACGGGTTCTGGATCGCCGGCCGTTACGGCTGGTACAGCCCGATGGGCTTTACCGAGCGACCCGAGCCGAACTTCGCCAGCATCAAGTTCGATGCTGGTGCCAGCACGAAGGGCAGCTACGTCCTCAGCGTCGACGCCGCCGCTCCCGCCTACTGGGACGGATGGCGCCTCGCCCTGACGCTGACCGCGACCCGCGCCAACCGGCTCGGCTACTACGGCGAGGGGAACAGCAGTCCGTACGACGCCGACAGCGTGACACCAGTCCGGCCCTATCTCTATAAAGTGAGCCGCACCAGCCAGGCCGCGCGCCTCACCGTGCAGCGCCGCATCGTCGGACCCGTACGTGTGCTCGCGGGCGCGTCACTCGAGCACACGGACTTCCGAGAGCTCCCAGGTGAGAGCCAGTTCCAACGCGACCGTGCCCTGGGCATCGTCGGCGCCGGCGAGGTTCCGTTCAGCGACCACGTCGTGCGCGGCGGCCTGGTCGTCGACTGGCGCGACCAAGAGATCGACCCGCACCGCGGCGTGTTCGTGGAAGGCTTGGTCGGACGGGGTCGCGGCTACACGCGCACGACCGCCGCGGCGCGCGTGTACCTGCATCCGTTCGAGAAGGTCATGGTGGCGGCGCGGCTCGCGGGAGAGCGGATGACCGGATCGCCACCCGTCTCGGCGCAGATGACGATGGAGTCGAGCGAGGGACCGTTACTCGCCCTCGGCGGTTACCGCTCCCTGCGGGGCTATTACGACGCGCGGTTCGTGGGTCCAGGAAAGCTCGCGGCGGGCGTCGAAGTCCGGTATGCGCTGCTGTGGGCGCCACGGCTCCTCGAGGTGAAGCTCGTGGCGTTCTACGATTGCGGCCGCGTCTTCGCCCCGGGGGAATCGGTGCGGCTCACGGGGAACGGCCTGCACTCGAGCGCCGGCGGCGAAGTCGCTGTGGCGCTGGTGCGCAACACGCTGTTCGTGCTGGGCGTCGGCAAGGGCACCGAGGGCGCTCAGCTGCTGTTCGGGACGAGCTGGAGCTACTGACTCACTTCCCGGATCTCCACGCCGCGCTTCTTCAACTCGTCCACGTAGGGCCGGAACGGCACCGCCTCGTCCGGCGTGTGAGCGCCCGTCGCCGTGATTCGTCCGTCCACCTGCATCAGCCCGGTGATCGCGAGTGAATAGCCGGTCGTGCGCATCATGGCGCTGATTCCCGCTTTCTCGTCGGCGTAGTCGAGCAGTTGCCACACTACGCGACGCCCGCCGCGTCCCGTCACCTCCACGCGCAGGGCCACGAGATCGGGGGCGTTGGGCTTCGTGAGCTTGGGCGACACCATGGCAATGAAGGCGTCGCGCGGCACGATCTTGGTCCCCTTGACGTTCAACGGCGTCACGTCGAGCAGGCCCAGCTCGCGGACGGGGCGCATGATGGCGACATGGCCCGGGTAGCGTAGCGTCTTGTATTCCATGGTGCGCACGCGGCCGGCGTACGCCCACGGCATGGTCGAAATGCCGCCGCCGGTGTGGAACGCTTCGAGAGTGCCGACGGGGGCCGGGAAGTCCACCGATTCGAGCTCGGAGAGAGCGTCTACCCGGGCGGGTTCGCCGTCGCGCAGCACCCAGGACGGCGTCGTGTAGTAGTCGAGCGCGCCTTCGAGCGAGTAGACGATCTGATAGTTGAGAGGCGGCTCGGGATGCTGCGGCAGGCCGCCGACGAAGATCTTCACGGTGTCGGCGTCGCCGACGCGCCGGATCCCCTCGGCGGCGATGATGTTCACCATTCCGGGCGCGAGGCCGCAGTCGGGGATGATCGAGACGCGCTTCTTGCGGGCGGCGCCATCGAGCGTCTTCTGCCGTTGGACGATCTCGGTATTGCCGCCCAAGTCAGCGCAGTGCAAGCCGGCTTGGGCGGCCGCCTTCGCCACCGCGTAGTTGAAGTGGTAGGGCGACGCATTCATCACCGCATCGTGGCCGCGCATCAGGGCGCGTAGCCGTGCGTTCTGCTTCACGTCGATGCGCGCCAGTGACAGGCGCTTGCCGATCTTCTTCTTGAGAAAACCGGGCAGGCGCTTGGGATCGAGATCCGCGAGGGTCACGCGCTCCACCTCCGGCTGCCGCAACAGGTCGTACGCGCAGGCCGACCCTTGCAGGCCCGCGCCCAACACCAGCATCCGCATCGACTAGGCTCTCGTGTAAAAGGCCGCGAAAGGTAGTTAAATTCGTGCTCAATGTCCCCTGCCGTGGACCTGACCCACCAGCGCTTGATCCGCGCCGCCCTCGAGCTCTTCAGCACGCGGGGCTACCATGACACCACCACCGCCCAGATCGCCAAGAAAGCGGGCGTAGCCGAAGGGACGATCTACCGCCACTTCCCGAGCAAACAGCAGCTCCTGAACGAGCTGTACCGAGCGGCGCTGCGCTGGGCGGCCAAGACGGTGGACGACGCCGCGGCCGCCACGCCGCGCGCCCGGCTGACCGTCGTGGCTCAGGCGCTCGTGGAGGGCGCCGTCCGCGATCCCGCCGTCGTCAAGGTGGGCCTGCTCGAGCGGCACGACACGGTCCTGGATGACGAGAGTCGGAGGACGGCGCGCGAGTTCCGGATGGGTCTCGAGCGGGTGATCGCACAAGGAAAGGCCGAGGGCGCGGTGCGGGCGGGCGCGGTGGACGTGTGGGCCGGCGTCTGGCTGGCAGTTGTCAGTTATGCGCTGGACAAGGTTGTGGCCAAGGAGTGGAAACCAGGGGATGCTGGGGTTGGATTGGTGATCGAGGGGGCCTGGGAAGCGATTAGCGCGTAGGGCCCCGGCGCAACTCCAGCAGCGCAATCTCCGGGGGCACGAAGATCCGAATCGGCACGCCCACGACGCCGATGCCGCGGCTCACGTACAGCTGACTCGCGCCCTGCCGGAAGTGCCCCATCACGTACTTCGTGATCAACCGCCCCGGCGACCAGCCGATCACCGGCAAGTAGATCTGCCCGCCGTGGATGTGGCCGGCGAGGGTGAGCGGAATGCCGCGGGGCGCCGCGCCGTCGAACGCTCCCGGCCGGTGTGCCAGCAGGATTTTGAATGCGTCGGACGGCGAGCGCCGCAGCGCCACGTCGACATCCGCGTCCTGCGGATCGTCGGCGCGCCAGTTGCGCGGGTCGTCGATGCCGACGAGCGCCAGCGGCGTGCCATTGCGCTCGACGACGTGGGCGCCGTTCTGCACGAAGGCCTGCCCCGCGTCGCGCACGCCGCGAATGACGGCGTCCTCCCCGGTGTAGCGGTCGTGATTGCCGAGCACCGTCACCACGCCGAGCGGCGCGCGGAGGTCACGGAAAGCGCGGACGTAGTCGGGGATGAACGACGCCGCGATGTCGATCATGTCGCCGGTCTGACAGATCAGGTCGGGCTGGAGCGCATTCGTTTGCGCGACGATCGCCTCCATCTTCTCCCGCTCCATGTGGATCCCGGCGTGCACGTCGGAGAGGTGCGCGATGCGGATCCCGTCGAGCCCCGGCGGGAGATCGGCGAAGAACAACGTGCGCTTGGTGACGACCGGAAGCCGCTCGGCGCTCCAGATTCCATAGCCGGACAACCCGAGCCCGGCGGCGGCGTAGGCGTAGGTGGCGCGAGCGAGAAACTGGCGACGCGACACCGGTGAGTGGTGCGCGGTGAGCGGTGCGCGGGGATGCGAGCCCCTTTTCCCGCGCACCGCGTACCACGCACCGCGTACGCCTTTGCCAAGCACGTAGACACACACCAGGCCGCAGAACACCCAGCCGAGCAGCTGCCACGCGATCCAAGGCGCGATGTAGGAGATCCGGCCGATCCCCCACAGACTGCCCGAGAACATGCGGAGCGCGACGATGACCCAGGGGAAATTGAAGACCGCGAACACGGCCGCGAGCGCCCAGCGCACGATACGCGTCTGGCGCGGCCGTGTGGGGTCTGGAAGTCGCTCGCGCAGGTACAGATAGAGCAGCACCTGCGGCGCGATGAAGAGCAAAAGGTAGATTACCGCGACCATGCTATCCCGTACGCTCCTGCTGGTTTGCTGGTTCCCGGCGCTCGTCGCCGCGCAACAGCCGGCGAGCGTCGATCGCCAGCTCGTAGCGGCCGGCGTCTGGTCCGAGGCCCGTTACAACTACGCGTACTGGGACGCCGTGCGCGCCGACTGGGACTCGGCATTCGCGGCCGTCGTCACCGAGACCGCGGGCCGCAGCGCCCCGTTCGACGTGCCGTACTTCCGCCGGTTGCGGCGCTTCGTGGCCCTGCTCCGCGACCCTCAGGCGGACCTGGTGCCTCCGCCACCGGTCGCCGGCCGTGTGGCGCGCCCGCCCCTGGCCCTGCGCAGCATCGAACACCGGCCGTTCATTATCGATTATGCCGCGAACGACGAGATGCGGATTGCGCGGCCCGAGCGGCTCGCGGAGATCGTGGCCGTGCAGGGGATTCCAGCCGAGCAATGGATCCGGGATTCGATCCTCCCTGAAGTCCCCGCGGCCACGGAGCCGAGCCGGTGGGAGCGGGCCGTGGCGCGCATGCTGGAGGGGGAGAAAGGGACCGCGCTCCATCTGCTGCTGCGGCTTCCCGGCGGAGAACAGCGCGGCGCCAGCGTGACGCGCAGTGTGTCGCTCGCCGCGCGCTGGCCGCTCGAGCTGCCGGCGCTCGACGTGGATACGCTGCCCGGCGGCGCCATCTGGGTACGCATCACCTCGCTTGCCGATGCGGGGGTCGTCGCCGCCTTCGACCACGCCCTCGGCGACGCCCCGCGGCTCACGGGCATCGTGCTCGATCTGCGAGAGACGGCCGGCACCGGGGCAGGTCGGGAGAATGGATACGCCATCCTGGCCCGCCTGATCGATCGGCCCTTCCTCACGTCCCGCTGGCGCACGCCGCAGTATCGGCCCGCATATCGCGGCGCCGACACCCCTGACTCGAATGGCGCCTGGCTCGCCGCCCCGTCCGACACGATCCGGCCGCGTCGCGACCGGTCGCGGTTCGCGGGCCCCGTCGCCATCCTCACATCGCCGCGCACCGCGGGGGGCGCGGAGGATTTCCTGGTCGCGTTTCGCAATGGCTCCCGCGGCCCGATCATCGGCGAGACGTCGGCGGGCAGCACCGGCCAGACCCTGTTGCTGCCCCTACACCGCGGCTGGCTCTTCCGGGTGACCGTGACGCGCGACGCTTTTCCCGATGGGACAGAGTTTGCGCGGACAGGTATCGCTCCGGAAATCCCGGTACCGGTCAAGGTGGACGACGTGCTGGCGGGGCGCGATGCGGCGCTCGAGCGGGCACGGGAGTACTTGAAGACCGTGCCGCGCCGCTGAGCGCCTACTGAACGCCGAACGGCAAGGTCGGCTCGATGCGCGGCCGGACCATGAGGCGGCCGCGGAGACCGTACTGGGTGGGCGCGAGTTGCGAGTCCACCACCCAGCGGGTGTACGTCGCGATGGTATGCGGATAGTCGTATCCGGCCAGCTGGAAGGCCTGCTCGTACGTCGAGTCAGCGCAGGTGGGAGTGGGTAAGCTGCGCACCGTGGTGTTGCCCGCCAGGACGGCGACGTTCTCGGCGCAGTCGCGTCGCAGGGTCGCAATCTGCGGCGTGAAGCTGTCCACCGCGGCGATCAATATCATGAGATGCTGCAGCCACACCGTGTCACCCCGAGCCGCCGACTGGATGGGCGTCGTGCTGTCAGGTGCAGCGCAGGTCGTGTCGCAGCCGAATGCCGTGATCCCGTATTGGAACACGTAACCCGTGGCGTCCGTGGAGTGCACGCACGCGAGTGCCCCCACGCCCAGCACCAGGGCGGCCAGCGCGGCAACGCGGCCCATCGACCTCATTTTGTTTCCAGCTGCGCGCGGAAGAAGCGGATCACGGCGCCCCACGCGCTGTCGGCCACCTCGGGCTTCTCGCGCGCGCGCAGGAAGCCGTGTCCCACGCCTGGATAGATCGCGTACTGGTAGTCCTTCGCCGCCTGTTTGATCGTCGCCGCCGTCTCCGAAAGTCCCGCGTTGATGCGCGCGTCGTTCTCGGCGTACACGCCGAGCCCCTTGGCGCGGATGCGCACGATGTCTTCCGGTTTTGGACTCGGCCCGTAGCACACGACGAATGCCTTGAGTCGTGAGTTGTTGGTCGCGTAGCGGAAGCTCTGACCGCCGCCCCAGCAGAACCCAATGACGCCGATCGCGTCGCTGCGCACCGCCTTGAGGGTCTTGAGATAGGCTTGGGTCGCGTCGAGGTCCGCCGTGACCTGGTCGGGTGGGAGCGCCACGATGCGTTGCCGCGCGGAGTCGCTGGCCGCGGGCGTACCGCCGCCGCGCGACAGCAGATCGGGCGCGATCGCGACGAACCCGTCCTTCGCGAGCTGCTCCGTGGTCTGCCGGACGAAATCCGACATTCCGAAGATCTCGTGGATGACGATCACCCCGGGCGCCGCCGTAGGGCGCTCGGGATAGGCGATGTACGCGGTGATCGTATCCTCGCCGGATAAGTACTTCACGTACTCGGCGTGGATGTCGGGGCGGAAAAGGGCGGTAACGGGCGGTAGCGGGCGGAAGAAAGCCGCCGCAAGCACCACGATCGCGCCACACACGAGACCGCCTGTTACCGCCCTGTACCGCCCGTTACCGCCCATACGCCACCCTCCAGATCTTGCCGCCCATGTCGTCGCTGACGAGCAGCGCGCCATCCGTCGTCATAACGATGCCCACCGGCCGGCCCCAGCGCGAGCCGTCGGGACGCTGCCACCCAGTGATGAAATCGTCGACCGCCGTGGGTTTGCCATTGACCACCTGCACCCGCACGACCTTGTCCCCTGTGGGGATCGAGCGGTTCCACGAGCCGTGGAACGCCACGAACGCGTCGCCGCGGTAGTCGGCCGGGAACGCCGTGCCCGTATAGAAGTTCATGCCGAGGGGCGCCGAGTGCGCTTGGAACGTGATCGCCGGGGGCTCGACGGTCGAGCAGTCGGCGGTCGCGTACTCGGGGTTCTTCTGACCGGGAAGGTAGCACTGCGGCCAGCCGTAGTACTTCCCATCCTTGATGATGTTGATCCGTTCCGGCGGCACGTCGTCGCCCAGGTTGTCGCGGTCGTTGTTCGTCGCCCACAGCTCGCCCGTCGTGGGGTGGATCGCGAGGCCGACGGAGTTGCGCAGCCCGCGCGCAAAGACGCGGCCTGCTGACCCGTCACGATTGAACTGTACGACGGCGGCGCGCATCGAGTCCGACTCGTCGCAGATGTTGCACGACGATCCGACGCTCACGTACATCTTGCCGTCGGGGCCGAAGACGATCGTGCGGGTCGAGTGTCCTTGACCACCCGGGATGTTGGGGACATCCACGATCTTGGTCGAGGTTCCCGGGTTGAAGTGCACGATCTCATTGTTCTCAGCGACGTACATCGTGTCGCCGCGGAACGCGATCCCGAACGGGCGGTTCAAGCCGCTCGCGACCACTACCACCGAGTCGGCGACGCCGTCGTGGTTCGCGTCGGGCAGACGCACGACGATCCCCGCACCGGTCCGGGACGCGTACACCACGCCCCCGGGGCCGAGGGCTAGGTACCGCACGCCCGGCACATCGGGAGCGAAGACGGTCACCTGGAAGCCCGCGGGCACGGTGAGCGGTGGGTTTTGGCCCAGTGCGGATGGGCCGTTACAGGCGAGGGCGACAAGGACGGCTGAGAGCGCAGGTAGACGCATGGGTTACCTCCGACTGATAGCGGTGACTCTGAGCAGCAGCTTGCCGTCCGGATCCACGCGGACCTCGGTCGGCGGGAATGGAAGATCGACGCGGGCCGACGTCTCGGCCCCGCTGACAGCGACGTCGCGGCGCAGCGTCCTGCCGTCAGCCGCGCGGAACTCGAGCGTCAACGCCGGAATCCGAAACAGACCCCACTCCGGTTTTTGGCGTTGAGTGATACCCACGAGCATACGGCCGGCTCCGGCATCTTGTTGCCAGGTGACGTCGAGCTGAGGGTACCCCGGCTGGTAGAGCCACTGATGGAAGAACCAGCTGAGGTCCTTGCCCGACGCCTTTTCCATCACACGCTCGAAATCTTCGCTCGTCGCGGTGGAATCGCGATAGGTCCGATAGTAGGTCCGGAGACCGTTGAAGAATGGCCGGTCGCCGATGAGGCCGCGGAGCATGTGCAACACCCACGCGCCCTTGGGATAGCTGTTCGCGTTCAGGAGCCTCATCGGCTCGGCGGCGTTCGCCGAATCGACGATCGGCCGGTCGGTCACGTCGGATTTGAAGTACGACTCGGCGCCATCCCGCATATGGTTCGCGAGGACCGTGTCGCCATCCAACGCCGCGCCGATCACGCCGTCGAAGTAGGTCGCGAACCCTTCGGAGAGCCAGAGGTGGGGCCAGTCGCGCGGTGTGACCGCATCGCCGAACCACTGGTGCGCCGTCTCGTGTCGCACGACGCCCTCGCCCATCTTACGCTCGACATACGGCTTCTCGGCGTAGAAGATCGCGCTCGAGTTCTCCATACCGCCGAAGCGCGTGGACGACTGGACGTGCGCGAGCTTCTCGTAGGGGAAGGGTCCGATCAAGCGCTGCATGACCTCGACGATTTCGGTCGCGCGCCGGAAGGGCACCGAGTCGGCGAAGGCTGAGTCTTCGGCGTAGGCCCAAACCTGGATCGGAATCTCACCATCGTGTAGGTGGGGATCCAGCGGTCTTCGGCCCACCACCACGTCGTTTGTCCATCGGTGCTACGGCCGGGTGCTACGAGCGTGCCGTTCGCCACGACCCGCCATCCAGCCGGCACGTCCACCTTGAAGCTCACGGTGGCCTTCTGCGACGGACGATCGATCGTCGGAAGCCAGTAGCGGGCGCGCTCGGGCCAGTTGTCGGCGAACGCCGACCGGCGACCTCGCGCATTCGCCCCGATGACGAGCCCGTCTTGCGGCGCCCCGTGGTACGTAACCTCCACAAGCCAATTATCCATCAGAGACCGAGCCCGATCGAGCGGTATGCGAAGGATCCGTCCGTCATACGTGTAGACCAACTGCGACCCGAGCGATGTTACCGCATCCACCTGCATCGCCACGAGGTTCAGCCCCATGGTATCGCGCGGTCCCGGAGGCCGGTGTAGTTGGATCAGTGCACGTCCCGCGATGCTCGAGTCCGTGGCCGAGATGGTAATGTTGAACTCGTAACGGTGGACACGGATCCCGTTCTGCGCCGCCGCCGGCCTCGCCAGCAGCAGCGCCACGAGCACGCTACCGACCGTTCGCATACACCCCATCGAGCGCCGTCTCCCCCTTCGGCATCCTCTCCCGACTCGCGATCGCCTCCTCGGCCGCCTTCTCCACCTGCACCGCCACCCCCGATTCCACCTCGCTGAGCCGTCTGGCCTTGACGCCCTCTTCCTTCAGGTATTCCTCGTACAGGCCGATCGGGTCACGCTTGCCCCAAGTCGCGAACAGCTCCGCCGGGAACATCTCCCGTGCCTCGCGCTCGTCGTGGGTCGCGTGCCCGCCCATCCGGAACGTCTCGGCGATGAGCAGCGCGGGACCCTGCCCCGACCGGCAACGCTCGGCGGCGATCCGCGTCGCGGCGAACGCGTCGAGCACGTTGTTGCCGTCGAACTGCGCACCCCACACGCCGTAACTCGCCGCCCAATCCTTGTACTCCCCGGGCAGGTGGTGCTGCTCGAGCCGCGTGCCGAGGGCCACCTGGTTGTTCTCGACGATGAAGATGGCGGGAAGGTGCTGCACCGCCGCGAAGTTCGTGCCCTCGTGTGCCGCCGCGGTGTTGGTCGAGCCGTCACCCACCCAGGTGAGGGCAACCCGCCGCTCGCCCTTCATTTTGAACGTGAGCGCGACGCCCGCGATCACCGGTACCATGTCGCCTACGTGCGAGATCGGTTGCAGCACGCCGTCCGGGAGCGAGCCGACGTGGAGATCACGGCCGCGCGAGGGAGAGTCGTCCGTCGCGAGATAGGCGCGCAGCATGGCGGCGAGCGACATCCCCATCTCGCAGCAGGCCGCGGCATTGCGAATCATCGGCGCGACGACGTCGTGCTCCCGGTCGAGCGCGTGCACCGGGCCGACCGTCGTCGCCTCTTCGCCCGTACCGAGCCATGCTTTGGAGATGACGCCGGTTCGTACCCAGCGCTTCAACTGGATGTCGTGCAGCCGGGCGCGGACGAGACCCGCATAGAGGTCGAGCTTGGCATCGATGGAGAGGCGGGACACGGGCGCAGAGGCGACGACGTCGAAGGCGGGGAAACGCTTCACGGAGCCCCGGCCTACGTGAACTTTCCCTTGAGCTTCCCGAACAGCCCCCCCCCGCCCCCGCCTCCCGACGATTCACCGGCGGTCAGCGCGTCGGCGAATTCGAGGGCCGTCATGTAGCGATCGTCGGGGTTGGGCTGGAGCGCCTTGGTGGGGGCCTTCTCGACGGCCGGAGGCGTGTCGGCCCGCAGCTGCCTGACCGGCGTCGGTTGGCCGCGCAGCCGCGCGATCATCATCTCCTGCGCGTTGCGGCCCTGGAACGGCAGCTTCCCGGTGAACATCTCGAACGCGACGATGCCGAGCGCGTAGATGTCGCTGCGCGCGTCGAGCGGCTTGCCGCGGATCTGCTCGGGGCTCATGAACTCGGGCGTGCCGAGGATGATGCCGGTGGCCGTGAGCTTGGCGATGGCCGGGTCGGCGCGGCGCTCCTTGGCGAGGCCGAAGTCCATGACGACCGCGTGGTCGGCGCCGCCGTCATCCTCGGGCACGAGCATCACGTTCTCGGGCTTCAGGTCGCGATGGATGATCTGCAGCTCGTGCGCGTGGTGCAGCCCGGCGCACATCTGTTGCAACAGCACGATCCCCGTGGCGACGTCCATCGGGCCGCCGCGCACCTCGCGGTCGGACAGCAGCTCGCCCTTGAGGAACGGCATCACCAGGTAGATGAGCCCGTCCTCCGACTCGCCCAGACGCAGGATGCGGCAGACGTTGGGGTGGTCGAGCCGCATCGCGAGGCCCGCTTCGCGCCGCAGCCGCTCGACGGAGCTCTTGTCGGACGCGAGTCGCGGTGAGAGCACTTTGATGGCGACGGTCTCGCCCGAGGAGATCTCCTTGGCGAGGTAGACGTACGACATGCCCCCCTCGCCCAGCTTCTTCATGACCTGGTAGCGGGCGTCGAGGATCTGGTTCGAGAGGGTGGACGCGCGGTCGAGTCCCAGGCCCTTGCCCGACACCGGCGGTTGGCGCACGGCGGTGCCGCTCCCCGAGGCGGCCGGCTTCGCCTGGACTTCGACGAGCATCGTGCCGTCCTTGGGGCAGAACCGGGCCGTGTCGGTGTACACCGACCCGCACTTGGGGCAGCGGCGTTCACTCATTGCCGCACCAAGTTGCGCCCTTCGTTCTTGGCGCGGTAGAGGGCCTGATCGGCGAGGGACACGAAGCTGTCGGCGCTCTGGACCCGATCGTCGGGGAACGAGGCGATACCGATGCTGACGGTCATGTGCAGCGGGTCTTCTCCCGGATCGCCAAAATCGCGCGCCATGACGCGGCGCCTGAGCCGCTCGGCGAAAATCGCCGCGCCGTGCAGCGCCGTCTCCGGCATCACGATCACGAACTCCTCGCCACCGTACCGTGCCACGATGTCCACCGAGCGTGCCTCCCGGCGCAGGAGCTCCCCAACTTGGCGGAGCACGGAATCTCCCGCAATGTGACCGCGCGTGTCGTTGATCTGCTTGAATCGGTCGATGTCCGCGAGCAGGATGGTGAGCGCCAGATTGTACCGGCGCGCCCGGTCCAGCTCCTGCGTCAGCGCCTCCGCCAACGCGCGGCGGTTGAGACAGCCGGTGAGCGCATCCGTGAGCGCCAGTTTCTCGAGGCGCTGCTTGTCCGACACGGCGGTCTCGAAATCGTACGCCTTCTCGATCGCCGACACGGCCGTCTTGATCACCGTCTCGCCGAACTGCGCGTCCGCGCGCGTGAGAGGCGGATCGTCGCCGGTGGTCCGGAGAAAGAACACGCCCATCTGCTGGTCCTTCATCCAGAACGGCAGCGCTACCGCGGAGCGCGTCGGGACCTTGATGCCGTCCCGCTCCCAGCGCACGCGCTCTTCCTTGTATAGCGGGTCGGTCGAGACGTCCTCGACGAGGACCAGCCGGCCGGTGGTCAGCGCCTGGCGGATCTCGGGATAGCGCGCCAGCTCGATCTGGAGATTGCGCAGCATCGGGTTCTCGTACGCGGCGACGACCACGCCCTGCTGGTCCCCCGACTTGGCGAGCACCATCGAGCACTTCGAGATGTTGAGGACGCGCGCGACGCGGCGCGCCAGAATGTGATAGATCTCGTCGGGCTTGAGGGAATCGGTGACCTCGTGGAGGATGTCCACCATCGCCGCGCGGCTGCGCGCTTCCTCGCGCGCCTGCGCCAACGCCTGGCCGACGCGGATGTGCGCCTCGACGCGAGCGAGCAGCTCCCGGACGCGGAACGGTTTGGCGATGAAATCGGCGGCGCCGAGGCCGAGGGCTTTCACCGTCGCATCCTCGGGTGGCATCGAGGAGACCATCAGGACCGGAAGATCCTTGTGGCGCTCATCCTGCTTGAGGCGCTCGAGCAGCTGCAGCCCGTCCACCTTGGGCATCATGATGTCGAGCAGCAGCAACGCCGGCTTCGTTTCCTCGAGCTTGGCGAGCAGGCCCTCGCCGCCGGGGCACACCACGACCTCGTAGCCGTGCTCCTTGAGGATCCATGTCAGCGTCCGGACGAGCGATTCGTCGTCGTCTGCGACCAGGATCCGCGAGCCGGCGGTGGTGGCCATGGGGTCTTCAGTCCTCGAGCAGCGCGCGGTCGACGTTGCCGCCGCTCACGACCAACACGGTGACGCCCGAAGGTCGAACCGCGCCGCTCAGGAGCGCGGCCGTCGTGGCGGCGCCTGACGGCTCGACCGCGAGCTGGCAGGTGCGCCAGAGAAAGTGCACCGCATCGCGGATGCTGTCATCCTCGACCAGCACCACGCCGCGCAGCCGCTCGCGGTGGTGCGCCAGCTCCGCGAAGGGGATGCCGCCCACGTTGAGCGTGATCAGACCGTCGGCGATGCTCGCGGTCCGCTCCAGCCGGACCGGGGACCCGGCCTCGAGCGAGCGCTGGAGTTTCGGCGCGCCGGCCGGCTCCACGCCCCAGACCTTCGCCCGGCTCCCCGCCGCGGCGAGGCCCGCCACGACGCCGGAGATGAGCCCGCCGCCGCCGACCGGGACGAGCACCGTCTCGACTTCGGGGAGCTGCTCTACGATCTCGAGCGCCACCGTCGCTTGGCCCGCGACGATGTCGGAGTGGTCGAATGGGGGGACGATCGCGAGCCCCTGCTCTTGCGCGAGCGCTTCGGCCTTGGTGCGCCGGTCCTCGGACGTGCGGCCGGCGAGCACCACTTCCCCTCCCCAGCGCTTCACGCCTTCGACCTTCACGGCCGGCGCCGTTTCGGGCATCACGATCACCGCGCGGACGCCGAATTGTTTGGCGGCGTAGGCGACGGCCTGGCCGTGGTTGCCGGAGGAGAAGGTGATGACCCCGCGCTTCCGCGCGGGGTCAGGGAGTTTCCGAATCGCGTTGTAGGCGCCGCGGATCTTGAACGCGCCGACCGGCTGCTCGTTCTCGAGCTTCAGGTGCGCGCCGAGGGCCTCGACGTAGCGGAGCGTCGTCCGCACGGCGATGCCCTGCAGCCCGGCGGCGGCCTCTTGGATCTCCTCGCGGCTGACCACGCTACTTCTTCGGTCTGGGTTTGGGCTTCGGCTTGGGTTTGGCCTTCGGCTCGTCGCCGTTGTCCTCGTCGCCCTCGTCATCCTCCTCCTTGACGACGCGCGCCACGTCCACGACGAGGTCGCCCGTGGTCAGGTTCATCACCTTCACGCCCTGGGTGTTGCGGCCGGTGATGCGGATCCCCTCGACCGGGACGCGGATCATGATCCCCTTCTTGGTGATCATCATCAGCTCGTCGTCGGGCAGCACTTCCTTCAGGGCGATGATGTCGCCGGTCTTGGGGCCGCGCTTCAGCGTGATGATGCCGCGGCCGCCGCGGTGCTGGATGCGGTACTCGTCGAGCTCGGAACGCTTGCCCATCCCCTTTTCCGTCACCACGAGCAGCGTGGACTTGCGGCGCACCACGACCATGTCGATCACGTGGTCCTTCTTGTCGAGCTCGATCCCCTTCACGCCCGTCGCGGTCCGTCCCATGTCCCGGACGTCTTTCTCGTGGAAGCGGATGCTCATGCCGTGATTGGTGGCGAGGACGATGTCGTTCTTGCCGTCGGTCACCTGCACGTCGATCAGCTCGTCGCCCTTCTCGATGTTGATGGCGCGAATACCGTTCGAGCGCGGATTCCCGAACTCCGAGAGCACCGTCTTCTTGACGACGCCGTTCTTGGTCGCGAAGAGGAGGTACTGGTTCTCGGAGAACTCGCGCACCGGCACCAGCGCGGCGAGCCGCTCGTCCGGCTTCATGGCGACGCAGTTGATGATCGGCTTGCCGCGGGCGGCGCGCGCCGCCTGCGGGATCTCGTGCACCTTGAGCCAGTAGCACTGGCCCTGCTCGGTGAAGAACATCAGGTAGTCGTGCGTCGACGCGATGAACAGGTGCTCCACCCAGTCGTCTTCCTTGGCGTGGGCGCCGATCACGCCCTTGCCGCCGCGCCGCTGGCGGCGGTACGCCGAGACCGGGAGCCGCTTGATGTAGCCCGCGTGCGACACGGTGATGACCATGTCCTCTTCGGCAATCAGGTCCTCGATCGAGAACTCCCCCTGATCGGCGACGATTTCCGTGCGCCGCTCGTCGCCGAACCCGTGGGCGAGCTCGGTGAGCTCCTCCTTGAGGATCTTCATGCGGCGGGGCTTGGACCCGAGGATCTCCTTGCACTCTTTGATGAAGCGGCGGACGTCCTTCAGCTCCTCATCGAGCTTGGTGATCTCGAGCGCGGTGAGCCGGGCCAGCCGCATGTTGAGGATTTCGGCCGACTGCTTCTCGGAAAGCTTGAAGCGCTTGCGCAGCGCCGCATCCGCGCTGGGGGTGTCCTTCGATTTCTTGATGATCTTGATCACTTCGTCGATGTTGTCGACGGCGATCTTCAAGCCTTCGAGGATGTGCTCGCGATCCTGCGCGCGCTTCAGGTCGAACTCGGTCCGGCGCACGATCACGACGTGCCGGTGCTCGATGAAGTGGAACAGCAGCTCCTTCAGGTCCATCTCCTTCGGCACGCCGTCCACCAGGGCGAGCATGATGGCGCCGAAGGTCGTCTGCATCTGCGTGTGCGCGTACAGCTGGTTCAGGACGACCAGCGGGATCACGTCCCGCTTCAGCTCGATGACCAGCCGGATCCCCTCGCGGTCCGATTCGTTGCGGACATCCGTGATCCCTTCGAGCTTCTTCGCGAGCACAAGGTCGCGGATCTGCTCGTGCACACGCTCGGGACTCACCTGGTAGGGGAACTCGCTGACCACGATCTGCTGCTTGCCGGTCGACTTCGTCTCCTCGGCGACGGCCCGCGCGCGCAGCACGATCCGGCCCCGGCCCTTCTCATAGCACTCCTTGATGCCGTCGCGGCCGTAAATGATGCCGGCGGTCGGGAAATCGGGGCCCTTGATGAACTTCCGGAGGTCCTTGACCTGGCAATCCGGATTGTCCACCAGGTGCGTGATCGCCTGCACCACCTCGCCCAGGTTGTGCGGCGGGATGTTCGTCGCCATCCCGACCGCGATGCCCGCCGACCCGTTGACGATCAGGTTCGGGAGGCG
>WNFK01154916.1_pt1 | contig 28090 bp, 25 predicted proteins | sample 5400281 | NCBI WGS metagenome assembly WNFK01 (sample SAMN13153350, study PRJNA577476) | soil metagenome | isolation source: 20 cm soil on Douglas fir-dominated hillslope | place: USA:California | collected 2013-09-17
TGCTCCTCGTCGACCCCGGGCTCCTCCGCAACGCCCGGTCGGTCCACGCCGCCGTGCGCGCGTGGAGCCCGGCGCCGCTGCACACCGCCGTCTACACCCACGGCCACGTGGACCACGCCTTCGGGCTCGGCGCCTTCCTGGAAGCGGGCGAGCGGCCGCAGGTCGTGGCCCAGGAGCGGTGCGTGCAGCGCTTTCACCGTTATCGCCTCACCCACGGGCTGAACAACCACATCAACCGGCGCCAGTTCGGCAATCCCGCCATCACCTTCCCGGAGCAATTCGTCTGGCCCACGCTCACATTCCGGGAGTCCCTGGTGCAGCATCTCGGCGGTCAGGAGGTGCAGTACCACGCCGCCAAGGGCGAGACGGACGACCACTGCTTCGTCTGGATTCCCGCGCATGGGTACCTCTTCACCGGCGACCTCATCGTCTGGGTGGCGCCCAACTGCGGCAATCCCCAGAAGGTCCAGCGCTATCCCCTGGAGTGGGCGGAAGCGCTCGAGCGCATGGCCGCGCTCGACGCGGAGTGGCTCTTCCCCGGCCACGGCTATGTCGTCCGCGGGCGGGAGGCCGTGCGGAGGGTCCTCACGGACACCGCCCGCTACCTGCGCGTCATCGTGGAGCAGGTGCTGGCCCGGATGAACGCGGGCGAGACACCGGAGGCGATCTTCCACGCGGTGGAGCCGGATCCGGTGCTGGCGACCCGTCCGTATCTCCGCGCGCGCTACGATCACCCCAAGTTCATCGTGCGCAATCTCCTGCGCCTCTGGGGCGGATGGTGGGACGGCAACGCGGCCCACCTCCTGCCCGCGACCTGGGAGGCGCAGGCGCGCGAGATCGCCGCGCTCGCGGGCGGGGCCGCGGCGGTGGTGGCGCGCGGGCGGCGCCTGCTCGAGGCGGGAGACGTGAATCTCGCCACCCATCTGGCGGAGTGGGCCACGCGCGCCGAGCCCAAGGACGCGGAGGCGCAGCGGCTCAAGCGCGACGCCTACGCGCGGCGACTCGAGGAGGCCGAGGCCCTGATGGCCCAGGGGATATTCCGCGCCGCCATGAACGACGCGCGAGTGGCGCTGGGCGAGGCGCCCCTACCGCCGGCCGGCCCGGTCTCGCTCTGACCGAGGTCAGACGAGCGAGGCCACCGTGACCAACCCGTCCTCCCGGCCGTTCTACGGCGAGTTCGCGTGGGCCTTCGACTATCTCATTCCCCGGCCGGTGGCCGCCGAGTGCGCCGGCATCGCCGCGACCCTGGCCCGCCGTGGTCTGGCGCCGGGCGCCGCGGTGCTCGACGCCGGCTGCGGCACCGGCCGCTACGCGCTGGAGCTGGCGCGTCTTGGCTACCGCGTCACCGGACTGGATCGCTCGCCCGAGCTCCTCGACGAGGCCCGCCGCGCCGTCGAGGCGGCTGGGGCCGTGGTCCACTTCGTGCTCGGCGATCTGCTCGCGCTCCCGGCCCGGGCTTCCTACGATGCCATCCTCGCTCGCGGCGTGCTCAATGACTTCGTGGAGAACTCGGAGCGGGACGCGGTCCTCCGGTCCTTTGCCGGCGCGCTTCGCGCGGGAGACGTACTGCTCCTCGACGTGCGGGACTGGGAGGCCACCGCCGCGGAGCGGTCGCGCCGACCCGTGGCGGAAAAGCGGGTGCAGACCCCGCGGGGTCCACTCACGTTCCGGACGGTCACGCGGCTGGACCCGGACACCCAGCGGATCCTCATCTCGGAGACCCATAGCCTCGCCACCGGCGAGGGGGCGCGAGAGGCCCGCTTCGAGTTCACCATGCGGTGCTGGACGCGGGAGGAGCTGGAGGCGCGGCTCGGCCGGGCCGGCTTCACGGCGATCGAGTACTCGCCCGGCTATGCGGCGGACACGGCCGGCGGCGGCGACCGGATCGTCGCGGTGGCGTCGAGGGGGACCGCCCGTGAATGACTGGGTGGGCGGCGCCTCGAGTCGGGCGGACCGCGAGGTCGAACGCGTGCGCGAGCTAGGTGGTATGGTGTTTTCCAGCGTCGCCGAGGGCCCGCGGCTGGAGGACGGCCGCGGGCCCGGCTAGACCGTCGGAGGACCAAGACATGCCGGCACACAAGCCCGAGGACTGTGACCGCCTCTTCGAGTACTACCTCAATGCGGGGGACCTCAACCATCTGGTCATGCTCTTCGAGGACGGCTGCAGCCTCGTCCGGAGCGACGGCGGCGTGGGCACGGGACATGCCGCCGTTCGCGCGGTGTACGAGCCGATGCTGGCCACGCGGCCGCGCATCAAGCTCGAGGTGGTGAAGGTCGTGCGGACGGGCGCCGATCTCGCGCTCGTGTACAACGACTGGACGTTCACCGCCACCGGCGCCGACGGGAGCCCGATCCAGCGGTCCGGCAAGGCCATCGAGGTGGTGCGCCGGCAGCCCGACGGGAGCTGGCGCGTCGCCATCGACGATCCGGTGGGGCGGGGCTGATGTCCGAGTCGACCCTCCGCGCCTGATGGCGAGAAACGTCGAGATCAAGGCGCGCGTGGCCGACCTCCCGCGCCTGCGTGACCGCGTGGCGGCGCTGGCGCTCGGGCCGCCGCAGGCGCTCGAGCAGACGGACACGTTCTTCCCCGTCCCCGGCGGTCGCCTCAAGCTCCGCCGGTTCGGGGATGGAGCCGGCGAGCTCATCCTGTATCAGCGCCCGGATCGTCCGGGCCCGAGGGAGTCCGCGTACTTCCGCATGGACTGCCGGGATCCGGCCGACCTCGGCGCCATCCTGAGGCGACGGCTCGGGGCGCGCGGGGTGGTCGAGAAGCGGCGCGAGGTATTCCTCGTGGGTCGCGCGAGGATTCACCTCGACGAGGTCCGTGACCTGGGCGCCTATCTCGAGATCGAGGTGGTGCTCGACGCGGGCGAGCCCGCCGCGCGGGGTGAGCGAGAGGCGCGCGCGCTGCTGGCCGTGCTGGACGTGCCCGACTCCGCGCTGGAGGCGCGAGCCTACATCGATCTTCTCGAGGCCCGGGGCGCCCGTTGACCGCGGAGGCGGTGACGCTCGAGACGGAGCGCCTGGTGCTCCGCATGTTCGGCGCGGCCGACTTCGAGGCCTATGCCGCGATATGCGGGGATCCGGAGGTGATGCGGTTCATCGGCGACGGCCAGCCGCTGGCGCCGCCCATGGCCTGGCGCAGTCTGGCCATGGTGATCGGACACTGGTCCTTGCGGGGCTATGGCCTCTGGGCCGCCACGGAGCGCGCGTCGGGGGTGCTGGTGGGGCGCGTCGGGTTCTGGAATCCTGATGGCTGGCCCGGCTTCGAGCTTGGCTGGCTGCTGGGCCGGACCTACTGGGGGCGAGGCTATGCCACCGAGGCGGCCCGCGCCGCGCTGGACTGGGCCTTCGCGCACCTCGGCCAGCCCCAGGTGATCAGCCTCATCTACCCCGACAATGCCGCCTCCATCAAGGTGGCGACTCGATTGGGAGAGAGGCTGGCCGATCGCATCGAGCTCCTGGGGAAGCCGGTGCTGCGTTACCGCATCACCCGGGACGAATGGCACCAGGGGGCCGCCGGGTGCCGGTGATTTTCGTGCACGGGGTGCCCGACACCGAGCGGGTCTGGCGAAAGGTGATCGCCCGCCTCGAGCGCCGCGACGTCGTGACGGTGCGGCTGCCGGGCTCAAGGACGCCTACGCCGCCTGGCTCGTCGAGCAGATCGCATCCCATCCGGAGCCGGTGGACCTGGTCGGTCACGACTGGGGCGCCATTCTCGCCGTCCGCGCCGCGTCGCTGCGGCCGGACCGCGTCCGCTCCTGGGCGGCCGGCGGCGCACCCCTCGATCCCGACTACGTGTGGCATCCGGCCGCGCAGGCCTGGCAGACGCCCGAGGTCGGCGAGGCGGTGATGCAGCGGCTCACGCCCGAGGCGCTGGCCAAGGCGCTGGCCGCCGCGGGCGCGCCGCATGACGACGCGCGCGAGGCGGCCGCGCAGCTCGACGAGACCATGAAGCAGTGCATTCTCCGCCTCTACCGGTCCGCCGTGCACGCCGGGCGGGATTGGCTGCCCGAGCTGGCGCGCATCCCGCGCCGGGGCCTGGTGCTGTGGGGCGAGGGCGATCCCTACGCCGGGGTGGATTTCGGGCGGCGGCTTGCCGAGCGTACCGGCGCCCGCTTCGCCCCCCTCGCGAATTGCTCCCACTGGTGGCCGCTCGAGCGCCCCGACGCCGTGGCGGCGGAGCTCGGCGCGCTGTGGCGGCAGACGGAGACGCCTCCCCCGCGGTAGACCACGTCGCCGCGCTTCGCGGGCACCCTCCAGGTCTTCCCGCCGCCGGCAGGGCCTCCCCGACGCTGTGGTATCGTAAGTCCCCATGCCGGTGCCCGCCGCGGTCCGCGACACCATCCTCGGTCCGCTCAATGACGCTCAGCGCGAGGCCGTCATCGCCACCCACGGGCCCGTGCTCGTGCTCGCGGGGGCGGGCAGCGGCAAGACCCGCGTCATCGCGCACCGCATCGCCTATCTGCTCGCCGTCGAGGGGGTGAACCCGCGGAGCGTGCTCGCCGTCACCTTCACCAACAAGGCGGCGGAGGAGATGCGCCGGCGGGTGGCGGATCTCGTCCTGCCACTGGGCCTCCGGCCGCCGCTCATCGCCACCTTCCACTCCACCTGCGTGCGCATCCTGCGCGAGCGCGATGCGCGAGCTGCAATTGGACGAGCGCGAGGTGACGCCCGCCACCGCCGTGCACCGGCTGAGCCACGCCAAGAATCAGATGGTCTCGGTCGAGGAGGCGGAGCGGCTCGCCCGCACGCCGCGCGAGGAGCGCATCGCCTCGCTCTACCGGGTGTACGAGACGCGGCTCCGGGCCGCGGGCGCGGTGGACTTCGACGACCTCCTCCTTCTGGCGGTGCGCCTCTTCGAGACCTCACCCGCCACGCTGGACTGGTACCGGGGCGTGTGGAAGTACGTGCTGGTGGACGAGTACCAGGACACCAATCGCGCCCAGTACCGCATCATCCGCCTGCTCACGCAGGAGCACCGGAATCTCTGCGTGGTGGGCGATCCCGACCAGTCGGTGTACCGCTGGCGCGGCGCCGACCTCCGCAACATCCTCGACTTCGAGAAGGACTTCCCCGACTGCCGGGTGGTGCCGCTGGAGCAGAACTATCGCTCCACCAAGCAGATCCTCCGCATGGCCTCGGCGGTGATCGAGCACAACACCGCCCGCAAGGACAAGCGCCTGTGGACGGAGAACCCCGAGGGGGAGCGCGCCCAGGTGTACCGGGCCTGGGACGAGAACGAGGAGGCCGCCTTCGTGGCCCGCGCGATCCGCGGCCTTCACGACGAGGGCGGGGATTACCGCGACGTGGCGGTCTTCTATCGCACCAATGCCCAGTCGCGCGTGCTGGAAGACGCGCTCCGCCGCGCCAGCATCCCCTACCTGATCGTGGGCGGCGTGCGCTTCTACGAGCGGCGGGAGGTGAAGGACGTGGTGGCGTATCTGCGCCTCGTCGTGAACCCCCGTGACGACGTCGCTTTTCGCCGAGCCGTCGCGGCGCCGTCACGCGGCATCGGGCGCTCCACCCTCGAGCACCTGGACGGCGCCGCGCGCCGCCGGGGTGCGGGGCTGCTGGAGGCCTGCGCGGAGATTCCCGTGGAGGTCGGCGGCAAGGCGCGGCGGGCCCTCGAGGAGTTCGCCCAGCGCACCGCCGAGGCGGAAACCCGCCTGGAGAACCTGGAAGAGCTCATCGCGGCGTCGGAGGAGTTCATCGTGGCGCGCGAGCTGGAGGGGACGCCGGCCACGCTGGAAGCCTTCCTCGACTCGGTGTCGCTGGTGGCCGACACCGACGAGCTGGATCCCGAGGCGGCAGGGGTGACCTTGATGACGCTGCACTCCGCCAAAGGTCTGGAGTTCCCGGTGGTGTTCCTCACCGGACTCGAGGAGGGTGTCTTCCCGCACTCGCGCTCCATGGGCGACCGCGAGGAGCTGGAGGAGGAGCGCCGGCTCTGCTACGTGGGCCTCACCCGCGCCCGCGCGCGGCTCTTCCTCTCGCACGCCATGCACCGGCGCATCCAGGGGTACGGCGTGGGTGAGCCCTCGCGTTTTCTGCTCGAGATCCCGGAGGAGGAGGTCGTGCTCCTCACGAGCCGGGCCAGCGCCCCGCGCATGCCGGTCGCCCCCGCCGCCCCGGCCCCCGCCGAGGTGGATGCGGACCTGCCCTTCCAGGTGGGCGCGCGGCTGCGCCATGCCCGCTGGGGGGAGGGCCTGCTGGTGGGCATACAGCGGGAGGGCGAGGACGTGATCGTCACCGTCCACTTCGCCAGCGTCGGCCGCAAGCGCCTGTCGCTCCAGTACGCCCACCTGGAGGAGATCGACTCGTGACCGAGCCCAGGATATCGCGCGAGGACGTCCAGCATGTGGCGCGGCTCGCGCGACTGGAGCTGGCGGCGACCGAGCTGGTCCGCATGCAGTCGGAGCTGAACAATATCCTCGCCTACATCGACAAGCTCCGCGCGGTGGACACCGCCGGCGTGGAGCCCACCTCGCACGCGGTGCCGCTCACCAACGTGATGCGCGAGGACGAGCCGCGCCCGTCATTCCCCCTCGCCGATATGCTGGCCAACGCGCCCGAGGCCGCCGGGGACTTCTTCCGCGTGCCGCGGATTATTGAGGAGTGACACGTTGGGAGGAATGACATGCGGGGAGGAGTGAGATGCTGGCGGGGCTGACCATCGACGCCCTCGCCGCGCGCCGCCCGCATCGAGGCGCATGATCCCGGCATCCGCGCCTTCATGACGGTCACGCGCGACGTCGCGCTGGCCCAGGCCGCCGAGGCGGACGCGCGTTTCAAGGCCGGCGCGCCGCGCGGGCCCCTGGACGGCGTGCCCATCGCGCTCAAGGACCTGTTCTGCACGCGGGGCATCCGCACCGCGTGCGGCTCGAAGATCCTCGAGCGCTTCGTGCCGCCGTACGACGCCACCGTTTATCAGCGCCTCCGGGCGGCGGGGGCGGTGCTGCTGGGCAAGCTCAACATGGACGAGTTCGCCATGGGCTCCTCCACCGAGAACTCCGCCTACTTCACCACGCGCAATCCGTGGGACCTGGACCGCGTGCCCGGCGGCTCCTCGGGCGGCTCCTCCGCCGCGGTGGCGGCCGGCCTCGCCGCCGCGAGCCTGGGCACCGACACCGGCGGGTCCATCCGGCAGCCGGCGGCCTTCTGTGGCGTGGTGGGGCTCAAGCCGACCTATGGCCGCGTCTCGCGCTACGGGCTGGTGGCCTTCGCCTCGTCGCTGGACCAGGCCGGTCCCTTCACCAAGACGGTGGCGGACACCGCCCGCGTGCTGCAGGTGATCGCGGGGGCCGACCCGATGGACTCCACCGCGGCGGTGGTCCCCGTGCCCGACTATCTGGCGGCGCTGGGAGGCGGCGTGAAGGGGCTTCGCATCGGCATTCCGCGCGAGTACTTCATCGACGGCATGGACCCCGAGGTGGAGCGCGCGGTGCGGGCGGCGGTGGAGGTGCTGCGCGGGCTGGGCGCGCGGACCGAGGAGGTGTCGCTCCCGCACACGGAGTACGGGCTGGCCGCCTACTACCTCATCGGCCCCGCAGAGGCCTCGTCCAATCTCGCCCGCTACGACGGCGTCAAGTACGGGCTGCGGGTGTCCGGCGGCCGCGACCTCGTCGAGATGTCGAGCAAGACCCGGGCCGCCGGATTTGGAAGAGAAGTGAAGCGCCGCATCATGCTCGGGACCTACGCGCTGTCCGCCGGCTACTACGACGCCTACTACGGCCAGGCGCAGCGGGTGCGCACGCTGGTGGCCCGCGACTTCAAGGCGGCGTTCGAGCGCGTGGACGCCATCGTGGCCCCCACCACGCCGGGCGTCGCGTTCAAGGTCGGGGAGAAGGAAGACCCGCTGCAGATGTACCTCAACGACGTGTTCACCGTTCCGGTGAGCCTGGCGGGGCTGCCCGGCATCTCGGTGCCGGCGGGCTTCACGCTCCAGGGGCTGCCCATCGGCGTGCAGGTGATCGCGCGCGCCTACGACGAGCCCACCGTGCTGCGCGTGGCTCACGCCTACGAGCAGGCCACCGACTGGCACACGCGCAAGCCGACCCTCGAAGCGACGCCCCGATGAGCGCCGACGGGCCGAAGCGGCCCGACCGCGAGGCGGTCTCCGTGGACACGGGCTACGAGACCGTCATCGGGCTCGAGGTGCACGCGCATCTCCTGACGCGGACCAAGATGTTCTGCGGCTGCGCGACCACCTTCGGCGCGGCCCCGAATACCCAGACCTGCCCGGTGTGCCAGGGCATGCCCGGCAGCCTGCCGGTGATCAACCGCCGCGCGGTGGAGTTCGGGATCCGGGCCGCGTTCGCCATCGGCTGCCGCGTGAACCTCCAGAACCGGTTCGCGCGGAAGCACTACTACTACCCGGACATGCCGAAGAACTACCAGATCAGCCAGTACGAGGAGCCGCTGGCCGAGCACGGCTCGGTGGAGATCGTGGTGGGCGGCGTGACGCGGACCATCGGCGTGGAGCGCCTGCACCTCGAGGAGGACGTGGGCAAGCTCCTCCACGAGGGCGAGCTCGCCACCGCGCGCTCGAGCCAGGTGGACTACAACCGCGCCGGCGTGCCGCTGATGGAGATCGTCTCCCGGCCGGACCTGCGCTCACCCGAGGAGGCCGGCGCCTATCTCCGGACACTGCGCGCCATCGTGGTGTTTCTCGGCGTCTGCGACGGGAACATGGAGGAAGGCTCCCTCCGCTGCGACGCCAACATATCTTTGCGGAAGCGGTCCGCTACCACTCTCGGCACCAAGGTAGAAATCAAGAACCTGAACTCCTTCCGCCATGTCCAGCACGCGCTGGAGTACGAGGTGCGGCGTCAGGCGCAGGCGCTGGACGCGGGCGAGCGGATCGTGCAGGAGACGCGGCTCTGGGATCCGGAGCGCCTGCGCACCGTCTCCATGCGCTCGAAGGAGTTCGCGCACGACTACCGCTACTTCCCGGAGCCGGACCTGCCGCCGCTGGACCTGCCCACCCCCTGGGTGGAGGAGATCCGCGCCGGCCAGCCCGAGCTGCCCGCGGCCCGGCGCCGGCGATTGGTCGAGGCCCACGGCCTCACCGCCTACGAGGCCGAGCTGCTCTGCCAGGGGCGCGGCCTCGCCGACTACTTCGAGGCCGCCGTCCGCGCGCACCCCCGGCCCAAGGTGGTGGCCAACTGGGTGCTCAACGAGCTCTTGCGCGAGCTGCCGGGTGACGACGACCGAGCTATCGCGGCCTGCCCCATCCCCGAGAAGATGTACCGCAGCGGGGAGGACGCCCTGACCATCGTTGCCCGCGAGGGGCTGACCCAGATGGCGGATGCGGGGACCCTGGGCGCGGTGGTGGATCGGGTGCTGGCCGCCCATCCCCAGGTCATCGAGGACTGGCGCGGCGGCAAGAAGGCGGCGCTGGGCTTTCTGGTCGGGCAGGTGATGAAGGAGACCCAGGGCAAGGCGAACCCCGCGCTGGTGAATCGGCTCCTGGGGGAGAAACTTCCGAAACTCTAATAGGTTAAGTAGAATGGTCGCAGCCCATGATCCGGCTCCACCACGTGGGAAAGGTGTTCGGTTCAGGCCCCGCCCGGCGAGTGGCCCTCAGTGATATCTCGTTCAGCGTAGCCCGGGGCGAGTTCGCCGTTCTCAATGGCCCCAGCGGGGCGGGCAAGACCACCCTCCTCCGCCTCATCTACCGCGAGGAATTGCCCAGCGAGGGCGAGATCGAGATCGCGGGGATCGACGTGCCGGCTCTCCGGCGCCGCCAGGTCCCACGGCTCCGTCGCTCCATCGGCATCGTGTTCCAGGACGCCAAGCTGCTCGCCGGCCGCACTGTGTTCGAGAACATCGCCTTCGTGCTCCGGGTGATCGGCACTCCCAGAAAAGACATCACGCCGCGCGCCTTCTCCGCGCTCAAGGCGGTGGGGCTCTCGTCACGGGCCCAGGCGTATCCCAAGCAGCTCTCCCAGGGCGAGGCCCAGCGGGCGTCACTGGCGCGCGCGATCGCAAAATCGCCCGGGCTCCTCCTCGCCGACGAGCCCACCGGCAACCTGGACGACGACATGGCGGACGAGATCCTCGAGGTGATCCGCGAGATCTGGCAGCGGGGCACCACGGTGTTCCTGGCCACGCATCAGGCCGGTCTCGCCGCCCACCTCAAGCGCCGCACTCTCACCCTCGCCGGCGGTCGCCTCGTGAAGGACGAGGGGTGATGTTCCCCTTCCTCGTGAGCGAGGCCCTGCGGGACCTCAGACGGGCGGGCCGCGTGGGGCTGGCCGCCATCCTGCTCATCACGCTGTCGCTGGGCGCGCTCGGGTGCTTCTGGCTGCTCTCGCTGAATCTGGGCCGCGCGGTGACCCAGTGGCGCGAGCGACTGCGCGTCGTCGCCTATCTGCGAGAAGAGCCGAAGCCCGCCGCGGTCGAGGACCTGGTGGCCCGGGTGCAGGCGCTGGGGGGCATCCAGCGCGTGCGCTATGTCTCGCGCGCCGAGGCGCTGGCCTTGCTCAAGCGCTCGCTGGGGCCGCAGGCCGGCGTGGTGGAGCAGCTCCCGCGGAACCCGCTGCCCGCTTCCCTCGAGCTGACGCCGGACGAGGAGACGGCCACCCCCGAGGGCACCCGCGCCCTCGTGCAGCGGCTCAGCGCGCTGCCGGAGGTGGAAGAGGTGCAAGGCGGCGCGGAATGGGTGGAGAGTCTCGCCCAGTGGCAGCGGCTCTTCCAGCTCACCGGGCTCGGGGTGGGCGCGGTGCTCGCGCTGGCCGCCATCCTCACCGTCACCACCGCCACCACCCTGGTGCTGCACGTGCGCCGCGACGAGATGGAGATCATGCGGCTGGTGGGCGCCACCGAGACGGTGATCCGGCTCCCGCTGCTCCTCCAGGGGATGGCGCAGGGACTGCTCGGGGCCGTCGTCGCGCTCGCCGCGCTCGAGGGGGCGTATATTCTCCTCGCGCCGCGCCTCGAGCCCCTGCTCACCCTCACCCTCGGGCTCGGCCGCGCCGTCTTCCTCTCCACGCCGCAGGTGGCGCTGCTGCTGGCGGGAGGCGCCATGCTGGGCGCGCTCGGCGGGCTGCTCGCCAAGGGGCGGGCGGAGGTATGAGCCGGGTGCACGCCGCGCTCGCTACCCTCTTGAGTCTCTTGCTCACCACGCTCGCCGCCCCTCCCGTAGCGGGCCAGGCGCGCCGCGAGGGGCCCGACATCAACGAGAGCGAGCGCACGCTCCAGCAGAAGCAACGCCAGCTGAAGGACGAGCGGGCCAAGGTCGCCCAGGCCAAGAAGCGCGAGGCCTCGGTGCTGGCCGAGCTCGAGGACACGGAGAAGCGGCTCGGCGACAAGCGCCGCCAGGTGGGGGTTCTCGACGAGCGGGTGAGGAAGGCGAAGGCCGACGTGACGGGGCTGCAAGGGGAGATCGGCCGGCTGGAAGTTCAGCGCTCGGGACAGGAGGAGGCACTGAGCCGGCGGCTCCGTGTGCTCTACAAGCTCCAGTCGCAAGGTGGCGTTTTGCCGGCGATTCTTTCGGGTGACGACCCCGTTGCACAGGCCATCAAGCTCCGTCACCTGACCACACTGGCGACTGTGGACGCGAGAACTATTAGAGAGTATCGTGTTACTTCAGAGGGGTTAGCCGAGCGCAAAGTCAAGGTGGACGCGCGGCGCGTCGAGCTGGCCTCTCTCCGGAGTCAGGCCGAGGAGGAGCGAGCGGAGGCGGATCGCGAGGCCGCGAAGCGGCGGGTGCTGCTGGTCAAGGTCCGCGACGAGCGGGCCTATCACGAGCGGATGGTCGGGGAGCTGTCCGACGCCACCCGGCGCCTCGAGGCCTTCATCCGGGACCTGCAGGCCAAGCAGCGCCGGGCCGCGGTGCGGCCCCCGACGACGGCGCCCAGCCGGCCCGCGCCGGGCGACCTCGGAGGCTCGGGACTGGCCTCCTTGCGGGGCCGGCTGGCCTGGCCGGCCGATGGTAAGGTGGTCGGGGAGTACGGCGCGCAGGTGCACCCGCGGTTCGGGACGAAGACGTTCCGGAACGGGATCGACATCGAGGTGGCCGAGGGGACGGACATCAAAGCCGTCTACCCCGGCCATGTGGTCTATACGGGCTGGTTCCGGGGCTACGGGAATCTGATCATCGTGGATCACGGCGGCGAGTACTACACGCTGTACGCGCACGCCGCCGACATCAAGGTATCGGAAGGGGACGACGTGAGGCAGGGGCAGGCGATCGGCACGGTGGGGGACACCGGGTCGCTTCAGGGGCCGCGGTTGTATTTCGAGGTGCGGCACCAGGGCAAGCCCCAGGATCCCGCGCAGTGGCTGAGACCGCGAGGTTGATTGGCGAGCCGAAGGCGAGGCGAGCGGATAGCTGATTGGCGAGCCGCAGCCGAAGGCGAGGCGAGCGGATAGTTGATGGGTGCGAGCGTAGCGAGCGAGTCCAGGAGGCAACGCGAATGAGCTCCATGCGGAACGTGAAGAAAGTGGCGATGGTCTCGGCCCTGCTGCTCGTCCTCACCCTGTCGCTGGGCGGCGGGGTCGCGAGCAAGAGTCAGGACACCTCGGCCACCTACGAGAACCTCCGGCTCTTCACCGAGGTCCTCTCCATCGTCCAGAGCCAGTACGTGGACGAGGTGCCCGCGAAAGACGTCATCTACAACGCGATCAAGGGCACCCTCCGCGGCCTGGACCCCCACTCCTCCTTCCTGGACCCCGAGATGTACCGCGAGATGCAGGTCGAGACCTCGGGTAGCTTCGGCGGGCTCGGCATCGAGATCACCCTCCGCGACGACATCCTCACCGTGGTGGCGCCCATCGAGGGCACGCCCGCCTATCGCGCCGGGGTCCAGCCGGGCGACCGCATCGTCAAGATCGAGGGCATCTCGACCAAGGACATGCAGCTCACCGACGCGGTGAAGCGCATGCGCGGCAAGCCCGGCTCCAAGATCATCATCAGCATCGTCCGCGAGGGCTGGGTGGAGCCGAAGGACTTCGACATCATCCGCGAGCAGATCCGCGTGCAGTCGGTGAAGACCCAGGAGCTGGAGCCCGGCATCGAGTACATCCGGCTGCGGCAGTTCCAGGAGCAGACCGCCCAGGATCTCGAGACCGTGCTCGACAAGTACTCCAAGGGCGCCAAGATCCAGGGGCTCGTGCTCGACCTCCGCAACAACCCCGGTGGCCTCCTCACCTCCGCCGTCGAGGTGACGGAGAAGTTCCTCGACGCGGGCCGGCTCGTCGTCTACACGGAGGGGCGGGTGCGCAACCAGAACATGCGCTTCCAGGCCAATGCCCGCCGGGTCTACACGGACTTCCCCGTGGTGGTGCTCGTCAATCAGGGCAGCGCCTCCGCCTCCGAGATCGTGGCCGGCGCGCTTCAGGACTGGGGCCGTGCCATCGTGATCGGGACGCAGAGCTTCGGCAAGGGCTCCGTGCAGACCATCATCCCCCTCTCCGACGGGTCGGGGCTCCGGCTCACCACCGCGAAGTACTTCACTCCGAAGGGCCGCTCCATCCACGGCAAGGGCATCACCCCGGACATCATCGTGGAGGGGCCGAAGACCACGGCGGCGGTGACCGTTCCCGCGCCCGAGGGCGCGCCGGCCGCGCCGGGCGCTCCGGCCGCGCCAGGCGCTCCGGCGCCCCCGAAGACGGGACCCTCGGTCGAGACCAAGCCGAGTGACGAGCTCAAGCGCGATCCCCAGCTCCAGCGCGCGCTCGACCTGCTGAAGGCGATGCGCATCCTGGATCGGACGCGCCCGGCACCGGCGGGGTCATCGCCGTGCTCGTCATCGCCGTCGTCGCGCTGGACCAGTGGCAGTCGCGCCAGGGCCTGACCAGCCTGTTCTGGAACCCGGCCCGCCCTACCGCAGAGGCGCGGCCCGCCCGTGCCGCGGCCGCCCTGCCGCCGGCGCCGGCCGCGGCGAGCGGCGCCCCCCGCATGGCCGTCATCATCGATGACCTCGGGAGCCGGCGCGATGTCTTCGACCTCGTGCGCGAGGTCGGCCGGCCGCTCGCGGTGGGCGTGCTGCCTGATTTGCCGCTGTCGGCGTGGATCGCGGCGGAGGCCTCCCGGGTAGGCCTCGAGGTGCTGCTGGATCTCCCGATGGAGCCGTATCGGTATCCCGAGCTTGACCCGGGGCCCGGCGCCCTCATGATGGCGATGGCGCCGGAGACGCTGGGACGGCTGGTGGCCAAGCATCTGGCGACCATGCCCAGCGCGGTGGGTGCGACCAATCACATGGGGTCGCGCATGACCGAGGATCGGGGCCGGATGCGGGCGGCGCTGGAGCCGCTGGCCGAGCGGCGGCTCATCTTCGTGGACGCCCTGACGAGCAATCACTCGGTGGCGTTCGAGGAGGCGCGGGGGCTGGGCCTGCGGGTGGGCCGTCGCCAGGTGATGGTGGACCCCTCGGGCGGCGAAGCCGCGGAGCGCGAGCGGTGGGACGAGGCCGGGCGACTCGCGACCGAGCGCGGCGAGGCGATCGTGCTGGCGCACGGCCATCCGCTGACCCTGCGGTTGCTCAAGGAGTACGTGACGAAGTGGGAGGCGGCGGGGATCCGGCTGGTACTCGTGTCACAGCTCACGCGATAGCGAAGGCGAAGACGACATGCTCGTACTCGGCATCGAGACGTCCTGTGACGAGACCGCCGCCGCCGTGCTCGACGGGGGCCGCAAGGTGCTGGGCCAGATCATCGCCTCCCAGGACGCGGTGCACGGCCCCTATGGCGGCGTGGTGCCGGAGCTGGCCTCGCGGCGCCACCTCGAGGACATCCTCCCGGTGGTGACGGGCGCGCTTCGCCAGGCCGGGGTGGGCCTGGGCGATCTCGGCGGCATCGCCGTCACCCACGGGCCGGGGCTGGTGGGCTCGCTCCTCATCGGCTGCTCGGTGGCGAAATCGCTCGCCTACGTGCATCGCCTGCCCCTGGTGGGCGTGAATCACCTCGAAGGCCACATCTACGCCGCCTTCCTCGAGGATCCGGCCCCGACCTATCCCTTCCTGGCCCTCGTCGTCTCCGGCGGCCACACCGCGCTCTATCTCGCCCGCGCGCCGCGGCAGTACGCGCGCGTCGGCCAGACCCGCGACGACGCCGCGGGGGAGGCCTTCGACAAGGTGGCCAAGCTGCTGGGGCTGGGCTATCCCGGCGGGCCTCTCATCGAGCGCGCGGCGAGGGCGGGTGACCCACGCGCGATCTCCTTTGCCACCGCGAAGATGAGCGACGGCGCGCCGGACTTCTCCTTCAGCGGGATCAAGACCGCGGTGTCACTGTTCGTGAAGCGCAACGGGCCGCTCGACACGCGCGCGGGGGCCGACGTGGCCGCCTCCTTCCAGGCCACCGTGGTGAAGATGCTGGTGCGCAAGACTGCGCGCGCGGCGCTCTCGCTGGGCGTGCGGCGCGTCCTCCTCACCGGGGGCGTGGCGGCCAACGGCGCGCTGCGGGCGGCCTTCCAGGCCGAGTGCGGCGAGCAGGGCTGGGAGCTCTTCGTGCCGTCCCGGCAGCTCTGCACCGACAATGCGGCCATGATCGCCGCTGCCGGCCACGACCGGCTCGTGGCGGGCGAGCGCGCCGCGCTCACCCTGAACGCGGTACCGGACCTGGCGCTGGCATGAGAGGGCGCGGGCGGTGACGGGCCGACTCGACTACGAGGCGCTGGTGGCGGGACTCCCCGACGCGGTGGTGGGCGTGGACGACGGGCAGCGCATCGTGCTGTGGAATCCCGCCGCGGAGGCGCTGCTGGGCCGCTCCGCGCGCCGCGTGACCGGCCGCACGCTCAAGGAGGTCTTCCCCCCCGACACCTCGCTGGTGCGCCACCTCACCGACACCCTGGCCACCGGCGAGAGCCGCTCGGAGTCGGCGGCGACCGTGGAGACCGGCGACGGCCGCGTGGTGCACGTGAGCGTGGTGACGGCGCCGCTGGCCGGCCGGAGCGGGGCCCTCGACGCGGCGGTGGCGGTGGTGCGCGACATCTCGCGCCTGCATCAGCTGGAGGCGGAGGTGCGGCGCGGCGAGACCCTGGCCGCGGTCGGGCGCGTGGCGGTGGGCCTCGCGCACGAGATCCGAAATCCGCTGGGCGCCATCCGCGGCGCGGTGCAATTGCTCAAGCGCGAGCTGGGCGACGAGGCGCGCTGGGGCGAGTACACGGACGTGCTGCTGCAGGAGGTGACGCGGGTCAACCGCATCGCTCAACCTCCACCAGCTGCTCGAGCGCGTGGCGCTCTTGTCCCAGGAGCTCGCGGCGGTGAGCGGCGTCCAGATCCAGCGCCGCTACGATCCGAGCCTGCCGCCGATCCTGGCCGACGAGGACCGCCTCCTGCAGGTCTTCCATAACCTCATGCGTAATGCCATCGAGGCCATGCCCTCGGGCGGGCGGCTCACCCTGATCTCGCGGCTGTCCATGAACCCCCTCTTCACCAAGGTGGACCTGGGCGCCGGCCAGCGCAGCATGGCCGAGGTGCAGGTGGTGGACGAGGGCGAGGGCATTCCGGAGGCGGCGCAGGCCAAGCTCTTCACGCCCTTCTTCACCACCAAGGAAAAGGGGCTCGGCCTGGGGCTGGCCCTCTGCCACCGCATCCTGGAGGAGCATCGGGGCGCCATCCAGGTCACCAGCGAGCCGGGGCGGGGCACCACCGTCTCCTGCTTCATCCCCATCGCGCGCTGAGCCCGATTCCATGACCCCCGCCTCCGGGCAGATCCTGATCGCCGACGACGAGGACGGCCTCCGATGGGTGCTGGAGAAGGGGTTCCGGGGAGCCGGCTACACCGTCACCGCGGTGAAGGACGGCACCGCCGCGCTGCGCGAGGCGGAAACCAACGCCTACGACCTCGTGCTCCTGGACATCCGCATGCCGGGCATCGACGGCCTCACGCTCCTGCGCCAGCTCCGCGAGCGCCGCCCCGACGCCCTCGTGGTGATCATGACCGCCCACGGCACCATGGAGACGGCCATCGCGGCCATGCAGCAAGGCGCCTACGACTACCTCGCCAAGCCATTCGACATCGACGAGGCGCTGCTTCTCACCGAGCGCGCGCTCGCCGCGCGGCGGCTCACCCAGGAGGTGGCCGCGCTTCGCACCGGGCTCAAGGAGGTGTGGGAGTTCGGCGCCCTCGTGGGGCGGCATCCCACCATGCAGGAGGTGTACAAGACCATCGGCCGCGTGGCCGCCAGCGACGTGACCGTGCTGCTCCGCGGGGAGTCCGGCACGGGCAAGGAAGTGGTGGCGCGCGCGCTCCACCACTACAGCCGCCGGGCCGGGCGACCCTTCGTGGGTATCTCCGCCGCCGCCATCCCCGGCCCGCTCCTCGAGTCCGAGCTCTTCGGCCACGAGAAGGGCGCCTTCACCGACGCCAAGGAGCGCCGCCTCGGGAAGCTCGAGCTGGCGCATGGGGGCAGCGTCTTCTTCGACGAGATCGGCGACATGCCGCCGGAGCTCCAGGTCAAGCTCCTGCGCGCCTTGCAGGAGCGCGCGTTCGAGCGGGTGGGCGGACACGAGCTGATCCGCATGGACGTGCGGGTGCTGGCCGCCACCCACCGCGATCTCGAGGCGATGATGAAGGAGGGGCGATTCCGCGAGGACCTCTTCTACCGCCTCAACGTGGTGTCGCTCTCGCTGCCCGCGCTCCGCGAGCGGCGGCAGGACATCCCGCTCCTGGCCGAGCACTTCCTCGCGAAGTACGCGGAGTCCCTCGGCGAGCGGGTGATCGCCCCCGACGCCGTGGATCGCCTGGTGGGCCATGACTGGCCGGGCAACGTGCGCGAGCTGGAGAACGTGATCCAGCGCGCCATGGTCATGGCGGGTACCGGGGTGGTCCTGCCCGAGCATCTCCCCATCGGCCCGGTGTCGGCGGCGGCCACCGTGGCCCACGACGCCACGCTGGAGGAGATCATCGAGCGGAAGATGCATGAGTGCGTGCGGGGCATGCGCGGCCATGCCTCCGCCAACCTCCACGCCCTCATGGTCGGCCTGGTCGAGAAGCCGCTGCTCCGCGCGGTCATGCGCGAGACCAAGGGCAATCAGGTCCGCTCCGCCCAGCTCCTCGGCATCAACCGCAATACGCTCCGGAAGAAGCTCAAGGAGCACGGGATCGACCCCGACGCCGCCTGATCCCCGTCAGCGGGGAAGGCCGAGCAGCCGGTCGCCGATGATATTGCGCTGGATCTGATCGGTGCCGCCGGCGATCCCGAAGCGGTGGGCGAAGAGCGACTGGAACGCCCAGCGGCCGTCCTCGGGCGCCCGGGGCTGGTCCCCCCAGAGCTGGGCATACGGCCCCAGGATCGCGGCTGCGATCTCGGCCATCTGCTTGTAGGCCTCGGTGAAGGTCAGCTTGAGCACCGAGCCCTCCGCGCCCACCGGCTCGCCCTTGAGCTCTCGCGTGAGGTAGCGGAGATTGGTGAGGCGCAGCACGCGCCCCGCGATCACGAGATCGGCGAGACGCTGGCGAACCAGGGGATCCGCGCCGCCCTGCCGCCGAGCCAGCGCGAGCACGCGGTCGATGAAGACGTGCAGGTTCACCATGCCGCCGATTGACTGCCGCTCGTACATGAGAATGGTCACGGCGACGTCCCAGCCCCGATGCAGCAGTCCCACCAGGCTCGTCCGGGGCACCCGCACGCCGTCGAAGAACACCTCGTTGAACTCGGAGTCGCCGGTGAGCTGGCGGAGGGGACGGACCGTGATCCCGGGCGCGCGCATGTCGACAAGGAGGCAGGAGATGCCCGCATGCCGGGCGGAGCCGGGCTCGCTGCGGGCGAGCAGGAGGCAGTAGTCCGACCGGTGCGCGTTCGAGGTCCACACCTTCTGGCCGGTGACCACGAAGTGGTCCCCGTCGAGGACGGCGCGCGTGGACAGATTGGCGAGATCGCTGCCGGCATTGGGCTCGGAGAAGCCCTGGCACCAGATCTCGTCGGCGCTGAGGATGGGCTTGAGCCACCGCTGCTTCTGCGCGGGGGTGCCGTGCACCATGAGGGCCGGCGCCACCATGCCGAGCCCGATGGTGTTCACGCCGGGCGGGGCCCCGGCGGCGATCTGCTCCTCGGCGAAGATGAGCTGCTCGACGAGGGTGGCCCCGCGCCCCCCGTATTCCTTCGGCCAGCGGAGCCCCATCCAGCCGCCCGCGTGCATGCGCCGATGCCAGGCCCGGCAGGCGTCGAAGGACCGGTCGGGATGAAGGGTCAGCTCGTCGTCGGAGGCAGGATGCGTCTGGCGGTGCGCGGGCAGGTGGGCGGCCAGCCACGCGCGGAGCTCGGCGCGGAACACCGCCTCCGCGGGCGAATCGGCGAAATCCATGGGGCCGCCCGCGCTACGGAGCGGGCCGCACGTACAGCTCGCCGCCGCTCCGCTTGAATTCCGCCGCCTTGTCCCGCAGGCCCTGCGCCACCGCCGCGGGATCGGCCGCCTCCGCTTCCTGCTTGGCGGCGTAGTCGCGCACCTCCTGGGTGATCTTCATCGAGCAGAAGTGCGGGCCGCACATCGAGCAGAAGTGCGCGAGCTTGGCGCCCTCGGCGGGCAGGGTCTCGTCGTGGAACTTCCGCGCCGTCTCGGGATCGAGGGCGAGATTGAACTGATCCTCCCAGCGGAACTCGAAGCGGGCGCGGGAGAGCGCGTCGTCCCACTCGCGGGCCTGCGGATGCCCCTTGGCGATGTCGGCGGCATGCGCGGCGATCTTGTAGGCGATGACCCCGTCCTTGACGTCCTGCTTGTCGGGCAGCCCCAGGTGCTCCTTGGGCGTGACGTAGCAGAGCATGGCGGTGCCGAACCAGCCGATCATGGCGGCGCCGATGGCGGAGGTGATGTGGTCATAGCCCGGCGCCACGTCGGTGGTGAGGGGGCCGAGGGTATAGAACGGCGCCTCGTGGCAGGTCTCGAGCTGCCGGTCCATGTTCTCCTTGATGAGGTGCATGGGGACATGCCCCGGTCCCTCGATCATGACCTGGCAGTCCGCCTCCCAGGCGACCTTGGTGAGCTCGCCGAGGGTGTCCAGCTCCGCGAACTGCGCCTCGTCGTTGGCGTCGGCCTGGCACCCGGGGCGGAGGCCGTCGCCCAGCGAGAAGGACACGTCGTAGGCGGCCATGATCTCGCACATCTCGCGGAAGTGGGTGTAGAGGAAGCTCTCCTCGTGATGCGCGAGGCACCACTTGGCCATGATGGATCCCCCGCGCGAGACGATGCCGGTCACCCGCTTCGCGGTCAGCGGCACGTAGCGCAGGAGGACACCGGCGTGGATGGTGAAGTAGTCCACGCCCTGCTCGGCCTGCTCGATGAGGGTGTCGCGGTAGATCTCCCAGGTGAGCGCCTCCGCCTTGCCGCCCACCTTCTCCAGCGCCTGGTAGATCGGCACCGTGCCTACCGGCACCGGCGAGTTGCGGAGAATCCACTCGCGCGTCTCGTGGATGTTCTTGCCGGTGGAGAGATCCATGATGGTGTCGGCGCCCCAACGGGTGGCCCACCGCATCTTGTCCACTTCTTCCTCGATGGAGGAGGCCACGGCGGAGTTGCCGATATTGGCGTTGATCTTCACCAGGAAGCGGCGGCCGATGATCATCGGCTCGGTCTCCGGATGATTGATGTTGGCGAGGAGGATCGCCCGCCCGCGGGCGATTTCGTCCCGCACCAGCTCGGGGGCCATGCGCTCGCGGCCGGCGACGAACTCCATCTCCGGCGTGATCTCGCGCCGCCGCGCATAGTGCATCTGGGTGACGCAAGCGCCGGGCCGGGCGCGGAGCCCCCAGCGACCGCCCGCGCCGGGCTCGACATCACCACGGCTGAGGATCCAGTGGCGCCGCAGCGGGGGGAGTCCCTGCTTGAGGTCGGGCGTGAAGTCGGGATCGGTGTAGGGACCGGAGGCGTCATAGAGCCGCAGCCGCTCCGGAAAGGTAGGTCTTCATGTGGCCTCCCTACGCTGGCATTACCCAGGTCAGGTTGTTGGCGGTCGGTGGCCCGATTGCCACCCTCTCAGCCCGGTCATAAGCCGAGCTCCCGCGCAGGATCTGCGTGGGAATCGTACGGCCGCGCCCCTGGCCAGTCAAGGCGGGGGATAATCCGGCGGCCTGACGCAGGGCGACGTTATACTGGAGTGTACGGAGTTGTCGGTGGGTCCCAATTCGAGCACCGTCCCCGAGGCGAGAACACCGAATGGTAATCACGTTCCGATGACCGGCCAATCCGGCGCGCCCCACGATTCAGCGACTCGTGAGCTCGAGGTCTTTGCCGAGTCGAGCTGGCTGGTGGCGTCCACCCTCGATCTGGGCGAGGTCCTCGAGCGCCTCGCCGACGTGGCGCAGACGCGGCTGGGCGTCGACATCGTCCGCATCTGGCTCCTCGACGCTCGCACCGGCCTGCTCACCCTCCGGGCGGAGACCGGGACGTCGGGCCAGCCGGTCGAGTTCGTGCAGACGCTCAGCGTGGGCGAGGGTCTCGCCGGACGGGTCTTCGAGACCCAGGAGCCGCTCGGGGTGACCGACGTCATGCAGGACGCGCGGGTGCGGAACCGCACGTGGTTCGAGGCCGAGGGCGTCCGTTCCGCGATGCTGGTGCCCATCCTCCTCGACACGAGCCCCATCGGAATCATCGCGTGCATGACGCGGACGCGCCATGAATTCGCCCCCGACGAGGTCAAGCTGGCCGCCGCCGTCGCCGCCCCCGCCGCCACCGCGGTGCGAAACGCCGGGCTCTACGCGGAGGCCCTGCAGCGGCTCGAGGAGATCCAGGCCTTCCAGCGCGTGACCTCGGAAACCCTGTCCTCGCCGGATCTGGAAACCGCGCTGCGCGCCGTACTGCGGGAGACGCGGCACCTCCTGCGGGCGGACGGCGCCTTCTGCTCCTTCGTGGACTCGACCGGCCGCGACGTGGCGACGGTGGTCACCCTTGGCGCCCGCACCGCCGAGTTCCCGCGCGACCGCATCGCCCCGGGCGAGGGAATGAGCGGCCTCGTCCTCGACCAACGCCGGGCGGTGCGGACCGGCGCGTACCTGACGGACCCGCGGTTTGTCCGCGCCCCGCACCTCGAGGAATGGGCCCGCGCGGAGGAAACCCAGGCGATGATCGGCGCGCCCATCCTCGACCGCGATGGCCGCGTCATCGCGCTCCTCTGGGCGTACAACCGGAGCGCCACCGCCTTCACCGCCGGCGACGAGACGGTGATCTCGGGCCTCGCCCAGCAGGCGGCGCTGGCCATCGGCAGCGCGCGCGGCATGGAGGGCGAGCGCCACCGGGCTCGGCAGACCGCCGCGCTGCTCGAGATCGCGCAGGTGTGCGCGTCCACCCTCGAGCTCCGCCCCCTGCTGCGCGCGGTGGCTCTCCGGGTCGCCCAGGCGCTGGGGGCGGAGCGCTGCACCATCAATCTCTGGCGGGGCGCCGTGCTCGTGCCGGTGATGGCCCAGTTCGCCGACGGTCACGTCGACCCCGCGCTGTGGGAGCGCTTCAAGGCGATGGGGAAGGACGGGGTGCAGGCGATTCCCGCGGATATGGGCGCGGTGAAGACGCGCCGGCCGGTGGTGGTGGAGGACATGCGCACGTCGGACCTCGTCGCCCCCGAGTGGGTGAAGGCCTTCGGCATCCGCACCCTCCTCGTGGTGCCGCTCATCTCCGGCGACCGCGTCATCGGCACCCTGTCCCTCGACGATACGCGCGGGCCGCGAGCGTGGACGGCCGCGGACCAGGATCTCGCCACCACCATGGCCGCCCAGGTGGCCCTCGCGGTGGATCGCGCCCGCCAGTACGAGGAAGCCGCGCAGCGCGCCTCCGAGGTGCAGACGCTGTCCGCCGTCGGTGAGACGCTCGCGTCCACGCTCGAGCTCCAGGAGGTGCTGGACGCGATCGCGGACAGCGCGATCAAGGTCACCGGCGCGCAGCGGGCGGTGGTCTTCGAGATGGACCAGGACGCGGGCCACCTGCTGGCGCGGGCGGTGCGGGGCATGGCCGTCGACAAGGGCTACGTGGTGCAGCTGGGTCAGGGCGCGGCGGGGACCGCGGCGGAGCAGCGGGTGCCGGTGTGGAGCGCGGACGTGGTGGCCGAGCCGCCCCCCGGCTACGACTCCGTGCAGGCGCAGGAGGGCGTGACCCTGGCCGCGATGGCCACCCGCTTCGGCTACCGGGCGGTGCTCGCCGTCCCCGTGGTGAGCCGCGAGGCGGTGCTGGGCGCGGTGTGCATCTACTGGGACGAGGTCCACCGGCCCGACGAGCGCGAGATCCGCCTCCTGAGCGCGCTGGCGCGGCAGGCCGCCATCGCCATGGACAATGCCCGCCTGGTCTCCGATCTCCGCCACACGCTGGACGACCTCAAGGCCGCCCAGGACACCCTGGTGCGCGGCGCCACCCTGCGGGCGGTGGGTGAGCTGGCGGCAGGCGCCTCGCATCACCTCAACAACCTCATGGCGGTGGTGCTGGGGCGCACCCAGCTGCTCCTGATGAAAAAGCCGCCCGAGGAGCTGGTGACGAGCCTCAAGACCATCGAGCGCGCGGCGGTGGACGCCGCCGAGACGGTACGGCGCATCCAGGCCTTCGGTCGCACGGAGACGAGCGCCGCCGTGGTGTTCGATCTCAACGACACCGTGCGCGAGGGCATCCAGCTCACCCGGCCGCGCTGGGAGCACGAGGCCCAGGTCCGCGGCGCGCGCATCGAGGTGATCTACGAGCCGGTGACGTTCTTGCGCGTGCCCGGGCGCGCGGCCGAGATCCGGGAGGTGGTGACCAGCCTGATCCTCAACGCGGTGGATGCCATGCCCTCGGGCGGGCGCATGGTGATCCGCGCGCAGGCGGTCAAGGGCCGAGCCGTCGTCTCGGTGAGCGACTCCGGCTCAGGCATGTCCGCGGAGGTCAAGCGGCGGGCCTTCGAGCCCTTCTTCACCACCAAGGGCGTGAAGAGCACCGGCCTGGGCCTGGCGGTGGCGTACGGTACCATCCGGCGCCACGGCGGCGAGGTGTCCGTGGAGAGCACGGAGGGGATCGGCACCACGGTGACCTTCTGGCTGCCCAGCGCGGAAAGCGCGATGACCGCGCCCGCGGCCCCCCCGGAGTCGCGGCCCGAGCGCAAGGGCAAGATCCTCGTCATCGACGACGAGGTGTCCGTGCTGGACATCGTCGCCGAGGTGCTCTCCGCGCGCGGCCACTCCGTCACGGTGGCGCCCGGCGGGCGCGAGGGCCTGCTGTCCTTCTCCTCGGGCGGCTACGACCTCGTGCTGACCGACCTCGGCATGCCCGACATGAACGGCTGGGAAGTGCTGCGGGCGGTGAAGGAATCGCGTCCCGCCACGCCGGTGCTGGTCCTCACCGGCTGGGGTGACACCACCGAGGCGCCCGCGGGCCCGCGGCCCGACGGCGTGCTGACCAAGCCCTTCGACCTCAGGAGCCTGGCGACGGCGGTCAGCGCGGCGCTGGCTCGACCGGCGTGATCCGGATCAGCACGCTGGTCCTGGCCGCCAATCCCTTCCGGATATAGCGGCCCATCCAGAGCGGTACCAGGAGCCAGTACTTCCGCCGGTAGGCCGCGAGCACCACGGCCTCGAGATCGGGCCGATCATCGACCCACTCCGCCCGTCCCTCGAAGGCGGGCCCGTCCTTCTTACCCACACGCACGGTGACCCGCCCGTTGTCGCGAATGCGACGCGCCTTGAGACTCGCGCGCTGGGTGGTGAAGTACACGTGGTCGCCCTGGGGCCAGAGCCAGGTCGGCACGGTACCCGGCTTGCCCCCCGCGCTGTAGGTCGTGAGGTAGATATACTTCGCGCGCCGGAGCGCGTCGGCGAGCGCCGGCGTCACCGTGCCGCGTCCCGCCGCGGCGCGCGCTCCGAGACGATCAAGCGATAGCCGAGATCCGCCTCGTCTCGCGCCCGCAGATGTCCGAATCGCGACTCCCAGCGCCCCGAGCCGAGATCCTCGGCGAGGCGCGCGAGCCCCGCGTCGGCCGGTCCCGGCGAGAGCTGGATGAAGCCCGACATCGCGCGCCGCACGTCGGGGTCGAGATAGGCCTCGGGTCGCCGCCAGTAGGCCCCGAGAAAGCCGTCGACGCAGTCATGGGGGACGGGCAGCGCCCGCGCGTCGAGCGGCCCGAGCGCGCGCTTGAGCTCGCCCAGGGACGGGAAGCGCCCGGCATCGAAGGCGACGATTTCCGGGAGGTACTCGCCGGTGAGCCAGAAGGAGTCGCCGCGGGCGGGATCCCAGGTGAGGATGACCACCCGGCGGCGCGCCACGCGCGCCAGCTCGGCGAGGCCGGCGGCGCGGTCGTCCCAGTGGTGCACGGTGAGCACGGCCAGCGCGGCGTCCACGCTGCCGTCGGCGAGCGGGAGCCGCTCCGCCACCGCCTGCACCGCGGGCGCGGCGCCGATCGGGCGCTGGCGGATCATCTCGCGCGAGGGCTCGATGGCGAGCACGGAAAGATCGGAGGGCTCGTAGGAGCCGCCGCCCGCGCCCACGTTCACCACGCTGCGCGCGTTGCCCAGCGCGGCGCGGATGGCGGCGGCGAGACGGGGATCGGCCCGCCGCTGTCCGGCATACCCTCGTCCAATCGTGTCGTAGACCGCCGTCACGGGATGAAAACCTCCTCGGTGAGCGCGATGGCGGGGGGCCGCCGCAGCTTGCGTCCGGACGGGCCCCAGCCTACCATTGCCGTGCTCCGCGAAGGGCGGAGCGCGCGGCGTCGCAGGTTCACATTGTGGAACGACGGACAGCCAAGCTCGGAGGATCCTGATCATGCCCCCGCATCGTCATGCCTATCGTCCCGTCGTCATGGGCTCCCGCGGAGCGGTGACCTCCGCGCACCCGCTCGCGTCGATGGCGGGCGCGCGCATGCTCCTCGAGGGCGGCAATGCGGTGGACGCCGCCGTCGCGGTGGGCGCCGCGCTCAACGTGGTGGAGCCCTTCATGTCGAGCGCCGGCGGCATCGGGCTCATGCTGATCTCGCGCGCGCGCACCCGTGAGCGCCACGTGCTCGACTTCATCGGCCCCGCGCCCATGGCGGCCGATCCCGCCCAGGCCACCGAGGACGAGCTGGCGGGCGGGCCCAAGGCCTTCGCCACGCCGGGCAATCTCGGGGGCTGGATGGCCGCGCTCGAGCGCTTCGGCAGCATGCCGCGCGGGCGCGTGCTGGGCCCCGCCATCGAGTACGCCGAGGGCGGCGTGCCGCTGACGTGGATGAACACCACCTTCTTCGAGAAGTCGCGCGAGACCCTCGCCCGCTCGGCGGAGGCGCAGCGCCTCTATCTCGGCAGTGGGCAGCCGCGGCCCGGCAAGATCATGACCTACAAGGAGCTCGCCGGAACGTTCCGACAAGTGGCGGAGGGCGGATCCGAGGTGTTCTACCGGGGACCCATCGCGAAGGCCATCGCCCGCGCGGTGCGCGAGGCGGGAGGCTGGCTCACCGAGGCCGATCTGGCCGCCTTCACGCCGGAGTGGCGCCAGCCGGTGACCATCACCTACCGCGGCCATGAGGTGTCCTCGGTGCCGCCGCCCTTCTCCGCCTTCCAGATGCTCGAGACGCTGAACATCATGGAGGGCTTCGACGTGGCGCGCTGGGGCCACAACTCCCCCGAGCACCTGCACCACCTCATCGAGGCGATCAAGATCGCGTCGGCGGACCGCCTGGCCTACGCCTATCTCAACGATGTGTCCAAGATCCCCATCAGCGGGCTCGTGTCCAAGGCTTATGCGGCCACGCAGCGGGCGCGCATCGATCCCGCCCGCGCAGGGGTGAGCGAGGGCGAGCGGCACACGCTCAAGCGGCGCACCGGGCAGATCTCCGAGGGGCATCCCGCCGACTTCATGCACGACCAGACCACCCACTTCGCATGCGCGGACGCCGAGGGCACGGTGGTCTCGGTGACCCAGACCCTGGGCGGGCCCTTCGGCTCTGGATTCGCGGTGCCGGGCACGGGCCTGGTGCTGAACAATATCCTCAAGTGGATGGACCTCGATCCCGCCTCTCCCAACGCGGTGCGGCCGGGCAAGAAGGCCGGCACCATGATGTCGCCCACCCAGCTGTTCCGCGACGGCGCCTTCGCCATGTCCATCGGCACGCCGGGCTCCTACGGCATCCTCCAGACGCAGACCCAGATGCTCATGAACGCGGTGGACTTCGGGCTCAATATCCAGGAGGCCATCGAGGCGCCGCGCCTCCGCGTCTACGCCGACCGGCAGCTCGATGCGGAGGCACGCCTCCCCGAGGCGACGCGCGCCGCGCTCGCGGAGCGGGGCCATCAGATCAACGCCATCGACGACTGGTCGTGGATCGTGGGCGGCGGGCAGGGGATCATGCGGGATCCCGAGTCGGGCGCCCTCATGGCCGGGGCCGACCCGCGGCGCGACGGCTACGCCCTGGCGATCTAGCCGTGACGCTGAAGGACAAGGTGGCGGTGGTGACGGGCGCGGGCTCCGGGCTGGGGCGGGGCATCGCGGTGGCGCTGGCCGCGCAGGGCGCGAAGGTGGCGGCCGTCGACCTCGAGGAGGCGACCGCCAAGGAGACGGCGGCCATGATCGTCAAGGCCGGCGGGCGGGCGATCGGGGTCCGGGCCGACACGAGCCGCGCGGAGGACGTGGATCGCGCGGTGTCGGCGGCGGTGAGGGAGCTGGGCCCGCTGGAGGTCATGGTCAACAACGCCGGCATCCTCGACGGCTACTTCAACGTGGACGAGATGAGCGAGGCGGTGTGGCGGCGCGTCATCGACATCGACCTCACCGGCGTCTTCCTCGGCTGCAAGCGCGCCGTCGCTGAGATGCTGCCGCGCGGACGGGGCCGCATCGTCAACATGGCCTCGGTGGCGGGCCTCAACGGGACCGGCGGCGGCGCCGCCTACGTGGCGGCCAAGCACGGCGTGGTCGGGCTCACGCGCCAGATGGCGGTCACCTATTCGGCCCGCGGCATCACGGTCAACTGTGTGTGCCCGGGGCCGATCCTCACCAACCTGCGCCGGCACTCGCAGCAGATCCTGGGCCCGGACGTGCCCGACATGAGTGGGCGCGGGGTCGCGGTCAACGACGAGCAGATCCGCGGGCTCGTGCCGGTGGGCCGGCGGGGCACCGTCGAGGACATCGCTTCCGCGGTCTGCTACCTGGCCTCCGACGAGGCCGGCTACATCACCGGGCATGCCATGGTTGTCGACGGAGGCTGGAGAGCCAAATGATCACCAAATTCT
>WNFK01241575.1_pt1 | contig 27964 bp, 20 predicted proteins | sample 5400281 | NCBI WGS metagenome assembly WNFK01 (sample SAMN13153350, study PRJNA577476) | soil metagenome | isolation source: 20 cm soil on Douglas fir-dominated hillslope | place: USA:California | collected 2013-09-17
GTTTACCAGCTTCAGGATGGCAAACAGTATGATGGGCAACAGCAAGCCGTTAATGACTTGCGTAACGAGTAGCACGCGGATCAAAGGCAAACCTGGAATGACAGCGATGGCTGCGCCCACCGCCACAAGAAAAGTAAACACTCCGATAAAAATTGGCGCTTCTCGGAAACTGCGCGACACGCCTTTTTCGAAACCCAGCGCTTCGCTGATTGAGTAGGCGGTGGCGAGCGGCAACACGCCCGCAGCCAACATTGATGCGCCAAACAAACCGATAGCAAAAAGTGTCTCCGCGTATGCTCCGGCGAACGGTTCAAGCGCCCGGGCCGCGTGGGCGGCGCTCTCGACGTGCAGTCCGTGTTTGTTAAGCGTGGCCGCAGTGGAAACCACGATGAAGAACACGACGAGGATCGCGAGGATCGTTCCCACCCAGACGTCTTTTTTTGTTCGCGCGTAGTTTTCCGTAGTCACACCTTTTTCGACTACAGACGACTGCACGTATACCTGCATATAAGGCGAGATCGTTGTGCCGACCACGGCAACGAAGGTAAACAGATAGGCATACTCAAGACTGAAGGTCGGCGTGACCAACCCGATTGCCACTGCGCTCCAATCCGGCTTCGCGAGAAAAGCGGAAACGATATAGCCAAGAAAAACCAGCGACATCAAGAGGAACACGCGCTCCACCCGCTGGTATGAGCTCTTGACGACGAGCCACCAAATGGCTACCGCTGACAAAGGCACAGACACGAATCGAGACAATCCAAACAGCTCCGTTGCAGCTGCGATGCCGACGAATTCGGAAACTGTGACACCCGCATTCGCGATCAAAAGCGCCAGCATCACAAACGCGGTCCAGCGGACGCCAAACTTTTCGCGAATGAGATCGGCGAGTCCTTTGCCCGTAACCGCACCCATGCGGGCACACATCTCCTGAACCAGGCCGAGGCTAATTGTGATGGGGATTAGGATCCAGAGTAGACGATAACCTTGTTCCGCACCGACCGCGGCGAAGGTGGCAATGCCGCCGGCATCATTGCCGGCGCTGGCAGCGATCATTCCCGGACCTAGAATCGCGAGATACGCCATGAGCCGGCGTCGCCAGCCAGTGGGCGGACGAACACCTCGACCGGGCCGCCGCAGCAGGCGTCGACCGGTAGCTATTACCGCTGCTCGTGATTCGGCCACTTGGAGGATCTCCGTCGGTCATAAGTTTAGGAAATTCCAGATCTGAAATTTGAGATCTCAAATAAGAAAACAACAGACGCTTTAAGTAAACACTAAACGCGGATCGCCCGAACCGTTGCACAAACACTTAGCGCTATGCAAACAGCCGAGGCAGTCTTTGTCGCCAATCTTTTGGCAGCAAGATCTCCATGGCGTCGTCAACCGTGATGATGCCCAGAATATCTCCGGTTTCATCCATCACCGGCAAAGCCAAAAGATTGTACTCGGCAATTCTTTGCGCCACTTCGTCTGCCGCTTCATCAGGATGCGCCCTTTGAAACTCCGTGCGCATAACTTCCGCCAGGGGCATTGCCGGATCAGCCAGAATCAGACTGCGCAGAGCAATCACGCCAACAAGTTTCCATGAACCCTCACCTTCAACTACATAAAGGTAGTAGATCATGTTTGGCGTTTCCGCCATCTCGCGCAAACGTGCAAGCGCTTCACCAACCGTTAACTCACGCGGCAGCGTCACAAACTGTGTGGTCATCAAACCGCCAGCCGTGTCGTCTTCATAAGGAAGCAGCTCCGCGACATCGGCCTGCTCCTCGCCCTCCATGAGTCCCAGCAGCTCTTCCGCTTTTTCTTCCGGCAGATCGCCCAGCACGTCGGCAGCTTCATCAGGCGCCATCCATTCAAGAATGTCGGCCGCGCGTTCCTCGTTCATGTTGCCGAGAATTCGCGCCTGTTGCTCCGAAGGCATTTCCTCAAGGGTCTCGGCGGCGGTTTCATCATCGAGCGATTCAACTACTTCGAAGCCGTGATGATAGGAAAGCGCTTCCGCGAGTCGCGCAATTTCAACCGGATGAAGCCGCGCCAGTTTACCGCTGGAAGACTTGAGCTGGACCGTCGCCGCATCCGTCGCCAGGTAACCAACATCAGCCCAGTCCAGCACTTCGACAGGTTTGCGCGTGCCCATGAAACCTGCAGGCGCGAGGCGTCTATATAATCCCTGCAAACTAACGTCGGCACCCGTCACGCGCCAGTCTCCTGCCGCTTCGATAAGCTGCACATCGTTAACGCGAACCACTCTTTTCCCGTCAACGTCTATTAACTGCTTATCGAGCACATCACGCGCCAGCAGGACTTCGCCATCGCGGCGCACAAAAGGACGGAGATTTAGTTTGTCTGAATTAAGGCGGGCGCCCTGCTCGTTTAGCTCGGTGATGCGCCAGCGTGAGAGAAAGAATTCGCGGCGGCCAAATCGGGCTACCAGACCCGTGACGGGCGGATGGTCGTCGGCGCCAAGACGCACAATGACGTCCTTGACGGTGGCCACTTTGCGAATCATAGCATGAGGTAGAAGAAGCGCTGCGAGTTCGCTTACGGATCCACGAAACCACACTAAAAGGACGCTAACAAAGATTCCTAGTTGGAGTTATTTTGTCTGCTCTCGTGGATAGCTTTTAGCGCAAGTTCCAGCGCGCGATCACGTCCGGAATAGAGATCGCCTCGTTCGATTGTCACAGCTTCGTCAGGCTTTAGACCGTGACCTTCGAGACGGTGGCCCTCAGCAGTCTCATAGTCAAGTTCGCTAACATCAAGTAAGCCGCCATCTGGCAACAGGTGTCGTGTGCGAACTGCCAGAACGCAGCCACAGGTTTCGGTGCCGATGATTGTGGCGCGACGCGAAATCCGAAGTGCCTCGACAAAAATTTCGGCGGCGCTCGCGGTGCGTTCACTGGTTAAGACAATTAAAGGCAGCTTTGTCTGCTCGAGTGGTTCGGGAGTAAGGGCGGATCTGAAGTGCGTCAGTATCGTGAAGCTGGTCCCCGCGCGATCGGTAAACTGGCCCAGGTTAGAGCCAATCTCCAGAAACGTTGAGGCTATGTCGCTCATCGCCTCCGCATCGCCGCCACCATTGCTTCGAAGGTCAAGGATTAGACCGCGCGCCCCGGCCAGTTTCTGCTTCAGAGCTCGCGTGAAAGCAACGGCAATTGGTTTTGTAAAAGCGTCAATCTCAACGACCGTATATTCGCCACGCTCGCGATGCATTCGCACGCCCAGCTCGCGCTGCTGCCAGTAACGTTCAAATCGAGCAGACTTTTGTTTGCCGTCCTTCTCCTTCCAGCTTACGTCCACGGAGGTTGCGCTTGGCCCATCCAGCAGCTTTGCGAAAACTCGAAAGCGAGCCGAGGCGCTGGCGGGATCAGACAACGTCGTCAAACGACTCTTAACCAAAGCCAGGGCCGCTTCGCCATCGACCGATTCAATCACGTCGCCGGCGCGCACGCCTGCTCGTTGTGCGGCAGAATTATTATCGACTTTGATAACCGTCGGCAGTCCATCGATCTCAGCCAGCGCAAAGCCGACACTAACGAAACGTGGTCGCCACCAGTCAGACTTTTCTTCAGGAGCAAAGACTCGAGTATGCGGATCGTTTAAGGAAGAGATCATGCGGCGCAACACCGCGTACAGTTCCTCGCTTGAAGCAGCTTTCGCGGCCAGCGTTCGAAAGGTTGTTCTTTGTGCGTCCCAGTCCAGGCCGTGAAATGTTTGATCGTAGTAACGCTCGTTTATCCTGGCCCAGGCGTCATCAAAGACAGCGAGCCGGCCTTCGGGAGTTGCGGTCGAAACAAGCGCTGCTTCATTTCCAACAGCGCGAGCAGCGGAAATGGGGGAAAACGGAAAGGTTAAGGGGTAAAACGAGAGCGCGGCGAGAAGAGCTATAACTCGAAGCACCTTGTAGTTTGTTTTCCGTTTACCCATTCCCCTTTTTAGCCTTTCTGCTACTTCGGCGGTTTGCGAAAGTTGTAGCGTAATAGCACGCGAATCGGAATGGCAATTCCATCGCGCATCGCTGGAAAGAAATGCAAACGGCGAACGGTGTCGACTGTTGCTTCATCCAGTCCAAAGCCTGCCCAACGCGCGACCTCAACTCGCGTCACTTCGCCGCCCGCGTCGAGATCCACCAGCACATCTACAGTTGCTTCTACTTCCGCGCGCGCGGCGCTTTCCGGGTACGCGGGTACAAATCTTCGATAGGGACGCGGTAATCGCAGGCCTTCCGCTTCAGCGGTTTTTTCGTCGTCTGGCGCAGCTTCGATGATTGGAATTTGCTCTGCAGTTGTCAGCTCGCGCTGGCCTCGTTCATCGTCATGAGCGCGATGAACGGTCACGCTAAGCCGATGCTGTATTTCGGGGCCAGATAACTCGGAAAGTAGCAATTGTTCTGCTGCCGCCGGTGTGTCTGCTACGAAGGCCGGCCGCTCCCAGCGAATAAGCCTGCCCGTCCGCGCGCTCACTATGAAGATGGAGGCGTAGGAATCAAAGTAGACTGGACCGTTTGACGGTGAACGGCGGAGTGTTTGCGCGTCGCCTAAGATGAAAAAATCTGAACCGAGCGCGGCCCCAAGATCGCGCGCCTCCCCAAGTGTCAAGCTCATCGAGCCTTCATATCCGGCCCCGTGAGCGGCCGCCCGAACCTGGTCGCGGTCCAAAACCACCAGGTTGGTCCCGCCTTTGAGATTGCCGGCGAGCTTATCTGCTGCCACTCGCGCGGGCGCGGAGTTTCCCAAATCCAGAATTGCCAATGAGAGCGGGCGCTCCTCGTTCCGTGGTACGACATTCTTTGGAACGTGCTCGCTGGGTGCACCGCTAATCGAAAGACCGAACAACAGCAACGCAATAGCGCGAATGTATAACGAAGCACTTGGGTGAAAAATCTGCATTACATGTAGAACGTTAGTCTTTGTCTTATTAAGAAAAGCGTTAGGCAGCCCGTCAAAACTGCAGAACCGCGAGCGGTAACGAGCGGATGCAACCAGCAATTAGCGCAGAATCAGATTGTCGCCAAAAAGATGCGCCTGGCATCCGCTCGCTACCGCTCGCGGTTCTGCATTGTCAGCCCGAATGTCTAGCGCCTCTTCCACAACTGCTGAGACGGCACGCGCAACGCGCGATTGAACTTACTGGATGCGTTTTCCCAGGCGATGGTAGCCGTCAACTCCACTAAGGCGTCTTCGTCGAAAAGTCCGCGCAATCGCTCAAAGAGTTCGTCATTGACGTCGCGCCCCGTAATTGTCATGGCGTCGGCGAATTCAAGCGCCAGTCGTTCCTCCCGAGTGTAGAGGTCACTGTTCGCGTAATCCGTGACGGCCTTAATCTTGTCGTCGGAAACTCCGAGCTGGCTGCTCACGGCAGCATTAATGTCCTGTCAAAACTCGCAACCGTTTAGGAAGGCAACGCGCCGATTGATCAGGGCTCGCAAACTCGCGTCAATTAATCCTGAGGCATCAATGCCGGTCCACATCGCACGCGCGCCTTTGAAGATAGACGGACGGCGCGCGTAAACAAGATGGTTGAGTAAAGGACTACCCCAATCTTTTGCCTGCGCTTCGAGGACTGTCTTGATGTATTTGTCCGCTGCTTCGACATCCGCGTTCGCAACTCTCGCCATCATTACTCTCCGACCAACATAACTGTTGGATTTGAATTCGATTCAAGATTTTGCAGTCGCTTCCAGCTGAATATTGTCTGACTGAACTCACTGGCCCAGGGCAGCTGACCGATCCCTCGGGGTCAGCTTGTGGTAGAGCTGATAAACTTCGGCCTTCACTTCCGCTGGGAAACAAACACGGTGCAACTCGTAGCCGCGCTGCAACCCGCGGACAACGTCGCTCACCTCAGTGATCTCACGGATGCGAGGCTGCGAGTAGCCGTCCTCCACATAGATCCGGCTCTTCGGCTCGGCGCCTTCCGCCGTGTAATAGTTGTAATAGGGGACATCGCTGGCGCGATCCTCGATGAAGTAATAATCCGGATCGTAACCAGCCTTGATGACGCACTCCCGTGCTGCCGACAGAAACCCGGGCCGCCCCACTTCCGGCATATCGAGATCTATAGCCTTGAACAACCTGCGGGCTGTGAAGCGTCTGCTGAGGTCTGCCAGGATTTCATCAGACGATCGCTGCCATTGCTTTACGTGGAACAGGACGTCAGAGTCGTCGACTTCGAGATACTCAGTAATCGTCGGTTCGTTCCGACGTAAGACTTTTTCAAACGCAGTGCCCGGGGCGTGCCAAACAGGTTCGCCGGTTTCGAGAAGCTTCAAAGCGCGGCGAAGGATCGCTCGCAATACTGCCTCGGCCGAGCGCAAGGTACGATGAAAATAGACCTGGCGAAACATGTAGTAGCGAGCCTGCAAGTATTCCTCAACGGCATACAGGCCGCGCGCGGCCACGTAGATCCGATCATGTTCCTCGTCGATTGCCAGAGCGTTTATGATCCACTCGAGATCGTAGATGCCATACTTCGCTCCCGTCATCAACGAATCGCGCAACAGGTAATCCATTCGATCCACGTCGAGTTGTGAGGATACGAGTTGAGCCAAAGCCGCCGGCTGAAACTTACCTTCAATAATTGCGGCGACCTTGTTTGGCAAGTCTGAGGAATATGAGCGGAGCAGCTGCCCAATTTCGGTTGCCTCACTCTGCACAGCCTCGACGGTCCACTTTTCATGATGAAGGCCCAGCACTTTTTCCATGACATGTGAAAACGATCCGTGGCCCACATCATGAAGCAGCGCGGCCGCTCGCGCGGCGGTGTGGTCGTGCTCGTTGATTACATATCTTTCGCTTAGGCGATCAAGGACGCGAGTCATTAAATGGAAGGCACCGAGAGAATGGGTGAAGCGAGAGTGTTCCGCGCCCTGATAGGTATAGAGTCCGAGTCCCAACTGCTTGATCCGTCTTAGTCGCTGAAACTCCGGCGTATCGATCAAACGCATCATCAACTCGCCTTCGCTACTGTCAGTGCGAAGGCGAATAATGTTGTGGACCGGATCGCGATAGATTCGTTCGGACAATTTAGTTGTTCTGATAGTGGGTCAGCCGACAGTCTAACACACGGATCACAGTCCCCTCCCAATTGGCAGGGCGACTGAAGCGCTGGCGGGAAGGGCAGATTTCGGCCTCGATTGTCGAGGCGTGGTCGCGAGCCGTATCCATTTTTCTGGAATTAATTGCAAAAGTTGGAAACTGCAAGTCGCAAGCGCAAGTGTACGCAACCGCACTTAGTTTCCGTAAGTTCTGTAAGAGAAGCACTTATTTTTTGAGCGGCCCAAAGTCTCCGGTCATTCCCAGCCGGGGAATAACTTTTGCGATAGCCGTTTAAGAATCCCCTTCAAAGACCCCGTCAAGCTATGCGGGTCTTCACCTTTTTGAAATAACAACGGGAGATACAAATGAAGAGCTATCCTAAACTCGCGTACGTGCTGAGCGCGACCTTGGTCGCGCTCGCATGTGTTTTCGTGGCAAACGGTCAGGTAACAACTGGTACCGTGCGAGGAGTAGTTACCGACTCAAACGGCGCAGTTGTGCCAGGCGCCAAAGTGACGCTTACCAGGAAATCGACCAATACTTCCCTCACTCAACAAACATCAGGGTCAGGCGCGTTTGAGTTTACCAACATCCAGCCCGGCGCCGACTATTCGCTGAGGGTTGAAGCTGCCAACTTCAAAGGTTCTGAACTCACGGATGTTGGCGTGTCATTGAACCAGGTTACCGACTTACCGGTTCAGTTGGCTCCAGGTGCGGTTACTGAGACAGTGACCGTAACGGCCGGCGGCACTGAGCTTGTTGACACGACCACTGCCAATTTGTCCAAAGCCTTTAGCTCGCGGCAGGTCGTAGAGCTTGCACAGACAACAGCTGGTCCAGCCGGCAGCGCCGCCGGTGTTAACAACCTCGCGTTGCTTGCGCCAGGTGTTACCAGCTCGGGTGGCGTCGGCGTCGGCACCGGCGGTTCGGTCGGAGGCCAACGGCCGCGTGATAATAATTTTATTGTCGATGGCGTCGACAACAATGATAAGTCGGTAACCGGCCCACAGAGCTATATCTCGCCGGAAGAGGTTGCCGAGTTTACTCTGCTGCAGAATCAATTCTCCGCTGAATTTGCGCGGTCAAACGGTGGCAATTTCATCACCGTTACCAAGAGCGGCACAAACGACTTCCATGGCACGTTCTATGGCTTCTTCCGCAACCGCTATTTGAATGCGATCGATACCATTCAGAAGAACCAAGGCGTCAACCGCGATAGAACCAGCCCCGACTTTATGGGCCGGTCAGACTACTTCCGTGGTGGCTACAACCTGGGTGGACCAGTCATCCTGCCGCGCTTCGGCGAGGGAGGCCCTTCTCTGAAATCATTTAGAGACAAGCTGTTTTTCTTCACGTCGTACGAGAGAATACAAACCGGCAGCGCGATTCCGCCGGGCGGCATAATCGCGCCGACTGCTGCGGGTATCGCGATCATCAACGCTACCCCTGGCCTGTCTGCAAACAATAAGGCGGCATTTTTTCAGTTTATGCCGGTGGCTGCGACGGCGAACGCCCAGTCGGCAAGCTGTGTCGGTCCAGACTGTATAACGGTCGGCGGGGTTGCTCTTCCCTTGGGCACCGTATCTTTTCCAGCGCCTAACTTCTTCAAACAGAACCATGCCGTCATAAATCTCGATTACAATCAAAGTACGGCAACGCAACATCACTTCCGCTTCACGATGACCAATGGCGCAGACATTGATAACAGCGCCAACCTTCCTGCCTTCTTCGTGCCCTTGCCGAGCAAGCAGCGTTTGTTCTCGTATACGATGATTCACAACTTCTCCGCTAGTTTGATCGACGAGAACCGGATCGCCTTTCGACGTTCGTCCGCGAACTTCCCGGTACCAGCATTCAACTTCCCGGGTCTCAACGTCTTTCCGAACATCTCGCTCGACGACCTCGGTGTGAATATTGGACCAGATCCAAACGCCCCGCAGTTTGGAATTGAGAACAACTATCAGGTTGTTAACAATCTGACCTACCTGAGAGGGAGCCACTCGTTCAAATTTGGCGGTGACTTCCGCGACATCATTTCGCCGCAGAGTTTCTCTCAGCGCGTGCGTGGCGACTACGAATACGGCAGCCTTGAGCAGTATCTGCGCGATCTCAGCCCGGATGTCTTCGGCGAGCGTAACGCTGGTAACAACATCTACTACGGGAACCAGAAAATTCTCTACGCCTTCGTGCAGGACGACTGGCGTTTCCGACCTAACCTGACCCTTAACCTGGGCGTCAGCTACTCCTATCAACAAGTTCCTCTGGGCGCGAGAACCAGTCAGGCGCTGAATTCTATTTCCTCGGTGCCCGGATTGATCGAGTTTCGGGAGCCGAAGACGCAAACGAAAAACTTTGCGCCAAAGGTAGGATTTGCCTGGTCACCGGACTATAAGGGCGGAATGCTCGGTAGAGTGTTTGGCGAGAGCGGGAAGAGTTCGATTCGAGCAGGTTTCTCGATGGGCTACGACTACGTCTTCGATAACCTGTACATTCTTTCGAATCCACCGCAGCTCCAGCAAACGAACGATGTCGACACCACAGTTCCGTCAACCCCGAACTTCCTGGCCAGCGGCGGCCTACCGGACACTCCGGTCGCAATCACGAATCCGGCGGTGGCTCGACAGCAGACTGGCTCGTTCATACCCGACCAAGAGGTTCCCTATGCGCTGACGTGGACGGGAAGTTACCAGCGTCAATTCGGAAGTGACTGGTCTTTCGAGGCTCGTTACGTAGGAACGCGCGGCGTTCATTTGCTGACCCAGAACCGCCTGAACCGCCAGGCAAAAGTAGCGCCCGAGGATGGCCGATTTGGCTTACCGACGTTCCTGACCGCGCCTAGTCAGGCAGCGCTTGACGCAATGTCTCTGACCTTGTCCGCCATCAATGCGCGCTCGAGCTTCGTGCCAAAGTACGCAGCGGCTGGCTTCAACGCAGTCAACCTCATCGCATTTCTTGCTAACGGCAACTCAACCTATCACGGAGCGTCGGCTCAGTTAACCAAACGGTTCTCCAAAGGTTTCCAGATGACGAGTGCGTACACCTGGAGTCACCTGATCGATGACACCACCGCGGAGGTTTTTTCCACAGTGCTGTCGCCGCGTCGCGTTGAAGACTTCCAAAATCTAAGACGTGAGCGCGCCAGCTCGGCGTTGGACCACAGGCATCGACTCGTCAGCTCGATGATTTATGAGGTGCCGTTTTTTTCCAAGAGCAATGGGCTGACCAAGACCCTACTTGGCGGCTTTAGCGTTGCTGGAACCTACACCTACGAAACTGGCGAGCGAATCACAGTCCGCAGCGGAACTGATGCCAATCTAAACGGCGATGCGGCTGGTGATCGCGCGATTCTAAATCCGACCGGCACAGAAGGCGTTGGTAGCAATGTTACCGCTCTAACACGGACTGACGGTCAGACCGTTGCCTATCTGGCAACCAACCCCAACGCTCGTTACATTCGGGCCGCCGCCGGCGCGCAGTCAACCATTGGTCGCAACACGTTCCTGCTGGCACCAATTAACAATTTCGATATCTCGCTGTTCAAGAACTTCAAGTTTGGTGAGACGAAGTATTTCCAACTCCGTGCTGACTTCTTCAACGCCTTCAACCATCCGCAGTACGTGCCGGGTTCGGTGAACAGCGTAGATCCAGTCGGTACTACGGGCTTGACGACCTTAAACCAAGTCTTTCCACTGACGCCGGACTTCCTGCATCCCAGCCAAGTGCTGAGCAGCAACCCGCGCGTGATTCAGGTGGGGGCGCGGTTCAACTTCTAAAGCCACTTTTCCATTTCGTGGTTTCACGGTTGTCGAGGTGGCGGAGCAATTTCCGCCACCTCTTTTTTTCGGTTTTGCAGTTTGGCTCGCGCCACGGAGCAAGCATTCATGTCTCCAACCAACCAAACAAAAAGGTCAGATCGGATTCTCGTGATTCCTGTTCTCATATTGCTGGCCACCTGCATTGGCAAAGTTCGAGGACAACAGCCCGGCTCAAATCACCCAATGCGTGATCAGGTTCGAGCGGTTCAACGAGCTGAGATGGATCGGATCCTGCTCTTGTCTTTGCCGGCACGTGCCAATAACGAATCCAGCCGCGCTGCCGCAATAAAACAGATTCGAGCGGACTTCAAAGATTTGCAGGAGTTGAATAACAGGATGATGGCGGAAGCCTGGGCACATGAGACTTTGGACTATTCGTTCTTGTCGGAGATGGTTTCGCGCATTCGAGGAAGAGCTGCGCGCTTGAAGGCAAATCTGAATTTGCCTGATTCAGGTCACGTCGAAAAAGCAGCGGCAGATGCTAATGTTTCTGATTCAAACCAGATTCGCGCGGCACTCCTGGTCCTTGACCGCACGATAATGAGCTTCGTCAACAATCCTTATTTTAAGGAACCCAACGCCATTCAACTGGCCCAAGCAACAAAAGCCCGACAGGATCTCGAATCGATGATCCAATTGGCGGTGGGTCTCAAGAAACTCGCTTCAAAATTGGCCAAGGTCCCCAAGTCCCACTGAAGCGCGAGTCATGATAAGCTTCCAGGATATTTGACGTCTCTTCTCCCCGGGCTTTCAAGATAACTAGCGCTAATAAAGTCATTAAGTAGCCGACGTTTATTAACGTCTCGGATCTATGAAACAGTCTCTACTCGCATCGGCGCTCGTCTGCATCCTGCTCGCGCAGGTCGCCGCCCAACAACCCGTCACACCGTCAAAGCCACAAACACCGGACGAGGTCGTACGCATCACGACTAACCTGGTCCAAATCGATACCGTCGTGACGGATCGACGCGGCCAGCAGATCGTTGATCTTCGGCCGGAGGAGTTCGAGGTTTACGAGGACGGACGAATCCAGGAAATCAAAAACTTTTCCTACGTCAGTCTGCAGCGCGAAGCCAATACTCCAACAGCGGTGGAGAAGTCCCGCGATAAAAATGCGCCCGCGACGCCGCCGGAGCAGTTGCGTCCCGACCAGGTCCGCCGCTCGATAGCCCTGGTGGTTGATGACCTTGGTCTGTCGTTCGAGAGCACATATTACGTGCGTAACGCATTACGTAAATTCGTTGACGAACAAATGCAGCCCGGCGACCTGGTTGCGATCATCCGCACTGGCGCCGGCGTCGGCGCACTGCAACAGTTCACAACTGACCGACAACTGCTCTATGCGGCCATTGACCGCCTGAAGTGGAATGCCTACGGTCGACGCGGCATCAGCGCTTTCGGGAATATTGGTGATGACGCGTTTTACACAGAGCCGCGCGACCCCAAACGCGGAATCTACACCGCCACCGACCTCGACAAGAAAGCCCGCCCCGAAGCACGAGAGACGGCCGACCGTGGTCAGGCCAACGATTTCAAGGAGGAAGTGTTCACCGTCGGGACCCTTGGCGCTCTTAGTTATGTGGTGCGCGGCCTCAGGGAGTTGCCCGGTCGCAAGTCTACCGTTCTCATAACGGACTCTCTTGATCTCTTCAACTCGACCGGTGGTAGTAACTACCGTGTGCTCGATGCGCTACGTCACTTGATTGATCTTGCCAACCGCTCATCGGTGGTTTTCTACACCCTTGACGCACGCGGGCTGCAAACTCTCAACGCGTCGGCCGCCAACAGTCTCAGTGGCAAGAGCGAAGCAAGCGGTAACGAAGTCATCGCGACGGGACTGTCTGGAAGCCGCATCATGCAAGATCTAATGTCGCGGTCGCTGGAGATACAGGAAGCCCAAAACGGTATGAACTACCTGGCTAGCCAAACTGGCGGATTCATGGTCAGTAACAACAACGACATCGCCCTGGGGATCCGCCGTGTACTTGATCAGAAGGGATATTATTTGCTTGGTTATCGCCCCGGAGAGTCCACTTTTAATCCCACCACCGGACGCAAGCAATTTCACAAGCTGGAAGTGCGCGTGAAGCGACTTGGCCTGACCGTCCACACGCGTTCCGGTTTTTACGGGGAAGCAACCGAGGCGGTACAGTCATCTCGCCGCACTGCGCAAGAGCAACTGCTCGCTGCCCTCACTTCGCCATTTGCCTCTGGCGGCCTCGACCTGCGACTGACCTCAGTCTTCCTTAACGATCTCAACTACGGCTCGTTTGTGCGATCGTTGATTTACGTAAGCGGAAAAAGCTTGACCTTCACAGACCAACCAGATGGTACGCACAAAGCAAGCGTCGATGTCGCGGCCGTAACGTTTGACGATGGGGGATTGGTAGTCGACCAGCGATTTCGAACAGAGACGGTCATGGTGCGTGGCGACGATTACACCGCGGCACTGCGCGACGGCATTACATTTGGCATTAACCTGCCGGTCAGAAAACCAGGAGCTTTCCAGTTGCGCGTCGCAGTGCGCGACGTGCCAACTGAGCGCGTCGGATCGGCAAATCAATTCATCGCAGTCCCAAACTTGAATAAAAACCGACTTACCCTTTCGGGCCTGTATGTTGCCGGTAATGTGTCTAAAGGCTCTGCCACGATTCCAGCCGGTCATGATGCCGGCTCCGCTGGCAACAACGAGGGCGAACTTACAGCGCAAGATCCCCGGACCGGTCCCGCTGTCCGCAGATTTCGACCGGGAACGGTTATTGACTACGGTTACGAGGCGTACAACGTCCGGCTTGACCGCGTCACGGGTCGCGCGCAACTGCAGACACAAGTCCGACTGTTCAGGGACAACCAGCAAGTGTTTGCCAGCCAGGTTCTAAGCGTCGCTGGACAGCCGGATATGAAACGCGTTGTCGCTATGGCACACTTGAAACTAGGTCAAAACTTGAAGTCAGGCGATTACGTCCTTCAAGTTATCGTCACCGACGCAGCAAATAAAGAGAAGCCGCACGTCGCGTCACAGTGGATTACGTTCGACCTTGAATAACGAGACAAATGCGACTGCATCGAGCGACTGTCGGTGCCTTGCGCTTGAGGTCCATACTGCATTCCAATCTATTACTGGAGCCTGTGACATGAAACAAGATCACATATTGTTTGCCACAAAGCCGCTGCTCTTGTTCGCAATAGCCGCCGCTTTTGTCTGCGCCACTCCTCGTACGTTTCAGGCTCAAACCAAGACACGAGACCTAACTGTTCAGGAGCACCAGATAAGTGCGCTCGAGCGTGAGAGGACCCGCAAGCGGGAGCCGAAAGAGATATTGGCCGAAGTCAACGACGACATGGCGCGGCTCAAAACGCTGAATGAGACGATCTCGGCGCAGGCGGCAGCAACGGATCAAGAGCTCAACTACAAGGCAATCCTTGGTGACCTGGCCGAGATTAACAAACGCGCTACGCGGTTGAGTTCTAATCTTGCTTTGCCATCGGCAGAAAAGGACGTTAAGCGAAACGTCGTCAAGGCTGTTGGGAAGGGCGCGCTACAGCCGACACTGCTTGAGCTTAACAAACTACTGGACGCCTTCCTCAACAACCCGATCTTCGTTGATACGGGAGCAATCGATATGCATCTGGCCGCTAAGGCAAGAGGCGACCTCGACGATATCATCGTACTCAGTGATAAGCTGCGGAAGAGCGCTGACAAAAGCAGCAAAGCGGGTGTTAAGTCTTAGTAAGAAAGCCGCGAGTCAGGTTGAGGGTCACGACAAGTCCAGCGGGTGTCCCAGCTTCTCTTTTTTTGTGCCTCAAAACTGAAGGATGAAACCCAGGCCAGGCCGTCTCTTGAAAAAGCGTACGACCACGTCAATCAATCACTGAAAATCAATCCGGATCTTGCCTCGGCGCATCTGTTGAAGCCCTCGGTTGTTAATTTCATCGCTGCCTTCGAGAACCGATTCCAAATCAAATCGCGCTGACGTTCTAAAGCAGATTCGAACCGACTTCAAGCAGTTGCAGGAATTAAATAATGCAAAAACGGACTCGGTAAAAAACATCTCTAACTCAAATGAGTATCGTGCCGCACTCCTGGTTCTTGACTCCACAATCATGCGCTTCGTTAACAACCCAATCTTCCGGACGCCAAACACTCTCGAGATCGATCTGGCCGTGAACGCCAGGCAGGATCTGGAGTCAATTATCGTGATGACGCTGATCTGAAAAAAAGCCTCAAGACTCAGCAAGCTCTCGCCGGGCCATTAATACTGCTTCGGTAACCACAAAACTTGAGCCGACTCTGGCTTCCGAGGGGACCAAAGGCGCCGCCGCAGCTGCCAGCGAGCTCCTGCTTGGCCCGGTTGTGATTTCTGGATTGTTCCCAATATTTTGGATAAGCGGAGTCAGTCTGACCGAGAGATTTGGGCCCAAACTCAGTGAATTCAAGGCATTACCCCTTTTTCCGCCGGTGGGCATACTAGTTGCAAAATCGGGCTACGTATTATGCAGTCTTCTCAGAGTCCAACCAAGATAATGCCGTTGCGCCGCGTCTGCGGGGCTTGGCTTACCGCGGAACGCGCGGTTCGGGTCAGCGGCAATTTACCAGTTTTACCAATTGAAGAAAGGATCAGCTAAGAATGAAAAACAGCATACGCTTTATAGTCCTGTCGCTGTTTGTACTGTGCTTCTCGCTCAGCGCGTTTGCACAGTCTTCAACGACAGGTTCAATCGAGGGCACGGTCGTTGACCAGGCCGGAGCTGCGGTTCCGGGCGCAACGGTTAACGTCACAAGTCCGAATTTGATCAGCTCCCAGTCGGCTACCACAGACGACTCCGGCCATTTTCGTATCCCGAGTCTTCCCCCTGGAAGATACACGGTTACGGTCGAGGCGGCGGGAAAAGGCTTCTCCAAGTTTGAGCAGAAAAACGTCGATGTCAATCTTTCCAAGACTTCCTCGTTAGATATCTCGCTCACTCCTGGCCAGGTAGGCGCCACCGTGAACGTCACCGATACTGCCAACGCGGGTATCGACACTACGCAAAATACTACGGGAACAAACGTAACGTCCGATCAGTTCTCAAACTTCCCAACTCAGCGAACGGTGCAAGGGCTTTACACCATAGCCCCGACTGCCGCACGCTCCGGTTTGCGGGATGCATCTGGCCGCGAGCGTGATCCTTCGGTTGGTGGTGCTTCGGGACCAGAGAACAACTATATTCTCGATGGCGTCAACACTTCCGATCCGGCTTTCGGTGGATCCGGCGCGAATCTTCCGTTTGAGTTTGTTCAGGAAGTCGAAATCAAGACCGGTGCCTATGGCCCGGAATACGGAAAATCGACTGGCGGCATCTTCAATGTCATCACCAAAAGCGGTGGCAACGAGTTTCACGGTGACCTTTATGGCTATGGCGTAACCAAGGGTCTCGTCCGCGGAGTGAAGAACTTTCCGTTTACCGGGGCTGCTGCGAATGGATACTCGGAAATCGATGCCGGCGTAGACGTCGGCGGTCCGATCAAGAAAGACAAGCTCTGGTTCTTTGGCGCCTTCAACCCACAACAGCGAAAGAACTTCTACCTGACGCAGACTTTCCATACTCCCGCAGAGAATAAGGTGACAACTCCTTTCTATGCTGGAAAAGTTACGTGGGCCATCAATAATAGGAATACCTTCACAGCGTCAACCTTTGGCGATTTCACGAAGGTTGATGGATTCCTTGCAACCGGTGCTCTTACGAACGCTTCCGGATTTGGATCTGATATTAATGCGTTTCAGGGCACCACAGAAACGGGTGGCCATAACTACGCGTTTCGCCTCAACTCGACAGTCACGAACAACTTCATTGCCGAGTTCTCCGGCGGTTTGCACTTTCAAAGAAGCAATACCATACCGCGTGCCACCGATCAGCCACTCATCGCCGACAACTTTGCCGTCTTGAGAGGCGGCGCGGTTCTTCCGGTAACGCAGACAGGCGTTAGTTCCGGTAGCACAAATACTGGGACTCTCGACTTTGTAGACGGCCGCGGAGGCTCCTTGCAGCGCGGTTTCTTGCGGGGACCGGGCTTCGGACTCTTCTCGACGCAGACGCGCAATCGCTATGAGTTCAATGCGCATTTGCAGAATAACGTGGGCAACCACACGATCAAATACGGTTTCGAGTGGTTCAAAAACATTTACAACATCAACACTCTTTCGAGCGGGCCCGCTATTACTTATGCAAATCCGCTTGGGCTCGCGTTTGTAAACGGTGCGGATGTTAATCAGACACACGGAGTGCGCATTACGAACAACTTCAGTGTCTGCACTGTGCGTGGCTCCGAGATTATCTGTCCCAGCGCCACCGCTACGGCTCGTCTATCGGCGCCGGGAGTTCCTTTGCCGGCGGGTCTTACCGTCGGAGCAACTGGTGCGATAACTTCAGCTGAGGCATTTAGCAATCCGTTCCTGGTTAGAACCACTACACGCGTGCGTGATTTCGAGCTTAATGCAAAGACGTACACAAGCGCAGAAGCCTTCTACGCCGGGGACGACTGGAAGATTGCCAAAAACTGGTTGTTTAGCTATGGCGCCAGATGGGACTACGAACAAGCCTACAACGCTGACGGGGGGTCGTATATCAAGTTGAACAACTTTAAGGACAACTTGGCGCCCCGGTTCGGGTTGAGCTGGGATTTCACAGGGAATGGCAAGGGCAAGCTGTTCATTAATTACGCCAAATTCATCGAAGTGCCACTCCCGCTCGATGTCAATGTCCGCGCCGGTGGAGGCAGCAGTCAAATCGACAAGAACTTTAACGTCAGTACGTACAGTGCTCCAGCCAGTGCGACGTTAGCCTCCGGATTCACCCCAGTCAATCTTGGCTCTGATGCAACACCGATAGATCCGGGTCTAAAGCCCCAAAGCAGCAACCAGGTTACTGCAGGCGTTGAATACGAGGTCAAAAGTGGTTTGACACTCGGAGTTCGGGGTGAGTACCGATATATGGGGTGGGTTGTCGAGGACGGCTCGTTCGATGACGGCAACACCTACTTCCTCTTCAATCCGGGCCGCAGAGGCAATGGCGAAACAACCGAAGACAAGGCTTGTACCGGAACCGGTGGCGCGCCGAGCGCACAGTGTTTTGGTCATGCTCGTCGTTATTATCGGGCACTTGAGTTCACAGCGACGAAGCGGTTTGAACACAACTACCAGTTCATCGCTTCTTACGTGTTCTCAAGCTTGACCGGTAATTACGAAGGTCTGTTTCGTAACGATAACGGCCAGTCTGACCCGAACATAACATCGCTGTTCGATCTGGTCAGCCTACTTAATGGAACGTACGGTCGCCTGCCAAATGATCGGCCGCATCAGTTTAAGTTAAACGGCAGCTATCGGACTCCGTGGAAGCTTCTCGTTAGCGCAAACTTCTACGCTCAATCCGGTACTCCGTTCAACGCATTGGTGCCTCATCCGGTCTACGGTAACAACGAAGGGTTTTGCATTCTAGGACTCAGTTGTGTGCCCCGCGGCACGGCCATTGTCCCGACGGTTACGGCTACCCAGCCTGGGTTCCCGAACATTGTCAACAGCATTGGCTCGAACCGTACGCCGACGACGATGAACCTGGATTTGGGTTTCTATTATCCTATCAAGCTGGGGGAGAAACGCGAGCTCCGCTTTACTGGAGACTGGTTCAATGTTTTGAACAGCCAGCGTGCGGTGACTCTGGATCAAACCTTCTTGATTAACAGTGGCGTAACGGGAGTTGCTCCAGTAGCCAATCCGTTCTACGGAGCGGCGGTGCTAGTGCAGCCTCCCTCGGCGTTTAGGTTCGGCGCCAAGTTCACCTTCTAGGCAATAGCTTCGCCGCTGGCGATAATCATTGCTGTTAACCTCGGGGAGAGGCGCTGGAAATGCGCTTCTCCCCGTTTCTTTTTTGGACTATGATGTACTAACCAACATTCCTTCTTTGAGTCTAAACACAATCATCCCCCCTTGAGTTCAGGTGAGCTGTTGTAAGGAGGTACAAAATGCTCTTCGCGCCCTCTTCCTATGGTAAAGCCCAGCATTCGGTGGGGAATAGGTTCCTTCCATTCACTCTCTTGCTGTTTCTCATACCGGTTTCTGTTTACGCACAGGGGAGCGGCATAGCTTCGACCGGCACGGGCGGGAACCATGTCATTCAGGGCTATTTGTTTTTTCCCTCGGGGCGCAAAGCCGAGGGTTCCATCCAGATTAAATTACAAAGCTACAATTCCGGCGAGATTTCGGTGATAGCAGATTCCAGCGGCTCATTCAAATTCATCTCTCTAGCGCCGGGCAGCTACACGTTGCTCGTCAATGCTGGCGAGGCCTATGAGATGGCAAGAGAAAGCGTCCTCATCGACTCAGATGTAAACCTTTCGCGATCGGGCCTTCCTAGTAATAATCTGTCGCGCCGCTACACGGTAATGATAACTCTGCAGCCTAGAATTGAATCGGGCAATCACGTGAGGGCATCGGTGGTTAATGCGGCGCTGGCGGAAGTGCCGGAACGGCCGCGAAAACTTTATGAGAAGGCCCTCGAACTGGCGCGCACAGGTAAGGAGGTGGAAGCGGTTGACAACCTCAAAGCTGCTGTTACGCTATATCCGAATTTCCCCCTGGCGCTCAACGAACTAGGCGTTCAATACCTGAAGCTGGGCCACCCAGACGAAGCGATCGAGGCCCTCAGGACGGCTTCAAAGCTTAGCCCTGACGCCTTCACTCCAAAGCTTAACTTCGGGATTGCATTGTTGGAGGCCAAGCAATTGCACGAGGCCGAAACGCAATTGCGCGAAGCTTTGAAGTTAAACCAGTCAGCCCCGACAGCCCATATGTATTTGGGACTTACACTCCTCAAGTTAGTGAATTATCAGGAGGCGGAGAAAGAACTACTACGCGCCATTGCCCTGGGCGGCAATGACCTCGGGTTGGCTCACTATTATCTAGGTGGAATCTACTGGCAAAAGCGAGACTACCGACGCGCCGCTGATGAGTTGGAAATTTATCTTCGGTTAACGCCTAATGCTTCTGATGCCAAGCGAGTGCGTGCTAGCATCAAAGACCTTCGTAGCCGGTCTTAGCTCCTGTTTTGCGAGTCACTACTCGATTGACAGTTCATCAGTTTATGAAGAGGTGGATATCTATGCACAATAATGTAATCAAGTCTTCTCTTTTGAAAATGCTTTGCCGCTCAAGCGTCGTGGTCGCAGCTTGTCTGGTTTTGTGGAGCGGCCTGTCCGCTAACGCACAGGGTGTGGGGAGTTCGCGGGGTTTGCCCGGCAGCGATGGCAATCATACAATTCAGGGGCGTGTTTATTTCCCGTCCGGTGAATCACCTGAGGGCAAGTCAGTCAAAGTGAGATTGGAGAGCGTTAGCTCGTTTGGACTCTCCGCCGTAACCGATCAAGACGGAGCTTTCAGATTCAACAATCTGCACGCTGGAGACTATACGGTAGTGGTTGATGCCGGTAAGGAATATGAAACGGTCCGCGAATCTGTGAATATCGATCGCCAAGCTAGCGTTAACGTCCCGATTCAACTTCGTCTTAAGGCTGGTGCTTCCAGCCCGGCTTTTGCAAACGTGCCGCAGACCGCGATCGACCTTTATCAAAAAGGAGTGGCAGCCGCACAGAAAGGAAACGCCAAAAGCGCTGTAGAATTACTAAACAAAGCGGTAGTGGCATATCCGAGTTTTGCGGTCGCCTTAAACGAGCTTGGCATCCAGTATCTCAAACTCAGTCAGTGGGACAAGGCAGCGGAAACCTTCGAGGCGCTGCTAAAACTGCACGCATCTGATTCGACTGCGCAACTTAATCTCGGCATCGCTTTCTACAATCAGAATAAGTTGGAGCAGGCAGAAACGCACTTGCGAGAGGCCCTCAAACTTAAGAGCAACGGCCCCAGCGCTCATTACTATCTTGGTATGGCCCTTCTCAAGACGAAGCGTTATGAAGAGGCTGAAAAAGAGCTTCAGCTTACGGTCAGTAATGGTGGGGATAACATCGCTTTGGTTCACAAGTATCTGGGCGGGCTTTATCTCGGCGCTCATCAGAACTCTGCGGCTGCCGATGAACTGGAAAAATACCTTAGCCTCGATCCGAAGACCGCTGACGCCGAACGAATTAAGGGCACGATCAAAGAACTCCGCGCCAAACAATAAACATAATAATCATATGAGCTTTTTCAACTACCGCCACCGACGCCAGCTCTTTGTGGTTGTCGCCGGCTTGTTTATGGCTGTTACCTCGGCACGGGGGCAAAGCGTACCGAGCCAGCCGCAGCAACCTCAGGGCGACGATGTCATCCGCGTTAACACCGAACTCGTGCAAACGGATGCCATGGTCTTTGATAAGAAAGGCCGCTTCGTAAGCGGATTGAACGCCGACCAGTTTGTTCTGAAGATCGACAACAAACCACGAAGCATTGCCTTCTTTGAGCGCATTGCTGCCGGGAGCTTGCGTGAAATACCGAGGCCCGAACCGGATCGCACCGCCGCGACGACGTATCCGACCTTACCGCCCGCGCCGGCCCCGGCAGCCACCGGTCGCACAGTAATCTACTTCATCGACGATCTTCATTTGGCGCCGACCAGCCTCGTGAGTACTCGCAAAGCGTTGCTCGACTTCATCGATCACGGCATGACCGAACACGATCAGGTGGCGATCACTTCATCCAGCGGCCAAATTGGTTTCCTCCAGCAGTTTACGGATGACAAAGTCGCTCTGCGCTCTGCGGTCGCACGCCTCAACTATCGCGCGAATACGAAAATAGATATGGAGAACCCACCCATGTCTGAATATATCGCCCTCAAGATTCGCGAGGGCGACGAACAAACTATCACTTATTACGCACAGCAAGTGCAGCAGCAGAATTGCTTTCGAGTAGGTCCCACTCTTATTTGCACAGTGTCTCCGCAATCGGCCAGGGAAATGGTGAAGCAGCGCGCCCAGGAGATCGTGGTTAACTCCGCGCCCGATACAGACAACACACTGCGCTTATTCGAAGGACTAATGCGGAGTACCGGCCAGTTACCGGGAAGCAAGCTGGTCTTTTTCGTCTCTGACGGATTCTACTTGAACGACGTCAAGACGGGTTCGCGCGACAGAATCAAACGTATTACTGATGCGGCTGGCCGGGCCGGCGTCGTTATTTACACACTCGATGCTCGCGGCATCATCGGCGAGTCTCTCGACGTGACCAATAACAGACCGATAGATTCAAAAGGCATGACCGCTAGCTCATCCATCGGTGAGATTTCTGCGTCGCAGGACGGCCTTAACGCGCTCGCTGTGGATACCGGCGGCCGCGCTTTTCGCAACACCAACGCGCCAATGGCTAAGTGGATCAATAAGGTGCTTGACGAGACCGCTAACTACTACTTACTCGCGTGGACTCCGGATAGTGAAGAACAGAAGAGAGGTAAGTTCAAAAACATCTCAGTTAGCATAGTGGGCCGGCCCGATTTGACCGTCCGGCTGCGCCAAAGCTATTTCAAGACCGCTCCTTTACCACTTCTGACGCTCAAGAAGAAATCTGAAAAAGATCCGACCAAGGCACGGGAAGATGATATGCGTCTGATTGTCGACGCCCCTGTTTCACAGCGCCAGATACCAACTGAACTGACACTCAACCTGGCGCAAATGCCCGGCGTTGGAACGCGTCTTAACGCCACCATACAGATAAATCGAGAGTTTCTGACGTTTGAGCTCAATGACGGTAAAGAGAGCGCCGACGTGGATATCGCTGGAATTTTTTATAACGACAAAGGGAAACCGATAAATAGTTTTGTGGGGCGGCTGAAAGTCTTTCCTGTCCCTGAAAACTCGTCGCCGAAAAATCGTCCGGTAGTCTATGGCTTTCACGAGTGGCTGCCGGCCGGCCTGTTCCAGGTCCGGGTAGGCGTGCGCGACCTCAAGAGCGGACGGGTTGGCAGCGCTATGCAGTGGATTCAAATCCCAAATCTGTCTGCCCATTAGCGGGCAAGTAGCGGACTATTCCTGAATTTCGCGAACCAACGGATAACGGAACTCGATCAAGTTTGGCTCATATTGAGATCCAGTAAGTGGCCGAGCTTCTCCTTCTTGGTCCGCAGGTAACCAGCCGCATCCTCGGTGGGTTCAACCTCGATTGATATTCGTTCGACGACCCTCAGGCCCGCTTCTTCAAGGGCGCGAAGTTTGAGTGGATTGTTTGAAACCACTCGAACCTGACAAAGTCCCAGATCGAAGAGAACCTCGGCGCATTGCTTGTATTCGCGCAAATCCACCGCCAGGCCCAGTTGCTCATTTGCCTCTACCGTATCCGCGCCCTGGTCCTGCAAGGCATACGCTCGAATCTTGTTTAATATGCCAATGCCGCGACCTTCCTGTTGTTGATAGACAATAGCGCCACGACCTTCACGCTCGATCATCGCCATCGTCTGGTGGAGCTGTGCGCCGCAATCACACTTGATAGATCCAAAAACGTCGCCCGTCAAACACTGCGAATGAATGCGCACCAGCGTGGGCGTGTCGCGGCTCATCTCTCCTTTAAAGAGAGCAACAAATTCTTCATTACTAGTCAGCGAACGATAACCTGCAATCTGAAAATCACCCCATTCGGTAGGCAAATGGGCAATGGCCACGCGCTCCACCGATAAACTGCCTTCAGACCCCGGACATTTTGCCTTTGGTTGTTCTTTCAACCGAGTTTCCTTTCTTCTTCCAACTCCGGACTCCACTCACAGTCTCCGGTTGGGCCTATTTGATAATGATTTTATAGGAGGAGAGCCATAAGCGCCACGACAGGCGCTTCGCGATGCCGTCCTTGATCAGCAGGAATACGTTGCGACGACAATGTCCGCGAGCTAAGATTGCTTGCGCATCTGCTTTAATATCGCTTTTCGTGAGTGTTGAACTCAAGTCGGCCTCCTAAGCCCAGATTGATGCCCATTCAAGATATTAACGAAGACGAACCCGAGGTTACCAAGCTGCAACCGGCTAACAAGACGGTTAAGTCTCCGCAAAAAGAGCGGCGACCAGCGTTGGTTTCACTTCGCGGAGAATTAATGGCCGTACCAATCCCGCTGGAGCGAGACGAGGTAATAATTGGACGGGCCATCGAAGCGGACGTTCGCCTAAACGATTCTCGTGCTTCACGCCTTCACGCTCGTATTTCGAGCGAACTGGATCCCGAGACTCGCCAAACAAACTGCCGCATTACAGACCTCGGATCCACCAATGGCACTCTGGTCAACGGCGAACCGATCACCGAGGTCCCACTCAACGACGGCGACAAGATTGTCATCGGTGACCATCTGTTTCGCTTCGATTTGCTTGATGAGATCGATCGAGAATTTCAACAACAGATTCATCGACTGATTGCACATGACGAACTCACCGGCCTGTTAACCAGTAAATCGTTCTTCTCCGAATTGCGACGCGAAGCGGCGCGTGCCGAGGCCGACTCCAGACCCTTTTGCGTCCTCATGATGGATCTGGATCACTTCAAGGAAGTGAATGACACGTATGGCCATCTGGTTGGCAGCAGAACGCTGGAAGAGACCGGCCGCATCATTAAAGAAGCTTTGCGAGCAGGAGATGTTGCTTCGCGTTTTGGCGGTGAAGAGTTTGCGGCGTTCCTGTTGGATGCAAACTACGCTCAGGGCCTGGTTGCCGCTGAGCGCGTCCGCGCTGCCATGGCAGAACACAAATTTCCGACCACTCGTCGCGACGCTCCTGAAAGTCAAACCACCCACCAGATCACGATTAGCATTGGTGTAGCGGCCTATCCGGATGATGCTACAGACCCGATTCATTTAGTAGAGTTGGCTGATTCTGCGCTTTACCGCGCCAAACGAAGTGGTAGAAATCGAATCTGCGCTTATCGGCCGTCCCTGGCTTTAACTGAGAGCCCCTTGCCTCCCAGGCGCAAACCCTGAGCAACCAAGTCGATCGGCAATGCCTCCCAGGGAAAGCTCGTTTAATGAAACGCTGAGCTCGCTGCAGCGTGTAAGTTCCCTGGGTACCCTACCGAGGCTCACGAGCTAAGCTCGGTTGCACCCTATTTATCGGGACGTGTATGCTTCTCAGGTAACTTTTAGCCCGTAACCAATGCCTACAAAGCTTAATCTTGCGAGTAAACCCTTTAGCAACCGCTCACTTCCGTGGGTCGTAACGACTATGATTGTCGTGGTTTCCCTGGTTTGCCTCGTCTTCATCGTTCGAGCCACGGGCAGGGCAAACGCCCAAGCCGCGGCCGTTCAGAAGGACATTAATGATCTGAACCAACAAGAGGTCGCCCTGCGGAAACAAGCGGACTTAATCAAGAATTCCCTAACGACTGAGCAACTGCAAACCCTGGCAGCGGCACATACTCTGGTCGACCGTAAGCATTTCTCCTGGTCGCGGTTGTTTGCGGATCTGGAATCGGCGTTGCCGGGAACTGTGCGAGTCAAAAGAATCGCCGTGCGCGGCGTGACTACGCGGGGCGATGAAACACTGGCTGACCTGGAACTGACGGTAGTGGCGAAAACGCCAGCCACCGTAACCGAAATGATTGCGGAAATGGATCGTGGCGGCGTCTTCCATGCCGAATTACGATCGCAGACTTTGTCGCGGGGTCGAGGTGAAACAGGGGCAGAGTATGAGCTGGCGGTTATCTATAGGCCAAGGGCAGGGGCCGCCACTGAAGCTGTAGCCTCAACCTCGCTGACTACGGGCGACGTGGCCCGAGGGGGTGTCCGATGAGCACACCAACGCCAACTGGATATACCTCGAAACGAGATCGCATACGAGCCAGCTTTAACAATCTGAGCCCTCGCGAACAACGACTCTTTGGTCCTGCTGAAATCATCGGGCTCGCCGGTAGTGTCCTAATCCTGCTGCTTGTGGTCGTCAGTTATCTGTATTTTCTGGTACCGGCAAACTCCAAACTGGTTGGACTGCAAGCACAACGATCTCTGCTTCAGGCCCGGTTGAAAGATTTGCAAAGCATGGTAAAGCGGGGCGAAAGCACCGAGGCTTCAGTTCAGAAAATCAATCAGAGTCTTGATGAGTTTGAAAGCGGGCACTTACTGGGCTCTGATAGTGGTCGCATGGCTCTCTACGATAGCCTTAACGTTCTGATTCGCAAAAACGGTTTGCGTAACACCTCCGGCCCTACGTACACGACCCTTGAGTCCTCAAACTCAAAGGCTAGTTCGACTGGATCGAGATCAGCAAATACGAAATGGCAGAGCATTTATCCCGGTATCGCTATCAGCGTGACCGTCGAGGGCCAGTATCAGAATCTGCGACGCTTCGTCCACGATTTGGAAGCCAATCAGCAGTTCATCATTATCAATAGTATGGAACTGGAGCGATCGACTGAAACAAATAATTTGCTCCCGGGCGAGGGTGAGCCAACCACTGGAACCCGAGTATCTCCAGTCAGCCTTCGGCTGGAAATGACCACATACTTCCAGCGCAGTGCGCGAGAGAACGGCGCAGTCAACAGCACGGCTCAGTAAGACTTGTTATGCAGGCAACCGACATTCGAAATCCGTCTGAACGAAATAAGCTCATCCTGGCCGGAGCGTTAGGGCTAGTTGCCCTTCTGTTTCTTTGGTGGACATTCTTTGGTTTCGGCAGCAGCTCTAAGACAGGCGTCCAACGTCCCGCGGGGCAGTCGGCGCCGTCCACAGCGACTCGTGTATCCTCAAAGCTCTCGCCACCCTCAGCCGTTGACCTAAACGCGCCCGCTCAGGATCAACCCGTGTCAGCTCCTGAAGCGGGACGCAACATTTTTGTCTACTATGAACCTCCGAAGGTGGAACCGAAGGCTCCGGTGACGCCGACGCCTACCCCGACCCCCACACCGCCAGTCTTGCTCGCAAACATTTCACCGGCAAATGTTTTTGCAAAGACCGCTGACTTCCCGCTGGAAATATCAGGCGACAAAATTACCTCGCAGTTGCGCGTAGTGATCGATAACACCGAATTACCAACGCGGTACATAGGCCCACAGCAACTCTCGGCTTCTGTTCCAGCATCACTTATTGCGAACCCAGGTAGCCGGCAGGTAATGTTGAGATCGGCCGATGGCAAGGTCTATTCGAATACGTTGACGTTGAGCGTGGCTGAGGCTCCGAAACCGAACTACAATTACATTGGAATCATTGGCACTCCACACCACATCGACACTGCGATTCTCCAGGACAAGAACAACAAGGAGACACTCAACGTTCAGCGTGGCGATCTTCTTGGAGGCCGGTTCCGCGTAACCAGTATTTCAGAAAAAGAAGTTGTCGTGGTCGATAGCAATTTGAAGATTAAACACAATTTGAGCATGACCACTCAGGGCGACAAAAGCAATCCGCTTCAGCGGCCGACGCCAAGAGTTGATAGCGAAGATGATGAACCTTAGAGTTAGACCACACCACAAGATGTGGACAGCGCCATACGTGGCATTGAGACCGTCAATTGCCTCTCGAAAGTGGCTGGAGCGACATTCTGAGGGAGGTTACACGCTGGTAGCTCTGCTTGCGCTGATGACCGTCATGGCTCTCTTTGCTATGGCCGCTGCTCCCAACATTCGTCAGCAGGCACAGCGTGAACGTGAGATTGAAACAATCTTTCGCGGCGAAGAAGTAGCCGATGCGATTCGTATTTACTATTCCTACCAGGTCACACAAAAACGCTTAGCGGCTGACCAGGCTCTGCCGACATCTATCGATCAGCTTCTTGAAGGCGTCCCTTTTGGTACAAAAAAAATACAGATACTGCGTCCCTCTGCCGCGCGTAATCCTCTTTCCAAATCCGGTGAGTGGACCTTGGTTAGACCGCGTTCCTCTCAGTTGGCAGACTTTCAGCGTTCAGTCATGCTCTTCGCAGGGAATGTTCGGCCGCCTACAAATGACACGCAACTCAAACAAGTAGAACAACTTATGGCTCCGCCGGTGTTACCAACCCTTGGTATCAGCTCAGAGGGTCTGTCATCAAGTAGTGAGGAAGTTTCAAGTGGACCTTTCATCGGAGTGTCCACCCGCAGTAAGAACAATTCGGTAATAAATTATTACGGTATTGATCGACACGATGGCTGGATCTTCACTCCACTCTTTCGATAGTTAGATTCGTAAGTTGAAATCTAAATGTTA
>WNFK01105483.1_pt3 | contig 27901 bp, 29 predicted proteins | sample 5400281 | NCBI WGS metagenome assembly WNFK01 (sample SAMN13153350, study PRJNA577476) | soil metagenome | isolation source: 20 cm soil on Douglas fir-dominated hillslope | place: USA:California | collected 2013-09-17
CGAGCCGGGGCGGCTGCCGAAGCTCGGGCAGCTCATCGAGTTCTTCCCGCCGCACTGCGATCCGACCATCAACCTCTACGACCGGATCTACGCGATGCGGGGCGACAAGGTCGAGGCGGTCTGGGAGATCTCGGGGCGCGGCCGGTCCCAGTAGGACTGAAACAGGTCCCACACTTCCTCGGGACCACGCGTCTGGAAGATGCGGGCGCGGCACTCGGTGGCGTGGCCGAGCCCCTCCGTGTACCACGCGAGGTGCTTCTTCATCTGCACCAGCGCGTACTTCTCCCCGAAGTGCTCGCGGATCAGGGCCACGTGGCGGGCGATGACGCGGGCCTTGTAGGCGCGCTGGCCCTCGCGCGACAGCGCCTCGAACGCCTCGTCGAAGATCCACGGGCTCCCGAGCGCGCCGCGGCCGATCATCACCGAGGCGCAGCCGGTCTCCGCGACCATGCGCCGCGCCTCCGCCATCGAGTGCACGTCGCCGTTGCCGGTGACGGGCACGCTCACCGCCTCCACGACTTCCTTGATGATTGTCCATGGGGCTCTGCCGGTGAAGCGCTGCGAGCGCGTGCGCGGGTGCACCGTGATGGCGTCCACCCCCTCGGCCTCCGCCATCTGGGCGACCTCGACCGCATTCAGGTGCTCGTCGTCCCAGCCGCCACGGATCTTGACGGTGAGCGGCACGCTCACCGCCTTGCGCAGCGCGCGCAGGATCAGGGCGCTGGTCTCCACGTTCCGCATGAGGGCCGCGCCCTTGCCCTTGCCGGTGATCTGGGGCATGGGGCAGCCCATGTTCAGGTCCACGATGTCGGCGCCCAGGACCTGGCAGCGCTCGGCCGCCCGGGCGAGCAGATCGGGGTCCTTGCCCAGGAGCTGCATGGCGAGCGGGCGCTCCTGGGGATAGTAGGCCGCGATGGCGTCGGCGTGCGGGTGGCCGGTGAGCAGCGAGGCCGCGTCCATCTCCTCCGAGGTGGTGAGCCCGCTGCCGCACTCCCGCGCGATGAGCCGGAAGGGCGCATTGGTGATGCCGGCCATGGGAGCCAGGCGGGCCAGCGCCGGGATCTCGACGGGACCGATCTTCATGGAAGGCTCAGTATACCCGCTCAGGGCGCCGGAGGCCGCGCCCACAGCCCGCGATGCTGCTCGCGCGCCTCGGCCGCGAGCTTGCGGAACAGCTCGGCGTGGCGCACGTTCGGCGGTACCGTCAGCACGGCCGCGTAGCCCAGGCGCACGAGCTCCGCGTTGACCATCACCTCCACGCCGTCGGCGCGCCTCACCCAGACGTAGGCCAGCAGGCGCCCGTAGCGGTCGCGCAGCTGCACGTCGGGCTCGAGCCGCACCGGCCGGTCGCCGACCAGGCCCCGGTTGATCTCGGTGGCCGCGCGCCCGCCCGGCTCCTCCCCCCGCGTCGGATGATGGATCTCCGGGGTGTCGATCCCGATGTACCGCACCTTCTCCACCCCGCCCGCCAGGCGCACCCACACCGTGTCGCCATCCACGGTGCGGATCACCGTCCCGGTGAGATCCTCCCTCTCCCCTCTGGGGAGAGGGTAGGGTGAGGGGCCCCAGGGTGAAACGACCGACAGGAGACAGGCAAGCGCGAGGAGGGGAGCGAGGGAGCGCGCGCGCATAGTGTATCAACCACGATACACGAGACCCTCCATTTCCCGGGGGGTTAGAGTGTCCTCGTGCGCCGGACTTCCGGATTCGTGCGTGTCCAAGGCGTCTACGGCCCGGCGCCCCGCGCGCGGGATCGGGTGCGTGTAGACCCGTAACAGCCTACTAGCTCGTTTAGGAATGCTCTGGTAGCCTCCCTGCCACGATGGACAGGGCCAACGGTAGGCAGGCGACCACGCGGTAGCGACGTGACTCCCCGCTGGACCCTCGTTGTGGCGGATGACGACCCGGACTATCGGTACTTCGTTCGCTCCCTGCTCGTGACGATGGCCGACACGGTCACCTTCGTGGGTGAGGCGGGCGGCGGCGAGGAAGCCCTCGCACTTGTCTTGAGCAAGAAACCCGACATCCTCGTCGCTGACTTGCTCATGCCCCGTCTCAACGGGATCGAACTCACCAGGCGCATCAAGCAAGAGCTTCCGGACACGAAGATCATTCTAATGACCGCCTACACCGGAGAAGCCAATCGACGGTTGGCCTTCGTGGGTGGCGCGGATGGCTTCTTAGACAAGACTGCGCTCGTAACGGATCTACTGCCCTCGGTGCGCGACATCGTCGATCGCCTGCGGCAAACCAGTGCGGATCAGCGGCCCTCTAGGGGGTCGCCTACTGGTATCAAGCCGCATACATCTTGACGACCTGCGTCTCCGCCGCATAGGCTCGCCCCGCTGAACCTGGCGCATGTGACGCGGGTTGAGGGGCCTGACCGGGGTGCAGGCGGGCCTCAGCAGCTCAGCCTGACGTAGGACAGTCCGCACGCTGGCCAGTTGGTGTAAGTTCGTCCCGCTTGGCCGCCCCGCCCCGTCCCTCCTACACGGGCGGTCAGGCGGGGGTCCCGTGTGCACCGACGTACCTTCATCAGGACCGTAGCCGGAAGCCTCCTCGCCGCGCCGCTCGCCGTCGAGGGCCAGCAGGCGGCGAAGGTCTATAAGATCGGTCTCCTGTTCAACATCCTACCGCCGACCTTTCCCAAGCAGTGGGCCTTCTACGAGCGGATGATGGAGCTTGGGTGGGTCTACGGACGCGACTTCTTGGGCGAGCATCGCGTTTACGGCGATCAGTACGAGCGTGTCCCTCACCTGGCTGCCGAGCTGATCCGAGCCGGGGTGGACATCTTCGTCGTCCAAGGGGGCTTGGACGCCTCCCGCGTACAGCAGGTGACCCGCACGATCCCGATCGTCACGTCGACGGCTGGAGATCTCGTGGCGATGGGTCTCGCCGTCAGCCTGGCAAGACCAGGTGGCAATGTCACGGGAATTATGCAACCTGGACTATTTCCGAAGCACCTGTCGCTGCTGAAGGAGGCCGTCCCACGCCTTTCCCGACTGGGCGTTCTCTCCCACGGCCCGAACCCGACCCTCCCTAGCGAGGCCGAGGCTGCCGGCAAGACCCTGCGCATCGCGCTTCAAGCCGTTGCCGTTCAGAACATCGACGAATTCGATGCGGCATTTTCGGCGTGCCAAGCCGAGGGAGCTCAAGGACTGGTCATCCTCCGCGATTCATTCATTGGCGTCAACATAAAGAAGTTGATGGACCTCGCCCAGAGGCACCGACTCCCAACCATCTCCGATCTTCCATTCCTCGCGGCGCAAGGCGGCTTCATCACGTACGGTTACAATGTCCCCCATGCCGCGCGGGCGGCCGCGGACATCGTCGACAAGATTCTGCGCGGCGCCAGAGCCAGCGAGATCCCAGTCCAACAAGCGACGACATTCCATTTCGTCATCAACCTCAAGACCGCCAAGGCCCTCGGGCTGATGGTCCCGCCGTCGCTCCTGCAGCGGGCGGATCAGGTGATCGAGTGATGGACCGGCGAGCCTTCCTGGGCACGCCCACCCTCACGTCCTGGATAGCGCGTCACCTGCTCCTGCAGCTGGGAGCGGGAGTGGGATCCTGCCCACGATCTCCAGGCCCGGCTCCTTGCCAGGCTTGGGCCTGACCACCACGGTCTCGGCCTGGCCCGGCATGATACCGACCAGCCCTTGAACCGTGAACGCGTGAGTCACCACCACGAGCGTGCCGGGTCCGCGCCAGTCGGCCAGGATCTGCTTCAACACCGCGAGCCGGTCGGGGCTCTTGTCGGACGTGGCCACCGCCATTGTGTTCTCGACCGGACCCAGCGCCATCAGCCGGGCCGTCTCCAGACAGCGGCACCACGGCGAGGAAAGGATCCTGTCCGCGGGCACCGCGTGTCGGCGGAAGGCTTCGCCGAGCACCCGGGCCTGGGTGCGCCCCTTCTCATCCAGATTTCGCTGGGTCGCGCAGTCGTCGATCTTGAAGCCGGGCGGGTCGCCGTAGCCGGGCGGCGCGTTGCCATGACGGATCAGTGCGACATGACCGCCTTTGACGAGTGCGGCCCAGGCTTCCTTGGAATCATCGGCAGCCGCCAATGGCGTGGCGAGCAGCCAGATGGCCAGCGGGGCGGCGAGGAAGCCGCCCGCGATCGCCGCCAGGATCGTGCGCCGTTTCATTTGCGGTGGCCTCCTAGCCTGTCAGGTGCTCGCCCTTCGCCCCCGCCGCGAGGATGGATTCGACGAGGGCCAGGGCGCGGCTGCGGTCGGGATTGGTGGTGTGCGCGGTGACGCGATTGCGGGCCGCGGAGGTGAGATAGAAGCGCTCGTAGAGCAGGTTGCGCGCCCCGAGCCCCGAGCCCACGAAGTCCCAGGCGGTCCGGAAGAGGGCGGCCCGCCGCTCGGCGTCCATCCCGTTGGCGCCGTGCAGGAACTCGTCGAGCAGGGGACGTAGCGTGGGGTCGTCGAGCTGCTTGCGGCTCGGGGCGGCCAGCAGGTTGTGGCTGCCGATCAGCGCGATGATCTCGGCCACGCGCGGGAACCACGTGGCCAGGAGCGAGCGCATCGGGACCAGCGGCCGCGGGTCCGGGAACCACACGCCGTCCCCCACGTGGCGGCCGTGCTCGGCGGAGAGCAGGACCGCGCTGCGGGTGACCTCGCCGTACGCGAGCAGCTCGCCGAGCATCTCCAGGGTGGCGGGGCTCTGGTCGTTGAGGGCCTCGGCCATCCGCGTGGCCAGCCCGTAGGCGAACTCGAGCTTGGTCTGCGCCCGGAGCGTGCTCTGGTTCGTGAGGTTCTCGACGATGCCGCTGGTGCGGATCGCGTTGTAGATGTCCGTGCGGCCGTCCACGAACACGCGCTCTCGGGGCACCTCGACGTTGTCGAAGATCACGAACGCGTCCTGCTCGTCGAACCGGGAGGACAGCGGGCGGTCGAAGAGATCCTCGGCCGGCGCGGCGGCGCTGTCCCGGCACAGGAAGATCAGTCCCGGGGTGTCGACCGGGATGGCGAACGCGAGCGCGTGGGCGGTGGCGTCGCCGGGAATCGGCAGGCCCGGGTAGACCGCGATCTCGTCCGCGAAGGGCGCGAGGGTCGCGAGGATGCGGGCGCCGCGCACCACGATGCCGGTCGCAGTCTCCCCGACCTTCTGCAGGGTGACGCGGTTGCCGATGAGCTTGGCGTCGCTCGTCCGGTCGATGGTCGGCTGGATGATCGTGTGAGTGAGCGAGACGTCGTCGCGGGCCACGTGGCGCTGGAAGCGGACGAGGTTCTCCGCGCCCTCGTCGTTGGCGTGATCGGGGCCCGCCCAGATCGCGTGCCGGGCCGCGAAGCACGCGAACTTGACGTTCATGTAGTCGGGGGTGCGCCCCATCAGGCCCACCGTCGCCTCGGAGATGCGCGCGAGCCCCCGGTTGCGGCGCTTCAGGTCGTCGACCGAGCGCGGGATCATGTGGCCGATGCCGATGGGCTCGCCGGTCTCCGGGTCGGGGATCAGGCAGTCCTCCGGGTACTGGTGCTGGCGGTCGAAGACGCCGGCCAGCGTCCGGGCGGCCCCCGCGAGCGCGGGGTGCGCGGTGACGTCGTCCACGCGCCCGTCGCCCAGCCACACCGTGCGAGGCGTCTTGCGGAGCTTGTCGAGGAACTGCGCGCCGGTCCGCGCCCCCATCGGCTACTTCCAGGCCGGGTCAACCGCGCCGGCCGCGTCGCGCCAGCCCGGCGCCCAGGCCAGCGCGACCAGGCGCACCGTGATGTTCTGGCGCGTCGGCTTGAGCGCGATGGTCTCGAGCGGCTCGGTCAGCGGGTCGGTCCGCGCGCCGAGGGCGTCGGCCTCCGCCTTGAACTGGGCGTCCAGCGCGGCGATGGCCTCGTCCACCGCGGCCACCGTCTCCTTGGCGCGGCCCACGTCCTGCGTCTCCTTCAGCACGCGGCCCGCGCCGCGCGCGGCGGTGGTGGCGCGCCCGATCGTGCTGACGTTGATGGACTTGCGGCCGAGGAAGGCGCCCAGGATGGTGGCGCCGACCGAGATCGCGGTCTGGATGCCCTGCTGCTTGGCCTGCTCGCTCTCGCGGTCCACCGCCTGCTCGGCCTTGCGCCGGCGTTCTTGCAGCGCGGCCTGCTTGGGAGCGTACTTCTGGCGGAGCACGTCGCTGGACTTGTCCCGGTCCTGGCGGGTCGACTCCTGGAGGCGCACCCGGAAGTCGCGCTCCGACTCGCCGGGCTTCGAGACCGTCTTGAGCGCCGGGCTCCGCCACAGCTCGGTCTTCTGTGACTGGAGCAGCCACGTCGAGAAGTCCTTGGTCCAGCCGTCGTAGCTCTTCTTCTTCGAGGCGGGGGCCCTGGGTCCAGTCCACCGGCACCGCGTCGTCGGTGATCGCGGTCAGGTAGAGGAGGTCGCGGCTCACGTCCACGCCGCTGCGCGTGTCGGCCACGCGGACCTGGGCCGCGCCCACCAGCATCGGCCGGTAGAAGAGGCTCGCTCCGGCGGGCGCCCCGCCGCGCGCGGGCACGAAGTGCTGCGGCACGTCGGGCGGCAGGAGTGGGCGCTGCCCGCCGGCCGCCGGCGGCGCGGCCGCGGGCTCGGGCGCGGCGGCGCGGGCGCCCTTTCCGGCCGGCTTCGGAGCCGAGACGGGCTCGGGCCGAGCCGCGACCGGTGCGGGCGCGGCCTTTGCGCTGGCCGGCGCCGGGGCGCCGCGACGGGCGTCCATCAGCGTCTTGATCTGGGCGCGCGTCAGCGGTCCGCGCAGATAGGACATCACCCACCGGCTCTCGAACACCACCGGGTGATCCTCGTGCACGTTGTTCATCAGGAAGACGCGGCTCGAGAGCCCCGAGAGGATGCGCTCGAGCCCGGCGCGATCGAAGCCCTGGCCCGCGCTGCCCGCCGCGCCCTCGAGGCCGTCGAGCACGCGCGCCTTGTCCCGCTCGGTCTGGAGCCGCCCGATGAACCAGGTGCCGGTGTTGGAGAGGCCCTTGTAGTCGAGGTCGACCGGGTTCTGGGTGGCCAGCACCACGCCCACCCCGAAGGCCCGCGCCTGCTTGAGCAGAGTGAGCAGCGGCGTCTTCGACGGCGGGTTGGCCACCGGCGGGAAGAAGCCGAAGATCTCGTCCATGTAGAGCAGTGCGCGCAGGCTGGTGGTGCCGGACTGCGTCCGCATCCAGCCCACCACCTGGTTGAGCAGGAGCGAGACGAAGAACATCCGCTCGGCGTCGTTCAGGTGCGCGATCGAGACGATGGCGACGCGCGGCTTGCCCTCCGGTGTGTGCAGCAGGTTGCCCACGTCGAGCGGCTCGCCCTCCATCCAGGCGCCGAAGCCGGGCGCGGCGAGCAGGTTGTTGAGGGACATCGCGAGCGCGAAGCGGTCCTTGGACGGGAAGAACGCGTCGAGGTCCAGGACGCCCACCCGCTTCACCGGCGGCGTCTGGATCTGCTGGATGAGCCCGGCCAGGTCGAGCTCCTGCCCCTGGCGCCACGCGGTGTCGAGGATGGTAGAGATCAGGATGTGCTCGCGGCTCTTGATCGGGTCGGCGTCGATGCCGAGGAGCCCCAGCAGGCTCGTCGCGGTGGTGCCGATGCGCTCGCGCAGCAGCTCCTCGTCTTCCCGGATGGCGGGCGGCGGGGCCGCGAACGACTTCAGGATGGAGAGCGGGATCCCCGCGTTGCTGCCCGGCGTGTAGATCGCGAAGTCGGCCGCGTCGCGCAGGCGCTGGATGCGCGCACCGTCCTCCCCCCAGGACGCGAGTCCCTTCTGCCACAGCTCGGCCTGCTGGCGCGCGTAGTCGTCCACCGAGAGGTTCTTGCGGCGCGCGTCGTCCTCGTTGACCCACGGGCGGAAGTCCTCGGACTTGAGCCCGGGGAAGGTGAGCAGGAGGTTCGCGAGATCGCCCTTGGGATCGATGAGGATGGCCGGGATGCCGTCGATCGCCGCTTCCTCGATCAAGGCCAGGCAGAGGCCGGTCTTGCCGCTGCCGGTCATGCCCACGCAGACCGCGTGGGTCACCAGGTCCTTCGAGTCGTAGAGGATCAGGCCGTCCTGCCCCTTCTTCTGCTGCCAGTCATACGGCCGGCCCAGGTAGAAGACCCCCAGCTTCTCGAAATCGGCCGCGCTCGGCATGGTGCTCCCTTCCGTCGCGCGCTAGAGCGCGCGCTTGACGAACACGCCGCCCTTCACGATCGCGTGGATGTGGGCGGTGTTCTGGAAGACGCGGAGGTTCTTGAGCGGGTCGCCGTCCACCACGAGCAGGTCGGCGTACTTGCCGGGCTCGACCGAACCGATTCGATCAGCCATCCTGAAAATGTCGGCGTTGACCATGGTGGCGGAGAGCAGCACCTCCATCGGCTTCATCACCTGGCCCTTCAGCTCGAACTCCATCGCGCGCTGCGACTGCATGTCGCCGAGCAGGTCCGAGCCCGAGCCGATCTTGCAGCCCGCGCGATAGGCGTGGGTGAGGCCTTCGAGGCTCTTCTCGAGCGCCAGGTTGATCTTCTGGATCTGGTGGTCGCCGATGCCGTAGTTCTTGCCCTCGCGGGAGATGGCCTCGTAGGTGACCATGGTCGGCACCAGGTAGGCGCCCGCCGCCTTGATCGCCTGCGCGCCGGCCTCGTCGAGCAGGTTGCCGTGCTCGATGCAGCGCACGCCGGCCTGGATCGCGTTGCGGATGGCCGAGCCGGAGTAGGCGTGGGCCAGCACGTACTTGCCGACCGCGCGCGCTTCCTCCACCGCCGCGCGCATCTCATCCACCGTGTACTGGGTGGTGTCGAGCTCGTCGCCCGGCGACATCGCGCCGCCCGAGGCCATGATCTTGATCTGGTCCACGTCGTGGCGGAGGTTCTCGCGGGCGGCCTTGCGGACCTCGTCGGCCCCGTCCGCGATCATGCCCGCCATGCCCACGCAGCAGTCCACCGGCTCGATCCACTCGGAGCGCCGGCGCTTGTCGGCGTGGCCGCCGGTCTGCGAGAGCGGGCGGCCGGAGACGAGCATGCGCGGGCCGGGGTAGAGGCCGGACTCGGCGGCCTCGCGGAAGCCGTAGTCGGCGCCGCCCGCGTCGCGCACGGTGGTGAAGCCCTGCATCAGGCACTGCTCCATGCGGCGGAGCGCCTTGGCCGCGATCAGGCTGGGCGGGTTGTGGCGATGCTGCTCGGGGATATTGCCCTCGACCGCGCAGACGTGGACGTGGGCGTCGGTGAGCCCGGGCATGAGCGTGCGGCCCTTGAGGTCGACCGTGTCGATCTTGCCGGGCAGCGGCCCGACCTTGCCCGAGGCGATCACGTCCTTGATCCGCTCGCCCTCCACCACGACCGCCGCGCCTTCCACGGGATCCTTGCCGGTGCAGTCGATCAGGAACGCGTTCGTGAACACCGTGATCGCCATGGAGCGCCTCCGGGACTCGGGTTGTTGGGGCCAGCGGCGGAATTCTAGCAGGCTTTCCCGTGACGCGGAGTGCCAGGAGAGCTGTCCGGCCGGCGGGCATTCTGCCTTCGGTCCCGCTCGGTGTCCGACGCCCAAGTGCCTGATCTGATGGCGAAGGGCGGGTGGCACGTGGCGTGCCCACCTCCACGTGGGACCACCGACCGAAGGGGGCGCGCGAGCGTACCGAGCGAGGTGACACCATGCCGATGGACAACTGGGACGACCTGGCGATCCGCGAGCTGTCTGACCTGACCGATCCGGGCAAGGAGAAGCTGGCCCAGGCGGCCGAGCAGGCGCTCCCCGCGCCCGAGGTCGAGGAAGAGGAGACGCCGGAGCCCCCGCCGGCGGGGTCGTCCCGCCAGAGTTGACGAGGATTTGACCGGCGTGTGACATCCCGTCCGCGCCGCCGCCTACCCTCTAGCCAGCAGCACCCATTCTCGGCGAGGGAGGCTTCTCATGCGGCGATGGCTGAAGGTGGCGGCGGTGGCGCTCGTGGCGGCGGTGCCCGCGGCAGGGTACGCGCAGACCCCGAGTGACAAGATGATGAAAGACGAGAAGATGATGAAGGAAGACAAGATGAAGATGGACGACAAGATGAAGATGGATGACAAGATGAAGCAGGACAAGATGATGAAAGAGGACAAGATGAAGAAGGACGGCAAGATGATGGACAAGGACAAGATGGAGAAGATGGACAAGATGGAGAAGAAGTAGCGCGGCGACCGGGCGCGCCCAGCGAGCGCCGGGTCGCCCCGGCGCTCGCCGCGGTCATCCGCGGGCCGCTACCGCGCGAGCTTGGCCTCGTACATCCAGATGCGCTCGTCGGCGCGCGGTGTCCACTCGATCCAGTTGGCCACCCCGTAGAGGTCGTGCTGCTGCCAGAGGAAGACCCACGGCACCTCGTCCCGCACCATCTGTTGCAGCTCGGCCCACGCCTCGAGCCGCTTCTTCGGATCCACGACCGTGACCGCCTGGGCGATCTTGGCGTCGATCGCCGGGTTGTTGCCGTAGGACGAGTAGGTCTGGCTGGCCTGGAAGAGCTGCTCGATGCTGCCCTGGCCGTCGAGGGCGGGCCCCCAGCCCAGGAAGAACATGTCGCCGGTGGTGCGGTTCTTGATCTTGTCGAGGTGGGTGCCCCACTCGTTCACCACCACGTTGGTCTTGATGCCGACGCGCTGGAGCTGCGCGGCGATCGCGAGCGAGACGTCCTTGTCGAGCGGGTAGCGCCCCGAGGGCGTGTCGAGCGTGAGCTGGAGCTTGGTCGGATCCACGCCTGCTTCCTTGAAGAGGGCCTGGGCCTGCGCCGGGTCGTACTTCCAGCACTGGGGCTTCGGGGAGTAGTCCACGTTGATCGGGGAGAGCGATCCGCACATCTTGGTGGCCCGGCCCTTGAGCACCTGCTGGATCAGCTCGTCCACGTTCACCGACGCGTGGATCGCCTTGCGTACCCGGATATCCTGCATCGGCCCCGGCTTGAGGTTCACGAGGGCCAGGTAGTTGATGCGGGAGGAGACGGTCGCGCGCAGCCGCGCCTTGCCGCTCTTCTCGAGTATCTCCACGTTCTGGGGCGGCACGTCCTTCATGATGTCGATCTCGCCGGCGAGCAGCGCGGCGAGCCGGGCGCTGAACTCGGGGATGAAGCGGAAGGTCACCCGGCTCGCCTCGGCGGGAGTCTGCCAGTAGTCCGGGTTGCGCTCCACCACCAGCTTCTCGTCGCGCGCCCACTGCACGAAGCGGAACGCCCCGGTGCCGATCGGCTTGGCCGCGAGCGCCTGGACGCCCTGGTCCTTGAGGGCCTTGGGCGGCATCGGGAGGAAGTCGCTGGCCGCGATGCGGTCGATGAGGCCGGGCCAGGGCTTCTCGGTGACGAAGCGGACGGTGTAGTCGTTGACGATCTGGACTTCCTTCACCTGGGCCCACCGCGGCATGTAGTGCGTCTTGTTCGCGGGGTCCTTGATGTAGTCCATCGTGGCCTTCACGCTCTGGGCGTCGAAGACCTCGCCGTTGTGGAACTTCACGTTCCGGCGCAGCGCGAACTCCCAGGTGGTGTCGTTGATCACCTTCCAGCCGGTGGCCAGCATGGGCGACGGCTTGTAGGTCTTGGGATCGCGGTCCACCAGGCGGTCGTACATGTGCTCGACCATGTTGTTGGTGGTCCAGTCCACGATCGTGTTGGGCAGGAGCGTGCGCGGCTCGGCCGCGAAGGCCACCACGACCTCCTTGGCCCGGACCCGGTCCTGGGCGGGGGCGGACGCCGCGAGGCCGAGCAGCACGGCCAGCGCGGTCAGTAGCGTCGTGAATCGCCTCATGACGGCCTCCTCGTTGGTTCGATGTTCAGACGCGGAACTTCGGATCGAGCACGTCGCGCAGCCAGTCGCCCACCAGGTTGATGCCGAGCGCGGTGACCGCGAGCGCGGCGCCCGGGAACGCGGCGAGCCACCAGGCCACGTAGAGATAGTCGCGGCTCTCCGAGAGCATGCTGCCCCAGGCCGGGGTCGGCGGCTGCACCCCGAAGCCGAGGAACGAGATCGCGGCCTCGGCCACGATGAACTGGGCGAATTGGAGACTGGCCACGATCACGATGGACGGCGCCACGTTGGGCAGGATGTGCCGGAAGAGCAGCCGCGCCCGCCCGAGCCCCAGGGCCTGGGCCGCGTGCACGAACTCGCGCTCCTTCACCGACAGGACCTCCCCACGGACGACGCGAGCATACACGACCCAGCCGGCGGCTGACAAACTCACGATGATGTTGCGCAATCCGAGGCCCACGATCGCGTTGATGGTGAGCGCGAGCAGGATGAACGGAAACGAGAGCTGCACGTCGGCGACCCGCATGACCACCGTCCCGAGCCAGCCCTCGTAGTACCCGGCCAGAAGGCCGGCCAGCCCGCCCACCACCGCGGTGAGCAGGACGCAGCAGAGGCCGATGAAGAGGGCGACCCGCGCTCCGTAGAGCACGCGGGCGAGGAGGTCGCGGCCGAGCTGGTCGGTGCCGAGCGGGTGGCCCGGGGTGCCGGGCGGCTGGAGCCCCACCGCGAAGTCGCTCCGCAGCGGATCGTGGACGACCAGGAGCGGCGCCGCCACCGCGGCCACCAGCACGAGCGCGGCGATGACGAGCCCGAGGACGCCCCGGCCGTGTCGGCCGATGAAGGCTCTCATCGCGGGGTCATGCGCGGGCCGCCCGCGCCCGCGTGCGCGGATCGAGCCAGCCGTAGAGCAGGTCCACCACCAGATTGATCAGGGTATAGGTGACCGAGAAGATGAATACCGCCGCGAGTACCACCGGGAAGTCGCGGTTGAGCAGCGCCTGCACGGTGAGCCGTCCGAGGCCCGGCCACGCGAAGATGGTCTCGGTGATCACCGCGCCCCCCAGGAGCTGGCCGGTGTCGAGCCCGGCGAGGGTCACGATCGGGATCGCCGAGTTCTTGAGCGCGTGCTTGGCGATGACGACCCACTCGGCCAGGCCCTTGGCCCGCGCGGTGAGCACGAACTCCTCGTTGAGCGTGTCGAGCACCGAGGAGCGGGTGAGCCGCGCCATGCGAGCGGCGTAGAACGAGGCGAGCACCACGCACGGCATCACGAAGTGGCGCGCGCCGCCGGTCCCTCCGGTGGGCAGCCAGCCGAGCTTCACCGAGAAGAGATAGATCAGCATGAGGCCGAGCCAGAAGCCGGGCACGGCCTGGCCGAGCACCGCCGCGCCCATGCCGAAGAAGTCGAAGAGCGAGCCGCGGCGGACCGCCGAGAGCACGCCGACCGGCACCGCGACCAGGAAGGTGAGCGCGAGCGCGGCCACCGCCAGGTAGAGGGTCGCGGGCAGGCGCTCCAGCACGAGGCCGAGGGCGTCCTGCTTGTAGCGCAGGGACTCGCCGAAGTCGCCGCGCACCGCGCGCCCGACGAAGCGGCCGTACTGCACCGCCACCGGATCGTTGAACCCCAGGCGCTGGCGGAACTCGGTGAGGTCCTTGGCCTGGATGTCCATGGGCAGGAACAGCAGGACCGGATCGCCGCCGAGCCGCATGAGGAAGAAGACGGCGCTGAGAGAGAGGAACACGACCAGGACGGTCTGCCCGAGCCGCGACAGCAGGTAGGCGCGCACGCGGGGAGTATATAGTGGCCGGGTGTCTCTGGCCCGGGACCTGTCCGCGTCGGCGGTGACCGCCGGCTTCGTGACCGTGCTGGTGGGATTCGCCAGCTCGGCGGTGATCGTCTTCCAGGCCGCGGGCGCGGTCGGCGCGACTCCCGCCCAGGTGAGCTCGTGGATCCTCGCGCTCGGCCTCGGCATGGGGCTGACGTGCATCCTGCTCTCGCTCCGCTACCGGGCGCCGGTGGTCACCGCCTGGTCCACCCCGGGCGCGGCCCTGCTCGTCACCAGCGCGGCGGGCCTCACCATCGAGGAGGCCACCGGCGCCTTCCTCGTCTCGGCGGCGCTGATCACCCTCGTTGGCTTCTCGGGCTGGTTCGAGCGGGTCATGGACCGCATCCCGGTGGCCATCGCCGCCGGCATGCTGGCCGGTGTGCTGCTGCGCTTCGGGCTCGACGTGTTCCTGGCCATGCGGGCCCGCTTCGCGCTCGCCTTCGGCATGTTCGCGGTCTACCTGGTGGCGCGCCGGCTCGCCCCGCGCTACGCGGTGATCGCGGCGCTGGTGGTGGGCGTGGCGGTGGCGGCCGGCCAGGGCCTCCTGCAGGTGGCCGAGGTGCGGCTGGCGCTGGCCGCACCGGTCTGGGTGTCTCCGCGCTTCACGGCCGGCGCCTTGATCGGGGTGGCCCTGCCGCTCTTCCTCGTGACCATGGCGTCCCAGAACGTGCCCGGCGTCGCGGTCATCCGCGCCTCGGGCTACGCGGTGCCGATCTCGCCGCTGATCGGCTGGACCGGGCTGGCCAACCTGGTGCTGGCGCCGTTCGGGGGGTTCGCGCTGAACCTGGCCGCCATCACCGCCGCCATCTGCATGGGCCCGGAGGCGCACGAGGACCCGCGGCGCCGCTACGTGGCGGCCATGGCCGCGGGGGGCTTCTACGCGATCGTCGGCCTCTTCGGAGCGACCGTGGTCGGGCTCTTCGCGGCGTTCCCGCAGGAGCTGGTCGCGGCGATCGCGGGGCTGGCCCTCCTCACCACGATCGGCAACGGGTTGGCCGCGGCGCTCCGCGACGAGAATCAACGCGAGCCGGCGCTCGTCACGTTCCTGGTGACCGCGTCCGGGGTGACCCTCTCGGGCGTCGGCTCGGCGTTCTGGGGACTGGTGGCGGGGGTCGTGACCCTTGTGATACTGCGGGCGGGCGGCCGTCGCGGGTAGCTCGATCCGGGAGGAGCGTATGGCATCCATTGAAAATCGGTCGGCGGTGGTTCCCGCGGTCATCGTGGGGCTCTGCCTGGTGGTTGGCCTGGCGATCGGCGGCTACTTCGTCGGCAAGGGCGCGACGCGGTTCCGGTCCGATAGCCGGGTCGTCACGGTGAAGGGGCTGGTGGAGCGGGAGGTCAAGGCGGACCAGGCGGTCTGGACCCTCGGCCTGCGGCGCGCGAGCGAGAGCCTGCAGGACGCGCACACGCGCATCAGCGCCGACCGCGACGCGGCGGTGGCGTTCCTTCGCCAGCAGGGGTTCGCGGAAGCGGAGATCGAGCGGCAGCCCACCCGCACGGTGGACAAGCTCGCCCGGGAGTATGGCCAGCCGCAGGCCGCCGACCGCTTCCGCTACGTGGTGACGACCTCGGTGGTCGTGAAGACCCCCAACGTGGACCTGGTGCGGACCGCGGTCGGGGCCACCGAGGAGCTCCTCAAGGCCGGCGTGATCCTGGACGGCGAGCGCGAGGGCGCGGCCAACCCGCGCTACGTGGTCTCCAAGTTCAACGACCTGCGGCCGCAGCTCCTGGCCGACGCCACCAAGAACGCGCGGGCGACCGCCCAGCAGTTCGCGGCCGATTCGGGGGCGCAGGTGGGCGTCATCCGCTCCGCCAACCAGGGCTCGATCCAGATCTTCGGGATGGACGGCAACGACGAGTCGGGGCCGTTCAGCCCCACGAGCACCGCGATGAAGCGCATCCGCGTGGTCAGCACCTTCGAGTTCGAGCTGCGCTAGCCGGCGTGCCGACCGTCTTCTCCCACGCGGCCGCGCCGCTGGCCCTGGGGCTGGGCCTCGGGCGGGACATCGTCCCGCGCCGGCTGCTGGTGGCCGGGGTGGTGGCCGCCGCGCTCCCTGACCTGGACGTCGTCACCTTCCAGCTCGGGGTTCCCTACGGGGCCGGTCTCGGCCACCGCGGGTTCAGCCACTCCCTGCTCGTCGCGGCGCTGGTGGGCCTCGCCGGCGCGCTCGGCCACCGCACCCTGGGCGCCGGCCTCGCGCGGGCCTTCCTGTTCCTGTTCGTGTCCACCGCCTCCCACGGCGTGCTGGACACCTTCACCAACGGGGGGCTCGGCGTGGCATTCCTCTGGCCGTGGTCGGGGGCGCGGTACTGGGCCCCCGACGCCCTGCGGGTGGTCGAGGCCTCGCCGATCTCGGTCGGCCGCTTTCTCTCGGCGCGCGGGCTGGTCGTGCTCGGCTCGGAGCTGCGGTGGATCTGGCCGCCGGCGGTGGCGGTCTGCCTTATCCTGTTCGGGCTGCGGCGCGCGCTGGCGCGGAAGGAGGCGCTCGGGTGAAGTACTGGGAAGACTTCGCGGTGGGGGAGATCATCGAGCTCGGCTCCCACACGATCACGGAGGCGGAGGTGCTCGCCTTCGCGCGCCAGTTCGACCCGCAGCCGTTCCACACCGATCCGGAGGCGGCGCGGCGGAGCATCTTCGGCGGCCTCATCGCGAGCGGCTGGCACACCTGTGGCCTCCTGATGCGCCTCTCGGTGGACGCGAACCGGCGCGAGGAGGCACCGGGCGCACCGAGGTCCTCGAGACGTGGCCGTCGCGCAGCAAGCCGATCGGCTTCATCCGCCGGCGCAACGAGCTCATCAACCAGCAGGGCGAGGTGGTGGTGGCGGTGGTGGGGATCACGATGTACCAGCGGCGCCCGGCCGCGTGAAGTACTTCGACGACGTGCAGGTCGGCGACGTGATGCGCTTCGGGCGCTATGAAGTCACCCGGGACGAGATCATCGAGTACGCCCGCCAGTTCGACCCGCAGCCCTTCCATCTGGACGAGGAAGCGGCGAAGGCGAGCATGTTCGGGGGCCTCATCGCGAGCGGCTGGCACACCGGGGCCATGTTCATCCGGATGGTGGTCGAGCACATGACGCCCGTCCACGCCACCACCGGCGCCATGGGGTTCGACGATCTCAAGTGGCTCAAGCCGGTGCGGCCCGGCGACGTGCTCTCGGTGGAGTCGGAGATCCGCGAGAAGATCGAGTCGCGGAGCCGGCCCGACCGGGGCACCGTGAAGATCGAGAGCCGGATCAGCAACCAGCGCGGCGAGGTGGTCATGAGCCTCGTCTCGCTGGTGATCTACCTGCGGAGGTGAGCCGATGCGCCCTCTCATGGCGTTCAATCTGTGGCGGTGGATCGAGGAGAACCAGGCCACCTTCGAGCCGCCGGTCGGTAACAAGGTGATCTGGGAGGACTCGCAGTTCACCGCGATGGTCGTCCGCGGGCCGAACGCCCGCCGCGACTTTCACGTGGACCCCTCCGACGAGATCTTCTACATGCTCCGAGGCGCGATGCGCCTCGAGTACGTGGCGGACGGCCGGCGGCACGAGCAGGTCATCCGCGAGGGCGAGATGTGCCTGCTGCCCGCGCTCGTCCCGCACTCGCCCCACCGTCCGCCCGACACCTGGGGCCTGGTGGTCGAGATCAAGCGCCGGCCCGAGCAGACCGAGTCGCTGCTCTGGTACTGCGACCGGTGCGATCGCCTGCTCCACCAGGTGACGATGCACGTGGCCGACATCGAGCGGGAGCTGAAGACGGCCATCGAGCGCTTCGACGCCGACCTCGCGCTGCGCACGTGCGCCGGCTGCGGGCACGTGCAGCCGGACCGGGCGCCCGTCGTCGATCCGGTCACGTAGGGGCGCGGCGCGGCGCCTCGAGTCGAGCCCCGACCCGCGAGGCCTGACGCACCATGTCAGGAAGGAACTACCGAGTAGGCCGGAGCGCAGGGCGCACGCTGATCGAGGGATTCCGGACATTCGCCGGTATGCTCTTGCATGGCGCGGCGCAGCGGCGTGGGTCGGATGTACATCACGCGATTACGGCCAGCCGTTGATCCGGTCGGCGCGGAGTATCTGCTGACGTTCGGCTCGGGGCGCAGCTCCGAGATCGCGCTGAATCTCGGAAGCGTGAAAGGTCTCGACACGCTGACGGACATCTTCCGCGCGGGTCACGTCCCCGTCGCGGAGATCGAGCGCGCGTGGAGGGTGCTCGCCACCGACACGCATTTCGTGATGCGGATCAGCCTGACCCGCGAACTCCTGAGAATGCTCAAGCTCTGATAGTTGGCCACCCGGTTGACGGGAACCGGGCGCGAGCTTAGCATGCCGCTCGGCCGGGGGAGCCTTCACGCTGCCCCGGCTGGAGCAACCGACCCTCAAGGAGGCGCGCATGACTGCAGAAGCGTTCGATCCGAAAACGACGACCGTCGAGGAGCTCGCGGCCTACTCGCGCAAGGTCCGTCGGGCTCGCGGGATTGCCGCGATCGCCGGTGCGCTGGCGGGCCTGGTGGGGCATGGGTCACCCTGCGTTTTCTGCCGGAATGGGTTGGCGTGATCGTCGTCATCCTCGCGTTTGCCGGCGTCTACCGGCTGGCCTTCGAGGCCCTGAAGCCGCCCGGAGCGAGCATCAAGACCTGAGCTCGGCCGGGTCACGCCTCCCGGTACCAGTAGGGCAGGCTCCAGAAGTCGACCTCGTACGGATTGTGCTCGACCCCCCGCAGCCGGTTCGACATGGCCGACGCCTTGGCGGTGAGCGCGATGGGGACGATGATGCCGCTCTGGACGATCAGGTCGTTCATGCGGATGAAGATGGCCGCGCGCTTCACCGGGTCGATCTCGGTCTCGGCCTGCCGGTAGAGCCGGTCGTACTCCTCGTTGCGAAAGCGCCAGACGTTGAAGCGCTGCCAGTTGTTCTCCTTGGTCGCCACGTCCGCCGAGGTGAAGACCCGCATGAGCCGCTCGGGATCCGGCGGCCCCATCAGGTACGTCATGAGCTGGAGGTCGGCGTAGAAGTGCGTGTAGGTATCGGGATTGGCGGGATCCGAGGAGTAGTACGAGGAGGCGACCACCGCCTTCAGCTCCATCTCGATGCCGGCCTTGGCGGCCGCCTGCTTGATGACGGCCTGGATCTTCTGGGCCTGCGCGTTGCTGACGGTCTGGAACAGCATCTTGAGCCGCTTGCCGTCCTTCACCCGGACGCCGTCGGCGCCGCGCTTCCACCCGCCCGCGTCGAGGAGCTGGTTGGCCTTGTCGATGTTGAACTCCCAGCGGAGGTTCTTCGAGCGGAAGCGCTCGGGGTAGTTGATCCAGTTGGGGGCGACCTGCCCGAGACGCCCGAGGATCTGCTCCTGGATCGCGGTGCGGTCCACGAGGAGGGCGAGCGCGCCCTTCACGGCCGGGTCCGTCAGGAAAGGGTGCACCGTCTTCACGCTCGAGCGCTCGCCGTCCACCTCCGTCCACGGGTCGCTCTGGTTCAGCTGGAGGTGGGTGATCCGCCCGCCGAACGCGATGGCGACCTTGCCCTTGCCACCCTGCTCGAGCCGCTGGAGGACCTCGTCGTCGATGGCGCCGATGCCCGACGCGTAGTCGTACTCGCCGGTCTGCAGCACCGCGCGCGCGGCCGAGACCGCGTCGCCGCCCCCCTTGACCTCGAGCGTGTCGAAGAACGGCCGGTTGGCGACGTGGTAGCCGGGAAAGAGCTCGGCCTTGAGCAGATCACCCGGCTTGAACTCGACGAACCGGTAGGCGCCCGTCCCTACCGGGCTGAGGTTATTCGGCGCTTCCCGCGACTTGGCTCCCTTGTACGGCTCGAAGATGTGCCGGGGGATGAGGAGACCGGTGGTGAGCCAGTACGGGGTCGGCTGAGTGAAGACGCATTTCACGGTGTGGGAGTCGACGGCCTCCATCTGCTTGACGTTCTTGTAGACCCCGAACCAGGGCGAGCCGGTGGCGGGATCCGCCGCAAACTCCCAGTTGAAGACCACGTCACCGGCGGTGAACGGCTTGCCGTCGTGCCACTGCACGCCGCGCTTGAGCTTCCACGTGACCGACATCCCGTCCTTCGCCACGCCGCCGTTCTTGAGGCTCGGGACCTCCTGCGCCAGCACCGGGACCAGGTTGCCGGCGGGATCGAACGCCACGAGCGACTCGTAGAAGATGCTGCAGGCGTTCCAGTCCTTGAGACCGACCGCGATCTGGGGGTTGAGCAGGACGGGCGCGTCCCACGAGAGCGCCTTGAGCTGACCGCCGCCCCCGCGCTTGGTGGGCGTGAACGCGGCACGAGTCTGGGCCTGTGCCGGGCCGGCGAGGATCTGGCCGGCGAGGGGCGCGGTGAAGCCGATGCCGACCATGGCCTGGACGAACGCGCGCCGTGAGAGACGCCCGGTCTTGACGTCGGCGAGAAGCGCCCGGATATCGTGCTCGTTCATGGCCGTCTCCTTGATGTCGCGACTGGAGGACGTCGTCCCGCCCACGGCTCCGCCGCCTCGAGCTGAGCTCCCAGGCGAAAGAGCGTGGCTTCGTCCCCGAAGGGCGCGGCGAACTGGACGCCGATGGGCAGACCGGCCCCGGACCAGGCGAGCGGCACCGACATCGCGGGGGTCCCGGCCCAGTTGAAGAGCGACGTGAAGCCGATGGCGCCCAGGATCGCCCGCGTGTACGCCTCGGCGTCGTCGGTCATCATGTCGAGGATGCCGAGCGGGTAGGGCGGCTGGCACATCGTCGGGGAGAGCAGCATGTCGTAGCGGGTGAAGAAGCGGCCTACGATCCGGCCGGTGCGGTGGATCACGCCGATGGACCGGGCATAGTCGGCCGCCCGCCACGTGTGCCCATCCGTGGCGCGGGCCCAGGTGAGGCGCTCGACGTCGCCGGCGGTCAGCTCCCGGCCGAGGGCGGCGGCGCGGGCCTCGAGGGTCGCGCGGACATTCGCGCTGACCACGATGAGGCTCGCTTCGCCGGCGACCTTCGCGTTGATGTCGGGAGTGGCCTCTTCCACGTGGTGGCCGAGCCGCTCGCAGAGCCGCCCGGCCGCGAGCGCCGCCTCGACGCATTCGGGGTGGACCGGCTGGCCGTTCCAGGGCCTGGTCGTGATGGCGATCCGCAGGCGTCCCGGGTCGCGGCCGACCTCCTCGAGGAAGGGCCGCGCGGGAGGCGGCGCCCAGTAGGGATCGCCGACGTCGGGCCCCGACGTCGCGTCGAGCAGCGCCGCGCTGTCCCGGACCGTCCGCGTGACCGCGTGGCCGACCGCGGCGCCCCCCCAGCCCTCGCCCGCGTCCGGGCCCATGGGGTTGCGCGCGCGCGTCGGCTTGAGGCCGAAGAGCCCGCAGCAGGACGCGGGGATCCGGATCGAGCCGCCGCCGTCGGTGGCGTGCGCCATGGGAACCATGCCGGCCGCGACGGCGGCCGCCGAGCCGCCGCTCGAGCCGCCCGAGGAATGAGCCAGGCTCCACGGGTTGCGCGTCGGGCCGAACAGGCGCGGCTCGGTCGAGGCCGCGAGGCCCAGCTCGGGCGTGTTGGTCTTGCCGAAGATGACGAGGCCCGCGCGGCGCAGCCGCACCGTGATCTCGCTGTCGTGGTCCACGACGAAATCCTTGAAGAGCGTTCCGCCGAAGCTGGTCACCGCGCCCGCGTAGTGGGCGCCGAGATCCTTCAAGAGGTACGGCACCCCGGTGAACGACCCCTCGGGCAGCCCGGCGGCGACCGCCGCGCGAGCCTGGTCGTACAGGCGCAGGACCACCGCGTTGAGGTCCGGGTTGCCGGCCTCCACGCGGGCGACGGCCATGTCGAGCAGCTCGCCCGGCGCGACCTCGCCCCGGCGGACCAGGTCGGCCAGCCCGAGGCCGTCGTAGCGGTCGAACTCTGCCGGGTTCATCGGACCGAGGCCGCGAAGATCCGCCGGTAGTTGCCCCCGATGATCTTGGCGGTGTCGGCGGGGGTGAAGCCGCCGCGGAGCATCGCGTCGACCAGGACCGTGAAGCCGTCGTAGCTCGGGAAGAGGCCGGGGCTCGAGGAGGCGTCGGTGCCGATGCTCACGTGGTCCACGCCGACCACGTCCGCCATCTCCTTCAGTCCTTCCACGTAGAGTTCGGGCGTCGCGAAGAAGTGCCAGATCCCGATGGAGCCGCCGGTGTCGGCGAGGGCCCGAGCGTGATCCGGGGTGATCTGCCGCTCCACCAGCCGGGTCTCGCCCTGGGCCCGGGAGCCGCGCAGCGCGGTGTGTGAGAGGAGCAGCGGCTTGCTCGCCGCCTTGGCCGCCTGCTTCACGGTGTCCGCGGTGGCGTGCGCCACGTCGACGACGACGCCCAGGCGGTTGCACGCGCGGATGACGTCGGCCCCGAACGGGGTGAGGCCGCCGTGGGTGACGGTGCCGGTCTGGAAGTCGCCGATGTCGTTCGGGGTGTAGTGGACGAGCTGCATGGTGCGCACGCCGCGCCGGTACGACTCCTCGAGCCGCTCGAGCTTGCGCTCGAGGAAGTCCAGACCCTCGATGTCGAGAATGATGGCGGGGGCGCCCGCCCGGTGGGCCGCCTCGAGGTCGGCGGCGGTGAGGACGCGGCGGATCCCGTGCTTGGCGGTGAGCGTGTCGAGCCAGTCGAGGCGCTCCTGGTGGTGCTGGTAGAGGAAGCCGGGCTCGGGCTCGCGCAGCGCGCGGAGCACGTTGCGGGCGTCGCGGCCGAGGATCGGTCTGTCCGGCACGTCGGCCAGGCAGAGGACCGCGATCCCGCCCGCCCGCATGCTCCGCGCGAGGTGGTCGCTCGGCGCGGCGGTGCGGGAGGTGACCCCGTCCGGGCCCGCGTGGGTGTGCACGTCGATCGAGACATGCTCGCGGAGCAGCCGGGTCGCGACGGCGTACGGCTCGGCGGCCGCCGCGGCGGCGGGCGCGTCGGGCCCGGTCCCCGCGCAGCCCGCGAACATCGCGGAGGCGGTGGTGAGCAGCGTGCTCCACATCCAGTCCCGACGACTCCAGGCGTGACCGCAGCAGTGCATGTCGCTCTCCTTCCGGTACGGGGCGATGGACAGACCGACGCGCAGTTCGGTACTCTACCACTCGCGATGAGACTCGGCTCCGGTCTGGTCCTGGCCCTGCTCCTGTCCGCGTGGCCGGGCGCCGCCCGCGCGCAGCTGCCGACCCCCGCCCCGCCCACGCCGGACCAGGCCGTGCTGCGCGAGATCTACAAGGAGCTGGTGGAGATCAACACCAGCGACTCGGTGGGCGACACCACCGCGGCCGCGCGCGCGATGGCGGCCCGCCTCAAGGCGGGCGGCTTCGCCGATGCCGACCTGCAGATCATCGTCCCGCCCGGCGCGCCCAAGAAGGGCAACCTGCTGGCGCGGCTCAAGGGCACCGGAGCCCGGAAGCCGCTACTCCTGCTGGCCCATCTGGACGTGGTCGAGGCGAAGCGCGAGGACTGGGAGCGCGATCCCTTCAAGCTGGTCGAGGAGGGCGGGTACTTCTACGCGCGCGGGTCGGTGGACGACAAGGCCATGGCCGCCATCTTCGTGGCCAACCTGATCCGCTACAAGAAGGAAGGCTACGCCCCGGAGCGCGATCTGATCCTGGCCCTCACCGCCGACGAGGAGCTCGGCTCGAGCTCGCCGTGGAATGGCGTCAGCTGGCTCCTGAAGCACGATCGCGCGCTGATCGAGTCGGAGTTCGCGCTCAATGAAGGGGGCGGCGCGGAGATGACGCGTGAGGGGCGGCCCGTCCTCCTACGGGTGCAGGCCGCCGAGAAGGTGAGCGTGAGCTTCCGCCTCGAGGCCAAGAATCCGGGTGGCCACAGCTCGCTCCCGCGCAAGGACAACGCGATCTACCAGCTCGCGGAAGGCCTCGCGCGCTTCTCGCGCCACGAGTTCCCGGCGAAGCTGAACGAGATCACCCGCGGCTACTTCCAGCGGACCGCCCCGCTCTACGCGGGCGCCCCCGCGGACGACATGCGCATGGTCGCGAAGGACGGCGGGCTCGACCAAGCGGCGGCGGCCCGCCTCTCCGCCATCCACCCGTTCTACAACTCGATCATGCGGACGACCTGCGTGGCCACGCGGCTCGAGGGCGGCCACGCGGGCAACGCCCTGCCCCAGACCGCGCGCGCGGTCGTGAACTGCCGCGTGCTCCCGGGTGAACCGATCGACGCCGTGCGGGAGGAGATCGTGAAGGCTCTCGCCGACCCCGGCATCACGGTGACCCGGATGACCGAGCCGGAGCTGAGCCAGCCGTCGTCGTTGCGGCCGGACCTGATGCAGGCGGTGGAGGCCACGACCACCGCGCTCTGGCCGGGCATCCCGGTGATTCCCACCATGAGCACCGGGGCGACCGACTCTCGCTTCCTCCGCAACGCGGGCATTCCCGCCTACGGCGTGTCCGGCCTCTTCCTGGGCCCCGACGACGCGCGCTCCCACGGGCTCAACGAGCGGATGCCGGTGCAGTCGCTGTACGGCGGCCACGAGTTCCTGTACCGGCTGGTCAAGGCCCTGGGCGGCGGCCGCTAGGCCTTCACTCGGAGCCGGGCGGTCGCACGACGCAATCGCGGGCGTGCAGCTGAACGTCTCCTCGCACGATGCCGGCCGTCCGCAGCGCCGCCACCGCGCGCTCCCGGCCTCGATTCCACTCGAACCAGCGGCACTGGCCGCCGCCGGCGGTCCCTCCGTAGCGCTGCCGAAGTCCGTCGCGCACCGAGTCGGCCAGGGCGGGCGGTAGCTGGGGCATCGTCCGGACCAGGGCCGGCGCGGCGTTGGGTGAGAGGCTCCAGATCAGGTAGGCGGTGTCGAGCTGACCCGTCCGGACGAAGCGGCCGACGTTCTGACCGACGATCCAGGCCTCCTGGTTCCAGTAGACCAGGATGGTCATCGCGACCGCCGCGATCGCCGCCGCCCGGCGCGCCAGCCATCCCGACCGGAGGCCTCTGGACAGACCCCAGCCGAGCAGCCCAAGGAAGAGCGCGGCCGCGACCATGTAGACGTGCGCGTAGAGCCGCAGGGTCGTGAATCCGTAGGCGGACTCGTAGAGCCAGAGGCGGCGGAGCGCGGAGATCAAGAGGACCTCGAGCTCGACGACGACCACGACCGCCGCGACGCGCGCCCAGCGCTCGCGCGGGCCGGGCGCGGCCCAGTGGTCGAGGGCGACCAGCAGGATCGTGCACAGGGTCGCCACCGTGGTCAGCTCGGCGAATCCTTGCCGGGCGTATTCCGAGAAGGTGACCCCCGATCCCCGGACGACCGGGGCGTTGCCGAAGAGGTAGCTGAGCTGGAGGAGGAGAAACGCGGAGAAGAGCGCGGCGACCGCGCCGAGGACGACGACGCGCTCGGTGTCCGCGAGGCGCCGCGTCCGGGCCGGCTCCGCGAGCGCGGGGACCCGGACACTTCCGCGCCGCATGACGATGCCGCAGCCGCCCAGGGCGGCGGTGAACAGGCCGCCGAAGAACATGAGACGGGGCACGAACTCCAGGCGAGCCAGCGCGTCGGCCACGTCGTCCCGCAGGGTCGCGAGCACCGGATCCGCGTTCGCGAGGATCAGCGCGAACAGGGCCACCACCGGCAGCGCGAGGAGGGCACCCCGGAGCAGCGGCCGATAGCGGGGCGTCGCGACGAGGCCGACCAGCTCGTGCGCGCGCCGGATCGCCTCCGCGACCACCCGGAGCGGCGCCGCCACCGGGGCGCCCAGCATGAAGGGCGCGGTCAGCCGCTCCCACCCCGGGTCGTCGGCCAGCACCGCGATCGCCAGGAGCACGCCCACGCCCACGCCGATGAGGGCATGAAAGGCCACGGCGGCGGTGACGGCGGCCGCGACGCCGAAGCCGGCCGCGATGGCGAGCGGGAGGAGCAAGGCGGCGCGGGTCGGCGAACCTCCAGCCCGGGCGCAGAGCAGGACGCCGCTCACCGCGGCCAGCGTCCAGATACCCCAGCTGAGACCCGGGGCCGCGTCGAAGAGGACGCCGGTGCCGAGTCCTCCCAGCGCGACCGCGACGGACCAGAGGAGGAAGGGGCGGGCCATGACGCTCATCTCCTTCCCGCCTCCGACAGGGCGCCGAAGCGGCGGTCACATCCGGGACGTGAAGAAGAACTCGGCGTAGGCGCACTCCCAGAGGAGAAAGTCGCTCAACCGCTGCTCGCCGCCGGTGCGGATCAGCAGCTCCACATCGGACGCGGGCGCGCCGTGGGCTTCTCCGAGCCGGCTCGCGAAGCTCTCGCGCGTCGGGGTGTCGAGCCGGCCCAGACGGGCCGCCTCGAGGATCGCGTCGCGCGAGGAGTAGTCGACCGCCACCCGGAGGTGCAGGCGCGCGCCCCGGGCGGTGAGGGCCTCGGCGGTCGAGATGGCCGACACCACCTCGGAGGGCAGCCGGTCCCGGCGCCCGATCACGGACAGGCGCACGTCGTGGGCCAGCAGAGGTCCCGCCTCGTCTTGCAGGAACCGCCCGAGCAGGCCCATCAGGATCCGCACCTCCTCCGCGGGCCGGGCCCAGTTGTCGGAGGAGAAGGCGAAGAGGCTCAGGGTCCCGATCCCGACGTCGGGCGCGGTCTCGACGATCCGCCGGATCGCATCGACCCCCGCGTAATGTCCGGCCGAGCGCGGGAGCCCGCGCTCGAGCGCCCAGCGCCCATTGCCGTCCATGATGATGGCCACGTGGATACTGGCCGATGCACGTCGCGAAGTACTTTGCATGTCAAAGTCTCCTGGTAAAAAAAATAGCGCCGGCGTCAGCGCTTGAGCGTGTCCCGCGTCGCCTGGATCAACGCTTCCATGTGGGTCAGATACCGGGTGAGCTCGCGGCGGCCCACCGACGTGAGTCGATACTCGGTGCGCGGGCGCCGACCGTCGAACGTCTTGGTGCAGGTGACGTACCCGGCTTCCTCGAGCTTGCGCGCGTGCACGCTCAGGTTGCCGTCCGTCGTCTCCAGCAGCGCCTTGATCTCGTTGAAGGTGAGCGACTCGGCGGCCGCGAGCGCGCTCACGATGCCGAGGCGGATGCGGTGGTGGATGAGATTGTCGAGGCTCGCGGAGCCTCGCGCGACGCCGCGCCCGCCCGCGGACCGCGGCGCCGGGACCCGCGGCGCCGACGCCTCCGCCCGCTGCCGGCGCGCCGCGCCCGAATCAGCCACCGTGCTTCCTCCCCACGATCACGCCGAAGGCCATGTGCAGCCCGCCGAAGCCGGCGATCAGCAGCCAGTTGCTCCACGCCGGCGGGACCAGCAGACCCGCGGCGCCCAGGACCATGAAGGTGGTGCCTATGACCGGCACGGTTCTGACTGACCAGGCACCGGCCGCGACGAGTCCCGCCCCGTACAGCAGGAGCCACATCCCCGGCAGCAGGTCGAAGCGATCGGCCCGCTCGAGGGCTCCCGTGAGGAGGGCACCCGAGACGACGGCAGGCGCCAGACTCAGGGCGAACTTGCTGGCCGGCCCCGGGATCAGCGGCTGTCGGGCCGTGCGCGTCTTCCGGGCTGTCGAGAGCGCACCGATCACCGCCGAGACCGCGGCCGCCGCCACCCACGCCATGAGCCACCGCGGGCGGGTGGGCTGCTGGGCGGCCAGGAGCCCGCAGGCGGTCGCGACGACGCCGATCAGGATCAGGCCCCAGCCGGAGAACGCGGAGAACGCGGAGACGCTCTCCATGGTCTCCCGGATGAAGCGGAGATCGGCCATGGCCCGGACGTGGAGGGCCGGCGACTCGGGGATCGGCTGGTTGCCGGCGTTCGCGGGCGGCATGCACCCAGCTATAGCGCCCGGAGGTTCTATCTGTCAAGTACTTTGAAAACTAGAGTCTGATCCCGCGGGAAGCCCCCTCTGTGGTACGTTGGGCCTCGTCCCATGAACGGCATCGTGGCCTACGGCGCGTACCTTCCCTACTTCCGTCTCGACCGGAAGGCGATCGGCGAGGTCCTGGGCGGCTCGGCCGGCAAGGGGACCCGGGTGGTGGCGTCCTACGACGAGGACACGACCTCCATGGGCGTGGAGGCGGCGCGCGCCGCCCTCCGCGGGGCCCCCCGCCTGGCCCCCGCCGCGATCTACTTCGCGACCGCCGATCCCGCCTATCTCGACAAGACCAATGCCACCGCGATCCACGCCGCGCTCGCCCTCGACGAATCCGTCATGGCCTTCGACATGCTGGGCTCGATCCGCTCCGCCGCGGGGGCGCTGCGCGCCGCGACGGACGCGGGACGGCCGACGCTGGCGGTGGTGTCGGACATCCGCACCGGCCTGCCGGGCGGCGCCGACGAGCGCGACGGCGGTGACGCGGCGGCGGCGTTCCTCCTGGCGTCCGGCGACGTCGACACCCCCGTGCTCGCCGAGCCGGTCGCCGCGGCGTCGGTCACCGCCGAGTTCCTCGAGCGCTGGCGGATGCCCGGGGATGCGGCCTCGCGCCAGTGGGAGGAGCGCTTCGGCGAGCACGCCTACGTGCCGCTCGCGGAGGC
>WNFK01199563.1_pt3 | contig 27897 bp, 29 predicted proteins | sample 5400281 | NCBI WGS metagenome assembly WNFK01 (sample SAMN13153350, study PRJNA577476) | soil metagenome | isolation source: 20 cm soil on Douglas fir-dominated hillslope | place: USA:California | collected 2013-09-17
CCTTCTACGCGACCCCGGCCACCGGCGCGGCCTGGATCGTGCCCAAGAAGTACGTGGAGCAGGTGGGCGAGGAGGGATTCAAGAAGGCCCCGGTCGGGGCGGGCCCCTACAAGTTCGTCGCGTTCAAGCCGGGGGTGGAGCTGACCCTCGAGGCCCACGAGGGCTACTGGCGAAAGCCCCCCGCGGTGAAGACCCTGGTGTTCCGCACCATCCCCGACGAGTCGACGCGCCTGGCCGCGCTCACCCGCGGCGAGGTCGACGTGGCCTACTCGATCACCGGGCCGCTGGCCGAGGAGGTGAAGCGCACCCCCGGCCTCCAGCTCGTGCCGACCTACTTCCTCTTCACCACGTGGCTCGTCTTTCCCGACCAGTGGGACCCGAAGTCGCCGTGGCACGATCGCCGGGTGCGCCTCGCGGCCAACCTCGCGATCGACCGCGCCGGCATCAACCAGGCGGTCTACCTCGGGCTGTCGAAGCTCTCCCACTCGTTCATCCCGCAGGGCATGGAGTACTACTGGAGCCCGCCGCCCTACGCCTACGATCCCAAGCGGGCGCGGGCGCTGCTCGCCGAGGCCGGCTACCCGAACGGCTTCGAGAGCGGCGATCTCTCGGGTGACACGATCTACGGGGTGGCGATCGGCGAGCCGGTGGCCAACTATCTGCAGCAGGTCGGCATCCGGCTCCGGCTGCGGCCCATGGAGCGGGCCGCGTTCTTCAAGGAGTACGGCGAGAAGAAGCTCCGCGGCGTCATCTTCAGCGGCAGCGGCGCCCCCGGCAACGCCCCCACCCGGCTCGAGCAGTACGCGGTCACCGGCGGCCGCTACACCTACGGCACGTATCCGGACGTCGACGGTCTCTACAGCGAGCAGGCCAACGAGATGAACCCGCGGGTGCGGCAGCAGATCCTCCACAAGATGCAGCAGCTCATCCACGAGAAGGTCATGTTCGGCCCGGTGATCGAGCCCGCCTTCCTGAACGGGGTGGGCCCGCGCCTCGAGGTGCACGGCCTCGGGCTGATCGCCAACCACGCCTACTCGGCCCCCTACGAGGACCTGAGGCTCAAGCGGCCGTGAAGCGCTACATCCTCAAGCGCGTCGGCTACGCCCTCATCTCGCTGGTGCTGCTGTCCGTCACCATTTTCCTGTTCGTGCGCGTGACCGGCGACCCCGCGGTCCTCCTGGTGGAGCCGGGTGCGAGCCAGGCCGACATCGACGCCATCCGCACCCAGTTCGGCCTCGACCGTCCGCTCTGGGTGCAGTACGGCCACTTCGCGGTGAGCCTGCTGCGGGGCGACCTCGGCCACTCGTTCTACTACCGCATGCCGGTGCTCGAGCTGTACCTCTCGCGCCTGCCGAATTCGCTCCTCCTCGCCGCCGCCGCGATGGCCTTCTCGCTGGTGATCGGCATCCCGACCGGCATCATCGCGGCGGTGCGGGTGAACCGCTGGTGGGACAGCGCCGGGAAGGTCTTCGCCCTGCTGGGTCTCTCCCTGCCCTCCTTCTGGGTGGGCCTGCTGCTGATCCTGTTCTTCTCGGTCTACCTGGGCTGGCTCCCGTCCTCCGGCTCGGGCTCGGCCGCCCACGTGGTCATGCCCGCCTTCGCGCTCGGCTGGTACTTCGCGGCCGCCCACATGCGGCTCACCCGGTCCTCCATGCTGGACGTGCTGGGCTCGGAGTACGTGAAGCTGGCCCGCCTGAAGGGACTGCCCGAGGCGCTGGTGATCGGCAAGCACGCGTTCAAGAATGCGCTGATTCCGGTGCTGACCCTGGCCGGGATCAACCTGGTCATCATGGTGAACGTGGCGGTGGTGGTGGAGACGGTGTTCGCCTGGCCCGGCGTCGGTCGCCTGCTCGCCGAGGGCATCGCATTCCGCGACTTTCCGGTGGTTCAGGCCACCGTCATCCTGGGAGGCTTCATGATCGTGATCGTGAACCTGCTCGTGGACGTTCTCTACGCGGTGATCGATCCGCGTATCCGGCTCGAACGATGACCAGCCGCTCGGCCGCGCTCACCGTCGCCTGGCGCCTCTCCTCCTTCCGGAGCGAGGGCTTCCCCCTGATCCCGATGTCGATCCTGGGGTTGCTGCTGTTCGCCGCGATCTTTGCCAACGTGCTCGCGCCCCATGATCCGGAGGTGGGCAGCCTCGGGGAGCGCTTCCGTCCCCCGTTCTGGCAGCAGGGCGGGAGCGAGAAGTTCATCCTGGGCAGCGATCACCTCGGGCGCGACGTGCTCTCGCGGCTGATCTTCGGCGCGCGCGTCTCGATCGTGGTGGGCTTCACCGCGGTGCTGTTCGCGGGCGTCGTCGGCACCGGCCTCGGCATCCTGTCCGGCTACCTGGGGGGCTGGGTGGACCAGGTCATCATGCGGGTCACCGACGCCTGGCTCGCCATTCCCGCGCTGACCTACGCGATCTTCCTCGCCGCGGTGGTGGGCCCGAGCGAGATGAACATCGTGATCATCCTGGGCCTGGTGTACTGGACGCGCTACGCGCGGGTCATCCGCGGGGAGGTGCTCTCCCTCAAGGAGCGCGACTTCGTGCGCCTCGCCATCGTGGCCGGGTGCTCCAAGCGCACCATCATGAAGCGCCACATCCTGCCCAACGTCCTCAACTCGGCCATCGTGCTGGGCACCCTCATGCTGGGGGTGGTGGTGGTGACCGAGGCCGCGCTCTCCTTCCTGGGCGTCGGGGTGCCCCCGCCCAAGCCCGCGTGGGGGCTCATGCTCGCGGACGGCAAGAAGGGCCTGATGGCGGGGTACTGGTGGCTCACCGTGCTCCCCGGCTGCTGCATCATGCTGATGGTGCTGTCCGCCAACCTCCTGGGTGACTGGCTCCGCGTGAAGCTCGACCCGCAGCTCCGCCAGCTGTGAGCGACGCGCCGCTCCTCGAGCTGAAGGGTCTCTCGACCCACTACGTGAGCGCGCGCGGGACCCGCGTGGTGCGCGCGGTGGACGAGGTCTCGCTCACCCTGGCCCCGGGCAGCACGCTCGGCATCGTGGGCGAGTCCGGCTCGGGCAAGAGCACGCTCGCGCTCACGATCCTGCGCCTGCTGCCCCCCGCGGCCAAGATCGTCGCGGGCCAGATCCTCCTCGAGGGCGAGGACCTGCTCACGAAGTCCGACGTGGAGATGCGCCGGGTGCGCGGCAAGCGCATCGCGATGATCCTGCAGGACCCGATGGCATCGCTGAATCCCCTGTTCACGATCGGCGACCAGGTCTCGGAGCCCCTGCGCGTGCACGAGGGCGTCGGCCGGCGCTCCGCGTGGAGCCGCGCCACCGACCTCCTGAAGTCGGTCCGCATCCCCGCCCCCGAGGCGCGGGTGCGCGAGTACCCGCACCAGATGTCGGGCGGCATGCGCCAGCGCATCGTGGGGGCCATCGCCATCTCCTGCGCGCCCCGGCTGCTGATCGCGGACGAGCCCACCACGAGCCTCGACCTCACGATCCAGGCCCAGTACCTGAACCTGCTCCGGGACCTGCAGCGCGAGCACCGCCTGGCCCTGATCTTCATCACCCACAACCTGGGCATCGTGGCCAAGATGTGCGACCAGGTGGCGGTGATGTACGCGGGACGCCTGGTGGAGTGGGGCCCGGTCACGCGCATCTTCGACGCGCCCGCCCATCCCTACACCCGCGCGCTGCTCGAATCGATCCCGCGGATGGGCGACGGCCGGGAGCGGCTCACCGCGATCGAGGGTCAGCCGCCGGACCTGGCCGCACCGCCCGGCGGGTGCGCCTTCCACCCGCGCTGCCCCCAGGCCATGTCGCGCTGCCGCGAGGAGGCGCCGCCCGAGACCGTGCTCGGCCCGAGCCACACCGCGCGCTGCTGGCTCAACGTTCCGGCCGCCGTCCCCACCGCCGCCGCGCCCACCGGAATCCGATGACCGACCGGGCGCCGCTGTTCGAGGCCCGCAACCTCACCAAGCACTTCCCGGTGCGCCGTGGCTTCCTCGCCAAGCCGCTCGGGGTGGTGCGCGCGGTGGACGGGGTGAACTTCTCGATCGGCACCGGCAAGACCCTCGGCGTGGTCGGGGAATCCGGGTGCGGGAAGACCACCACCGCCAAGCTGGTGCTGCGGCTCGAGAACCCGACCGGCGGCTCGCTGCTCTTCGACGGGCAGGACATCAGCGGCCTCGAGGGACGCGACGTCATGCAATATCGCAAAGCGGTCCAGGCCGTCTTCCAGGACCCCTTCGCCTCGCTCAACCCGCGGATGCGGGTGGACGCGATCATCGCGGAGCCGCTCGTCACCCACGAGCGCCTCGACTCGGCGGAGGTCAACAAGCGGATCGCGCGCCTGATCGATCTGGTGGGCCTCCCGGAGCGCTCGGCCAAGCTCTTCCCGCACGAGTTCTCGGGCGGGCAGCGGCAGCGCATCGCGATCGCGCGGTCGCTCGCGGTGTCGCCCCGGCTCGTCGTGCTCGACGAGCCGGTCTCCGCCCTCGACGTGTCGATCCGGGCCCAGATCCTGAACCTGCTGCGCGACCTGCAGGCCCAGCTGGGACTCTCCTACCTCTTCATCGCCCACGACCTGGCCGCGGTGGCCCACATGAGCCACACCATCGCGGTGATGTACCTGGGCCAGATCGTGGAGATCGGGGATGCGGCCACCATCGCGACCCGGCCGCGGCACCCCTACACCCAGGCCCTCTTCGCGGCGGCGCTCCCGTCGCATCCCTCGGAGCAGCGTGAGGAGCTGGTGCTGACCGGTGAGGTGCCGAGCCCGCTCAACCCGCCGCTCGCCTGCCGCTTCCACCCGCGCTGCCCGCACGCGATGCCCCGCTGCTCGACCGAGGAGCCGGCGCTCCGCGAGGCCGAGGGGCGGCGGGTCTCCTGTCACCTCTACCCGTCGCCCGCGTAGCCCGGTCCGGCCGGGCGCCCCGCGTGGCGGGAGGGACTGGCACACCGGTTGCTTCGCGAAGGCCCGGCCCCGCACGAGCGGGCGCGACGCCTAGTCGAGAGGCAACCGCTGCCGTGAATTCGGTCAGGCCGGGTACAATGATCCGGCCATGGACCTGCTCTGGATGCTGATCGACGTCCTGCTGCACCTCGATCGGCACCTGAGCGACGTCATCCAGCACTACGGGATCTGGACCTACCTGATCCTCTTCCTGATCGTGTTTTGCGAGACGGGGCTGGTGGTCACCCCGTTCCTGCCCGGCGACTCGCTGCTCTTCGCGATCGGCACCTTCGCGGCGCTGGGGGCCCTCGACCTGGCCCTGGTGATCGTGCTGCTGACCGTGGCCGCGATCCTGGGCGACAGCGTCAACTACGCGATCGGGGCCCGGCTGGGCCCGCGGGTCTTCCACGAGCAGTCGCGCTTCCTGAACCGCCGTCACCTCGAGCGCACCCGCGAGTTCTACGAGCGCTACGGGGCCAAGACCATCGTGATCGCCCGGTTCGTCCCCATCGTGCGGACCTTCGCGCCGTTCGTGGCCGGGATCGGGCAGATGCGCTACGCGCGCTTCCTCTTCTACAACGTGGCGGGGGGCGTGGGCTGGATCGTGATCCTGGTGATGGGGGGCTATCTCTTCGGCAACATCCCGATGGTGCGGCGCAACTTCTCGCTCGTGATCTTCGCGATCATCGTCCTCTCCATCCTGCCCGCCCTGATCGAGGTGGCTCGCCAGCGTCGGCGCCGGGGAGCCGCCGCGCGCTGACCGCCGCGAGGCCCGCCTACTTCACGGCGCCGGCGGTCAGCCCCGAGACGTAGTAGTCGAGGAAGAAGACGTAGAGGATCACGATCGGCACCGACCCCAGCACCGCCCCCGCCATCAGGGAGCCCCAGAAGTAGATGTCGCCGCGGATCAGCTCGCTGGTCACCCCCACGCTCGCGGTGATCTGATCCGACGAGGAGGTGAAGGTCAGCGCGTAGATGAACTCGTTCCAGGACAGCGTGAAGGCGAACAGGATCGCGCAGACCAGCCCGGGGATGGCGATCGGCAGGACGATGCGGAGCAGCGCCTGCACCCGCGTGGCCCCGTCCACCATCGCGCACTCCTCCACCTCCTTGGGCACGGTGCGGAAGTAGCCCATGAGGAGCCAGGTGCAGAACGGGACCAGGAAGGTGGGATACGTGAGCACGAGGGCCCACTTGGAATCGGCGAGGCCGATCCAGTTCACCACCTGCGCCAGCGGCAGGAAGAGGAGCGAGGTCGGCACCAGGTACGTCACGAAAATCCCGGTGCCGAAGGCCCCGACCCCGAAGAACCGCATCCGAGCCAGCGCGTAGGCGGCGATGGTCCCGATGACGACCGAGATCGCGGTGGCGAGGATGGTCACCATCAGGCTGTTCTTCGTCCAGGTCAGGAACTCGGTGTCCCAGATGAGCTTGGTGTAGTGCTCGAGGGTCGGCCCCTGGGTGATGATGAGCGGGACCGCGAAGCGGTCGTAGAGCTCGCGGTCCTGCTTCAGGGACGTCAGGGTCATGTGATAGAAGGGGAACAGCGCGAAGATCAGGAACGGCAGCAGGCCCAGATGGATGGCCACGCGCCGCATCAGCGGCCGCCGGGCCACCGTCATGCGCTCACCGACGTGGCGTCAGTTCGCATGCTTCCGCACGAAGCGGAGCTGGGCCCAGACCACGAAGACCAGCAGCGGGAAGAGGTAGAGCGAGACCGCGGCGCCCTCGCCGAGCCGCCCCACGTCGATGACGAGCATGCGGGAGAGGGTCGCGAACAGGTGGGTGGAGTTGATGGGTCCGCCGTGGGTGAGCACGTACACGATGTTGAAGTCGCTGAACGTGAAGATGGTGGAGAAGAGCACCACCACCGCGAGCACCGGCTTGAGCATCGGCAGCGTGATGTGCCAGAAGCGCGCATTCGCTCCCGCCCCGTCGGCGTGGGCGGCCTCGTAGATCTCCTTGGGGATCGCCACCAGCCCGGCGAGGATGGTGATGGCAAAGAACGGCAGCCCTCGCCACACGTTGACGATGATCACCGCCGCCATCGCGTAGTATCTCTGCCCGAGCCAGTTCGGCCCGGGGGGATCCATGAGCCCGAGCGCCAGGCCCGTCCAGTTCACCACGCTGTAGAGCGAGTTGAACATCCACCACCAGCCGAGGGTGGAGAGCGCGGTGGGAATAACCCAGGGCAGTAGCACCGCGCCGCGGATCATCCGCTTGAACCAGAGCTGCTCGTTCAAGAGAAGAGCCAGGATGATGCCGAGCACGACCTTGAAGGCCACCGCGATGCTGGTGAACACGAACGCGTTCTGGAAGGTCTGGCGGAACGCGTCGCTGTCCCAGAGGCGGATGAAGTTGCGGAAGCCGATGAACTCGCTGGGCCGGCCGATGAACGAGTTCGACATGGCGAAGTAGAGCGCCATGACGAACGGGTAGGCCACCAGCAGCACCAGCAGGATGAGGGCCGGGCTGACGAAGAGCGGCCCCAGGACGGACTCGCGGTCGAGCCATCCGCGCACGCGCGCGGTCAGCGGACGGGCACGGCCTACCGGAATCTGGTCCGCTCTGACCGCCATTCGCGCGCTACCCTGACCCCCTTTTCATGTGCGTTCGGCTCGATTGTTCGGCTCTACCCGTTACGTGCCCTCTGCCCTGGCCCCTCTTTTGAATGCGTTCGGCTCGCCTTCGGCTTCACCTCACCCAGCTATTATCTTCTTCATCTCGTTCTCGGCCCAGGCGATCGCGTCATTGGTCGAGGTGCCGGTCACCGCCTTGGCGAGCATGTTCGGCAGGATGTACGAGTTGGTGATCAGCTGCACCCGATCCGACGCGGGAGCCGGCCAGCCGTAGGTGTGGTACTGCACTCCTTCACCCCTGAGCGGCGCGTACTTGGGATCCGTCCGGAGCACCGGGTGGTCCTGCAGCTTCTCGTAGGCGGGCAGGTTGAAGGCGTCGCCCGACATGATGTACTCGTCGTAGACCTCGCGCTTGCCGAGGAGATAGCGGATCCACTCCTTGGAGGCGTCGACGTTCTTGGAGAACTTCCAGATCCCGATGTGCCGCGGGGTGTCGGTCTCGTGCCGTCCCCCGGGTCCGCCCAGGCTCCGGTGGTGGTTGATGAGATCGGCGGTGACCAGCTTCCGCTGCTTGGCCACGATGTAGGCCGAGACTGGGTTGTGGATCCAGCCCGCCTTGCCCTGCTGGAGCGACTCGTTGTTGCTCGCGTCCGACCAGGACAGGACCTCGGGCTCCATGCAGTCCTTGAACATCTTCTTGTACCACTCGACGGTCTGCACGGTGCCCGGCGAGTTGATCTTCACCGTCTTGCCGTCCTTGTCTACCTCCAGGCCGCCGAACGACCACAGCACCGGGCCCGCGGTCGAGATCGAGTCGTAGTTCTGGCTGATGGGGATGCCGACCGGGTTGCCCATCTTCTTCAGCTCTTTGCCGACGACGTAGAGCTCCTCCCACGTGTCCGGCACCTTGAGGGAGGCCTTCTTGAACAGGTCCTCGCGGTAGGCGGCCACGAACATGCCGTGGTACTGGGGCACCGCGCGCCAGACCCCGTTGACGTGCGCACCCTCGTAGGCGGAGCCGACCGCCTTGCCGTACTTCTTCTCGAGCTCGCCGACCACGTCCGAGACGTCCACGAGCTGCGGCTCGTAGAGCCACGGGAAGTGCATACGCATCTCCACCATGTCGTGCCCGGCCTGGGTCTGGACCTCGGAGGCGTACTTGGCCTGCTGCGGCCCCATGTGGGAGATGTGGTCGATCTTGAGCTTGATCCCGGTGTCCTTGGTGAAGCGCTGGCCGATCTCGGCCAGCTTCTTGTCGGACGCGGGGGCGAAGTTGTTCCAGCAGAGATACGAGATCTCGCGCTGCTGGCCCCGGGCCGGCGCCACGCGGGTGGCGAGGATGCCGGCGAGACCGGCCCCGGTCGTGGTCAGGAATTGACGGCGGTTGTGAGGTCCCATGGGCGGCTCCTCCTCGGTGAGGACACGGATCGTGACACGGGATCAGGGGTGTTGGCGGACTGTACGCTGGCCGGGCGCTGCGTGTCAAGCAACAAGGGGCCCGGCGCGGCATGCCGCGCGGGCGGCCCCGCTCAATGAACGAGCAGCGGGACGATCCGGCCGGCCGCGTCGAAGGGGAGCGGCCGGCCCTGCCCCACGACCTCGAGGTCCGGGCGCTTGGCGATCTCGGGCAACAGGGCCTCGGAGCACTCGATCTCGCCGAGGACGAGGGTGCTGCGGATCCGGACCACGCGCGCCTGCTCGGGCGGGGTGAGGCCGATGCAGTGGAGCGCGTTCTCCACCGCCTCCCGGTCGCTCTCGAAGACGAGCGGCAGCTTCGCCCCGTTGGGGGCGCACGCGGTGAGGGTGTTGATCGCGGTGGGCTTCCAGTCGATCTTCTCGGCGAGCCGCCGGGTGGTGAAGTCGGCGTTGCCGATCCCGGTGGCGTTGCCCTCGCTCTCGTCGGTGAGGTCGAGCGCGACGATCCACAGGATCTTGGGATCGGCCGGGAACGGCTCGTGCGGATTGGACGGGCGGCCGATGACGTTGGTGTCCATGCCGGAGCCGGAGACGTTCTTGCCGATCTCCTCGACCACCAGCACGTCGAGTCGCCCGAAGGGCAGCCGGGCCATCCAGGCGCGCGCGTCCTTGAGCAGCCTCCGCTCCCCCGCCTCCAGGTCCGCCGCGTTGAAAGCCTCGACGCACGCGGTCTCGTCGTAGCCGTTTTCCACGAGCCCGAGCCCGAAGCCGATCCGGGCCCTGGCCAGCATCTCCCGGCCCACCGCGGTGATCACGGTTTCGTAGCCGTGGTTGACGTTGGCCCGGTGGTACTGGGTCGCGCCCTGGTACTTGCCGAGGCCGATCGTCATCATCTTGAAGAGGCCGGACTCGATCGATCCCTTGAAGTCGGTGTGCGGCTTGATCCGGTTGACCAGCCCGATCCAGTCCGCCTCGGACGCGATCCGGTCGAGCCAGACCGGCAGCCCGAGCGCCTCCCCGACCTGGATCACCTCCATGGAGGCCCGGACCTCGCAGCCCATGGTCGCCTCGGTGATGCCGTAGTGGGCCAGGACCGACCGCTGGCCCTCCGCGGTGGCCCCACCGTGGCTCCCCATGGCCGGGAACACGAAGGGCCGCGCCCCCTGGGCATTCAGCCAGTCCACCGTGGCGCGGACGATCACCGCGATGTTCGCGATGCCGCGGCTGCCCGCGCCGACTGCCACCGTGTCCCCGCGCTTGATCGGCAGGCGACCCGCCGCGAGGGTCGCGGCGACCCCGCCCGGGATGTCCTCGAGCCGCGTGCGCGCGAACGCCGGTCGCACGCGATACATCGTGGGGAGCGTGACCGGTCCGAGGGGGGGCATGGCGCGATCATATGTAGCGGCGGCGGACCGTGTCAACGCCGCCCGGCTCAACTGAGTGGGCGGGACCCGGGGCTGGGCTAGGATGGAATGCATGGCCGGCCCTCCCCCGACCCGGGCCCTCACGGTGGGCGATATCATGAGCCGCTCCGTCCTCACCACCGAGGTGGGAGCGAGCGTCGCGGAGGCGGCCGCGCTGATGTTCGCGCGCCGGGTCGGATCGGTGGTGGTCGTGGAGGGCAACACCCCGATCGGCATCCTGACCGAGAGGGACCTGGTCCGGTTCGCGGCCGGCGCCGCCGACGCCCGCGCCGCCCTCGTGGGCGACTACATGACCGCGGACCCCGACACCGTCGAGGAGACCGAGGAGGTCATCGACGCGTTCCGGCGATTTGCGGCGCACGGCTACCGCCACATCCCGGTGGTGGCGGGCGGCGAGCTGGTCGGGATCATCTCGATGCGCGACCTGGTCATGAAGCTCCGCCGCGGCCCCGCGGCGGCGGCCCACGGCGCGGTCGGCCCGACCGCGGCGGCCGAGGCGCTGCCCCCGGTGGCCTCCGACCTGACCAGCACCGTCCTCTCCCTGCTCGAGGCCGGGCGCGCGACCGTCCCCGCGCTGGTGGTGCCGGACGGCCCGGAGCTCTCCTACCGCTCGCTGCGCCAGCACGTGGCGCGGGTCGCCGACACGCTCGCGTCGCTCGCGGTGGCGCGCGGCGACCGCGTGGCGATCGTCCTGGGCAACGGGCCGGAGGCGGTCGTCGCGATCCTCGGCGCGGCGAGCGCGGCCGCGGCCGCCCCGCTCAACCCCGCCTGCACCGAGGACGAGCTCCGCTACTACATCGAGGACGTCGCGGCCCGCGCCCTCATCGTGCCCCGCGGCGGCGGGGAGGCGGCGCGTCGGGCGTGGCGGGCGAGCGGGCCGCTGATCGAGATCGCGATCGAGGCGGGCGGCAAGCTCTCGCTGGAGACGTCGCCCCCGATCGGGAAGCGGCGGACCGCGACCAGCCCGGGCCCGGACGACGTCGCGCTGGTGCTGCACAGCAGCGGCACGACCGGCCGCCCGAAGCGCGCCGCGCTCCGGCACCGCAACCTCGCGAGCTCCGCCCGCAACACCCAGGCGACCTACGGGCTCTCCTCGCTCGACACCGCGCTCTGCGTGATGCCGCTCTTCCACATCCACGGGCTGGTCGGCTGCACGCTCTCCACCTTCGCGTCCGCCGGGACGGTGGTGATGCCGGTGCGCTTCAACCCGGTCGGCTTCCGGCGCATCCTGGGCGCGCAGAAGCCCACCTGGTACACCGCGGTGCCGACCATCCACCAGCTCATCCTGGCCCGGCAGCGCGGCGCGCACGCGGGCAGCTCGCTGCGCTTCATCCGCTCGGCCAGCTCCAAGCTCCACGAGGCGACCCTGCTCGGGCTGGAGGAGGCCTACGGGGTACCGTGCCTCGAGGCCTACGGCATGACCGAGGCGTCGCACCAGATCGCCTCGAACCCGCTGCCGCCCGCCTCGCGCGTCTCCGGCTCGGTCGGGCGAGGCGTCGGCGTGCGCATCGGGGTGATGGACGCGCAGGGCCAGCTCCTCACGGTGGGCGCGAGCGGGGAGGTGGTGATCCAGGGGCCGAGCGTCATCGACGGCTACGACGACAACCCCGAGGCGGACGCGCGCTCCTTCACCAACGGCTGGTTCCGGACCGGCGACCAGGGATTCCTCGACTCGGCGGGCTACCTCACGCTGGTCGGCCGCCTCAAGGAGATGATCAACCGCGCGGGCGAGAAGATCGCCCCGCACGAGATCGACGAGGCGCTGCTCAAGCACCCCGCGGTGGCGGAGGCGGTGAGCTTCGGGGTGGCCCACGACACCTGGGGGGAGGTCGTCGAGGCGGCGGTAGTCCTCCGTGGGGAGGCCAGCGAGGCGCAGCTCCTGCGCCACTGCCGCGAGCACCTCGCCGACTTCAAGATTCCCACCCGGCTCTACCTGGTCGAGAGCATCCCGAAGGGCTCGACCGGAAAGATCCAGCGCACCCGGATGCCGAACCTGCTGCGGGGCGCGTCATGATGAAGATTGTGATAGTCGGGGCCGGCGCCACCGGGGCCTTCCTGGGCGCGCGCATGGCCCGGGCCGGGGTCGACGTCACGCTGGTCGCGCGGGGGGCGCACCTGGCCGCCATGCGCGAGCGGGGAGTCGAGGTCCGCGAGGCCGACGATCCCTTCGTGGCCCATCCCCCCTGCACGGACGATCTCTCGGTGGTCGGCGGCGCCGACGCGGTCATCCTGACGCTGAAGGCCCACAGCCTGCCCGAGATGGCGCCCCGCCTGGGTCCGCTACTCGGGCCCAACACCGCCGTCGTGACCGCCCAGAACGGCATCCCCTGGTGGTACTTCGACCGCCACGGCGGCCCGCTGGACGGGACCCGCCTGCGCACGGTGGACCCGGGCGGCGGGATCGCCGCGCATCTCGACGCGCGCCGCGTCGTGGGCTGCGTGGTCTACCCGGCCACGACCCTCGTCGGCCCCGGCGTCGTCGAGCACGTCGAGGGCACGCGCCTCTCCCTGGGCGAGCTGGACGGGACGTCGAGCGAGCGGTGTCGCGCCATCGCGGCCGCCCTCATCAAGGGCGGGCTCAAGGCTCCCATCCGGTCGCGGATCCGCGACGAGATCTGGCTCAAGCTGCTCGGCAACGTCTGCTTCAATCCGCTGAGCGCGCTCACCCGCGGGACCATGGCGCAGATCGCCACCGATCCCGAGATGCGGGCGGTCGCCCGCGCGATCATGGGGGAGGCGGACTCGGTCGCCCGCGCGCTCGGCATCGAGCTGGCGATCGGGGTGGACCAGCGGCTGGCCGGCGCGGAAAAGGTGGGGGCCCACAAGACCTCGATGCTCCAGGACGTCGAGAGCGGCCGCCCGCTCGAGGTCGAGGCGGTGGTCGGCGCGGTGGTGGAGATCGCCGATCTCCTCCGCCTCCCCCTGCCCCACCTCCGGACCGTCTACGCTTGTACCCGCCTGCTCGACCAGGGGCTCCGGGGCGTCTAGGCTACTTCGGCTTGGGGGCGAAGAGGGCGCACCAGCCCTTGGGGTTGATCTTGCCTTCCACCATCTTGCAGCTGCTCGGGGCGACGAAGTGCAGGCAGCCGTCGCACTCCTGGGTCCCCTTGGGCTTCTCCTGGTACTGGACGAGCTTGGGGGCCACCTTCTGCTGCGCCACCGCCCGGCGGGGGATGACGGCCAGCACCAGCCCGGCGCACCCCAGCAACAGGGCCCGCCGGGACGCCTTGGGCTCGGTCTCGGTTCTCGTACTCACGGGTTCTCGTTCCTCCCTCGGATGGATCCCTTCGTTCAAAGCCCAGCGTACCACCGGCGGGGCCCGGCCCCGCCTGCCGCAGGGCCCCTACCCCCCGTACGATGTCCTTGACTTTCCAGACTTCCACCCTTACAACTGGGGGCCAATCGATGGCCGACCCCTGGCCGATGCGCCTCAAATTCCTCTCGGTTCCCGCGATGCTGCTGAGTCTGCTCCTGCTCTCGAGCGGGTGCGAGACGATCTCGGATTTCTTTCGCCAGCGGCCGCAGGCGCTGCCGCCCGCTTCGGAGCTGTACGCGGAAGGCGAGAGCCAGCTCAGCAAGAGCCGGTTCGAGGACGCGCGGACCGCGTTTCGCAAGGTCGCCGAGCGGCACCCCCAATCGGGCTACGCGCCGCGGGCCCGCTTCCTGATCGGCGAGGCGTTCTACCGCGAGGGACAGTTCGACAAGGCCATCAAGGAGTTCGAGGCCTTCATGTCGTTCTATCCGCGCCACGAGATCTCCGACCTGGCCCAGTTCCGGCTGGCGATGAGCTACTACGACCAGATGAAGCCGGTGGAGCAGGACCAGGAGATCACGCGGAAGGCGATGGAGGCCTTCAAGGTGCTCGTGCGTGAGTACCCGGAGAGCCGCTACGCGGCCGACGCCCTCGCCAAGACCGACATCTGCCGCGGGCGCCTCGCGCAGAAGGAGCTGTGGGTGGCGGCCTACTACATCAACCAGGGCAACCCGGCCGCGGCGCGCCAGCGACTCGAGAAGGTCATCAAGGAGTTCCCGCGGACGCTCGTGACCCCGGAGACGTTGTTCCGTCTGGGTGAGGTGTACCAGGGCGACGGCCGGACCGAGGAAGCTCAGCGGATGTTCCGGCAGGTGGCCGAAGAGTACCCCTACACCGACTGGGGCAAGCGCGCGGCCCAGCGACTCCAGACCGCCACGAGGTAATCGTCCCATGCACGACGTCGTCGATCTGCGCTCGGATACCCTGACCCTCCCCACCCAGGCCATGCGGGACGCGATGGGCCGCGCCGAGGTGGGCGACGACGTGTGGGAAGAGGATCCGACGGTTCGCCGGCTGGAAGAGGTCGCGGCGCGCCGCACCGGCAAGGAGGCGGCGCTGTTCGTGTCCTCCGGGACCCAGGGCAACCTGGTCTCGGTGCTCGCCCAGACCCGCGCCGGCCAGGAGGTCATCCTCGACGCGGACTCTCACGTCTTCAACTACGAGGGCGCGGGCGCGGCGGTGTTCGGCGGCGTCCAGACCCTGCCGGTCAAGACCGCGCGCGGCTTCCTCACTCCCGAGCAGGTACGCGAGCACATCCGGCCCAGCAACATCCACATCCCGACCACCGGCCTGGTCTGCCTCGAGAACACCCACAACCGCCACGGGGGGACGTGCTGCACGCCGGAGGAGATCGAGGCGGTGGCGGCGGCGGCGCACGCGGCCGGCGTCCCGGTGCACCTCGACGGCGCGCGGCTCTTCAACGCGGCGGTGGCGCTGAGGCGGCCGGTCGCCGACTTCGCGCGCCCGGTGGACTCGCTCACCTTCTGCCTCTCCAAGGGCCTCGGCGCCCCGGTGGGCTCGCTGGTGTGCGGATCGCGCGAGCTGGTGGCGCGCGCGCGGCGGGTGCGCAAGATGCTCGGCGGCGGGATGCGCCAGGTCGGGGTGCTCGCGGCGGCGGGGCTCATCGCGCTCGAGTCCATGGTCGACCGGCTGGCCGAGGACCACGCGAACTGCCGCCGGCTCGCCGAGGGCGTGGCGAAGCTGCCGCGGATCGGCCTCGACCTGGCCACCGTGCAGACCAACATCGTCATCTTCCGGGTGGACCGGGACGGCGGCGCCGACGACCTGGTCACCGGCTGCCTGGCCCGGAAGGTGAGGGTCCACCAGACCGGTCCCGGCACCATCCGGTGTGTCACCCACAAGGACGTCGACGCCGACGACATCGCGCGGGCCCTCGAGGCCTTCCGAGAGATCACGGCGGCCTGGTAGCCGCCCGCACCCCCGTCAGAGGAGGCCGCACCCTATGGCCGATCGCCTGCTGGACGTCAAGAACCTGAAAACGTATTTCTTCACCGACGAAGGTGTGGTGCGGGCCGTCGACGGCGTCGACCTCTACATCGAGAAGGGCGAGACCCTGGGCGTGGTCGGCGAGTCCGGCTGCGGCAAGTCGGTGACCGCGCTCAGCATCATGAAGCTGATCCCCCAGCCGCCCGGCCGCATCGTCGAGGGGGAGATCATCTACAACGGGACCAACCTGGTCACGCTGGCCCCGAACAAGATGCGCAAGATCCGCGGCAAGGAAATCTCCATGATCTTCCAGGAGCCCATGACCTCGCTCAATCCGGTGTTCACCTGCGGCGAGCAGATCGCGGAGGCGATCCGCCTCCACGAGGGGCTCGGCCGGCGCGAGGCGATGGCCAAGACGGTGGACATGCTGAAGCTGGTGCATATCCCCAACGCGGAGCGCCGCGTGAAGGAGTACCCGCACCAGCTCTCGGGCGGCATGCGGCAGCGCATCATGATCGCGATGGCGCTCTCCTGCAATCCGAATCTCCTGATCGCGGACGAGCCCACCACCGCGCTCGACGTGACGATCCAGGCCCAGATCCTCGAGCTGCTCAACGAGCTGAAGTCCAAGCTCCACATGGCGGTCTTGCTGATCACGCACGACATGGGCGTCATCGCGGAGACCGCGCAGCGGGTGGTCGTGATGTACGCGGCCAAGGTAGCGGAGGAGGCGCCGGTCGCCGACCTCTTCAAGGAGCCGCTGCACCCCTACACCCAGGGCCTGCTGCGCTCGATCCCGCGCATCGACCTCGCGGCCACCGCGCGGCGGCGCCTCGAGACCATCCCGGGCACGGTGCCGACCCTCCGCGGCGACATCGCCCCCGGCTGCCGCTTCGCCCCGCGCTGCCCCTTCGTGAAGTCGGTGTGCACCGAGAAGGATCCGGTGCTCAAGGAAGTCAAGCCGGGACACAAGGTGTCCTGCTGGCTGTACTAGAGGACGCCATGCCCGACACCGCCCTCCTGCGCGTCAAGAACCTCAAGAAGTACTTCCCGATTCGCGGCGGGCTCTTCTCCCGTGAGGTCGCGCGGGTGCACGCCGTCGACGACGTGACCTTCGACCTGCTGAAGGGCGAGACCCTGGGCCTCGTGGGCGAGTCGGGCTGCGGCAAGTCCACCACCGGGCGGTGCATCCTACGCCTGATCGAGCCCACCGCGGGCGAGGTGTGGTTCGACGACAAGAACGTGACCACGCTCGACAAGCGATCGCTCCGGCACCTGCGCCGCGACATGCAGATCATCTTCCAGGACCCCTACGCGTCGCTCAACCCGCGCATGACGGTCGGCTCGATCATCGGAGAGGCGCTCGTCATCCACAAGCTGGCCAAGAGCAAGCGCGAGCGGGAAGAGCGGGTGGTGCACCTGCTCGAAACGGTCGGCCTCAACGCCGACCACCTGCGCCGCTACCCGCACGAGTTCTCGGGCGGCCAGCGCCAGCGCATCGGCATCGCCCGCGCCCTCGCGGTGAGCCCGAAGCTGATCGTGGCCGACGAGCCGGTCTCCGCGCTGGACGTGTCCATCCAGGCCCAGGTCATCAACCTGCTGGAAGACCTCCAGAAGCAGTTCAACCTGACCTACCTCTTCATCGCCCACGACCTCTCGGTGGTCGAGCACATCTCGAATCGGGTCGCGGTCATGTACCTCGGCAAGATCGTGGAGATCGCTCCCGCCAAGGAGCTCTACACGAATCCGAAGCACCCCTACACCGAGGCCCTGCTCTCCGCGGTGCCGATCCCCGACCCCGCGGTGAAGCGCAAGCGCATCCTGCTGGAGGGCGACGTGCCGAGCCCGATCAAGCCGCCCTCCGGCTGCCGCTTCCACACCCGCTGCCCGGTCCGGGTCCCCTCCTGCTCCGAGAACGAGCAGATCCTCAAGGAGATCTCGCCCGGCCACTGGGTCGCCTGCCAGGTGAGGGCGTAGGGCAACCCGTCGCGGCCTCTCCGCGGTGACCCCTCTTTGGTATCCGCTCGCCTCGCCTTCGGCTGCGGCTCGCCAAACTCAGCCATGGCTTCAACCGTTCACGGCCCCAGCTGACCGGTCATGATCGCGTGGTCCGGCGTCTTCCACATCCTCGCCACCCCGTTCCGCGACGACGGCGCCCTCGACACCGAGGGCCTGCCGCGCCTCGTCGAGTGCGCGCTCGCCACCGGGATCACCGGCTTCACCATCCTCGGTATCGCGGGCGAAGCTCACCGCCTCACCGACGAGGAGCGCCGCCGCGTGGTGGAGACCGTGGTCAAGGAGGTGCGCGGCCGGGTGCCGGTGACGGTGGGGGTCTCCGCCTCCGGCACCCACCTGGCCACCGCCTTCGCCCGCATGGCGCGCGAGCACGGCGCGGACGCGCTCATGGTCGCGCCGCCCACCGGGCTCAAGAACCTGGACGCGGTCGCGGAGTACTACCGCATAGTCGCGGCGGCCACCGGGCTGCCGATCGTGCTGCAGGACGAGCCAGTCACCACCCAGGTCAACATGCCGGCGCCGTTCATCGCCCAGTTGTGCGCCGACCTCCCGGCGATCCAGGCGGTCAAGCTCGAGGAACCTCCGACCCTGCCCAAGATCACGCGGCTGCGCGCGCTCTTCGGGAGCCGGGTCGCGATCTTCGGCGGGCTCGGCGGCGTCTACTTCTTCGAGGAGCTCTCGCGCGGCGCGGACGGGGCCATGACCGGCTTCCCCTACCCGGAAGCGCTGCGGGCGATCCGCGAGCATTTCGTGGCCGGGCGCCGCGACGAGGCGCGCGCGCTCTTCTACCGGTGGCTGCCCCTCATCCGCTACGAGAGCCAGCCGGGAGCGACCCCCGGCACCGCGGTCGGCATCCGCAAGGAGATCCTGCGGCGCCGGGGGTGGATCGCCTCCGCCCTGGTGCGCGCGCCGGCTCCCGCGCTCGACGCGGGCACCCACGCCGAGCTGGCCGAGATCCTGGCCGCGGTGGGGGCCTGATCGCGATGCCCACCGTCACCGCGAACGGCGTCTGCCTCTTCTACGAGGAGGCGGGCGCGCCGGACGCCCCGCCCCTGGTGCTGATCATGGGCTGGGGCGGCGATCACACCGCGTGGGCCCTGCAGATGCCCGCGCTGATCGCCGACCACCGGGTGATCGCCCTCGACAACCGCGGCGCGGGACAGAGCGAGGTGCCGGAGGGGCCGTACACGATTCCCGGCATGGCGGCGGACGTGGTGGGCCTGATGGACGTCCTCGGCGTCGCGCGCGCGCACATCTGCGGCGCCTCGATGGGCGGCATGATCGCGCAGGAGCTGGCCCTGCGGCACCCGGGGCGGGTGCGCACGCTCCAGCTGCACTGCACCGCGCCCGTCATCGACGGCTACGGACGCTTCCTGATCGACACGCTGCTCGCGGTGAAGGCGCGGGGTGATCGCGAGGAGAACGTGCGCGCGGTCATGCCCTGGATCCTCTGCCGCAAGACCATGGTCGAGCGGCCGGAGTTCATCCGCTTCTGGATCGAGCGGGGCCTGACCTATCCCTACCCGATCACCTACGAGGGGCTGTCGCGGCAGGCGGACGCCATCAAGGGCCACGACACGCTCGCGCGCCTGGGCGAGATCCGGATGCCGACGCTGCTCACCACCGGCACCGAGGACATCCTGGTCCCGCCCGTGTCCTCCCGCGAGCTGCACGCGCGGATCCCGGGGGCGGAGCTGGTCGAGATCGGCGACGCGGGACACCTGCACTTCATCGAGCAGGCGGAGAAGTTCAACGCGGTCTGCCTGGAGTTCCTGCGAAAGCACCGCGGGGCCTGACGGCCCGCGTCCGGCCGGTCAGCGTCGCGCGGTGGACCGGGCGACGGCGGGCCCCGGCTCTTCCCAGATGTAGCTGTGCGGGTTCACCGGCTGGCCCTTGACCTGGATCTCGTAGTGCAGGTGCGGGCCGGAGGAGCGGCCGGTGTTGCCGGTGAGCGCCACCGTCTCCCCCCGCTGCACCAGCTGGTCCAGCCCGACGTTCAGTCGCGACAGGTGGCCGTAGAGCGACTTGGTGTCGTTGCCGTGGTCGATGATGAGGGTGACGCCGTACTCCGGATGTTGGCCCGCGAACACCACGGTGCCGGGGGCGGGCGACTTCACCGGGGTGCCGATCGCGGCCCCGATGTCGATGCCGCTGTGGAACTCGGAGTTGGGCGCCCACGGCGAGCGGCGCTGGCCGAAGTCGGAGTTGACCGGGCCGCGCACCGGCCAGCGCGACGGCAGCGACGCGAGCACGCGACTGGCGCGGCCGAGGAACCGCTCGAGCGTCCGGATCGACTCGCCCTCTTCCTTGACGACCCCGAGCAGCCGGTCCATGTCCTCGCGGACCGGGGCGCGATCGGGCGCCGCGGTCTCCGCGGCGGCGTTGCCCCCGCCGATACCTGCGCCGCGCTTGGCCGGGCCCGCCTCCGGCCCGAACGGCTCCCAGATCTTGGCGTGCAGATCGCGCCAGCTGTCGATCTCGCCGCGAATCTCGCGCAGGCGCGACTGGGCCGCGTCGAGGAGGGCCTGCTGGGTGTGCAGCCGCGCGCTGAGGGTGGCAAAGGTGCCGCGCTGGTGGCGGAGGGTGGCGTAGTCGGGATAGATGAACGCGAGCCCGATCAGGGTCACCACGAGCCCGCCCACCACCGCGCCCACCACCCAGCCCGGCACCGACAGCCGCAGCACACGGCTGCCGTCGTCGCGCACCATCAGCAGGTTGAACTGCTTGGGCTTGCCCATCGTCACCGCTTGAGCGGCACGACCGCGAGGTCCCGGACGGCGGCGACCTCGGTCACCGGGGTCGGCTTGACCATGCGGCAGTGGCCCTCGAAGACCACGCCCTCTTCGACCACCACGATCGGGGCCTCGACGTCGCCGTAGACGCGCGCGGTGCGCTTGAGCTCCACCCGCTCGGTGGCCCGCAGGTTGCCCGTGACCTCGCCGCTCACCGTGACCCGGCCGGCCCGGACGTCGGCCTCGACGACCGCGCGCTCCCCGATGATCAGGGTGTCGCCGGAGCTGATCTCGCCCTTGAACTTGCCGTTGAGCATGACGGTGCCGCGAAACGTGTACCGGCCCTCCATCTCCGAACCTTCGTCGATGAAGGCGGTCAGGTCGCCCCGTCGCGGTCCCTTGGTCCTTCGTCCGAACATAAGACTCGTCCCCCTGGCCCTTGGACCCCCGCGGGGGTCGGGAAACTCGACTGTCCGCTCGGAGCGTGCTGGAAGGTGGGTGTTGGTTACGGGTTCGCCCGGTAAGGCTCTTCTAGCACGCCCTTCAAAAGGGTGTCAACCCCCGTCCGACCGCCGGCCGGCGTGCGCGCTATCCCCGCGCGGCATCAGGGCGACTTCGTTGACACTCGCGCGAGCGGCACAGTATGATCGAGGTCCCTGGAGACGAAACCATGGACGAGTTCTATCGAATCAAGCGGCTCCCGCCCTACGTCTTCGCGATCGTCAACGACCTGAAGTCGAAGGCGCGCGCCAAGGGCGAGGACATCATCGACCTCGGGATGGGCAATCCAGACCAGGAGACGCCCAAGCACATCGTCAACAAGCTGGTCGAGGCGGCCCGCAATCCGCGCAACCACCGGTACTCGGCCTCCAAGGGGATCACCCGGCTGCGGAAGGCGGTCACGAGCTGGTACCGCACCCGCTACGGGGTCGAGCTGGACGCGGAGACCGAGGCCATCGTCACCATCGGGGCCAAGGAGGGCATGGCCCACTTGGCCCTCGCGGTGCTCCAGCCGGGCGACGGGGTGCTGGTCCCCAACCCGACCTATCCCATCCACTCCTACTCGGTGGTGATCGCCGACGGCGACCTGCGCTCGGTGCCGCTCATCCCGGGCGACGACTTCTTCGCCCGGCTGCAGGAGACGGCCCGGCTCGCCTGGCCCAAGGCCAAGCTCCTGATCCTCTCCTTCCCGCACAACCCGACGACGCTCTGCGTGGACCGCGAGTTCTTCGTCAAGGTCGTCGACTTCGCGCGCGAGCACCAGCTGATGGTGGTGCACGACTTCGCCTACGCCGATTTCGCCTACGACGGCTACAAGCCCCCGTCCTTCCTGGAGGTGCCGGGGGCCAAGGACGTGGGGGTCGAGATCTTCTCGCTGTCGAAGTCCTACAACATGCCGGGCTGGCGGGTGGGCTTCGTGTGCGGGAACTCCCGGATGGTCAACGCGCTGGCCCGCATCAAGTCGTACCTCGACTACGGCGCCTTCCAGCCCATCCAGATCGCGGCGATCATCGCGCTCGAGGGCGAGCAGGGCTGCGTGGGCGACATCGTCGAGCTGCACCGAAAGCGCCGCGACGTCCTCGTCGACGGCCTCAACAAGATCGGCTGGTCCGTCCCCAAGCCCAAGGGCACCATGTTCGTGTGGGCCCCGATCCCGGAGGCCTTCCGCAGCATGGGCTCGCTCGAGTTCTCCAAGCTGCTCATCCAGGAGTGCAAGGTGGCGGTGTCCCCGGGCATCGGCTTCGGCGAGTACGGCGACGGCCATGTCCGCTTCGCCCTCGTCGAGAACGCGCAGCGCATCCGACAGGCCCTGCGCGGCCTCAAGACCCTCACCGGCCGGTAGCGGACCGGGAGCGGCTCACGGGCTTCCCCGGGGGTCGGCCGCCCGGGCGGCCTCGAATGGACCCATGAACGAGATCAAGATCGCCCTTCTGGGCCTCGGCACGGTCGGCTGCGGCGTAGCCAAGATCCTCCAGAGCCACGGCGCCGAGCTGGCCGAGCGCGCGGGATGCCGCCTCGCCTTCGCGCGCGTGGCGGACGCGGACCTCACCCGGCCCCGCGACGGGCTCGACCTGGCGCGGCTGCCCCTCACCGCCGACGCGGGCCAGGCCATCGACGATCCCTCGGTCCAGATCGTGATCGAGCTGATCGGCGGGCTCGAGCCGGCGCGGACGTTCATCCTCCGGGCCCTGCAGGCGGGCAAGCACGTGGTCACCGCCAACAAGGCGCTGCTCGCCCACCACGGGACCGAGCTGTTCGAGGAGGCCCGCCGCCACCGGGTCATGCTCGGCTTCGAAGCCGCGGTGGCGGGCGGCATCCCGCTCATCCGCGCGGTGAAGGACGGCCTGCCCGCCAACCGCATCCTCTCGACCTTCGGGATCGTCAACGGCACCTGCAACTACATCCTCTCCAAGATGACCGACGAGGGCCGCGACTTCGGGGAGGTCCTCAAGGAGGCGCAGGCGCACGGCTACGCGGAGGCGGATCCGACCCTCGACATCGAGGGGCTCGACTCGGCCCACAAGCTGCAGATCCTGGCCACCCTGGCCTTCCGCACCGCGGTCGATCTGAAGGACATCTACACCGAGGGCATCACCGCGGTCGGCCAGCAGGACGTGGTGAACGCGACCGAGCTCGGCTACCGCATCAAGCTTCTCGCGATCGCCAAGGCCTCCGAGGGAGCCCTGGAAGTCCGGGTGAACCCGACCATGATCCCGGCCAGCTCCCCGCTCGCCGCGGTCTCCGGCGTGTTCAACGCGGTCTTCATCACCGGCGACAACGTGGGCGACCTCATGTTCTACGGCCGCGGGGCCGGCCAGCTCCCCACCGCCTCCGCGGTCTGGTCCGACACCATCGACATCGCGCGCCGGGTGGCCCACGGCATCCCCGCGCTCGACACCGATCTCCCCACGATCCGGCGCAACCCGCTGCCCCTGCGGCCGGTCGACGACATCCGCTCCGCCTACTACCTGCGCGTGATGGCGCTGGATCGGCCCGGCGTCCTCGCCCAGGTGGCGGGCATCCTCGGTCAGCACGACATCTCGCTGGCCTCGGTGCTCCAGAAGGTGCGTGCGCGCCACGAGGCGGTGCCGGTGGTGATGATGACGCACGAGGCGCGCGAGCGGGACATGCGCGCGGCCCTCGCCGCCATCGACAAGCTGCCGGTGGTGGCCGCCCGGACCACCATGATCCGGGTGGAGGCGTGAGCGGGCGGTCCGGCCGGTCCGGGCGCTGAGCCGCGCGCCCATGTCGTCGTACGCACGGCTGGGGAAGATCCTCCTCGGCCTCGTGGTGAGCGCCGGGCTCCTGATCTACTTCTTCTGGGACGTGGATCTCCGCGTCGTCGGCGCGCGGCTCCGCGAGACCCTCTGGGGCTTCCTGGCCCTCAGCGTCGCGCTCAACTTCCTCTCTCTGTGGGTGCGCGCCCGGCGGTGGCGCTACCTGTTCGCGCCGGGAGCGCACGCCGGCCACCTCTTCCGGGCCCTGATGGTGGGCTACATGGGCAACAACCTGCTCCCGCTCCGGGCCGGCGAGATCGTGCGGATCTACGTGGCGTCACGGCACGGCCCGCCGTTCTGGACCACCTTCGCCACCGTGGTGGTGGAGCGCGTCCTCGACGGGCTCGCGCTGGGCCTGCTCGTGGCCGGCGTCCTGCTGGTGGTGCCGGTGCCCAGCGAGATGCGCTGGTCGATCCTGATCTTCCTCGGCTTGGACGTGCTCGGGATACTGATCCTCGCCGCGATCGCGATCGCCCCCGGCGCGTGCCGCGCGCTGATCGAGGTCCTCTTTCACCGGGTCGCCTGGGTCGAGCGGCGGATGCTCAGCATGCTCGACACCATCACCGAGGGGCTGCGCGGCCTGCGCACGCCCCGCCACCTTCTACCGCTGACCCTCTACTCGGTGGGGATCTGGTTCTTCCTGGCCCTGTCGGTGTGGACCGCGCTCCACGCGGCCCACCTCGACCTCCCGCTCGCCGCCGCGTGGACCGTGCTCGCCTTCCTTGGCCTGGGCGTGAGCCTGCCGTCGAGCCCCGGCTTCGTCGGCGTGATCCAGGCCGCGACGGTGCTCGCCCTCGCACTCTTCGACGTGCCGCGCACCGAAGCGCTTTCCTTCTCGCTCCTCATGCACGCCTCCCAGTTCGTTCCGGTGACCGCGGCGGGACTGGTGTGCCTGTTCCTGGAACACATCCGGCTGACGGACGCCACCCGGGGCGAGGTGGGGCAGATCGCGTCTTCCCAACGGTGAATGGCGAACGGTGAATGGCGAACGGTGAGTGAGGAGCGGGGAGCGGGAAGGATCGCGCGGGCGCGGCGGCGCAGCTAGCGGCGACGGCCCCACCGCCGGCGCTCCACCCATTCGGTGAGCCGGTCGGTCAGGTCGATCAGCAGCACCGCGGCCCCGATCGCGACGATCAGCCAGCCGAGCCCTCGCAGGCTCGCGCCACCGGCCTCGATGAAGGCCGGCACCGCCGCCACCACGAGGATCGCCAGGACCGCCGCGCCAATCCACATGCCGCCAGCGTAGAGAGCCACCCCCCGGAACGCCAAGAAGAATAGGCGCCCGGCCCCGCGTGTAAACGCGGACCCACGCCACGGCGTCTCATCCAGTGATCGCAGCACCCCGGGGCTTCAACTCCAAAATCCCTGCAAATCCAGGAGGATACCGATGGACAAGCCCATGGGTTGGCTGGTACGGACGCTGGCGGTGGCGGCGAGCGGCGTGACGGTCGGGCTGCTCTCGACGGCCGCCTCGGCCCAGGAGATTCGGAACGACGCCCAGGACCTGCGGCAGGATCGGAAGGAGATCCGCCAGGACAACCGCGAGATCCGCGGAGACCGGCGTGAGCTGCGCGGCGACACGAAGGAGATCCAGGGCGACCGGCGCGAGCTGCAGGGCGACCGGCGCGACCTCCGGGACGCCCAAAAGTCCGGCGACCCGACCGCGGTCAAGGACGCCAAGCAGGACCTGCGGGGCGACCGCCGCGACCTCCGGAGCGACGTGAAGGACCGGCGGGCAGACGCGCGCGATCTGCGGCAGGACAAGCGCGACCGGCGCAGAGACGTGAAGGACCTGCGCCACGATCGGCGCGATCTGCGGAAGGACGTCGCGGAGAAGAGCGCGAAGTAGAGCGGTGGGCCGGGCTCCGGGAGCGGTTGGGATCGCTCCCGGAGCCCGGCCGCGAGCGGCGGGAGGCTTGGAGCCGAATGCGCGCGTATGGGAAGATCGGGGCGAGAGGCGCCCGTGGAGTCGAGCGATGAGGAGCTATGTCGTGCGGTGGCGGAGCGGAAACCGGGGGCCTTCGACCTCCTGGTCGAGCGCTACCAGGAGCGGGCCTACCGCATCGCCTGGTCCGTCGTGCGCGATCGGGAGGAAGCCCGCGACTGCTCCCAGGAAGCGTTCCTTCGCCTGCACGAGTCGGCCGGCTCCTTCGCGGGGCAGTCGAAGTTCTCGACGTGGTTCTACCGCATCCTGGTCAACTGCTGCCTCGACCAGAAGCGTCGCGGGCGCGGCTGGCGGCAATTGCTGGGCTGGCGCGATCGGCGCGACGACGGGCCCGACGAGCCGGATCCGGTCGAGCAGGCGCCCGCGCCGTTCGCGGACCCCGCGGATCACGTGGACACGGAGCGACGCATGAGCCGGGTGTGGGCGCTGGTGGAAGAGCTCTCGCCGCAGCAGCGCGCGGCGGTGACCCTCTCCTGCCGCGAGGGAATGGCGACCAAGGACATCGCCACCGTGCTGAGCCTGTCGGAGGCCACGGTGCGGGTGCACCTGCACCGCGCGCTCGCCACGCTCAGGCGGCGGATCGGAGATCAGGCATGACCGACGTGCACGTGGACGAGCTGCTGGTCGATCATCTCCGCGGCGACCTCGAGGGGCCCGAGCGGGCGCGGGTCGACGCGCATCTGGCCGCGTGCGCGGAGTGCCGCGCCTCCCGCGAGGGCTTCGCGCGGATCGTGGCCGCGCTGGCCGACACCGCGCCGCCCGCGCCCCCCATCCACTGGGGCGCGTACCGGGCCGAGCTGCGCGAGCGCATCGCGCGCGCCGGCGCCGGGCGCGGCGCGCGCGGGGCCTGGCTCGGGCGACCGGTGTCGGCGCTGGTCGCAGCAGCCCTGGTGGCCGCGCTGGTGGTGGCCGGGCAGCCCGGGCTGCGCGGACCGGGCGCGCCCGACCCGCTCGCGCTCGACAACACGATCCTCGCGAGCCGGCTCGACATGATCGCCCGGCTCGACGTGGTGCAGGACCTCGACCTGCTCGAGGACTTCAACGTCATCAACGAGCTGGACGAGCTGCCGGGGCCGAGCAAGAGCTGAGCCGTGAGGGCATGGCTCTGGCCCGCCGGCCTGCTCGTGATGACGCTGGCGGGAACGATCGCGGCGGGCGCGGCCGATCGAGGCGCGCCGACGAAGCGCGCCGGCGCGCCGGAGGCGGTGGACGCGGAGATGCTGAGGGACCTGGACCTGCTGAGCAGCCCGGACTACACCCGGGACCGCGAGGTGGCCCGCCGCATGGGTCTCCTCGAGCGCATGCGCATGCTCGAGACCCAGCGCGCGCAGGAGGCCGCCGGCGCCGCCACCGGTGCGTCCGCCCCCGAGCCCCCGCCGCCTCCGGCCCGGGACGGCCGTTGACATGACATCCCGGACCGCGCTCGTCCTGACCCTGCTGGCGCTGCTGGCCGGCCCCGCGGCGGCCCAGGCTCCGCCCCCGCCTCCCGCGGCCCCGGGCGCGCCCGCGGCGCCGGGCGCGGCGATCCAGGGGCTCGAGCGCCTCTCGCCGGAGGAGCGCGCGGTCGCCGAGCGCAACCTCGAGCGGTGGCGGAGCATGACCCCCGAGCAGCAGCAGCGCGCGATGGACAACTACCGCCAGTGGCGCAGCCTCTCCCCGGAGGAGCGCCAGAGCGCCCGTCAGAACCTCCAGCGCCTCCGCCAGATGCCCCCCGGCGAGCGCGCGCGGGTCATGCAGGACTTCCAGCGCTGGAACCAGCTGCCGGACGAGCGGAAGCGCGAGCTGGAGCGCGCCTACCAGCGCTACCAGCAGCTCCCTCCGGAGCGGCAGCGGCAGATCCAGCAGCGCTTCGAGCGTTACCAGTCGCTGAGCCCGGAGCAGCGCCAGCGGATGGACCGGAACCTCGAGCGCTGGCGGAGCATGACGCCCGAGGAGCGCCAGCGCGCCCGCGAGCAGATCCGCGAGAAGCGACAGGAGCGCCAGAAAGAGATCCGGCCGCGCGAGGACGCGCCGGCGCGCCGCCCCCGCTGAAGGGGCGCGACTTTACACTGCGCGCGGGGGTCGTGTACGATGGCCCTCTCATGGCGCAGCTGATCGTCCAGAAGTACGGCGGCTCGTCCGTCGCCGACCCCGAGAAGATCAAGAACGTGGCCCGGCGCGTGGCGGGCTATGCGCGTGAGGGACACCGTCTGGTCGTCGTGGTGTCGGCGATGGGCAAGACCACCGACGGGCTGCTCGCGCTCGCCGCCGCGATCACCGCGACCCCCGACCCGCGCGAGATGGACATGCTGCTCGCCACCGGCGAGCAGGTGACCATCGGCCTCCTCGCGATGGCCCTGCAGGCGCTCGG
>WNFK01210830.1_pt2 | contig 27893 bp, 26 predicted proteins | sample 5400281 | NCBI WGS metagenome assembly WNFK01 (sample SAMN13153350, study PRJNA577476) | soil metagenome | isolation source: 20 cm soil on Douglas fir-dominated hillslope | place: USA:California | collected 2013-09-17
GTCGAGCCCGCGAAGAGCGAGACGGAGCCGTCCGGGTTGACGCGCACCTCCGCGGTGTCGGGATTGACCGCGGTGTAGGGGCCGCCCGCGACCTCGATCGGGTTCGCGATGCCCTGGCCCAGGAGCTTGCCCCGCGCGCGCGCCTCCGCCCGGCGCCGCTCGAAGCCCGCGCGATCGGACTGGGTCAGGGCCATCGTCATGCTCCGCTCGAAGTCGCCGCAGTCGTAGGTGAAGACGAGGCCGGTCTTGAACGGCATCGCGGAGGCCGGGATGAGATTGCGGCGGCGCAGCTCGACCGGATCGATCCCGAGCTCGCGCGCGGCCACGTCGATGACGCGCTCGATCGCGTACGTCGCCTCCGGGCGTCCGGCCCCGCGGTACGGGCCGGTGGGCGTGGTGTTGGTGAAGACGCCGGTGCTCTCGATGTGGATCGCGGGCGTGGTGTACACGCCGGCCAGGCCGCCCACGTTGTTCGTCGCGGGCCCCGCGCTGCGCGGCGTGAGGTAGGCGCCGATGTCCACCTTCAGCGCGACGCGCAGGCCGAGGAAGCGGCCGCCCGCGTCGAGGGCCAGCTCGGCGGTGGTCACGTTGTCGCGGCCGTGCTCGTCGCTCAGGAAGCCCTCGCGGCGGCTCGACGTCCACTTCACCGGCCGGCCGAGCCGCTTCGCGGCCCAGCACACCAGCACCAGCTCCGGGTAGATGCCGCTGCGCATCCCGAAGCTGCCGCCGACCTCGCTGGTGACCACGCGGACCTGCCCGTGGGGCACGCGGAAGATCCGCTCGGCGAGCAGGGATCGGAGGCCGTGCGGGCCCTGGATGCCGGTGTGCAGCGTGTAGCGCCCGGCGCGGCGGTCGAACTCGCCGACCGCGGCGCGCGGCTCCATCGGCGCGGCGGCCACGCGCGTCACCACGAAGTCGAGGCGCGTGACGTGGGCCGCGTCCGCGAAGGCCCGCGTCACCGCGTCGCGCGAGCCGGCCTCCCAGACGAAGGCCACGTTGTCGGGCGCCTCGTCCCAGACCGCGGCCGCGCTGCCGCTGGTGGCGCGGGCCGCGCCGCTCACCGCGGGCAGGGGCTCGTAGTCGACGGCCACCAGCTCCGCGGCGTCGGCGGCCGCTTCCGGGCTCGTGGCCACCACGAGCGCGATCGGGTCGCCCACGTGGCGGACGCGGTCGCGGATCAGCGCGGGGCGCGGGGTGGGGAAGGCGGGCGTGCCGTTGCGGCGCTTGCGCGAGCCGTCGGTCGGCAGGTCGCCGAGCCCGTCGGTGGCGAGATCGGCGCCGGTGAGCACCGCGAGCACGCCGGGGGCGCGGAGCGCGGCGGCGGGGTCGATCGAGCGGATGCGTGCGTGCGCGTGCGGCGAGCGCACCACCACCGCGTAGGCCTGGCGGGGGAGGTTCACGTCGTCCGAGTAGCGGCCGAGCCCCTGGACGAGGCGCGGGTCCTCCAGGCGGGAGACGGACTGGCCGATCGCGAATTTCTGGACGGTGATCGGATCGCTCATGGGGGCGGGTCGCTACTATGCCACGCGAGCGGAGGGCGGGCAAACGCGAGACCCCCGCACCCTGCCCTCTCCCCCTCCGGGGGCGAGGGTCTTCGACAACCCTCTCCCTTCAGGGGGGCGAGGGACTTCCATCAACCCTCTCCCCTCTGGGGAGAGGGCAGGGTGAGGGGCTCGCTACCTGCGGGCGAGCCGCGCGAACGCCGGGAGGTAGGGGCGGACCGCCCCGAGGCCGGTGCGGTCGGCGAGAGCGCGGACCAGCTCCCGGACGTCGCCGCGGGCGCCCGGGTCGTGCAGGCGGAGCGACAGGGTGGCGGAGGCCAGGCGGCCCACCGCGGAGAGCAGGAAGAGCACGTGCAGGTTGGTCCACTCCTCGCCGGCCAGGACGAAGTGGACCGGGACGAGCGCGGCGAGCTGGCCGGCGAGCATCGAGGCCAGGCCGAAGCCGAGCCCGCCCGCGGTCGCGAAGGCGGCGAGATAGAACGGCCGCGAGGCGCGCGGGGCCAGCCCGATGGTCAGGTCGAACGCCGCGATGTTGTGCCCCGACCAGAGGAAGGCCGCGAAGATCGCGTCGAGCGCGATCGGCCAGAGACGATCCGGCGTCACGACGAACCAGGTGAGCGGCACCGCCGCGATGCCGAAGGAGCAGAAGACCACGACCGGCCCGGCGCCGATGCGGTCCACCGCGAGACCCCAGAAGCGGGCCGAGGCGATGCGCACCGTGGCCACGCCGACACCGTGGGCGGCCACCACCAGGAAGCCGGTGTGGAGGTTCGTCAGCATGTGGTAGGCGAAGAAGCTGGCCGAGATGCCGACCGCCGCGTTCCAGGCGAAGAGGTAGCCGAGGAAGGGCCGCACGCGCCGATCGCGCAGCGCGAGCCGGAGCGCGTGCCAGGCCGGCACGCCGGGCTCGGCGGGCACGGGCTCGTGCTGGCGGAGCATCAGCACGATGCTGACCACGCCGGCCAGGAAGGCGGCGGCGGTCAGGACCGAGAGCGCGGCGCCGGTCCAGCCGATCGGCGCGAGACGGTCGAGCAGGATCGCGGCGCCGAGCGAGGTCAGGGTGCCCGCGATGCTGAGGAAGACCGTGCGGCGGCCGAAGAAGCGCCCGCGCAGGCGATCCGGCACGAGGTCGCCCATCCAGGCCACCCACGCGCTGTTGCCGATCACGCTCGCCACCGTGCTGATCGCGACGATGCCGAGGAAGAGGTCGAGCTTGGTGTCCGGGGCCGCGTCGAGCGTCGGCAGAGCGAGGAGCGGGAGGAACGTCAGGCGCGAGATTCCGACGGCCCAGAGGGCCACCGTCTTGCGGCTGCGCGCGCTCGTGAACCACGCGGCGGGCAGGCTCGCCACCTGGGCGCCGAGCGGCAGCGCGCCGAGGAAGCCGATCACCGCGGCGCTCGCGCCCAGGTAGAGCGCCCAGCCGGTGATGACCGCTCCGGTCGCGCAGGCTGCAAAAATTTCAGCGAAGGCGCCCTCCGCCACCGCGGCGTTCAGCGAGCGGCGCAGCGGACGGCTGGGCATCTGGGCCTGGCCCGGCGTCGGGGCCTGACCAGGCACGCGATCCGGCCCGGGCGCGCCGGTCAACGCGGGGCTCGAGGCGGGGAGCGACTCGCCGGCCTGCGGGATCGAGAAGGCGGAGGCGATGCGGGCGAGGGAGGCCAGCAGGACGGAGGCGCGCAGCGTCTTCAAGGCAGTATTCGCAATTGCACGTCGCGGGCCATCGCGCGTCGCTTGATTTGACGCGGGTTCGGGTAGTTGCGGGGCGCGCGCGAAGCCGGAGGAGCGACGTCCGATGTCAGCGGACTGACACGGATCGGCGGGCGCGGGATGCGGTAGACTCCCGCCCATGCGAATCGGCGTCCTCATCCCGACCCGTGGCGTGGTGATGGAATCGGCGCGGCGGCCGCCCGTCGAGAGCTGCTGGACCATGGCGCGCCGGGCCGACCAGGCCGGCTACGACGCGGTCTGGGTGGGCGACAGCATCGTGGCCAAGCCGCGGCTCGACGCGCTGACGACCCTGGCCTACCTGGCCGGGATCACCACGCGGGTGCGCCTCGGGACCGCCGTGCTGCTCCCGGCGCTGCGCCATCCGGTCCCGCTGGCCCAGCAGCTCGCCAACATCGACCAGATCTCCCGGGGCCGGCTGGTGCTGGGGCTGGGCGTGGGCTGGAGCCTGCCCAGCGCGGAGCGCGAGTGGGCCGCGTGCGGGGCCAACCACAAGGCCCGGGTGCGGCGGCTCGAGGAGCACATCGCGATCTGGCGCAAGCTGTGGACGGGCGAGCCCGTCACGCATCACGGTGAGGACCTGGACCTGGTGGACCACACCATCGGGCCGCTCCCGTGGCGGACCGGGGGCCCGCCGATCCTGATCACCGCGGGCAACCGCGGGGAGCTCCTGCCCGCCCAGTTCGAGCGCTTCGGACGTCTCGGCGACGGGATCATCACGACCTACGTGCACTTCGAGGAGATCCCGACGATCCGCGAGCGGGCGCGGGACGCCCTCGCGCGGCACGGCCGGCCCCGCGCGGAGTTCCCGCTCTGCGTCTACACGACGGTGCGGCTCGACGACGACGTGGCGACCGCCCAGCGCGTCACCACCGAGTTCCTGACCACGTACTACGGGGGCGGGGTGCACGAGCGGGGGGCGATGGGCCTGGGGCCCGCGCCGGTGGTGATCGACACGCTCGTCCGCTACGCGGCGGCCGGGGTCACCGATCTCTGCATCCGCTTCATCGGCAACGATCAGCTCGCCCAGCTCGACCGGTTCACCGCCGAGGTGCTGCCGGCCGTGGCGAAGGAGGTCTCGCGATGACCGAGTTCCCGAAGCTCACGTACGACGCGCTCACGGTCGGCGAGGAGTTCGTATCGGACACGCACCTGGTGACGCCGGAGGACATCGAGGCCTACGCCTTCGCGGTGGACGATCAGCATCCGTGGCACTCGGAGCCCTCGCCCTTCGGCGGGCCGGTGGCGCATCCCACCCTGATGGCCAACCAGGCCCTGTCGCTGCGGCACAGCAAGTACATCGTGCACGCGGGGCTGCACGCCAAGATGGAGTTCAACTTCCTCGAGCCGGTGCGGCCCGGCATGCGCGTGCAGACGCGCGGGCGCGTCATCGACAAGTACGAGCGCCGCGGGCGGCAGTACATGGTCACCGAGTACGTCACCCAGGACGCGCAGGGCACGACGCTCGTGCGCGGACAGTTCACCCAGATGCTGATCCCGGAGGGCACGCGCCATGCCGGTCGCTGAGGCGGTCGCGGTCGGGCAGGAGCTGCCGTCGCTCGCGAAGGAGCTGACGCAGCGGCGGATCGACGTCTTCTCGGGCGTGAAGCCGCGCTCGATCCACACCGACGAGGACTGGGCGCGGCAGAAGGGGTTCCGGACCACGCTGGCGCAGGGGATGATGTCGACGGCCTACGTCTCCGAGATGATGACGCGCCTCCTCGGCGCCGGCTTCGTCAAGGGCGGCACCCTGTCGATGGCGTTCATCAAGCCGGTCTACGCGGGCGACCGGCTGACCGTGCACGGCGTGGTCAAGGAGACGCGGCCCGAGGGCGCGGGCACGCGCGTCGTCGTCGAGGTGTGGTGCCAGAACCAGCACGGCGAGAAGACCGCGGTGGGGACGGCCAGCGGCCTCGCTCCGTAGCCCCTCACCCTGACCCTCTCCCCAGCGGGGAGAGGGAACTCGCGCTCTCCACCCTCTCCCCGCTGGGGGAGAGGGCAGGGTGAGGGGGCCTAGATCGCCAGCACGTTCCGTCCCAGAGGGCGGCCTTCGCGGAGGGCGGTGAAGGCGTCCTCGATCTCGGCCAGCGGGATGACGCGGTCCACGATCGGCGTGATGCGCCCCTGGCCCACCAGCTCCATCGTCTCCGCCAGCTCCTGCTTGGTGTTGGCGCGCGAGCCCACGATCTCGAGCTCGCTGCGCACCAGCTCGCGCGGCAGCACGGACAGCGGCACCTCGGGCGTGTAGCCCACGAAGACCAGCCGTCCGGCTCGCCGCAGGCTCTGCAGGCTGGAGGGCAGCGTCTGCGGGTTGGCGACGAACTCGAGCACCACGTCCACGCCGAGGCCGTCCGTCAGCTTGCGCACCGCCTCGTGGAACGGGCCGCTGCGCGCGTCCACCACTGCGTCGGCGCCCAGCTTGCGGGCCAGCTCGAGCCGCGCGTCGTTGACGTCCACCGCGATCACCCAGCCGCCGGCCAGCTTGGCCATCTGCAGCGCGTGCAGCCCCACGCCGCCGACCCCGATCAGCGCGAGCGTGGTGCCGGGCCGCACCTGGGCGCGCTTGGTGATCGCGTGATACGACGTGGCGACCGCGTCGCCCAGGATGCACGCGGCCTCGAGCGAGACGTGGTCCGGCACCTTGCAGAGGTTCACGCCGGGAGTCTTCACGTACTCCGCGAAGCCGCCGTCGATGCTGAAGCCGTGCTGGCGCACCTCCGCGCACAGGGTGTCGCGCCCGACGCGGCAGGCCGGGCAGCGGCCGCACGTCACGTAGAAGTTCACGACGACACGGTCCCCCGGGGCGAAGCCGCGCACGTCGCGGCCGACCTCGGCGACCTCGCCCGCGATCTCGTGGCCCATGATGAGCGGGATCACGCCCAGGCCCATGCGGTTGGCGCGGATCTTCACGTCGGTGCCGCAGACGCCGACGTTGCGCACGTGGACGAGCGCCTCGTGCGGGGCGAGGGCGGGGGTGGGGACGTCCTTCGCGACGAACGGGCCGTTGAATTGCTCGAGGACCAGGGCGCGCATGGTGGATGGCCTCCGCGGGGAGGATGTATCGCGGCGGCTCGTGCGTCAAGGGTGAGTCCTCCTCACCCTGCCCTCTCCCCGGAGGAGAGAGGGGGAGAGAGTAGTAGGCTCTGGGTATGGAGCGCGCGAAGCGGGCGGTGGAGCTGGCCGAGGGGCTGCTGCGGGAGGCGCGGGCCGGGCAGACCGCGGAGGAGCGGGCGCGGGCCGAGCGGCTCGCGCGGCTCATGGAGGACCCGCGGGGGAAGGAGCTGACGATCGCGCTGACCGATCAGTGCTTCCGGAGCCGGCGGCCCGCGCGCATCGCCGATCAGCTGCACTACCTGCTGGAGCGCTACGGGGCGCCGCGCTTCATGGAGTGGTGGGAGCGCATCGGCCTCACCCTGGGCGCGGTCATGGGCCACTACCTGCCGAGCCTGGTGGTGCCCCCGATCGTGGCGCGCCTGCGCCACGAGACCGAGTCGCTGATCCTCCCCGGCGAGGACGCGGACCTGCGGCGCTACCTGGCCGAGCGCCGCGCCGACGGCATCCGGCTCAACCTGAACCAGCTCGGCGAGGCGATCCTGGGCGAGGAGGAGGCCGCGCGCCGGCTCGAGGCCTACCTGGCCCTGCTGGCCCGCGACGACGTCGAGTACATCTCGGTGAAGGTCTCCTCGGTGTCGAGCCAGCTCGAGCTCAGCGCGTTCCGCCCCACCGTGGAGGTCGTGAAGGACCGGCTTCGCGCCCTCTACCGCCAGGCGCTCGCGCATCACTACCAGCACCCGGACGGCCGCGTCACGCCCAAGTTCGTCAACCTCGACATGGAGGAGTACCGCGATCTCGACCTCACGGTGACCGCGTTCCAGGAGGTCCTGAACGAGGACGAGTTCATGGCGCTCGCGGCCGGCATCGTGCTGCAGGCCTACCTGCCCGAGTCGCATCGCGTGCAGCGCGGCCTCGTGACCTGGGCGGTCGCGCGCTGCGCGCGCGGCGGCGCGCCGATCAAGCTGCGCGTGGTCAAGGGCGCCAACCTGGCGATGGAGCGCATCGAGGCCGACCTGCACGGCTGGCCACAGGCGCCGTTCGCGCGCAAGGTCGAGGTGGACGCCAACTTCAAGCGCATGATCGAGTACGGCTGCCGCCCCGAGCACGCCCGCGCCGTGCATCTCGGCATCGCCAGCCACAACCTCTTCGACGTGGCCCACGGGCTCGTGCTGCGCGAGGAGCGCGGCGTGGAGGAATGGGTGGAGTTCGAGATGCTGGAGGGCATGGCCAACCACCAGGCGCGCGTGGTGCAGGCGCGGGCGGGCGGGCTGCTGCTCTACGCGCCGGTGGTGCGCGCCGAGGACTTCCACAGCGCGATCGCCTACCTGGTCCGCCGGCTCGACGAGAACACCGCGCCGGACAACTTCCTCCGCCACGTGTTCGGCCTCGAGCCGGGCTCGCCGGACTGGGATCTCGAGCGCGATCGATTCCTCGGCGCCTTCGACCTGGTGGACGGGTTGCCGGACGCGCCGCGCCGCACCCAGGACCGCGGGGCCGAGGCGGTCTCGAAGCCCGCGGCGGGTGATCGCTCGGCGCCCTTCGTGAACGAGCCCGACACGGACTGGGCGGTCGCGGCCAACCGGGAGTGGATCGATCGGATCCGGGCCGAGTGGCGGGACCGGCCGGTGGAGCCGGTGCCGCTCCAGGTCGGAGGCACGCTGGTGGTCGGCGCCGCGCGGGTCGACGGCCGCGACCGCTCGCACCCCGGGCGCGTCGCCTATCGCCACGCGCTGGCCGACCGCGCGCAGGTGGGCCACGCGCTCGACGCCGCCCGCGCCGCGCAGCCCGCCTGGGGCGGCCGTCCGGCCGCGGAGCGCCGGCGCCTGCTCGACGCCGCGGGGGCCGTGCTCGCGCGGCGGCGCGGTGATCTGGTGGGCGCCATGATCGTCGACGGCGCCAAGACGGTGCCCGAGGCGGACCCGGAGGTCTCCGAGGCGATCGACTTCGCGCGCTACTACGCGCGGGCCCTCGGCGCGGGCGACGTGGTGGACGGCTGCCGGCTCGAGCCGCTGGGCGTGGTGGTCGTCGCGCCGCCGTGGAACTTCCCGCTCTCGATTCCCGCCGGCGGCGTGCTGGCCGCGCTGGCCGCCGGCAACGCGGTGCTCCTCAAGCCCGCGCTCGAGGCGGTGCTGGTCGGCTGGCACCTGGCCAACGCGCTCTGGGAGGCCGGCATCCCGCGGGAAGTCCTCCAGTTCGTGCCGTGTCCGGACGACGAGGTCGGCCGCGCGCTGATCACGGATCCGCGCGTGGACGCGGTGATCCTGACCGGCTCGGTGGAGACCGCCCGGCGCTTCCTCGAATGGCGCCCCGCGTGCGCGATCTCGTCCGCTCGGCCTTCGGCCACAACGGCCAGAAGTGCTCCGCGGCGAGCCTCGCGATCTGCGAGGCGGAGGTCTACGACGACGCGGCCTTCCGCCGCCAGCTCCGTGACGCGGCGGCGAGCCTCGCGGTGGGCAGCGCCTGGGAGCCGGCCAGCCGCGTCACCCCGCTCACCCAGCCGCCGGGGCCCGCGCTGCGGCGCGCCCTCACCACGCTGGATCCGGGCGAGGAGTGGCTGCTCGAGCCGCGGTCGCCGAGCCGCGAGGCGCCCCTCTGGTCGCCGGGCATCAAGCTGGGCGTGCGGCGCGGCTCGTTCTTCCACCGGACGGAGTGCTTCGGGCCGGTGCTGGGGCTCATGCGCGCGGCCGATCTCGACGAGGCGATCGAGCTCGCGAACGATCAGCCGTTCGGGCTCACCAGCGGGCTCGAGTCGCTCGACGATCGCGAGGTCGCGCGCTGGCTCGATCGCCTCGAGGCCGGGAACCTTTACGTCAATCGCGCGATCACCGGGGCCATCGTGGGCCGCCAGTCCTTCGGCGGCTGGAAGGCGTCATCGGTCGGCCCGGGCGCCAAGGCGGGCGGGCCGAACTACGTGCTCCAGCTCTGCCGCGCGCACCAGGAGAGCGCGCCGGGCGATGAGCCGGCGGCCGTGCTCCGCGCGGCGGCGGATAGCTACGAGCGGGCGTGGCGGGAGCACTTCTCGGTGCCCCACGAGCCGATCCGCCTGCTCGGTGAGCGCAACGTGTTCCGCTATCGCCCGTGTCATCGTGTGCTCGTGCGGGGCGAGGCGGCCACCCCGATCGGGCGGCTCGCGCTCGACCAGGTCCTGCTCGCCGCGCGTACCTGCGGGACGCCGCTGACCGTGAGCCTGTCGGCCGGCGAGCCCGGCGCCTGGCCCGCGGCGGCCGGCGAGGTCGAGGTGGTGGCGGAGCCCGAGGCCGCGCTCATCGCGCGTCTGGTCGGTGCGGGCGTCGAGCGGCTGCGCGCGCTCGGGCCGGTCTCGCGCGAGCTGCGCGCGGCGGCCCACGCCGCCGGGCTGGTGGTGTTCGACGGCCCCGTGCTGTCGGTGGGCCGGCTCGAGCTCCGGCACTACGTGCGGGAGCAGACGGTGTCCCGCGTGATTCATCGCTACGGGGCCGTGATGCGGCCCGACCAGGGAGAGGCCACATGACGATCAAGCTGGATCACACCATCGTGCCCGCGAAGGACAAGCAGGCCGCCGCGGAGCTCTTCGCCGACATCTTCGGCCTGACCGTGAAGCCCAGGCCGGGCTACTTCGTCCAGGTGCAGATCAACGAGAGCCTGACCTTCGACTTCGCCGATGCCGACGAGTTCGAGGATCACGCCTCGCATCACTACGCCTTTCACGTGAGCGACGAGGAGTTCGAGGGCATCTGGAGCCGCGTGAAAGCTCGGGGGATCGGTTACGGCAGCGCCCCGGACCAGCCGGCCAACGGCCGGCTCTACACCCATCGGGGCGGGCGCGGCTTCTACTTCAAGAGCCCGGACCACCTGCTCGAGGTGATGACCGTGCCCGAGACGGGCAGCTAGCGCGCCGGTCAGCGCACTTCGAGACGCGGGGCTTTCACGAGGTCGGCGGCCGGGGTATCCGGCAGGGCCGCGGCCGGCCGCGGCAGCTCCCGGCCGACCTTCTCGCGCAGACGGTCGAGCAGCTCGCGATAGGACGAGCCGCGGATCACGCGATCGAACTGCGCCCGGTAGTTGGTGACCAGGCTGAGACCGTCGATCGTGACGTCGCGCACCATCCAGTGGCGGCCCAGGTAGACCATGTCGTGCTCGAGGAGCACCTGGCGGCCGCCGCGGCGGCCGATCGCCGTGCGCACCACCGTCCGATCGCGGCCGAGGGACTCTCCGAGGTAGTACACCGTGATGCCTCCCTTGCTGCCGTCGACCTCGGCCACCGACGCCAGCCAGTAGACGAAGCCGCGCTGGACGAAGCTGGCGAAGATGGAGCGGAACTCGGTCTGCTCGCTCGTGCTGCGCGCCTGCCACTGCGCGCCGAGGGTCTGCTCCGCGGCGCCCGCGAAGTCGAACGTCCGGCCGACCAGGAGGCGGACCGCGTTCAGGCGCTCGAGCGGCTGCTCCGCGGTGGCCGGATCGGTGATGATCCGGTTGGCCTCGAGGAACGTCGACCGGAGCGATTCGGTCGCGGTCGATGGGTCGGCACCGGCCGCATGCAGTTGCACGGCAAGAAGGCATGCGAGGGCGGTGATCGAAGACAGGACGCCGGGTCGGGACATGAGGGATGCCGGATGCTTGCATCGCACATGCCACGGCGCCGAGCGCTGAATCCGCCCTGCCGAGTGGGGAAAGGCCGCGTGGCCTGGCCGCCTGGCCCTGCGACCGGTAGGTCTTACCGGCAGAAAGTACGTGGAGTCGGCTAGAGCACCAGCTCTCGCGCGACGCCGCGCATGTCCATCTCGTAGTCGAGCCCCTGGATCGGCGGGCGGCTCGGATACCAGTGCACGCCGTGAATGGCGGCGGGGCCCGCCGGCTTCAAGACCTCGTCGAGCACGAGGGCGTGGATGGGCTGCGCGGTGTAGATGTCGATCGCGGTGACGCGGCGGAAGTCGCCGCCGAGCGTGCGCAGGCGGTCCTGCATGATCGCCATCACGAAGCGCGCCTTCTCGCGCATGCCGTCCGCCGAGGTGTCGCCGTGGCGCACGATGCCGTCGGGGCCCTGCGCGCGGTCCCGGAGCTCGCCCGCGCCGGCGACGATGAAGGTGGGCCCGGGGAAGGCGGGCTCGGGCGTGGCGCCGGGCTGCGTGTAGGAGAAGGCGTACAGCGACGGCTCCGACGGCGCGGCCGCGACCGGGGCCACGTTGGTCCGCGGGATCGGGTTGTCCTCGCCCACCAGGATGTCCCACTCGGCGAGGAGCTTGCGGTAACCCTCGTTGAAGCCGGCGAACCCGTCGAAGGTGAAGGGCGCGGGGCTCCGCAGCTCGATCCCGCAGAGCGCGGTCCTCGCGCGCTTCACCTCGCGGAGATGCCGCTCGATGCGCGCGAAGCCGTCCCGCCAGGGCACCGGCGCGGTGAGCGTCACGTGGACGATCTCGTGGCCGGCTCGGGCCACGGTGCCGCACGAGAACGCGCTGATGCCGGGCATGTAGCGGTAGTCGCCGGTCGGATGGTCACGGAGCATGGGACGGCCTCTCGATCAGGAAGTTGCCGGCCTCGAAGGGCACGGGCGGCGCGGCGGAGTCGAAGGACACGCCGATCGGGTCACGGCCCGCGGCGAGCGCGTCGAGCTGGAGGTTGAGCAGGCGGCGGACGAGGGCCACCCCGCGGTCGCTCGACACCAGGTTCTCCTCGGAGTGGAGCGTGATGGGGCCCTGGCCGACCTGCGCCTCGTGGTCGCCGGGGAAGTCGCGATGCTCGACGGCGCTCAGCTCCTCCCAGAGCTTGCCGTTGAGCCGCGAGCGGACGCTCGCGATCTCCCCGGGGTTCCGCACGCGCCCCGCGGTGTAGATGCGGAAGCTCGTGTCGTCGAGCGGCAGGACCCAGCCGATGGTCTCCACGCGCGCGTACTGCGCCACCCGCGGGTTCGGAATGACGCGCAGGGTCGGCAGCACCGCCTCGCTGATCCGGTGGAGCACGGTGCCGTCGGGCTGGCGGCGGTCGGAGATCGCCTTCACACCCCGGTCGCTCAGCTCCCACGTCACCTCCGGCATGAGGCCCATCGGCGCGGTGAACTGGGGGCCGCTGAAGGAGCCGTGCAGGATCGGCACGTGGAGCGTGTCCATCAGGTTCTCGTAGTGCTGGAGCCAGTTGCACGGGATGATCGCGGGCCCGCCGCCGCCCACGCTGCGGTCGTCGGCCTCGAGGAACTCGCCCGGGTCGAGCGTCTCCAGCACCTCGTAGCGCGGCAGCACCGGCTTCCGCGCGGGCGGGCCCATGTAGGCGAAGACCAGCCCGTAGCGCTCCCGCACCGGGTACCAGGGCTGGCGCATCCGCTCGCGCTGCGGGCCGCCGTCGGGCTCGCACGGCTGCTCGAGGCAGCGGCCCTCCACGTCGAAGAGCCAGCCGTGGTAGCAGCAGCGGATGCCGCCTGCCGGTCGCGGAAGAGCACGAGGTCCTCGCCGAGCACCCGCAGGGCCTTCGGCGTGTCGGTGGCGTCGCCGGCCAGGCCGACCGGGTGCCAGTAGCGGCGCAACAGCTCGCCCATCGGCGTGCCCGGGCCCACCAGGGTCAGCTCGCGCATGAACGTGGGCGCGGGCCGCCCGTAGCCGGTGCCGGTGTCGGTCATGACGGCTCACGCCTGGCGCCGCCCTCGTCCGCCGGCGGCGCGGGCTCGCTGGAGCGGCGCAGGTCCAGGGTGGGGACGCCGCCGGTGTCGAGGCCGGTCAGCGACGTGAGGCGGGTGATGCGTGTCATGTGGCTGATCATGTCGGCGATCTGGCGGACGGCCCGCTCGCCGCGCTCGAAGTAGCGGGCGAGCTCCGGGCGGTCGCGCAGCCGCTCGGAGAGGAGCTGCAGGTTGCCGCCGACGACGGTGAGCGGGTTGTTGATCTCGTGGGCCGCCGCGTTGGCGAGCTTGGCCACCGAGCGGAGGCTCTCGGCTTCACGCTCCGCGGCCTCGCGGCGCTGCCGCTCGCTGACGTCCACGAAGGAGACGAAGGTGGCCGGGCCGCCTTCCCACTCGACCACGGTGGCGGTGGCCGCGAGCCAGAAGCGGCTCCCGTCCTTCCGGAGCGCTTCCAGCTCGACCGTCGCCGGAATCGTCTCGCCCCGCAGCCGGGCATCCACACGGGCCCTCACCGTCTCGCGATGCTCCGGGGCGATGAAATCCAGCCACGTCACACCTACCACCTCGGCCGGGTCCGCGAACCCGAAGAGCCGGAGCGCCGCCGGATTGGCGAAGCAGATCTGCCCCTGCCGGTGGAGCATCATCCCCTCCGCCGAATCCTCGATCAGGCGGCGGTACCGGCGTTCCGACGTGGCCAGCTCGCTGGTCCGGGCGCGCACCCGCTCGTCGAGCTCGGCGCGGACCCGGAGCATCTTCGCTTCCGCCCGACGCAGGCGCCCCGTCTGGAACCACGCCAGACCCAGCGCGGCGACGAGCAGAGGGCCCAGGAGAGCGAGGGGCACGAGCCAGCGCGCGGCGTCCATCGCCGAGTACGTCTCACGGGCCAGTCGCGGGGTCAAGCCCCGCCGGCGGTCAGCGCGAGAGCAGCGCCACTCCGGCCACGATCAGGACCACGCCGGCCACGATGCGCCAGCCGAGCTTGCCGCGGTCGCTCGGGAAGAGGTAGGTCATGCCGAGGACGAAGAGCGGGGCGGTGCCTGCGAGGGGGATCACCACGCTGACGTCGCCGAAGCCGAGCGCGAGCAGCAAGAAGAAGACCCCGGCATTCTCCGCGATCCCGCCGGCGATGAAGTAGAGCAGGCTCCGCCGGCTGCAGCGCAGCGAGCCGAGCTTGCCCGACGCGGCGATGAACGCGGTCGACGCGATCAGGGCCGCGCTGACATTGATGGTGGCGCCGAGGAGCGGCCCCGCGGAGGCGAGGCCGAGCTTGCGGAGGATCTGGACGATGCCGAAGCACGAGGCCGCGATGAAGGGATAGGCGAGATGCGGGACGCGAAAGCCCACGTAGCGGCCGCTGAGCGATAGCAGGATCGTGCCCGCGACGATCACGAGGGTGCCCGCCACGATGGGTGTGGTCACGTGCTCGCCCAGGAGCACGATCGCCAGGCCGCTGGCCACCAGCGGGGTCAGGTTGTTGACCGCGGCCGCGGCCGGCGCGCCGACCTTCTGGATGGCGAGGATGCGGAAGAGCCGGCCGCCGGTGGTGCCGATCAGGCCGGAGAGGGCGAAGTAGGGCACGGCCTGCCATGAGTACTGGTCGAACGGGACGAGGATCAGCGCCGCCGTCCACGCGGCGACCGCGCCGACGACCACGTTGATCCAGGCGCCGGCCCAGAAGCTCGAGCCCTGGAGGCCGCGATGGATGAGGATGGTCGCGAGCGAGGCGCAGAGGGCGCTCGACAGCGCCATCAGGTGTGGCGTCGGGAGCAACGCGGGCCCGGCGATCAGCCGACTTCGGCGCGGAGGCGGTCGTGCAGCGTGGCGAGCTGGTCGGTCATCGCGGCCACCGAGCGCGCGCCGGCCTGGAAGATCGCGGTGGCGTTCAGGGCCACCCAGCCGAAGCCCATGGCCTTGAGCGCGGCGACGCGGGCCACCACCGCGTCGTGGTCGGCGTAGAAGGTCTTGCCCGCCGCGTCGCGCGGCGGCGGCGCCACCATGCTCTGCAACCCGATGGCCCCGGGATCGCGCCCGGCCGCCTCGGCGTGCCGGTGGATGGCCTCGATGGCCTCGCGCGCCCCAGCCGCGTCGGTGACCCGGCTGGCCAGCCAGCCGTCGCCGAGCCGGCCCACGCGCCGGAAGGCGGCCTCCGAGAGTCCGCCGATCCAGATCGGCAGGCGGGCGTCCTGCGGCGGCTTGGGCTCCATCGCCATGGACACCGTGGGGTAGTGCGCGCTCTCGAAGCTCACCTCGGCGTCGGTCCAGTAGGCGCGCAGCAGGCGGATCGCCTCGTCCATGCGCGCGCCGCGCGTGCGATAGGGCTCCCCGAGCGCCTCGTACTCCGACTCCTGCCAGCCGACGCCCACCCCGAGCCGCACGCGGCCGCCCGACAGCGTGTCGAGCGTGCTCACCTGCTTGGCCACCAGCGTGGGCTGGCGCTGCGGGAGCACGAGCACCTCGGTGCCCAGGGTGACGCGGGTGGTGACTGCCGCGATGTAGGAGAGAGCCATGAGCGCTTCCAGGATCGGCATCGCCGCGTTGTAGGGACCGCGCGCGCGGCCCTCGATCGGCACGCCCATGACCACGTGGTCGAAGATGTCGATGTGGTCGTAGCCGATCCGCTCGATGGCGCGGGCGAGGCCGGCCACCGCGGCCGGGCCCTCCCGGTAGGACACGCTCGGAAACTCGACGCTGAGCTTCATGGTCTCCTCCGCCGTCAGCCCGTCAACACGAGTAGGAATGGCCGGTAAACTTTACAGCACCGAGCAGCCCCGGGGATCCCACATGATCCGCTTTCCGGCACGTTCCTCTCTCGAACACGGTCGGTATCTACTGGCACGACGGTTGCCATACCATGGCCCTGGAGTCGTATCCCGGGGAGGTAGCCATGAGACGATTGGTCCTCTGCATGGTTGTGGCGTTCCTCGCGGTTCTGCTCGACGGGCTGGCCGGCTCCCACATGGCGCGTACGGCTCAGGAGCCTGCGCCGCCCGCGCCCCGCTTCGTCCGGGAAGCCCAGCGAACGCTGCGCGAGCTGGGCTATCAGCCGGGCCCGGTCGACGGGGTCGTGGGGCCGAAGACGAAGGATGCGCTGGCGAAGTATCAGCGATTCGAGCGGATCCGGGTCACGAGACGGCTCGACTCGGAGACGATGGCGCGCCTCGACATCCACGAGCGGCTCTTCCGTCCCGGCCGAGCGGCGCGCGGGTGAGGTCGGGGCGGCTACCGCCACGTGTCGACCGAGAGCGTTTGCTGGTACGCGCAGCCCATGATGCGCCAGTAGCCGTTGGTCTCGCCCCCGACGACCACCGCGTGGATGTCCTCGCGACGGAACATCGGGATCAGCTCCTCGGGCGCCGCCTGGAGCCGGGTCGCCCACGGCTCCTCGCCGAACGTGGCGCGGGGATAGATGTAGTTCTGCACGAGCTGGTAGTCCCAGTACTCGCCGGCCGGCATCCGCGCATTGTCATACAGCCAGTCGATGAGTGCATCCTTCTTCAGGAACCCGCCCCGGTCGACGAACTGCCGCGCGGTGATGGGATCCAGCAGGAGGGTGGGCGGGGTATGCGGGTCCATGCCGCGGAACATGTTGCGGACGTGCTCGCGCCAGTACCGCTCCCGGAGGCCGAGGGTGAATGCGGTCGAGCGACAGCCGGTGAACACGCTCACCGTGCTGTCGGTTGGCCGGAAGCCGTGCTGGACGTGGAAGGGCTCCCAGGGACTCCGCTCCTCGTTTTCGCCGAAGGTCACACTGTTGTACGCGTAGTTGTTGCCCATCGAGCCCATGTAGGTCAGGCCCGGGACCGAGCCGCCCTGGAGGTTCTGTGAGAGGAGCCCGTAGGCACGGCCGATCGTCGCGTTGGCGTGGTTGTGCGGACCGAGCGCGCCGGTGCCGACGTTCATGGCGATCTCGTGGCGCACGGGCCCGTTGACGACCGCCATGGTGGCGAGCGAGCTCGAGCTGCTGCCGCGCGCGCTCACCCCGGTCGCGGCCAGGGCCAGGATCACCGGGAAGTACGCCGGGAGCGCCCCGGCCATGACCGCGTTCACCGCGACCTTCTCGACGGTGTACTCCCACGCCTCCCGGAAGTGGGTCGGCCGCATGCGCCCGACCACCTCGTCGGCCCGGCGCCCGGTGCCCGCGAGCATCGCGGCCACGCGCTCCTCGGTGGGGAGCACGATGGGAAGCTTGTCCGTCCAGTCGCGGTCGAGGAAGAGGCGGTGGAGCGCCTCCTCGGTGTCGGGCTCGACCAGCCGCGGCGCGGACCGGTCGAAGTCGATCGCGCCGCGCTCGTCGTCGGTGAACGGCCGGGTCAGCCCCTCGATCACCTCCTGCATGACGGGCCGCCGGCTGATCGGATCACGCCCGTCGACGTAGGCGCGCAGCTCCGCCGCCGTCTTGCCCATGACCGGCTGGGGCACGAAGGCCTGGCGGAGGCCCGGCATGCCGTTCTGGGCCGCGACGGCGCCGGCCACGCGGTCGAACTTGTCGGTGTGCAGCGCGACGGTGGGGACCCCGTACGCCGCCTCGATCGTCATCGCGTGCGCGGCGACCGCCGGCGCGCAGGTGCTTCAGTGGCCGACGCCGACGATGGCCGCATGCCCCCGCGCCTTGATCTCCTGCCAGGTCGCCGGATCGTCCTTGAGATACACGCTCGAGATCGGCTTGACGATGGTCTTGACCGCCGGCATGTGTTCGGCGAACCAGGCCTGCATCTGCCGGAGGAAGACGTCCGAGTCGTCGAAGCGGCAGTCCACCAGGTAGACCGTCTTGCCGTGCAGCGTGTCGAGCCGGGGGGCCAGCTCCTTGCGGGTGATCTTCGGAGCGAAGCCGACCGGGTTCAGGGTCGTGAGCTTGCCGTTCGCCGTCATGGTGGTCTGCCTCCGTGGCCGCCAGTCTACAATGACCGCACCTTGACCTGCTCGGGGACCGGCTGCTAGGCTGCGGCCCTCCGACATCCCCATCCGGCACTTCCATCAAAGGAGATGAGCATGAAGCGAGCGCTGCACGGGCTGGGTCTGTTCGTTCTGCTGACCGCGATCGCCGCGAGCCCGGTGTGGCCCCAGGAGCCCTATCCCACGCGGCCGATCTCCATCGTGGTCGCGTTTCCGCCGGGCGGGGTGGCCGACAACACGGCGCGGCCGGTGGCCGCGGCGCTCGAGCGCATCCTCAAGCAGCCGGTGCCGATCATCAACAAGGCCGGGGCGGCGGGCGCGGTGGGCAACCAGATCGTCGCCACCAGCAAGCCGGACGGCTACACGCTGCTGATGGCCCTCGTCAGCGTCTCGGTCCTGCCCGAGGTCGACAAGCTCTTCGGGCGGCCGCAGAATTACACGCTCGACCAGCTGACCGGGATCGCCCGGATCAACGCCGATCCCTCGATGCTGGTCGTCCGCGCCGACGCGCCGTGGAAGACGCTCAAGGACCTGGTGGAGGACGCCAAGAAGCGGCCCGGGGAGATCGTCTTCACCTCCTCCGGCCTCTACGGGGCGGCCCACATCCCGATGGAGATGTTCATCAAGGCGGCCGGCATCAAGATGCGGCACCTGCCCACCACGGGCGGCGGCCCGATGATGAACGCGATGCTGGGCGGCCACGCCCAGCTCGTGATGACGCCGGTGAGCCTGGCCGCCGCGCACGTGAAGGCGGGCAAGCTCCGGCTGCTCGCCCACAGCGGCAACGGGCCGGTCGTCGCGTACCCGGAGGTGCCCACGTTCAAGTCGCAGGGCTACGACGTCGAGTACACCGCGTGGGCCGGGCTGGTGGCCCCGAAGGGCACGCCGCCCCACGTGGTCAAGATCCTGCGCGACGCGGCCCGGCAGGCGGTGAAGGAGCCCGAGGTGGTCACCTCGCACGCCAAGCTCGAGACGCCGGTGGCCTACCTGGACGCCGACGAGTTCAACGCGTGGTGGGCCAAGGACGCGGCGCGGCTCGCCGAGGTGGTGAAGCAGATCGGCAAGGTCGAGTAGCTCCGGCCGCCCCGTGACCGTCGACCGCATCGCCGGAGTGGCGCTCGTGCTGTTCGGGCTCCTCACCATGTGGGAGAGCCGCGCCTTCCCGCTCGGCTCGTTTCACCGCCCCGGGCCCGCCTACATGCCGGTGCTCCTCGCGTCGCTCCTCGTCCTCTTCGGGGTGGCGGTCGCCGCGATGGGCGGGCGCGCGCGCCGCCCGGCCGAGGTGGGCTGGCCGGAGTGGCGCCACGCGGTCGCGATCTTCGCGGCCTGCGCGTTCGCCGCGGGAGGGCTCGAGCGGCTCGGCTACCGGATCACGATGGCCCTGGTGGTGGCGTTCCTGCTGCTGGTCGTCGAGCGCAAGGGCTGGGCGCTCTCCCTCGCGCTCACGGCCGTGATGGCGTGGGGCTCGTTCTTCGTCTTCGACACCCTGCTGCGCGTGCCGCTGCCGCGCGGGCCCTTCGGGATCTGACCGGTGCTCGAGACGTTCCAGAATCTCGGGCTGGGCTTCTCGGTCGCGCTCGCCCCGGGCGTCCTCTGGTACGGGTTCATCGGCTGCCTGGTCGGGACCCTGGTGGGCGTGCTGCCGGGCGTGGGGCCGCTCGCGGGCATCAGCCTGCTCCTCCCCGCGACCTACGGCCTCGACGCGACCCGGGCACTCGTCATGCTGGCCGGGATCTACTACGGGGCCATGTACGGCGGCTCGACCACGTCGATCCTGATGCGCATCCCCGGCGAGGCCGCGTCGGTGATGACGTGCATCGACGGCTACGCGATGGCGCGCAAGGGCCGCGCCGGCCCGGCGCTGACCATCGCCGCGGTCGGCTCCTACGTGGCGGGCACCGTGAGCGTGGTCGCGCTCATGTTCCTGGCGCCGCCACTGGCCGCCTTCGCGCTCCGCTTCGGACCGCCCGAGTACTTCTCGCTCCTGCTCCTGGGCCTGCTGGTGCTGGCCTACATGAACACCGGCTCGATGCTGAAGGGCCTGGCGATGGCCGCGCTCGGCCTCCTGCTCGGCATGATCGGCATCGACCAGATGAGCGGCTACTTCCGCTTCGCCTACGGCGTGACCGAGCTCGCCGACGGCATCGGGGTGGTGCCGGTCGCGGTCGGGCTCTTCGGGCTCGCCGAGATCCTGCTGACCGCGGGGCAGGAGAATCCGCCCGCGGTGATCCGCCCCCGGCTGCGCGACCTGCTGCCGTCGCGCCAGGAATGGCGCGAGGCCCACATGCCGATCTGGCGCGGCACCGGTATCGGCTTCCTGATCGGCATCATCCCGGGCTCCGCGCACGTCATCTCCACGTTCGTGTCCTACGCGATCGAGCGGAAGATCTCGAAGCACCCGGAGGAGTTCGGCAAGGGGGCGGTGGCCGGCGTGGCGGGCCCGGAATCCGCGAACAACGCGGCGACCTCGGGGGCCTTCGTACCGATGCTGGCGCTGGGCGTGCCCGGCGTCCCGGTGGCCGCGCTGCTGCTGGCCGCCATGATGGTGCACGGGGTGACGCCGGGGCCGCTGCTGATCCAGCAGGACCCGCGGCTCTTCTGGGGCTTCATCGCCTCGATGTACGTGGGCAACGTGATCTTGCTGATCCTCAACCTGCCGCTGGTCGGATCGTGCTCGTCTGCTCGATCCTCGGCGTGTACGCGGTCAACAGCAGCGCGGTGGACGTGTGGATCATGCTGGCGATGGGCGTGGTGGGCTACGTGCTGCGCAAGCTCGACTTCGAAACCGCGCCGATCGTGCTGGGGCTGGTGCTCGCGCCGATGATGGAGCTCTCGCTCCGCCAGTCGCTCGCCATGTCGGCCGGCAACTACACGATCTTCGTCACCCGGCCCATCTCGGCGGCCCTGCTCGCGATCGGCCTCGTCCTCGTGATCCTGGCCCTGCGCCCCCTCATCTCGCGCACCCTCGACTGGCGCGCTCGCCTCCCCGTGGACACCTAGACCGGGGTCAGGTCTTGAATTACGACATTCTCCGACTGGCGGGTGGGTCACGCGCTGCTCGAAATGTCGTAATTCAAGACCTGACCCCATTGGAGGTTTATGGCTGAGCATGCTGGCGCGGTGAGGAGGCGGGAGGACCCGCGGCTGATCACCGGGGCGGGGGAGTTCGTGGACGATCTGCGCGTGCCGGGGTGCCTGCACGCGGCGATGCTGCGCTCGCCCCACGCCCACGCGCGCATCCGCGCGATCGACGTGGCGGCGGCGCGCCGGTCGCCCGGCGTGGTGGGCGTCTACGTGGCCGCGGACCTGGGGTCCGCGGGCGCGCCGATGCCGATCTACGCGCCGCATCCGGCGCTGCCGGTGCCTTGCAAGATCATGCCGCTGGCGCGCGACCGCGTGCGCTTCGTGGGCGAGCCGGTGGCGGTGGTGATCGCGGACGACGTGTATCGCGCCTGGGACGCGCTCGACCTGATCCGCGTGGAGTACGACCCGCTGCCCGCGGTGGTGGACGTGGAGGCCGCGCTGGCCCCCGGCGCGCCGATCCTGCACGAGGAGGTCGGCAGCAACCTGGTCGCCGAGTGGCGGCAGCGCGTCGGCGACGTCGACGCGGCTCTGCGCGGCGCCCCGGTGACCGTGCGCGCGCGCGTCCGCCTCGCCCGCGGCGGCGCGCACCCGCTCGAGCCGCGCTCCCTGGTCGCCCAGTGGAAGGACGCGCGGCTCACCGTGTGGGGCGCGGTGCAGATGGTCCACCGCCATCGCGGGGTGCTCGCGGATCAGCTCGGCCTGCCCGAGGAGCACGTGCGGGTCATCGCCCCGCCCGACGTGGGCGGCGGGTTCGGCACCAAGGGCATGTACTACCCCGAGTACATCGCGGTGGCGGAGCTGGCCCGGCAGCTCGGCCGGCCGGTGAAGTGGATCGAGACGCGGCGCGAGCACACCCTGGTGGCCTGCGTGGAGCGCGACCAGGTGCACGACGTGGAGATCGCGGCCACCCGGGAGGGGCGCCTGCTCGGGCTGCGCGACGACTTCCTCCACGAGATGGGCGCCTACACCATCTCCGGCCTCAACCTGCTCCAGAACGCGATGATCCACTCGGTGGGCTCCTACGTGATCCCCGCGCTCGACCTGCGCTTCCGCGGCGTGATGACGTGCACCACGCCGGCGGGCGCCTACCGCGGGGCCGGGCGCCCGTACGGGACCGCGCTCATCGAGCGGGCCATGGACGCGCTGGCCCGCGAGCTCGGCATGGATCCGGTCGCGCTACGCCGGCGCAACCTCATCCCCGCCGACCGGCACCCGTACGCCACCGGACTCAACACCGCGGGGCGCGGGCCGGTGGACTACGACAGCGGCGACTACCCGCGCTGCATGGACCTGGCGCTGGAGGCGCTCGACCTGCCCGCGGCCCGGGGGGAGCAGGCGCGGCTCCGCGAGCAGGGGCGCTATCTCGGCATCGGCGTCGTCAACTACGTGGAGGCCACCGCGACCGTGCCGAACGAGAGCGCGGTGGTGCGCGTGCACCCCGACGGCGCGGTCACGGTGGTCAGCGGCGCCGCGCCGCAGGGGCAGGGGCACGTCACGATGTTCTCGCGGCTGGTCGGCCGGCAGCTCGGGGTGGACGCCGACGCGATCGAGGTGCTGACCGGCGACACCGCGCTCGTGCCCACCGGCGGCGGCACCTACGGCAGCCGCACCGCCGCGATCGGCGGCAGCGCGGCGCTGCTGGCCTCGCGCGCGGTGCTCGAGAAGGCGCGCCGGGTGGCCGCGCACCTGCTGGAGGCGGCGCCCGCCGACCTGGTGGTCGAGGGCGGCCGGTTCTCGGTGCGCGGGCTGCCGAGCCGCGCGCTGGGCTGGCGCGAGGTCGCGGCGGCCGCGCACGCGGGCGGGGTGCCCGGGGAGGCCGCCGGGCTCGAGGACACCCAGGTCTTCAGCGTCGAGCAGTCGAGCTACGCCAACGGCACCCACGCGGTGGTGCTGGAGGTGGATCCGGAGACCGGCGCGGTCACCATCCTGCGCTGGATCGTGGCGCACGACTGCGGCCACGTGCTCGAGCCGGGGATCGTGGACGGCCAGATCCACGGCGCGGTGATGCAGGGCCTGCCCGACGCGCTGAACGTCCAGCTCGCGTACGACGACGGCGGCCAGCGCCTCACCGCGACCTTGATGGACTACACGCTCGCCACCGCGGCGGACGCGCCGCCCGTCTTCGAGCTGCGCCACCTCGAGACGCCGACGCCGCTCAACCCGCTCGGCGCCAAGGGCGCGGGCGAGGGCGGCATCATGCCGGTGCATCCCCTCATCGCCCAGGCCATCGAGGACGCGCTCGCGCCCTTCGGCTGCGCGCGCATCGAGCGGGTGCCGGTGACGCGCGCGGACGTGTACGCGATGGTGCGGGCCGCCGCGCGTCAGGGCTGAGGCGCCGGGGCCGCCCGGCGCGCGGTCATGAACAGGCGGTTCGCGCGCGGATAGGCGATCAGTCCCAGGCCCCAGCCGATGATCTTCGCGAAGTCGTCCAACCCGTACACGAGGATCGACGGGTCGCGGAGGGCGGGCAGATCCAGCACCAGCGCGATCGCCACCAGGGCGATCGCGACGCTCCAGGCCGGCCGCGGACCTTTGAGGCGATCGATCACGAGGCCGCCCGCGGCGCCCAGCGCGCCCCAGGCCAGGCCGTTGAAGATCACCGCGCGCTCGAGCTCCTCGAGAGAGACCGGCGAGGCGCCTTCGGTCGCGCGGCGCATGAGCGTGATCACGACCAGGGCGACGAAGAGATGGAGCGCGCCCAGCACCAGGGCGGTGGCGGTGCCGTAGCGCGCGGCCCGCGGGGGGTCCTTGCGAGCGCCCACCAGCCACGCGTAGGTGATGCCGCCGGGGATCAGCAGCGCCACCACGAGGATTCCGATCGTGCCGGCCACGTTGCGCTTGATCATGTCGTGGAGGAGCGCGTGCGAGACGCTGGCGAGCGCGAGGATCGCGAAGATCGCGAGCCGGACGACGCGACGGCCGCGCTCGGGCACCGGGGTGAGCGCGTGCTCCTCGGGGACCCCGAGGAAATGGCGGAGCCGGCCGATGAGGGGCTCCAGGAACCGGACGATCCCGAGGCCGACCAGGCCGATCGCGAGCGCCTCCTCGATGCGCTCCTCCCAGTGCGCGGTCCAGAAGTTGAACGCGGCGCGGAAGAGGACGTAGCCGAAGCCGGCGCCAAGGCCGGCCGACATCGCGCCGTCCCAGCGGGGCCGGTCCACCGGCGGGGAACTGCTCACGCGGGGGCCTCGGTCGCCCGGCGGATGTCCCGGCGGATGAGCTGGGCCACCGCGAAGAGGCCGATCAGGCCGAGTCCCGCGTCGAACCGGGCGAGCACGAAGCCGGCGAGGAGGAGGCCACCCGTCCAACCCCGGCGCATGAACGCGCCGGAGATCCGGGCATTCACGAGCCCGGCGGCCGCGTTGGTCCAGCGGAAGAGCCAGAAGAGGTTGTAGAAGGGAATGAGGTGGAAGCCCGCCGCGCGGGCCGGCGAGATCGGATACGCCCCGCCGGTGGACTCCCTCAGTACCCGGTGAAAGCGATGGACGCAGAGGAGCCAGTAGGCGAGCCCGACGAGCCAGGTCACGTAGGTCAGCAGGGTCTCCTGCTGCGCGGCGGTCCGGTCGACGATCATCTCGCCGCTGGCGATCAGGATGAACGCGAGCCCGATCAGGTAGCCCGGCCAGACCCGGGGCAGCGGGGCGCGGACCGGAGGCCGGGGCGGTACGGACGCGCTCATGGCCCATGGAATCTACGGACACCGTCCGGCGCCGTCAAGCGGCATCGTGGTCCTTGACAGGATCCGGCCGCGCGCTGAATCTTGGGTCCATGCGAGGCCTTCCCCCGGCCGCGGTGGCCCAGTATCGTCGGGACGGCTTCTACTTCCCGATGCGCGTCCTCTCCGCCGAGGAAGCGGCCGGATATCGCGCGCGGCTCGAGGCGGTGGAGCGCGAGCGGGGCGGCCCGCTGGGCGGCGAGCTCCGGCACAAGGGCCATCTCCTCTTCACCTGGCTCGACGCGCTGATCCGTCACCCGCGCATCCTCGACGCGGTCGAGGACGTGCTCGGCCCGAACCTCCTCTGCTGGAGCTCGAGCTTCTTCATCAAGGAGGCGCGCGATCCGGCCTTCGTGTCCTGGCACCAGGATTCGACCTACTGGGGGCTCAGCGAGCCGGACGTGGTGACCGCGTGGGTGGCCTTCTCGGAGAGCTCCGTGGAGAGCGGCGCGATGCGCATGATCCCGGGCACCCACACCGAGCAGGTCGCGCATCGCGAGACCTTCGCAAAGGACAACCTGCTCTCGCGCGGGCAGGAGGTCACGGTGGAGGTGGACGAGGCGCGCGCGGTGGACGTGGTGCTCCACCCCGGGGAGATGTCGCTGCACCACGTGCGCATGTTCCACGGCTCGCCGCCCAACCGCTCCGCCGATCGCCGCGTCGGCTACGCCATCCGCTACATCCCGACCCACGTCCGGCAGATCGCGGACGGGCCGCGAGACACCGCCAGCCTCGTGCGCGGCGTGGACGCGTACCAGCACTTCGACCTCGAGGAGCCGCCCGCGGCCGACCTCGATCCCTTGGCCCGGGCGCGGCACGCCGCGATCATGAAGCGCCAGGGCGAGCTGCTCTACCGCGGCACCACCGCCGAGCCCTTCCGCTAGGCTTGCGGATGGCGACGGGGGCGACGGTGGAGCCGGTGAATACCGCTTCCGCGCTTGACGCCACGCCACCGGCGGGGCATCCTGCTCGCGTGATGAAACCGGAACCGGACACGGCCCGCCCGGCCGGCGACGCCGCCAAGCCCATCATCGCGGTGTTCAACTCCAGCTCGGACACGGTCGAGCTGCTGCGCACCGTGCTGGAGGCCGAGGGGCTGCACACCGTGCCGGGGCACATCGCGGACCTCAAGAAGGGCGAGCTCGACTTCGTCTCCTTCATCGAGCATCACCAGCCGGCCGTGATCGTCTACGACATCTCGCCGCCCTACGACACGAACTGGACCTTCCTGAAGCTCGTCCGCAGCTCGCAGCCCGCCCAGACCTGCCGCTTCGTCCTGACCACGACCAACAAGCCCGTCCTCGACAAGCTCGTCGGGGAGACGGAAGCGATCGAGATCATCGGCAAGCCCTATGATCTGGAGCGCGTGGTCGAGGCGGTGCGGACCGCTCTCGCCGGCGCGTCCTAGGCGGCCGCATGCCCGTCACCCTCGTCACCGGCACCAGCACCGGCATCGGCTTGGCCACCGCGCTGCACCTCGCGCGCCACGGCCACCGCGTGGTGGCGACCATGCGCAACCTCGCCAAGGCCGGCCCGCTCGAGGAGGCCGCGCGCGCGGAGCGCCTGCCGGTCACGGTGCGCGAGCTCGACGTCACGCGCGAGGATTCGATCGACCGCGCGGTGGCCGCGACGCACGAGGCCGAGGGGGCCATCGACGTCCTCGTCAACAACGCGGGCGTCGGCGGCGCGACCCCGCTCGAGCTCACGCCGGAGCCCGAGCACCGCGCGATGTTCGAGGCCAACTACTGGGGTCCGATCCGCATGATCCGGGCGGTGCTGCCGGCCATGCGCGAGCGGCGCGCCGGGTGCATCGTCAACGTGACGTCGATCGCGGGGCGGGTGGCCACCCCGAACCAGATCGCCTACTCCGCGTCCAAGCACGCGCTGGCCGCGGCGAGCGAGGCGCTGGCCCACGAGGTGGCCGCCTTCGGGGTCCGGGTGGTCATCATCGAGCCCGGGGTGATCCAGACCGCGATCTTCGAGAACTCGGCGGGCGCCACCCGCTTCGACAAGACCTCGCCGTACCGGCAGATCATGCGCCGCAACGGCAAGCTCTTCGCGGCCGGCTTCCGCAATCCGGGCCAGCCGGAGACCGTGGCGGCGACGATCCTCGAGGCGATCACCACCGACCGGCCGCGGCTGCGCTACCTGGTCGGGGTGGACGCGGAGGGCCTCGCGGCCGGGCGCGCCCGCATCAGCGACGAGGAGTGGGTCGCGATGGGCGGCGAGCTGACCGACGAGGAGTACAACGCCCGCTTCAAGCGCTACTTCGGGATCGACCTCTGACCCCGCCGCCGCTCTCTCTGTCATCCCGATTCGAGGTGGACGCATGAGCCGATCCGAAGGACGCGAGATCTACCGGGTAGTGTGGCCGCGCGGGGCCCGGACGGTGCAGGCGGCCGACGTCGCCCCGCGCCTGTCGACGCTCGAGGGCAAGACCATCGGCCAGCTCTGGGACGATCTCTTCCGCGGCGACGAGATCTTCCCGATCCTCGAGGAGGAGCTGACCCGCCGCTTCCCGGGCGTCCGCTTCGTGCGCTACGACACCTTCGGCTCCACCCACGGCCGCGACGAGCAGCGGGTGCTCGCCGACCTGCCGGACATGCTGAGCCGGCACGAGGTCGACGCGGTCATCTCGGGGATGGCCTGCTGAGGGAGCTGCACGCCCGCCGTGTTGCGGGCCAGTGCGGTGGCGGAGCGGGCGGGCGTGCCGACCGCGTCGCTCGTGTGCGAGGGCTTCCGGGGCCAGGCCGCGACCACCGCCGCGGGCCTCGGGCTGCCGGGTCTCCCGACCGCCCTGGTGCCCGGCCACGTCGACGTGCAGAGCGCGGAGGAGCTGCGGCGCAACGTGACCACGGTCACGGTGGACGCGGTCATCCGGAACCTCACCGAGGCGCCGCCGCGCGCGGGCGCCGCGGTGGTCGAGCCCGCGCCGGGCGACATCGTCTTCGAGGGCGATCTCGACGAGGTCAACCGCTTCTTCTACGAGAACGACTGGAGCGACGGCCTACCCATCGTGCCGCCGACTCCGGACCGGGTGCGGGAGTTCCTGCGCTTCACGGACCGGCCGGCCGAGACCGAGCTCGGCGTGCTGCTGCCCGACAAGCGACGGGCCACCGTGTGGAACGTGGCGGTCAACGGGGTCCTGGCCGGGTGCCGGCCCGAGTACATGCCGATCCTGGTGGCGCTGGTGGAAGCCATGGCCGACCCGCGCTACGGCGTCGAGCACAGCGGTAACACGCCGGGCGCCGAGACCCTGATCATCCTGAACGGGCCGATCATCAAGGAGCTCGCCTTCAACTACGAGCAGGGCGCGCTGCGTGACGGGATCCAG
>WNFK01217157.1_pt1 | contig 27840 bp, 28 predicted proteins | sample 5400281 | NCBI WGS metagenome assembly WNFK01 (sample SAMN13153350, study PRJNA577476) | soil metagenome | isolation source: 20 cm soil on Douglas fir-dominated hillslope | place: USA:California | collected 2013-09-17
GCGGGCGTCCGCCGGGACGACGTCATCCAGATCACGCCCTCGTTCGGCCTCTTCACGGGCGGCTTCGGCTTTCACTACGGCGCCGAGCGGCTCGGCGCGATGGTGATCCCGACGGGCGCGGGCCGCACGGCGCTGCAGCTCCGGCTCATGCGCGACCTCAAGACGACCGTTGTCGCCGCGATCGCCACGTATCCTTTGCGGCTGATCGAGGCGGCGCGCGAGGAGCGGTTCGACCTCGATTCGCTGTCGCTCCGCGTCGGCATCTTCGGCTCGGAGATGTGGTCCGACGAGCTGCGGGCGCGCATCGAGGCCGAGCTTCGCATCCGCACCTTCGACATCATCGGCATGACCGAGACCGGCGGGCCGGGGCTCGGCATCGACTGCGCGGCGCGCGCCGGCATCCACGTCTGGGAGGACCACTATCACCCGGAGATCGTCGATCCGGTGTCCGGCGCCGCCGTACCCGACGGGGCCGAGGGCGAGCTGGTGGTGTCGACCTTGACCCGCGAGGGGCTGCCGCTGGTGCGGTACCGGACTCATGACCTGACGCGCGTCGTCTCGCGCGCCCGCTGTGCCTGCGGACGGACCGCGCTCAGGCTCGACCGGTTGCGCGGGCGGGTGGACGACATGGTGATCTACAAGGGCATCAACTTCTACCCGCGCCAGATCGAGACGACGATCCTCCGCCACGCCGGCGTCGGCCACGAGTACCAGATCGTGCTCGACTCGGAAGGGGGCGGCGAGCGCATGACCGTTCACGTCGAGACCGAGCCGGCGTGCGACCCGGCGGTCGCCGCGCGGATCCGGCGCGAGCTCTCCGAGCTCCTGGCGTTGAGCGCGGACGTCCGCCTCCGAGCGGCCGGCGAGATCGAGCGGCCGCAGGGCAAGGCGGTGCGCGTCGTCGATCGCCGTCCCCGGCAGTGAGCGCGCGGCGCCCGGAGCGCTGATGGCGGGTGGGCTCCTGGCCGGTATCACCGTGCTCAGCCTCGAGCAGGCGACGACGCTGCCGTTCCTGACCTATCGGCTCGCGTGCGACGGCGCGCGGATCATCCGCATCGAGAACGCCGAGCGTCCGGACCCCAACCGGTTCGTCGGACAGGACGTGCTCGGCGAGCCAGCCATGCGCAGCTACTTCCTGCCCAACAACTGCGGCAAGGAAGCGATCACGCTGAACCTCGGTCATCCCGACGGTCGAGCCCTGCTGCACGAGCTGATCGTGAAGCTGCGGGTGGACGTGTTCGCGTCCAATCAGCGCTCGCGCAGCTACGCCCGTCTCGGCATCGAGCCCGGCCAGCTCCGTGCGGTGAAGCCCGATCTGATCTGGCTCGGGATCACCGGGTTCGGCCCGGACCACGACGAGGCGGCGTACGATCCGGTGCTCCAGGCGCGCGCCGGCTTCATGGAGCTGACCGGTGACGCCGCCGGATTTCCGATGGCCTTCGGCCTGCCGATGGTGGATCTGGGCGCGGCGGAGCACGGCTACAGCGAGGTGGTCAAGGCTCTGTACCGCCGCGCCACGACGGGTGAGGGCGCGCGCATCGACGTGTCGATGCTGGCGAGCGCGGTGTCGTGGATGGTCGCGCCGCTCGCGCTGGCGGGGAGCCTCGGCGAGCCCGTCACGCGCAAGGGCAACCGCCACCAGTTCTTTGCCCCGGTCGACGTGCATCGCACGCGTGACGGCCATGTGTATCTGGCCGTGGGGAACGACCAGCAATGGGCGGCACTGACGGCGCTCCCGCGCTTCGCGGCCCTGTCGCGGCCCGAGTATTCCGCCAACGCCGGCCGCATCGCGGACGTGGAGCGCCTCGGCGGCCAGCTGGCCGCCTGCTTCGCCGATCTCACGACCGCCGAGGCGCTCGAGTCGCTGCGTCGAGCCGGCGTCCCGGTGTCCCGCGTCAACACGCTCGGCGACGTGGTGGCGGATCCCCTCGTCGCCGATCGGCTCGTCGTGGTCACGGACCCGCGGTCGGGCCTCCGGCTAACGCTGCCACGGTCACCGGCAGGTGACCCGCCCGCGCTGAGCTTTCCGCCGCGGCTCGGCGAGCACAATGAGAAGATCTACGGCGGGGCGCTTGGCCTGTCGGCCGAACGGCTCGCCGAGCTGCGGCAGCGGCAAATCGTCTGAGCGATCGCGGGGGAGTCGAGGGGAGGGCCCGACGTGAACGACATCTTCTATCTCACGGAAGACCAGCGGATGATCCGCGATCTGGCCCGAAAGGTCGCTCGCGACCGCATCGCGCCGAACGCCGCCCAGTACGACGAGACCGAGAGCTATCCGACCGAGTCGATGCGCGCGCTGGTCGACTCCGGCCTCTTCGGTATCTGGGTGCCGGAGGCGTACGGCGGGACCGCCATGGGATGTCTGGCGCTGTCCCTGGTGGCCGAGGAGCTCGGCTGGGCGTGCGCCGGGACGACCACGAACTTCGGCGCCCACCCGCTCGGGGGCCTGCCGATCCTGCTCGCCGGCACCGAGGAGCAGAAGAAGAAGTACCTGCCCCGGCTGGCGGCCGGCGAGCTCATGGCGGCCTACTCGCTCTCGGAGCCCGGCTCGGGCTCGGACGCGGCGAGCCTGCGCACCACCGCGGTGCGCAAGGGTGACCACTACGTCCTCAATGGATCGAAGCAGTGGTGCTCCCACGGCGACCATGCGGACGTCATCACCGTCTTCGCGACCGTCGACCCGGCCAGGCGGGCCCGCGGGATCACCGCGTTCGTCATCGAGAAGGGGATGCCCGGATTCTCCGTCGGCAAGAAAGAGAGAAAGATGGGGATCCGCTGCTCGCCCACCGTCGCGCTCCACTTCACGGACTGCGCCGTGCCCGCGACCCAGCGGCTCGGCGAGGAGGGCGAGGGATTCAAGATCGCGATGCGGACCCTCGACATGACGCGGCCGATGACCGGCGCGATGGCGGTCGGCATCGGCCAGGCGGCGCTCGACGCCGCCACCGCCTACGCGAAGGAGCGGCAGCAGTTCGGCCAGCCGATCGCCGCGTTCCAGGGCATCCAGTTCATGCTCGCGGACATGGCGATGCAGGTGCACGCCGCGCGCCTGATGGTGCACCACGCCGCGCGCCAGGTCGACGCGGGAATCCTGGGCAACACCTTCGAGGCGTCGATGGCGAAGTGCTGGGCCGGTGACGCCGCCATGAAGGTGGCGACCGACGCGGTCCAGATCTTCGGCGGCTACGGCTACACCCGAGAATTTCCGGTGGAGCGATACATGCGCGACGCGAAGATCATGCAGATCTACGAGGGCACGAATCAGATCCAGCGCATGATCATCGCCAAGGAGCTGCTGGGAGGCGGCGCATGAAGACCACGCCTCGACTGACGCGGCGGGCCTGGTTGAAGACCAGCGCCGCCGGCGCGGCGCTCGCGGGCTTTCCCCTCCCGCTTCGCGCCCAGCCGCGGACGTTCAAGATCGGCGCCGTGCATCCGGTCACGGGCGCCCTGGCCGAGCCCGGCCAGGCTTGCCGCCTGGGCGCGCAGATGGCCGTCGAGGCGGTCAACGCGGCCGGCGGCATCAAATCGAAGGGCGGCCTGAGGCTCGAGCTGATCGTGGGCGACACGCAGACCAAGCCCGAGAACGGCCGCGTCGAAGCCGAGCGCCTCGTCAACCAGGGCGCTCGGATGCTCCTGGGGTCGTTCGACTCGGGGAGCACCAACGCCATGGTGTCGGTGGCCCAGCAGAAGCGCGTGCCGTTCCTGATCGACATCGCGGCGGCCGATCCCATCACCGCGAACGTCGCCAAGTCGGTCAAGGAAGGCCAGCAGAAGGTCCAGTACGTCTACCGGAACTTTCCGACCGGCGCGGGCTTCGGGCGCCGGGCGGTCCAGTACTTCGACGAGATCTTCAAGGAGGCGCACGCGTCGCCGAAGCGCGTCGTCCTGATGTACTGCAACGATCTCTTCGGTCAGAACCAGGCGCGCGGATTCCAGGCGGCCCACAAGGCGGCCAATCCGTCGTGGGAGATCGTCGAGGCCATTCCGTGGCCGGAGCCGCCGTCCGACCTCGCGACCGAGGTCTCCAAGGCGAAGGCGGCGAAGCCCGACGTGATCGCGCCGATCACCCGGCCCGCGTCGGCCTTGCTCCTCTTTCCCGAGATTCGCAAGCAGCGGATCGAGATGATGGGCGTCGTCGGCCCGGGCAGTCCCGGGCTCTACGAGGCGGGTCAGCTGGCCGCGCTCAAGGAAGACCTCGAGTACGTGCTGACGAGCGTGCCGTGGGCGAACTTCAAGAACCCCAGGACCAACGCCGTCGGCGACGACTATCGCAAGCGGTCGGGGGGCCGGACCTTCGACACCAACTCCGGATACTCCTACGATGCCGTGCTCGTCATCGCCGACGTCCTCGAGCGCGCGGCGAGCCTCGCCGATCCCGACGCCATCGTCGACGCGATGAAGGCGACGGGCTTCACCGGCGGGCTCATGCAGTACGCGGGTCCGGTGACGTTCAACGAGCTCGGGGACAACCCCAACGCCGTCCCGACGATGATCCAGATTCTCGGCCAGAAGCCGGTCGCCGTCTGGCCCAAGGACGCCGCGCTTCAGAAGTTCGTCTTCCCACGGCCTCGCGCGTAGCTCGCCCCAGGGTGGCGGGCGTGGGCGGCCGGGAGGGGTCGGGGTCGACCGGACCACGCGGCACGCGTTCGCTGCCCCGTGGCGGCTGGGCTCCATCAGGGCGCTCGGGCGCCCGTCGCCGCGTTCTGGGAACGGGTCCTGTCGACCCCAACCCCACTCCGCCGCCCGCGCCCGCCACCCTGGATTGGCCACGCCGTCGCGGCCGTCATCACTTCCCGCATAGCTCGTCGATTCCCCCGTCGCTCCGGCTTCTGGGTGGTTCGTGGATCTGACGCTCGTTCTGCAGGGGTTGGTCAGCGGGCTACTCTTCGGTGGGGTGTACAGCCTCATGGCGGTGGGCCTCACGCTGATCTTCGGCGTGATGCGCGTCGTGAACTTCGCCCACGGCGACATGATGGTGTGGGGCATGTACCTCGCGTACCTGCTGGCCTCGCGGGCCGGCATCGATCCATACCTCGGCTTCGTCCTCTGCGCCGCGGCCCTGTTCGTGCTCGGTCTCCTCGTGCAGCGGGGCCTCGTCGACCGGATCATCGCGGCGCCTCACGAGATGCAGATTCTGCTGATGCTCGGGGTCGCGCTGGTGCTCGAGAACGTGGCGCTGGTGGCGTTCGGCCCGGAGCCGACGCGTGTCCGGTCGTCCCTCGGCGCCGCGACGTTGTGGCTCGGGCCCGTCTTCGTCGACGTCGCCCGGCTCGTGACCTTCGCCGTCGCGGTCGCGCTCACGGTCGCCCTCTCGGTGTTTCTCTACCGGACCGATGCCGGCCGGATGATCCGGGCCGTGGCCGACAACACCTACGGGGCGCTCGTGATCGGCGCCGATGCGCGGCGCGTCTATGCGGTGGCGTTCGGCGTGGGCGCGGCCTGCGTGGGCGCCGCCGGCGCTCTGGTCTCCCCGATCCTCCCATTCCAGCCGTCGACCGGGCTCTCGCTCTCGGTGACGTCGTTCAACATCGTGATCATCGGCGGGATGGGCAGCCTGCCGGGCGCGTTCATCGGCGGCCTGCTGGTCTCGGTGGCCGAATCGCTCGGCGCCGTGTTCCTCAAGCCCTCCCTCAAGGAGCTGATGAGCTTCTCGCTGCTCGTGCTGATCCTCCTCGCGCGCCCGGCCGGCCTCTTCGGCAGGCGGACGCTATGAGGTGGGCGGCCGTCGCGGCGCTGGCGGTGCTGCTCGCGCTTCCGGCAGTCCTGAGCTCGTACGCGCTCACCATCTTCATCCTGATCTTCTTCTACGGGTTCCTCGGGCAGGCGTGGAACATCGTGGGGGGCTACGCCGGCCAGCTCTCGGCGGGGCACGCCGCCTTCGTGGGTGTCGGCGGCTACACGGCGACGATGCTGTCGACCGCGGCCGGGCTCACGCCGTGGCTCGGCATGTTCGTCGGCGCCGCGCTCGCCGCGCTGCTCGGCGCGATCATCGGCTATCTCGGCTTTCGCTTCGGCCTGCGCGGCTTCTACTTCGTGCTGCTCACCGTCGCGTTCGCGGAGATCTGCCGCGTCGCGGTCTCGAACATCGACGCCCTCGGCGGGCCGCTCGGTCTGTACATCACCTTCACCGGTGACCCGCGCCAGTTCCAGTTCCAGGATGCCCGCGCCTACTACTACATCGCGCTCGCGCTCATGCTGACGGCCACCGCGATCGCCTGGGCGATCGGCCGGCGGCGCTTCGGCGTCTATCTGGCGGCGATCCGCGAGGACGAGACGGCGGCCGAGGCCTGCGGGGTGAACGCGTTCAGGTACAAGATGCTCGCGATGGTCGTGTCATCCTTCCTCACCGGCCTGGGCGGCACGTTCTACGCGTTCTACCTCTTCTCGCTGCAGCCCAATTCGCTCTTCGGCATCCCGTTCTCGGTCGAGATCATCCTCCGGCCGATCGTCGGCGGCGCGGGCACGCTCGTCGGGCCCATCCTGGGCTCGTTCATCCTCACGCCGCTCGCGGAGCTCTCCCGGCTCTACCTGGGTGGGGGAGGACTGCATGGCGCGCACCTGATCGCGTACGGCGTGCTCCTGATCGGCGTGGTCTTGTTCCTCCCGGAAGGAGCGTATCCGCGTCTCCGTCGCCTCTTCGAACGAAGGATCCCGCGGCGATGACCGCGCAGCTGGAGGCGCGCGGGCTGTCGCGGAGCTTCGGCGGCCTCCGGGCGGTGGCGGGCCTCGACCTCACCGTGGCGCCGGGTGAGATGCTCGGGCTCATCGGGCCGAACGGCGCCGGCAAGACGACAGTCTTCAATCTCCTCTCGGGATTGCTCGCTCCGGACGCCGGCGACGTCCGCTTCGGCGGCCGCTCCATCGTGGGGCTCCCGCCGCACGCGATCTGCCGCCTCGGCCTGGCCCGGACGTTCCAGATCACGCGGCCCTTCGCGCGCATGACCGTCCTCGAGAACGTGAGGGTGGGCGCCCTCGCCCGCCATCCGCGCGCGCCCGAGGCGCTGGACCGCGCGCGCGAGGTCGTGGAGCGCGTGGGGCTCGGCGCCCGCGCCGGGGTAGCGGCGACCACCCTCACGCTCGCCGAGCGCAAGCGGCTCGAGCTGGCGCGCGCGCTCGCCACCGAGCCGGCGCTGCTCCTGCTCGACGAGGTGATGGCGGGACTCAATCCGACGGAGGTCGAGGCGATCATCCGGCTGATTCGGGACGTGCACGCCTCCGGCATCTCCGTTGTTCTCATCGAGCACAACATGCGGGCGGTGATGGCGCTCTCGCACCGGATCGTCGCGCTGAGCTTCGGCGAGAAGATCGCCGAGGGCCCGCCGGCCGACGTCGCCAGTCATCCGAAGGTGATCGAAGCCTACCTGGGGGACGAGTATGTCCGCGCTGCTCCGGCTTGACGGGCTCGAGGCCGGCTACGGCGACCTGACGGCCATCTCCGGGGTCTCGCTCGAGGTGCTCGCGGGCGAGGCGGTGACGCTGATCGGATCGAACGGCGCCGGCAAGACCACCACCCTGCGGGCCATCAGCGGGCTTCTGCCCCTGCGCGCCGGGCGCATCGAATTCGAGGGCGCGCGGCTCGACGGCCTCGGCTCGAGCCAGATCGTCGCCCGGGGGATCGCCCACGTGCCGGAAGGGCGCCAGCTCTTTCCGACGATGACCGTGCGCGACAACCTGGAGCTCGGCGGCCGCGCGGTGGACCGGCGCCGGCGCGACGAGGCGCTCGAGATCGTCTTCACGCTCTTTCCGCGGCTGCGCGAGCGCGAGCGGCAGCCGGCCGGCACCCTGTCCGGCGGCGAGCAGCAGATGTGCGCGATCGGGCGCGGGCTCATGGCGCGCCCGCGGCTCCTTCTGCTGGACGAGCCGAGTCTCGGGCTGGCGCCCCTGACGGTGAAGCTGATCTTCGAGACGCTCGAGCGGATCAATCGCGGTGGCACGACGATCGTCCTCGTCGAGCAGAACGTGCCGCGGGCGCTCCAGCTCTCGCACCGCGGCTACGTGCTCGAGAACGGCCGCATCGTGCTCGAGGGCACGCGGGACAGCCTCCTGGCGAGCCCTCACGTCAAACAGGCGTATCTCGGTCGCTGAAGGGAGGCCGCCGGCGGCTCTTGACAAGCCCGCGCCCTTCACGCTATCCATTAGGGCCTCCTAACATGGCAAAGACGGTAGACCGAAATCTGGAAATGATTGTAACCGAGGGCCCCGATGCAGCCGGCGCGCGCTGAGGCGGCGGCGCGGCCGCCGCGCCGGGTCGAGAGCGTGACGCTCTTCCAGCTCGACCGGGAGCTGGTCATCGTCCACCACGGGCAGGAATACCGGTTGCGCATCACGAAGTCCGGCAAGCTGATCCTGACGAAATGAGGAGGGGAATGAGGTCGTGAGGGTCCTCTCCGATGCACGGATAAGGTACTCTTGGGGGCCCAGCGCGCGAGGGGGAGGGGGGCCGGCATGACGAGTCCGATCATCACCGAGGCGATCCGGGTCCTCGTCGACCGCCGCGACCTGACCCGCATCGAGGCCGCCGCGGCGATGGAAGCGATCATGTCGGGGGCGGCCACCAACGCCCAGATCGCCGCGTTCCTGACCGCGCTCCGGATGAAGGGCGAGACCATCGAGGAGCTCATCGGCTTCGCGCAGGTGATGCGCGAGAAGGTGGCGCGGGTCCCCAGCCGCGGTGAGGAGACAGCGGCCCTCACCGGCACCGACCGCGAGATGCTCATCGATACATGCGGCACCGGCGGCGATGCCTCGGGCACCTTCAACGTTTCGACGGCCACCGCGTTCGTGGTGGCCGGCGCGGGCCTCAAGGTCGCCAAGCACGGCAACCGGTCCATGTCGGGCCTCAGCGGGGCCTCGCTCTGCGGCTCGGCCGATGTCGTGGAGACGCTCGGCGTGAAGCTCGAGCTCGCGCCCGAGCAGGTCGGGCGCTGTATCGCCGAGGTCGGCATCGGCTTTCTCTACGCGCCGCTCTTGCACACGGCGATGAAGCACGTCATGGCGGCCCGCCGCGAGGTCGGGATCCGGACGGTCTTCAACCTGCTCGGACCGCTGACGAATCCGGCGGGCGCCAACGCCCAGGTAATCGGTGTCGCGGCAGCGGCGCTCACGGAAGCGCTCGCCCGGGTGCTGGCCGAGCTGGGCACCTATCGCGCCTTCGTGGTCCACGGCGCCGGTGGCCTCGACGAGATCTCGAACACCGGGGAGAGCCGGGTGTCCGAGGTCCGCGAGGGCGTCGTGCGGACCTACACCGTGCGACCCGAGGATTTCGGCCTGACACGCGCCTCGATCGGCGACCTGCTCGGCGGTGACCGTGAGCAAAATGCCGAGATCATTCGCGATATTCTCCGCGGCGAGCCTGGCCCCCGCCGCGACATCGTGCTGATGAACGCGGCCGCCGCGCTCGTCGCCGGCACCAGGGCGCGCGACCTGAAGGAAGGCGTCGAGCTGGCGGCCCGGTCTATCGACTCGGGTGCCGCCCGGAGCAAGCTGGAGAGCCTGATCCGGCTCACGCGAGAACTTGTGACCTCAGGGTCACTGACCTAGAATAGATCGTTGCGGCACGCCCAAGTTCCCTTCGGCGTTGCCGTTCCTCTCCCGAACCCGGCGAATCGCGAATCGGGTTTCCGGGAGAGAGTTCTAGAACACTGAGGTTCAATGAACGGCGTCGGGTCGAACGGTCGAGTGCCGCGCTACCACCGCATCGCCGAGACCCTGCGCGACAGGATTCGCGAAGGGCTGCTCGCCCCGGGCGCCCGGCTCGACAATCAGCGCCAGCTCGCGAAGAGCTTTGGCGTCACGCTCATGACCCTGCGCCAGGCGCTCGAGCTCCTCGAGCGCGAGCACCTCATCACGCGGCGCCACGGACTCGGGACGTTCGTCGCCGCGCCGTCGATCGACTACGACATCCTCCAGCTCCAACGCTTCGCCGGCGATCTCTCGGCCAAGGGCGAGCACGTCGCGACGCGCCTGCTGGGGACCCGCTTCACAATGGCCGACCGGCGCGTCGCGGAGGCGCTGCGCAGGCCGGCCCCGACGCGGGTGCTCGTGGTCGAGCGGCTCCGGCTGGTCGACGACCGCCCGCTGAGCTTGCAGCGCTCGTTCCTGCCGTCGCCCATCGGCGATGAGGTGGTGCGGGCGGACCTCGCGCTGACGCCGCTCCACCACGTGCTCGAGTTCAAGCTGGGCGTCGTCATCTCGCGCGCGCACGAGACGGTGTCGGCGGTGCGGCTCGGCCGCCGCGAGGCGCGCGAGCTCGGGTGCCGCGCCGGCGAGCCGGCGTTCGAATCCGAGCGCGTCTCGTACGACGCCGCCGGCGCGCCGATCGTCTTCGACCGCGTGTTCATCCCGGGCGATCGCTTCCGGATCACCCGCGAACTCCGTTACGAAGGAGCGACCTCATGAAGATCCTCGTCACCATCAAGCAGGTGCCGGACACGGCGACCCAGGTGAAGATCGCGGCCGACGGCAAGTCGATCGATACCACGGGCGTCACATGGATCGTCTCGCCGTACGACGAGTTCGCCGTCGAGGAGGCGCTGCGCATCAAGGAAAAGCGCGGCCAGGGCGAGGTCGTGGCGGTCTCGCTCGGTCCCGATCGGGTGAAGGAGGCGCTCCGCTCCTGCCTCGCGATGGGCTGCGACCGCGCGATCCACCTGAACGACCCGGCGTGGGCGGCGGTCGACACGCTGGCGACGGCCCGCGCGCTCGCGGCGGTCATCAAGCAGGAAGGGCCGCAGCTCGTGCTGTGCGGCCGCCAGGCGATCGACGACGACATGGGCGCGGTGACGGCGCAGCTCGCCGAGCTGCTCGGCTGGCCGTGTGCCTACTGGATCATGGAGGAGGCGATCGACGCCGACGGCAAGTCCGTCCGCGCCGCCCGCCAGGTCGAGGGCGGGCTCGAGGTCTTCGACCTCCCGCTGCCGGCCGTGCTCGCCGCGCAGAAGGGACTCAACGAGCCGCGCTATCCGACGCTCAAAGGGATCATGGGCGCCAAGAAGAAGGAGATCAGGGACGTGAAGGCGGCCGACCTCGGAGCGGCGCCCGAGCCGCCGCAGCTCTCGATCGTCGGACTCCAGGCTCTCCCGCCCCGCCCGCCCGGACGCATCATCCAGGGCGACGTGCCCACCGCGGTGAAGGAGCTCGTCCGCGCCCTGCGCGAGGACGCCAAAGCCATCTAGCGAAGGGGAAGAGGGAACAATGCCGAACGCGTTCTGGTGCCTCGTCGAGGACGATCGAAACGGCTCGCCGAAGAAGGTCATGGCCGAGGTCATCGGCGAAGCCTCGCGGCTGGCGCCCGGGCGGGCCGAGGCCGTGTGGCTCACCGACAAGGCGAGCGAGGCCGGCCTGAAGCAGCTCGCCGAGTGGGGCGCCGCGAGAGTGCTGCTCCTCGAGCACGCGGCGCTCGCTCCGTACCGGAGCGAAGTGTGGGTGGCCGCCGCCGCCGAGCTCGCGGCCAAGGAGGCGCCGAAGGCGATCTTCGCGCCCGTGACGAGCCGCCAGCGCGAGTTCGTGGCGCGGCTCGCCGCGCGGCTCGGCGTGGGCCTCGCCGCCGATTCGGTCGGCTTCGCGCTCGAGGGCGACTCGCTCGTCGCGACGCGCCCGGTCTACGCCGGCAAGCTTCTCTCGAAGGTGACGTGGGCGAAGGCGCCGTGGGTCGCGACGCTCAGGCCCAACGTGTTCCGTCCCGCCGAAACGCAGACCGGAAAGACCGCGCCGGTCGAGCGTCCCGCGGTGGCGGCCGCCGCCGCCCAGATGAAGTTCGTGGAGCGGCGCGAGGAAGTCTCGACGGGGCTCCCCGAGCTGACCGAAGCGGAGACGGTCATCTCGGGCGGCCGTGGGATGAAGGGGCCCGAGAATTACGTGATCCTCGAGGAGCTGGGGCGTGTGATCGGCGCCGCGGTGGGCGCGTCCCGCGCCGCCGTCGACGCCGGCTGGCGGCCGCACCGGTTCCAGATCGGACAGACCGGCCGGACCATCTCGCCCAAGCTCTACCTGGGCTTCGGCGTCTCGGGCGCGATCCAGCACCTGGCCGGGATGCGAACGTCGAAAGTCATCGTCGCGGTGAACAAGGACCCGGAGGCGCCGATCTTCAAGATCGCCGACTTCGGCCTCGTCGCCGACCTCTTCGAGGTCGTGCCCGAGCTCACGAAAGAGTTCAAGAAGCTCCTGGAGAAATAGACCAAGGCTCATGCGACTGGAATTAACCGACGAGCAGCAGATGATCCAGGCGACGGTCCGGGAGTTTGCCGACGCCCAGATCAGGCCGATCGCCGCCGAGATCGATCGGGACTGCCGCTTCCCGCACGAGACGGTCAAGGGCATGGGCGAGCTCGGGCTCATGGGCATGGTGATTCCCGAGCGGTGGGGCGGGAGCGGGGCCGGCGCGGTGGCGTACGTGGTGGCCCTCGAGGAGATCGCCAGGGCGTGCGCGAGCCACGCGGTCGTCATGGCGGTCAACAACTCGCTCTACGGCGACCCGCTGCACCGGTTCGGCACGGACGCGCAGCGCGAGCAGTTCCTCCGGCCGGTCGCCTCCGGCCATGCCCACGGGTGCTTCGCGCTCACGGAGCCCCAGGCCGGCTCCGACGCGACGAACCAGGCGACGATCGCGTCGCGCGACGGCGATCATTACGTGCTCACCGGCCGCAAGCGCTTCATCACCACCGGCCGCGAAGCGTCGTTCGCGCTCGTCTTCGGCCAGACGGATCGCGCCCGCGGGCATCGCGGTATTTCCGCCTTCGTCGTCGAGAAGGGGACGGCCGGCTTCACCGTCGCCAAGATCGAGGACAAGCTCGGCATCCGGGCCTCCGACACCGCCGAGCTCGTCTTCGACGACTGCCGCGTGCCGGCCGCGAACCGCCTCGGCGAAGAGGGACAGGGGTTCCGGATCGCCCTGTCGGCGATCGACGGCGGCCGGGTCGGCATCGCCGCCCAGGCGGTCGGCATCGCCGCGGGCGCGTACGAGCGATCGGTGGCCTACGCGCGGGAGCGCCGATCCTTCGGTGTCCCGATCGGCGAGCACCAGATGGTGCAATGGATGCTGGCCGACATGGCGGTGGCGATCGACGGCGCCCGGCTGCTCACGCTGCGCGCCGCCGCCCTCAAGGAGGCCGGCCGTCCGTTCGGGACCGCCGCCGCGATGGCCAAGCTCTTCGCCGCCGAGATGGCGATGAAGGTCACCACCGACGCCATCCAGGTCCACGGCGGCTACGGCTTCATCAAGGACTACGAGGTGGAGCGCGCCTTCCGCGACGCGAAGATCACGCAGCTCTACGAGGGAACCTCCCAGATCCAGAAGCTCGTGATCGCGCGCGCGGTGCTGCGAGGTGATCATGACAGAGCGTGAGCGCTGGCCCGAGCGGCCGGCGCGCTTCGAGACGCTGTCGGGCATCCCGGTCGAGCCCCTGTACACGCCGGAGAGCCTCGCCGGCTGGTCGCCGGCCGAGCAACTGGGCCGTCCGGGCGAGTATCCGTTCACCCGCGGCGTCTATCCCACGATGTACCGCGGACGCCTGTGGACGATGCGGATGTTCGCCGGCTTCGGCCGTCCCGAGGACACCAACGCCCGGTTCAAGTACCTCCTGGCCCAGGGCCAGACCGGGCTGTCGACCGCGTTCGACATGCCGGCGCTGATGGGGTACGACGCGGATCACCCGCGCGCGCGGGGCGAGGTCGGCAAGGAAGGCGTGTCGATCTCCACGCTCGACGACTTCGAGCGCCTGTTCGCCGACATTCCCCTCGGCGACGTCACCACGTCGATGACGATCAACTGCACGGCGTCGGTCGCCCTCGCCATGTACCTGGCGGTCGCCGAGAAGCAGGGGATTGCGTGGGACCGGGTCGGCGGCACCATGCAGAACGACATGCTGAAGGAGTTCATCGCCCAGAAGGAATGGATCTGCCCGCCCGAGCCGGCGGTGCGCATCGTCGTCGACATGATCGAGTTCACCGCCAAGCACGTGCCGCGCTTCAATCCGGTCTCGATCTCCGGATATCACATCCGGGAGGCCGGCGCGACCGCGGTGCAGGAGCTCGCGTTCACGCTGGCCGACGGGCTCGGCTACGTCGAGGCGGCGTGCGCGCGGGGGCTCGACATCGACAGCTTCGCGCCGCGGCTCTCGTTCTTCTTCGACATTCACAACGACTTCTTCGAGGAGATCGCCAAGCTCCGGGCGGCCCGGCGCCTGTGGGCGCGCTTCATGAAAGAGCGCTTCGGGGCCAAGAAGCCCGAGTCGATGCGGCTGCGGACGCACACCCAGACCGCCGGGGTCTCGGCGACCGCCCAGCAGCCGCTCAACAACGTGGCGCGCGTCGCCCTGCAGGCGCTGGCGGCCGTGCTCGGCGGGGCGCAGTCGCTTCACACCAATTCCTACGACGAGACGTGGGCCTTGCCGACGGAGGAAGCGGTGACGGTCGCGCTGCGAACCCAGCAGATCATCGCGGAGGAATCCGGCGTCGCGATGACCATCGATCCGCTCGGCGGCTCGTACTACCTCGAGACGCTCACCAACAAGATGGAGGCGGCGGCGCACGAGTACATCCGGAAGATCGACGCCATGGGCGGCATCGTCCGGGCCATCGACACCGGCTACCCGCAGCGCGAGATCGCGGACGCCGCCTACCGCTACCAGCTGATGGAGGACCGCAACGAGAAGGTCGTCGTCGGGGTCAACAAGTACGCGATGACGGAGGGGCGCCCCATCAACTACCTCAAGATCGACGCCGCCGTCGAGCACGAGCAGGTGGAGCGCGTCCGCCGCTTCAAGGCCTCGCGCGACGCGGCCAAGGTGGAGCGGCGGCTCCAGCAGCTGGCCGAGGCGTGCCGCGGGACGCGCAACGTGATGCCGGTGCTGATCGACGCGGTGAAGGATTATGTGAGCCTCGGCGAGATCGCGGACGTGTACCGGCAAGCATTCGGCCTCTATCGCGAGCCGATCATCTTTTAGGGCAGGAGCAGCAACGCAGATGCTGCGCAGGGTGAAGGAGAGATGAGATGAGTGAGCCGATCAGGATCACGCGGGCGACGGTGAAGAAGCAGAAGCCGAAGGACAGCGAGCTCACGTTCGGGACCGTCTTCACCGATCACATGTTCGTCATGAACTTCCAGGAGGAGAAGGGCTGGTACGACCCGCGCGTCGAGCCGTACGGGCCGCTCGCGATGGACCCGGCGGCGGCCGTGCTGCACTACGCCCAGGCGGTGTTCGACGGTCTCAAGGCGTTCCGCGGCCGCGACGGCCGCGTCCGCCTCTTCCGACCGCAGAAGCACGTGGACCGGCTCATCCAGTCCTCGAACCGCCTGTGCATCCCGCCGCTCGATCCCGAGCTCGCGCTGAGGTCGCTCGTGACGCTCGTCGGCATCGAGAAGGACTGGGTGCCCTCGACGGTGGGAACATCCCTCTACGTTCGCCCGACGATCGTCGCCAACGAGGCCTTCCTGGGCGTGCGGCCGGCGAAGTCCTACATCTACTACGTGATCCTGTCCCCCGTCGGCGCCTACTACCCCGAGGGGATGAATCCGGTGAAGATCCTGGTGGTCGACAAGTACGTCCGCGCCGTCGAGGGCGGCGTGGGCAGCGCGAAGACCGGCGTCAACTACGCGGCAAGCCTCTTCGCCGCCGAGGAGGCGAAGCACGCCGGGTTCACGCAGGTGCTGTGGCTCGATGGCCGGGAGCGCAAGTACATCGACGAAGTGGGCACGATGAACATCATGCTGAAGATCGGGGACGAGATCGTCACGCCGCCGCTCAGCGGGACGATCCTGGCCGGCGTCACCCGCGACTCGGCCCTGACGCTGATGCGCGAGTGGGGCCTGCGGGTCGCCGAGCGCCCGATCGCGATCGACGAGGTGGCCGCCGCCGCGCGTAAGGGCACGCTCGAGGAAGTCTGGGGCACCGGTACCGCTGCCGTCATCTCGCCGGTCGGCGAGCTCGCCTACAAGGGCGAGCGGCTCGTGATCAACGAGGGCAAGATCGGCAAGCTTACCCGGAAGCTCTACGACGCGATCGTCGGCATCCAGTACGGGACGGCGCCGGACCCCCACGGCTGGACGGTCCCGGTCTAGGCGACGGGGATGAGCGACTGCGTCTTCTGCAAGATCCGCGACGGACAGATTCCGTCGATCAAGCTCCACGAGGACGCGCGGACACTCTGCATCATGGACATCAACCCGCTCAACGCGGGCCACTGCCTGGTCCTCACCCGGGCGCACGCGCCGACGATCTTCGACGCAGACCCGGCCGATCTCGCGGCCGCGATCACCACCGCGCAGCGGGTCGCCCGGGCGCAGCAGACGGCGCTCCGGCCCGACGGGCTGAACATGCTGCAGGCCAACGGCGCGGCGGCCTTCCAGTCGGTGCCGCACTTCCACCTGCACCTCATCCCGCGCTGGACCAACGACGGCAAGGGCTTCGATTGGACGCTCGTCCCCGGGGAACGAGATCAGATCCAGAAAGCCGGCGAGAAGATCCGCGCCGCGCTCGCGGGAGGCGCATGATGGCCGAGCGGGCGATTCGCGTCGTCGTCGCCAAGCCGGGACTCGACGGCCACGACCGCGGGGCCAAGATCGTGGCGCGCGCGCTGCGCGACGCGGGCTTCGAGGTGATCTACACCGGGCTCCACCAGACGCCCGAGCAGATCGTCGCCACCGCGGTCCAGGAGGACGCCGACGCCATCGGGCTCTCGGTCCTCTCCGGGGCCCACAACTATCTCTTCCAGCGCGTCCTCGAGCTGCTGGCCGAGCAGGGCGCCGGCGACATTGCCGTCTTCGGGGGCGGGATCATCCCGCCCGAGGACATCGCCGGCCTCAAGGCGATGGGCGTGAAGGAGCTCTTCACGCCCGGCACCTCGACCCAGGACATCGTTCGCTTCGTTCGCGAGCACATCCGCGCGGCGGTCTGAGCGTGGACTTCGAGCTGAGCGCCGAGCAGCAGCAGGTCCGCGAGGTCGCCCGCGCGTTCGCGGAGGCCGAGCTCGGCGACAAGATCGCCCCGTTCGACGAGCGCCACGAGTTCCCGCACGCGATCGTGAAGAAGCTCGGCCCACTCGGCTTCCTCGGCGTGCTCGTGCCCGAGGAGCTCGGCGGCGCCGCGCTGGACTACGTGTCGTACGCGCTGATCGTCGAGGAGCTGTGCCGTGGCGACGCGTCGGTCGGCATCACGATGTGGGCGCACAACTCGCTCTGCACCAACCACATCGCCACCTTCGGATCGCCGGAACAGAAGCGGCGGTATCTGCCGCCCCTGGCCGCCGGCCTGGTGCTGGGAGCCTGGGGCCTCACCGAGCCGGGCTCGGGCTCGGACGCCGCGGCGCTCGTCACGCGCGCCGAGCTCCGCGGGGAATCGTGGATCCTGAACGGCAGCAAGGCCTTCATCACGAACGCCTCGGTCGCCTCCACCGCGGTCGTCATGGCCCGTACCGACGGCGGGCGGAGCCGGGGCATCTCGGCCTTCGTCGTCGAGCGCGGGGCGCCCGGCTTCACGAGCGGCAAGCCCTATCGCAAGCTCGGGCTGCACGCCTCGGACACCGCGGAGCTGATCTTTCAGGACGCCCGCATCCCCGCCGCCAGCCTGCTCGGCGTGCGCGGCACCGGGTTCGCGCAGGCCATGACGGTGCTGGAGGGCGGGCGCATCGCGATGGCGGCGATGGGCGTGGGCATCGCCCAGGCGGCGGTGGATCAGGCCACCCGGTACATGCGGCAGCGCACCGCGTTCGGCAAGACGCTCGCGGAGTTCAACGGTCTTCAGGGCATGATCGCCGACGTCGCGACCGAGGTCGAGGTGGCGCGCCTGCTGACGCTGCGCGCGGCCTATTTAAAAGATAGCGGCCGGCCGGCGATGCACGCGGCGGCGATGGCGAAGCTCTTCGCGTCGGAGGCGGCGATGAAGGCGGCGACAAAGGCCGTGCAGATCCACGGCGGCGCCGGATACATCTCGGAATTCCCGGTCGAGCGCATCTTCCGGGACGCGAAGCTCACCGAGATCGGCGAAGGCACGTCCGAAATTCAGCGCATGGTCATCGCCCGGGAGATCCTCCAGCTCACGTGACGGTCTCCCGCGGCGAGCTGATCGCCATCGAGGGCGTCACCAAGGAGTACCTCACCACCTCGGGCCCGGTCGAAGCGCTCCGCGACGTCTCGCTGGCCGTCGGCGAATCCGAGTTCTGCACGCTGATCGGTCCCTCCGGGTGCGGCAAGTCGACGCTCCTCGGCATGCTCGGCGGCCTCGTGACGCCCGACGCCGGGCGCCTCCTGGTCGACGGCGAGCCGGTGAGGGGGCCGGATCCGCGGCGCGTCGCGACCGTGTTCCAGGACCCCGGTCTTTTCCCGTGGCGCACCGCCCTCGAGAACGTCGAGCTCGGGCTCGAGCTGCAGGGCGTCGCGGCGGCGCGCCGCCGTCGCGTTGCCGCCGAGCTTCTCGGCCCCCTCGGCCTCGCCGGGTTCGCCGAGAAGTACCCGCGCGAGCTGTCGGGCGGGATGAAGCAGCGCGTGGCGATCGGACGCGCGCTGGCGATCGACGCGAAGATTCTGCTGATGGACGAGCCGTTCGGCGCGCTCGACGAGCAGACGCGTCTGCTGATGGGTGAGTGGCTCCTCGACATCTGGCGCCGCACCCGCAAGACCATCATCTTCGTCACTCACAGCCTGCACGAGGCGCTCTTCCTGTCGACCCGCGTCGCGGTGATGACGGCGAGACCCGGGCGGATCAAGGCGGTGCTCGAGCTGCCGATGGAGCACCCGCGATCGATGGAGTCGCCCGAGATGGTGGCGCTCCGCGCCAAGCTCTGGAGCGAGATCCGCGAGGAATCGCTGCGGGCCATGCAGTGAGGGTCGGCCTGCTGCGCCTCGGGCTCCTCGCCGCCGTGCTGGCGGCGTGGGAGCTGGCCGGGCGGGCGGCGAACCCGCTCCTCGCGGTCCCGCCCTCGGCGGTGCTTCCGGCGCTGCGCGATCTCCTGCTCCTGCGATCCTATCCGGATCTGCCGGCGAGCCTCTGGCTGACGGTGCGCGAGATCGGCACGGCGTACGCGCTGGCGGTCACGGCCGGACTGGGCGCGGGCCTCGGGCTCGGGATGTACCGGCTCGTCGGCCGCGCCTGGGGGCCGATGCTCGCCGCGCTCTACGCCGTACCGGCGGTCGTCTGGTATCCATCCCTCATGCTCTTCTTCGGCCTCGGCGCGGCCTCGAAGATCGCCTTCGGCTTCCTGCTGGGCTTCTTCCCGATCACCCTCGCGGTGCTCGCCGGCGTCCGCCAGGTCAATCCGCACCTCGTCACCGTCGCGCGCGCGTACGGCGCGGGCACGCTCGCCGTCTTCGGCCGGGTCATGCTGCCCTCGATGCTCTTCACGCTGGCGGGAGGCCTGCGGACCGGGCTCGCCCTGTGCGTGATCGGCGTCATCGTCGGCGAGATCCTCGGCGCGAAGGCCGGGATGGGCGCGCTCATCAATCATGCGTACGGACTGCTGAGAACGGGAGACTACGTGGCGCTCGTGCTCGTGACGCTCGCTCTCGTCGTCGGCTCGGACGTCCTGGCGAGCCTCCTCGAGCGCAAAGCCCGCGCGTGGACCGAATGATTCGAGGGACTCGAATGAATCTGCGGCCGAGTACACAGAACACCAGGCGTTGTCCGGGCGACCGGAGCCGGGTCGCACCTGTTTCAGGCCACCCTCGGTCCAAGCCGGCCTCAAGGACCCCGCTACAATAAATACCCGCGTCAGGGCCCTCCAGCTCGTGACCGTCCTCCTAAGCCTTGCCGCCTGGGAGACCGCAGCGCGCAGTGGCTGGGTCGACCCGCTCTTCGTTCCGGCGCCGACCGCCGTTGCCCGGGCGCTCGTCCGGATCGGCGGCCCGGCGCTGGCGGCTCTGGCCGACACCCTCGGCAAGACGGCCCTCGCCTACATTCTGTCGGTCGCGCTCGGCGTCACGGCGGGCCTCGCCGTCGGCTCGGCGCGGCTGCTGCGGGACGTGCTCTCCCCCTACGTGATCGCGCTCTACGGCATCCCCAAGATCCTGGTACTGCCCTGGATCGTCCTCCTGCTCGGCTACGGGACGGCGCCGGCGGTTTTCTACGGCGCCATCCACGGGCTCTTCCCGATCATGGTGCTCGTGATGGGCGCCGTGCGGGACGTCGACCGCTCGCTCGTGACCGTGGCGCGGTCGTTCGGCGCGACACCGCTCCAGCTCTACTGGAAGGTGCTGCTCCCGGCGATCGTCCCGTCGGTGCTCGCCGGGATGCGGCTCGGGATCGTGTTCTGCCTGCTGGGGGTCCTCGTGGTCGAGATGTTCGCCGGCGTGCGCGGGATGGGCCACGTCATGGGCACGTTCGCCAACGGATTCCAGGCGCCGGAGCTCTTCGCGGCGACCGGCCTCGTGTCGGCGGCCTCCATCGCGATCGTGCTGGCGCTCGACAACCTGAACGATCGGCTCTCTCGCTGGCGCGGTTGATCTGCATCGGTCCAGGGCTTCGCAGTCGACCGCCCAATTCCTGAACACCTCCCTTCCGACCACTGCAGGACGTGCTGATATTTCAGAGGTTTAGGCCGCGCCCTTCCTGGAACGCCGATTGCTCTTTCCAGGTGAGCGGGAGGGCAAACGGCAATGGATTCCTCGGTCGAGGCAGGGATCGTCACCGTGTACATGGCGCTGGACGGCGGGCTTCATCACTCGCGCTGCAGCCAGCGGCTCTCGCTGCATGGCCAGCGTGCAGGCCTGGAGCTCGACTTCTACTGTCTGGCGTGCGCCGAGTCCGTGACGATTCCGTTCTGCGTCCTCGAGCGCATTCCGATCGCGGACGTCGCCTAGCTCCTACTCGCCCCGCAGCGTCGGGTCGAGCAGGTCGCGGAGCCAGTCGCCCGTCCGGCTCACGATGATCGACGTGAGCATGAGGACGATTCCCGGCGCCGTTGATATCCACCACGCCGAGTCGAGGTATTCCCGCCCCTCGTGAACCATCCCGCCCCATGACGGTGTCGGCGGCTGAACGCCGAGCCCCAGGAACGAGAGCGTCGCTTCGAGCACGATGGCCCGGGCCAGCTCGAGAGTCGCGATGACGACGAGCGACGAGAGTACGTTCGGCAGGATGTGGCGTGCGATGACCCGCGCCACCGAGCCGCCCAGTGCGTGGATCGCGTCGACGAACTCGCGGGAGCGCAGCACCAGCACCTGCGAGCGGAGAACGCGGGCGTAGGTGACCCAGCCCGAGAGCCCGATGACGACGATCAGCGTGGGGAAGCTCGGCCCGAGCACCGCGATGATGCCGATCGCCAGCAGGATGAACGGAAACGCGAGCTGCGCGTCGGCGAGCGTCATGACGATGCTGTCGGTCCAGCCGCCGCGGAAGCCGGCCAGGAGTCCCAGGCTGGCGCCGACGATCCCGCCGACCACCACCGCCGCCAGGCCGACCAGCAGCGAGACCCGCGCTCCGTAGATCGCGCGCGAGAGGACGTCGCGCCCGAGGTGGTCGGTGCCGAGCAGGTGCGCCTTGCCGTCGGCGCCCGCGAGCGTCGGCGCCGCCAGCCGTCCCCGCAGCGACTGCCTGATCGGATCGTACGGCGCGATCAGGGGCGCCGCCAGCGCCACGACGACCAGCACCAGGACGAACACGCCGCCTCCCAGCGCCATCCAGCGCGTCCGGCGGGCGCGGCTCGCGCGGGCCGCCGGCGCCCCGGCGGCGCTCGTGTCAGCTCGCGCGGACGCGGGGATCGAGGAGTCCATAGATCAGGTCGATACAGAAGTTGATCACGATGAAGAGCAGGGCGGAGAGGAACACCGTGCACTGCACGATGGGATAGTCGCGGTTGTAGATCGACTGGATCGCGAGCCGCCCCATGCCCGGCCATGCGAACACCGTCTCCGTCACCACGGCCCCGCCGAGCAGCGTGCCGAACTGGAGCCCGGTGATCGTCACGATCGGGACGGCCGCGTTCTTGAGCGTGTGCTTGGCGATCACCAGCGCCTCGGAGACGCCCTTGGCCCGCGCGGTGCGGACGTAGTCCGCCCGCAGCACCTCGAGCACCGCCGATCGGGTGAGCCGGGCGATCGAGGCCATGGCGAAGGCGCCGAGCGTGAGCGCCGGCAGCACCAGGTGACGCCAGCTCTCCCGGCCCGAGGTCGGCAGGAGGCCGAGGTTCAGGGAGACGACCAGGATCAGGAGGATGCCGATGAAGAAGGTAGGCGCCGACTGGCCGACGAGCGCGAGCCCCATCGCGGCCTGGTCGACGAACGAGTTGCGCCGAACCGCGGAGATCACGCCGATCGGCAGGGCGACGAGCGCCGCCAGCACGAATGCCGTCAGGCCCAGCTGGAGCGTCGCCGGCAGGTAGCCGAGCACCACGCGGAGGGCCGGCTGGCGAAAGTGGATCGAGCGGCCGAAATCCCCCTGGAGGACGTGGCCGAGAAAGACGGCGTACTGCACGGGCAGCGGACGGTCGAGGCCGAGCTCGGCCCGCACCCGGAAGATCTCGCTGCGCGGCGCGTCGGGCGGGAGCAGCAGCGGGACGGGATCGCCCGACAGTCGCATGACGACGAAGACGACGGTGGAGACGAGCCAGAGGGCGATCGCGGCACGAAGAAGGCGGGAGGCGAGGAACGGAAGAAGTCCGCGCATGGTCACCGGGACGGAGCCCGGGGGCTCCGTCCCGGCCCGTCAGCTTACGTGCGGCGGAACTTGAAGTTGAAACGGCGGATTTCGAGCTGCTGGAGCGGATCGGGCGTCCACTCCACATACTTCTGGAGGCCGTAATCCTCGTACGGCTGGATCACGGGGATCCAGGGCAGGTGCTCCAGGAAGAGCTGGGTCATCCGCTTGTACGCGCCCGCCCGGAATTTTTCGTCGACCGAGAAGCGCGCGGCGCTGCCGAGCTCGTCGAACTCGGGATGGCGCCAGTAGTCCTGCGGGCCCCCGGGGCCGAGCAGGCGCCACATCATGCCGTCGGGATCTCGCAGCGTGGAGGTCGGATCGGACCACCAGAGCCCCTTGAAGCTCTTGTCGCGGATCTTCTGGGCGCGCACGGAGTACTCGAAGACCTCGACCTTGGCGTTGACCCCGACGTCCCGCCACATGGCCTGGACGGCCTCGGCCATCGGCTTGTCGCCCGCCAGATAGCCCGCGGTGGTCTCGATCACGATCTCCTCACCGTTGTAGCCGGCCTTCTTGAGACGCGCCTTCGCCTCGCCCGGGTTGAATGCCAGCGGGGGTAGCGCCGCGTCGAAGTGGTTATCGCCCTTGGCGATCATGGAGTTCGGCACGATGCCGCGGCCGCGCCAGAGCTCCTTCACGATCGCCTCGCGGTCGACGGCCAGGGAGAGCGCCTGCTTCACGAGGGGATTGTCGAGCGGCGGCCGCTTCGAGTTGACCGCGAGCACGTAGAGGCCGCCGTACAGCGCGCCGGTCACCGTCGTTCCCGCGCTGCCCTTGACCCGCTCGCCCTGGTCGGGCGGCACCTGGGTGATCAGGTCGACCTCGCCCTTGAGGAGCGCCGCAACGCGGGGCGCCATCTCGGGCAGTGCCCGGACGACGAGTCGGTCGAAATCGACGCGCCCGCCCCAGTAGCTCGGGTACGCTTCGAGCACGATCTTGTCGTCCTTCGTCCACGAGACGAAGCGCAGCGGCCCGGTCCCGACCGGCGCCTCGTTGAACTTGTCGGGCCCGACCGCCTCGACGTACTTCTTGGGGACAATCTGCCCGCCGTAGAAGCCGAGCCGCGCCGGCAGCAACGGATCCGGCTTCTTGGTGTGCACGAGGGCGGTGCTCGCGTCCGGGGTCTCGACGCGATCGACCGTCGTCAAGATGGTGCTCACACGGTTGCCCTTCAGGGTCGTATCCAGTGTGCGGTCGATGCTGAACTTCACGTCGGCCGACGTGAACGGATCGCCGTTGTGCCACTTGACGCCCGGGCGCAGCTTGAATGCCCACGTCGTCTGCCCCTGGAGCTTCCACTCCGCGGCGAGGCCGGGTGCGAGCTTGCCGTCCGGACGGCGGCTCGTGAGGTTGTCGAAGATGTTGAACGAGATGCGGATGTCGTTCGATGACGTGCTCAGGTGGGGATCGAGGAACGCAATGTCGCCGCCCTGGGCGACGACGAGCTCGCGCTTCTGCGTGGTCTGCGCCTGCGCCGCGCGCGGGAGCCCCGGCACGGCGGCGGCGGCGCCGGCGGCCGCGAGCTTCAGCACGTCACGTCGAGTCAACTCTGCCATACACGCCTCCCTCGGCGGTGCGTGGGTGTGGGCCTTCGGTGGGAGTCTATATGGGGGCGATTGGCAATCGCTGTCAAGGCCCGGTCGGCGGAAGGGGCGAGCGGCGCACGCGGGCCTGGACGTCGGCGACGACGTTCCGGTCGAGCGTGATCTCGACCTCGTGCTGCTCCACGGACCAGCCGCTGACGGTCGCCAGCCACCCGAAGCGCCGCCGGCGCTGGGGGACGATCCGGCTCCCGCGGTAGAAGACCGTGCGCCGATCGGGCGTGGCGAGCTGCTCGTGCTCCTCGGGCTCGCCGCCGCCCATTTTCAGGATGTCCTCGTAGGTCGTGGTGCCGGGCACGATGCGCGCGAGCGCTTCCCGCGACAGCACCACCCCGGTCTCCCGCGCGGCATCGCCGGGCCCGATGTGGACGCGGTTGACGATCTCCCGCTTGGTTCGCCGGAAGATCATCATGAAGACCGGCATGGTGAGATTGCCGACGAAGAAGAAGATGATCGGAATGATCACCGGCGCCCACGTTCGGAGGCCCTTGAAGTAGCCGAACTGGACGGTCAGCACCTGCGGGCTGATGCCCTCCGAGCGGTCGAGGAACATCGAGATTTCCTCGGTGGAGTCGAGCGTCTCGCTGAGCCGGCGGTTCGCGGTGCGCGGGAAGACGTCGTAGATCTTCAGGTGGTCGGCGTCGCGGAAGTTGATGACAAGCTGCGACGGGTCGTCGGCCAGGCGGACGACCCGGTCGCGATGCTCGAAGTAGAGCGGGAACAGGGCGCGCGGCCGCACGTCGTTGAAGGTGAGCGCGAGCGCGTAGTGCGGGCCCCAGAACAGGTCCTCGATCCACGTGGCGGTGCGCCGCTTCACGAGGTCGGTCACCTCCATGCGGAGGTCCATCAGCCACGTGCGGTTGGCGAGGAGCGGCGTCCACGGGATTCGCACGTAGGTGACGGGTGCGGTGAGGCCGAGCGGGCCGCCCAGGCGCACGAACGTCACGAACGGCGCCCCGCCCTTCACCGGCTCGGGCGGCATCTCCTCGCCGATTCGGTAGAGGCTCTGGGCGAAGAGCGGCAGGCGCCCCTCCCTGATCGGCGTGAACCCGCGCGCCGTGACGTAGGCCGCGAGCGCCGGGTCGGGCGCGCCCTCCGTGCTCGCTCCGACGGAGTTCGGCCACAGGAGATAGAGATCTTGCGCGATCGCCGCGCCGCTCTTGTTCGGCGGGACGACCAGGCTCCAGAGGACGTCCAGCGTGACCCCGAGCTCCGGCGTCACCGCCAGGCGGACGAACAGCGGGCCCACCATGAACTCAGGATTCGGCCGCGAGGCGAGGAACACCTGCGCGCCGGCGGCGCCGGGCGCCGCCACGAGCAGCATCGCCGCGATCCAGGCGCGGAGCACTCCGGGTCTCACGCGGTCCCCGGCTGGGTCAGGCGGCTCCGATGCACCTGCGCCTGGACGTCGCGGACACGGTCGCCGTCGAACTCGATCTCGACTTCGTGATGCTCGACGTCCCAGCGGTGCACGGTCGCCAGCCACCCGAGCCGGCGGCGCCGGTGGGGCACCACGCGCCGGCCGCGGTAGACCAGGGTGCGGCGACCGGGAGGGCTGACCTGCTCGCGCTCCTCCGGATCGGGACCGCAGAGCGTGAGGACCTCGTCGTAGCTGGTCTCGCCCGGCGCGATGCGCGAGAGCGTCTCGCGCGGCACGATGGTGCCCGTCTCCTGCTGGCCGGACGCGCCGCTCGTGGGCCCGAACTGGACACGCCCCTGGATTCTGGCGCCGATGCTCTTGGCGAGGGTCGTGAGGAGCGGCCCCGCCAGGTTGCCCAGCACGAAGAACACCGCCGCGAAGAGGAGCGGCGCCCACGCCTTCCATCCGGTGAAATATCCGAACTGCACCGAGAGAATCTGGGGCCGGAGGCCCTCGGACGGATCGAGATAGGCCGAGACGATCTCCGTCGCGCGGCGTGTCTCGCTGGACCGGCGCTGGCTCGAGCCCGGGTAGACCTCGTGGATCTTCAGATGATCGGCGTCCGTGAAGGTGACGATGAGCTGGGCCGGGTCGTCGGCCAGATGAACGACGCGGTCGCGGTACGCCAGATACAGGGGAAACGTCGCGCGAGCCCGGACGTCGTTGAAGCTCAGGGTGATCACGTGCCGCTCGCCCCACAGCGCGTTCTCGAGCCAGGTGGCCTGCTTCGGCCGCCTGAGCCCGGTCAGGCGCATCCGCAGCTCGAGTAGCCACGCGCGGTCGACGAGCCGCGGCGTCGACGGGATCCGGATCCAGCTCGCCGGCGCGCCCTGGCCGAGCGGGCCCGCCTCGCGTGCGTACGTGACGAACGGTGCGCCGCCGGCCAGCGCCTCGGGACCGGGACGCTTCGGGCCGGAATACACGGCGCGAGCCGAGAGCGGCAGCCGTCCTTCCCGCGTCACCTGGAATCCCCGCTCCTCGACGGTCCGGCGAAGCTCGGGATCGGGAGCGCCCGGAACCGTCTCGCCGTCGACCTCGCCGGGCCAGAGCAGATAGAGGTCCCCGGGCTGGCCTTTCCCGGCGGCGGCCGGCGCCACGACACTGAAGAGCACGGTGACGTCGATGGGCCCGGCCTTGGGCCCGACGTTCGCCCGGACGAAGAGGGGCCCGATCGTGAACTCGGGCTTGGGCTGGCTCGCGATGAAGACCTGCGCGATCGCGTCGCCCGGTCGGACCCACAGCAGAAAGCAGAGTCCGCCGAGCAGAGCGAGCAGGCGACCGACGCCACCACCAGCCATGCGTGTTACACGCGAACCGGCGTGAACTCCCGTGTGTAGTGCTCGTCGAGCGGGAGCTTCTTCTTGAGCAGGCCGTGCTCGAGGAGCGTGTTCTGCATGACCGCGAGCGCCTCCACGTCGATGTGCCCGTCGACGGGCAGCAGCGGGCCCGAGATCTTGTGGGCGGCGAGCACCGCCTCCGGCGTCCAGCCGAGCTTCTTCGCCACCAGCTCCGCCGCTTCCTTCGGCGTCTCGCGCATCAGCTTGATCGCGCGAAAGAGCGCGCGCTGGCTCTTCCGGATCGGGTCGGCCAGCCGTCGAATCGCGTCCTCGGACGCGTACTGGATCTGGCTGATCCACTTCGGCGTGACCGCGTCCAGGCGCAGCAGCACCTTCGACTTGCCCTGAAGCTCCGTGACGGCGCCGCCGTCGCCCCAGACGTAGGCGGCGATCTCGCGACGCGCCAGGGCCGCCAGCTGCGCGTCGAGGCCGCCGAGGCCCACGATCTGCACGTCCCGGTCCGGGTCCCAGCCCTCCTTCCGGGCGAGCATGCGCGCGAAGACCCAGGTGGTGGCGCCGAGGCGCGTGACGCCGATCGTCTTGCCCTTGAGATCGCCGACCCGCTGGACGTCCGGCGCCACGTTGAGGGTGAAGTGATTGCCCTCGGTGTGGGTCGCGATCATCTTGATCGGCGAGCCGGCCTCGCGAAAGACGAAGATGTCGGTGCTGCCGGAGATTCCGACGAGACACTCGCCGACCATCACCGCCTTGAGGAGATCGGGCCCGCCGCGGAAGGGGACGAATTCGACGGCGAGGCCCTCGGCGGCGAAGAACCCGCGCTCGAGGGCGACGATGACCGGCCCCGCCATCGAGTAGTCGCCGAGCACCGCCGTGCCGATCTTGACCGCGGTCTG
>WNFK01166295.1_pt2 | contig 27822 bp, 28 predicted proteins | sample 5400281 | NCBI WGS metagenome assembly WNFK01 (sample SAMN13153350, study PRJNA577476) | soil metagenome | isolation source: 20 cm soil on Douglas fir-dominated hillslope | place: USA:California | collected 2013-09-17
TTGCTTCGTTTTTACACGGCCGTGGAGTAAAAGTTACCCGGCCCCGGCCGATTAGTGCAGGAAGCGGATCAGGAGGGTGGCCAGCCCGAGGAAGGAGAAGAAGCCGAAGACGTCGGTGAAGGTCGTGATGATCACGCTGGAGGCGATGGCCGGGTCCACGCGGAAGCTCTTGAGCAGCAGGGGAATGAGCACCCCGACGACGGCCGCCACCACCATGTTGAGGGTCATGGCGACGGCGATGATGCCGGCCAGGAGAGCCTGTCCCTTCCAGACATAGGCGATCCCGGCCATGACCAGCCCATTGGCCAGCCCGATGGTCAAGGCCAGCGTGGTCTCCTTGCCGACCACCCGCCAGAGGTGCGCTGTGGTCATGTCTCCCAGGGCCAGCCCCCGCACCACCACGGTGGCGGTCTGGGTGGTGCCGATGCCGCCCATCGAGGCCACGATGGGCATGAAGATGGCCAGGAGGGCGAGCTCCCGGATGGAGTCCTCGAACAGACCGATGACGGAGGCGGCCAGGATGGCGGTGGCCAGGTTGATCAGGAGCCAGACCAGGCGCTTGGGGAACACGGTCCGGGCCGGGTCGAGCACGGTCTCGTCGCCGGCCACGCCGCCGAGGCGCTGGATGTCCTCCGTGGCCTCCTCGCGGATGACGTCGATGACGTCGTCGACCGTGATGACCCCCAGCAGCCGGTGGTCGGCGCCCACCACCGGGACGGCCACCAGGTCGTACTTGGCCACCAGGCGGGCGACCTCCTCCTGGTCCATGTCCGCGGTCACCCGGACCGGCTCGTCCTGGCGGAGGAAGCGGATCGGCGCGGCCGGGTCGGCGGTGACCAGGCGGCGCCAGGGCAGGCTGCCGACCAGGTGCTCGTGGTCGTCCACCACGTAGAGGGTGGAGGCGGTCTCGGCCACCGGCGACTTCCGCACCTGCTCGATGGCCTGGGCCACGGTGAGGTGCTCGTGGACGGCGAGGAAGTCCGGCGACATGAGCCGGCCCGCGGTCTTCTCGCCGTGCTCCAGGATCTCCTGGACCTCTTCGGACTTCTCCTCCTTCATGAGGTCCAGCACCTTCTCGATCTGCTCGGCGGGGAGGTCCTCGATGACCTGGGCCGCGTCGTCCGGCCTCATGCGGTCGAGGATGCTCGAGATCTCCCCTTCGTCGAGGGCGCGGGCCAGCTCGTGCAGGGGCTGGTCGTCCAGCTCGGCCAGCACCGCGCCGGCCGACTCGCGCCCGAGCAGCCGGAAGAGTGTCACCTGGTCGGGCAGGGTGAGGTCCCGCAGCGCCGCCGCGATGTCGGCGGCGTGGGCATCCTCGAGCACCTGGCTCAGGCGCTCGCGTCGTCCCGACTCCAGGAGATCGCGGACGGTGTCGGTGAGCCGGGCGGCCTCAGCCATGGGACGCTCCTAAGCGGGCAGCGAGGGGCCCTGGGGCGCGCGGGGCGGTGAGGGTGACGCGGACGACGGGGGGGTCTGCGCGGCGATGAGCTGTGAGACCTGCGTCTCGAGCTGGCGGATCCGGTACCTGAGCTTCAGGATCTTGACGAGCCCGCTCAGCGAGGCGAAGACGGTTCCGAGCAGGAGCGACAGCAGGATCACCAGGGCCAGGGGCATGCCTTTGACGCTCCAGGTCAGGAACCAGATCTCGACCGGGTCACGATTCTGCAGCGCGAAGATCGTGGCCGCACTCCCCAGCAGGGCCATCAGGAGGTAGATGACGATCATGACGGGCTGCCCTCCGGCGTCTTGGAGTTGCCGCCGAGCGCCCGCACGAAACGCTCGATGATCCGTTCCTGGCACGCGTCGCTCGCGGTCGGATCGCCTGCCCCGCGGCCGAGCTGGCGCAACGGGAAGATCGCCTTGGCCATGGTCCGGTGCCCGCCCGCCATGCCCAGCTCGCCGAACGCGGCGCGGGTCACGTCGCCCGCGCTCCGCACGTAGCCCACGTTGCGGACGGAGATGTGCACCTCGTCGTCCACCACGCCGGAGACCACGGACCACTGGACGCCCTCGGCCTGCAGCCCGAAGTCGGCGAACTGGGGGATGAGATCCACGGTGGCGACCCGGCCCAGGTGCGAGAAGAACACGCCCTGAGCGCCTCCGGGGACAGCTCCGGCCGCTCGATGCGTCGGAGCGCGTTGTGGTTGGCGAGCAGGTAGAGATACGTGAAGGCCTCGAGGTCGGCCTTCGTGCCGCCGCGCTCGAGGCCGAGCGTGTCGGACTTGATGCCGTACAGCAGAGCGGTGGCCAGCCGCTGGGTGATCTTGACGTCCGCCGCGCGCAGGTACTCGACCATGATCGTGGAGGTCGCCCCATAGGACGGGCGCACGTCCTTGATGCGCGCCCGGATCGGCTGCTCGACCGGATGATGATCGATGACCAGGTCCACCTCGCCGAAGTGCCGCTCCTCCTCCAGGAAGGAGGGCTGCACGTCCACCATCGCGACGCGATCGAACTGATCGAGCGCGGCCGCGTCGATCGCCTCGACCTCGATCTCGAGGATCTTGCACATGGCCACGTTCTCGGGTCGCGTGATGGTGCCGAAGGTGCACATCGGCGCGGAGGTGCGGGTGCGGCCGAGGAGGGTCTTGAGCGCGAGGGCGGAGGCGATGGCGTCGGGATCCGGGTCGTCCTGCATGAGGATCAGCACGCGCTCCGCGTCGTAGAAGTGGGCGCGCAGCCGCTCGGCGCGGGCCCGCTGGGTGGCGCGCTCGAGGGCGGGCTGGACGATGCGCTCTCCGAAGGCGGAGAGCGGCACCACCGAGGCGTTGGACACCGGCCGGTCGTCGTCCCGCAGGACCAGGAGCGGTGCATCGGGAGCCGCGTCCTTGACCGCCGCGGTCACCCGCGCGAGCTGACCGGAGGGCGCCGCCACCACCACCGGCCCGCGCCCGCCCTTGAGGGCGTCGCGCAGGAAGGTCGCGTCCGTCACCTTGCCCGCCATCGCCCGATCGCCCCGCCGCGTGAGCCGCGCGCGCAGACTCGCTCGAGACACCAGGTACAGCGGCCGCTCGCCCGGGAAGGCGGCGGCCGTGACCACGTGTTCGAGGAGATCATCCGGACAGATCAGCACCGGTCGCATGTCGGCCAGCGGTGGGGGCCCCGGTAGGCGGCGCGGCCGGCCTTGACGCCCGCCTTGAGTCCCCGCGTGAGCAGGCCGACCTCCCGCGTGATCTTTTTCTGCGACTCGCCGAGCGTCTGCCCGAGCCGATCGAGCGACTGCTTGACGCTCTGGCGCGCCTGCGCGATCTGCTGCGCCGCTTCCTTGCGCGAGCGCGCGCTGAGCAACGTCCGGCTGAGCCGGTTCACCGACTCCTTGAGCCCGGCCTGGGCGCGGGCCACCTGCGCGGCCATCGACTTCTCGATCCCGGCGAGGCGCTCCCGGGTGAGGCCGCCCCGGGCGGCGGTGCTCCGCACGCGCGCGAGGTCCGCCTCGACCTGGGCCAGCCGCGCCTCGAGCTGCTTGATCTTCGCGGGCGGGCGGGCCGCCGCAGCCTTGCGTCGCTCCGTCATTGGGGGGTCCTCCATAGACGGGCAGTATACTCGGGGGCGAGGCTCCGCCGTGATCGCCGAATCCATCTTTTTCCGCGACCTCGCCTACGTGTTTCTCGCCGCGGTCGGGGGCGGGGCGCTCGCCCGGCTCACCCGCCAGCCGCTCATCCTGGGCTACGTGCTGGGCGGGATCCTGATCAGCCCGCTGACCCCGGGCCCCGCGCTCTCCGATCTGCACACCTTCGAGCTGTTCGCGGAGATCGGGGTCATCCTGCTGATGTTCTCGATCGGCATCGAGTTCTCGCTGCGCGATCTACTCAGCGTGAAGTGGGTGGCACTCCTGGGCGGCCCGCTCGGCATCCTGCTGTCGGTCGGTCTCGGCGTCGGGACCGCCGCCGTCCTGGGATGGCCGCTGCTGCAGGGGGCCATCGTGGGCATCGTGATCTCGGTGGCCAGCACGATGGTGCTCGCGCGTCTGCTCCTGGATCGGGGCGAGCTGCACTCCCGGCACGGCCGCGTCATGATCGGCATCACGCTGGTCGAGGACCTCGCGGTGGTGATCCTGATCGTGCTCATCCCGACGCTGGGCACTCTCGAGGCGGGCGGGCTGCTCATCATCGCGCTCGCTCTCGGCAAGTCGCTCCTGATCCTGATCCCGGCCATCTGGCTGGCCGCCAAGGTCGTCCCGCCGCTGATGACCCGGGTGGCGCGGCTGCACAGCGACGAGATGTTCCTGCTCGTGGCCCTCGCGGTGGGTCTCGGCACCGCGGCCCTCAGCCAGGCGGCCGGACTCTCCCTCGCGCTCGGGGCCTTCCTGGCCGGGCTGATCATCAACGGATCGGAGTACGCGCACGAGACGCTGGCCCGCCTCCTGCCGCTGCGCGACGTCTTCGTCGCGCTCTTCTTCGTCACCATCGGCGCGCTGATCGACCCGCAGAGCCTGATCCAGAGCATCCCGCTCCTCGCCACCATGGTGGCGCTCATCGTGGTGGGGAAGCTCGTCCTGTGGGCCTTCGTGGTGTGGCTCTTCCGCCAGCCCTTCTGGACCGCGCTGCTGGTCGGCGTCGGGCTGACCCAGATCGGCGAGTTCTCGTTCATCCTGGTGCAGGTCGCGCGCAGCGCCGGGCACGTGGGTGCGGAGATCTACAACGCCACCCTCGCCGCCTCGCTCGTCACCATCCTGATCAACGCGGCGCTCGTGCGCACCGTCCCCGGCTGGGTCGCCCATCTCCGCGGCGTGGAGGAGCGGGCCGTCCCGACCGGCGTCGAGCCCGCGGCGGCCGAGCACGTGGTGCTCTGCGGCTTCGGCCGGGTGGGCAGCGCGGTGGGCGAGGCGCTCGAGACCTTCGGAGTCGGGTTCGTGGTCATCGAGCGCGATCCGGACATCGTGCGCGGCCTCCGCTCGCGCGCGGTGCCGTGCCTGTTCGGCGACGCCGCGCAGGGGCGCCTCCTCGAGGAGGCGGGGGCGGGGCGGGCGTCGCTCGTGGTGGTGGCGCTGCCCGAGATGGATCGAGCCCAGCTCGTGGTGCGAGGCGTCCGGGCCCTGAGCCCGCGCGTGCCCATAGGTCATCCAGCCCGAGCTGGAAGCCGCCGCCACCCTGATTCGCCATGCCCTCCGCACGCTCTCGCTCCCGCAGGCGCGCGTGCTCGAGTACCTCACGCGGTTCCGCGTCGCCATGAATCCGGTGGGAGCCGACGCGGGCTCGTCCCCCCGGACCGCGGAGGCGCTGCCCGAGGTGCACGAGGTCACGCTGGTCGCGGGTGCGCTCGCCGACCGGTCGCTCGGCGAGGCGCGGGTGCGCGAGCGCTTCGGGGTGACGGTGGTGTCGGTGGAGCGACCGGGTGGCGACGCGGTGCTGAATCCCTCCGCGGATACCCGGCTGCGTCCGGGCGACCGACTCCGCGTCTTCGGGCTGCCCGAGCAGGTCGAGGCGTTCCGCCTCGAGGCCGGCCGCTCGCCGTGAGCGTGCGGGGTGCCTAGCCGAACAGGATCGGCCAGATGCGGATGGCGTTCCAGACCGCGAACACGAAGGCCGCGAGGGTGAGGCCGATGGCGCCCAGCGCGACCGCCCGATCGAGGGCGCGCTCGCCGCCGCCTTCCCGGTGACCGAGCGCGAGCGCGGCCAGGTAGCCGCCCGCGAAGCCGCCCGCGTGGCCCCAGTTGCTCACCCCGCTCATGAAGAAGCCGAAGACGAACATCAGCAGCGCCCACCGGCCGTACTGCTGGAGCACCGCCGCCCCGAAGGCGCCGCCCCGGCTGCGTCCGTAGGCGACCATCGCGCCGAGGAGGCCGAAGACCGCGCCGGAGGCCCCGACCACCCACGCCCCGCTCGCCACGTTCGACAGGACGCACCCCGCGATCCCGCTCGCGGTGAAGACGACCACGAGCCGGGCGGTCCCGAACAGCTCCTCGACCGCGGGCGCGAGCTGACGCACCCAGAGGAGGTTGAAGACGAGGTGGAGCAGGCTGCCGTGGAGATAGACCGCGGTGAGGAGCGTCCACCACCAGCCCTGCCGCCAGGCCAGCTCACCGGTCATGCCGAGCGTCATGAGGGCGCGGTGGCTCGGCGAGAGCAAGTCGAACGGGCTCCGGGGGACGCTCATCGCGGCGCGGGGATCGAGCAGGATGGAGGCGGCGAAGGCGACGACGCACGCGATCGTGACCGCGTGCGCGCAGTCGAGGCGACCGATCAGGCGGCCGGCGAGCGGGCCGAAGCCCCACAGCCCGGGCCGCCGGGCCCCGCAGTAGAAGCAGACCGCGGCGTCCACGCGGTTGAGTTTCCCGCAGGCGTAACAGAGACTGGAGCCGGCGCGCTGCCTCAGGATCGTCCCGGCGGACGCGCGGGGAACGGAGCCTGCGCGTCGAGCCGCTCCAGGAGCGCGTCGACGTGCACCGCGAACGCCTCGCGGCGATGGGCGGGCACGGGCGAGCCGGGGATGAACTTCTCGCCCAGCGGGTTGACCAGGACTCCGCCCTTGCGGACGCGGTAGTCGAGATGGGGGGCGGTGGACAGTCCGGTGCTGCCGACCCGCCCGATGACCTGGCGCTGGCGCACCCGCTCGCCCGGGCGGACGTCGATCTTGGAGAGATGGTTGTACATGGTCTCGTAGCCGCGCCCGTGGCGCAGCGTGATCGAGATCCCGTAGCCGCCGTTCCAGCCCGCCTGGGTGACCACCGCGTCGGCGACCGCGCGCACCGGCGTGCCGATCGGCGCCCCGTAGTCGACCGCGAGATGGGGCCGATAGCCGCCCAGCACCGGGTGGAAGCGCGCGTGCGAGAAGCCGGAGGTGACTCGCGTGAAATCGAGCGGGGCCCGCAGGAACATCTTCTTCACCGAGCGCCCGCTCGCGTCGTAGTACCCGCGGCGGCCGGCGGTGTCGTCGAAGCCCACGCTGGTGAGGGTGGAGCGTCCGACGCTCGCGTACTGGGCGATCAGCACGTCGCCGTAGCCCAGGAAGACGTCGCCGACGTAGCGCTTCTCGACCAGGAGGCGGAAGAGGTCGCCGGGCAGCGAGTCGGCCGCGAAGTCGAAGTCCCACTCGAAGAGGTTGACGAGCCGCGCGGTCAGGCTGGCGGTTTCCCCGAGCCGCTCCATGCTCGCGAAGAGCGAATCGCGCACCTCCCCGGTGATCGCGACCACCCGCGTGTCCACGTCGGGCCGCACCGCGCTGACCGCCCACCGCCCGTCGGGGCCCGGCCGGATCTCATAGCGCTCGGCGGGGGAGCGGGTGTAGCCGATCTCGACGGGCTTGCCGTCGGCGCCGGGTCGCACGCTGAGGCGCTCGCCGGGGGCGAGGCGTCGCATGTTGACGCTGACGCGCAGCGCGGCCACGATCGCGGCCGCCTCGGCGCGCTCCATCCCGATCCGGCGCAGCGCGGCCTCGAGCGTCTCGCCGCGCTTGAGCACGATCTCGACCGGCTCGGGAAGGGAAGAGGCCGGCGCGTCCGCGGGCGCCTCGGTCACCGCGGGGGGCGCGGGCTCGCGGATGGGCACGGCGAGGCCGATCACCCCGAGGGCGAGCAGGACCGCGGCGGACAGGAGGCAGTAGGAGCGCCTCATGATCTTTCCGCCAGGATACCGCGAGTATCCCGCTAGGCCCCGTACTTGGTGAAGCGCAGCGCGTTGGCCATCACGAGCGGCATCAGGTCCTGGGCGAGAATCACGCCGAGGGACCCGCCCGCGCAGTCGCGCTCGGTGAAGCGGGTCACCGGGTCGCCCCCGCAGTAGGGGCTCGCCAGGATCGCGGGCACCCCCTGCCAGCCGTGCCCCTTGAGGATGGAAGGGGTCGCGTGATCGCCCGAGATGGCGAGGACGTCGGGCTCGAGCGCGAGCACCCGCGGCAGCAGCGCGTCGAAGCGCTCCAGCGCCGCGACCTTGGCGTCGAAGTCGCCGTCCTCACCCGCCTTGTCGGTGTCCTTGTAGTGCAGGAAGAAGAAGTCGTGGTGCTCCCACTGCTGCTCGAGGGTGTCGATCTCCTCCGCGAACGTCCCGCCCGTCTTGAGCACCTCCATGCCGACGAGGCGGGCGAGCCCGCGGTACATCGGATAGGCCGCGATGGCGGCGGCCCGCAGGCCGAAGGTCTCGGGAAAGAGCGGCAGATGCGGCTGCTGATCGAAGCCGCGCAGGAGGAGCATGTTGGCGGGAGCCGCGTCGCGCAGCAGGGGGCGCGCGGCCTCCACGAAGGCATTCACGAGCGCGGCGGTCCGGTCCGCCTCGGGGGCGAAGGCCCGCACGGGCAGGGGCGGCACCCCGAGCTGCTGCGGATCCGTCTCGGAGAGTCGGCCGGAGAGGCCGCCGCCGCGCAGCACGAGGACGAAGCGGTGCTCCTTCACCGGCTCGAGGAGGATCTCCACTCCGTCGAGGCGGATCGCGCGCAGCCGCTCCACCAGGCGGACGCAGACCTCGGTGCTGATGCGTCCGGCCCGCCGGTCGGTGATGTGTCCGCGCGCGTCCACCGTGCAGAAGTTCCCGCGCGCGGCCACGTCGCCCGCCCGCAGCTCGAAGTCGATGCCGAGGGCCTCGAGCACGCCCCGGCCCACCGGATAGCGCAGGGGATCGTAGCCGAAGAGGCCGAGGTGGCCGGGCCCGCTCCCGGGGGTGATCCCGGGGCCCACGTGGCGGAGCAGGCCGCACGCGGACCGGGCCGCGAGTGCGTGCAGGGTGGGGACCCGCGCGGTCTCCAGCTCGCTCTTGCCGGTTCCGGGCCGCGGCAGGCCCCCGAGGCCGTCGAGCGAGCAGAGCACGATCTTGGTGGTGGCGGGCTGGACGAGCGCGTGCAGGAACTCTAGGTCCATGATTCCTTGTTCTCGCCGAAGTCGGCCGGGCACGACGGGCCCCAGACGTAGAGGGAGTCCTCGGGCGGAAAATCGCGCGGCTCCCACGCGCAGCCCTCCGGGATGTAGTCGAGGTCGAAGTAGTACTCGCTGAAGCTGCCCCAGGGATCCCGCAGGTAGAAGAAGAAGTTGGAGCCGATCACGTGGCGCCCGAGCCCCCAGCCGGGCTGCCAGCCCCGCTCGGCCATGCGCACCGCGCCCATCGCGATCTCGTCCACGCTGCCCACCTGGAAGGAAGCGTGGTGGAAGCCCGGCGCGCGCGAGGAGAGCAGGGCCAGGGTATGGTGATCGGTGTTGCAGCGCAGGAACGCGATGATGCCCCGCGAGCGGTCGGAGAGCTTCATGCCGAGGGTCGCGGTGTAGAAGCGCATGAGGCGCTCCATGTCGGGGGTGAAGAGCAGGACGTGGCCCAGCTTGCGCGGGGCCACGCGCAGGCCGCGCTCGGGATAGCCGCGCGCGGCCTCGCGCTGGGTGTAGCCGGGGCCGTTGAGTGTCACCGGCGGATCCACCGGCGGCGCGGGCGCGGCCTCGTCGCGGACGTTCACGGTGTTGCCGTCCGGATCGCGGAACCAGATGCCGCCCTCGGGGGCGCCGGCGGGCGCGTCCATCTCGGACACCCCGGCGCTCCGCAGGGCCCCGCGCACCCGCGCGAAGTCCTCGCCGGGCGCGCCGTAGCAGAGATGGTGGAGGCGCTTGCGCGGGCCCCCGTACAGCAGTACGGTGTCGCGCCCGAGGCGCTCGGGCCGCAGGCGCACCGCGTCGCTCGAGCCGGTGCCGTCCACCAGCCCGAAGTCCTCGTAGAACCGCTGCCCGACCGCCTGGTCGGGTACCTCGAGCGCGTAGTGGAGGAACGAGCGGACCGCCATGGCGCGCGCTCAGGCGTCCTTCACGCTGTTCTCGAGCGAGCCGAGCCCGGTGATCTCGAGCTTCATCCGGTCGCCCGGCTGGAGCGTGACCTGCGGCTTGCGCGAGAAGCCCACGCCCGCGGGAGTGCCGGTGGCGATGAGATCGCCCGGCGAGAGGGTCATGATGTTGGTCAGGTACTCGATGATGTAGCCGATGTCGAAGATGAAGTTGCGGGTGGAGCCGTCCTGCATGAGCTGCCCGTTGACCCAGGCCTTGAGGTCGAGCACGTGCGGGTCCGGGATCTCCGCGCGGTCGGCGATGTAGGGGCCCACCGGGGCGAGGGTGTCGCCCACCTTGCCCGCGCTCCACTGGGTGGTGTGGAACTGGAAGTCGCGCGCGCTCACGTCGTTGATGATGGTGTAGCCGTAGCTCCCAGTCGAGGGTCTTCTCCCCGCGCGGCCGCAGGACCGGCTCACCCGGATCCTGGATCCCGTTGGCCCACTTGGGGAACACCGGGGGCTGCTTGGGCGCCGGATTGTTCGTCTCGGCCGCGTGGTCCTTGTAGTTGAGGCCGATGCAGATGAACTTCCCCGGGTCCGCGATGGGGGCGTGCAGCCGCACCGAGGAGAGCGCGTGCGCCACCGGCTGGAACTTGCCGCTGCGCGCCGCGTCCATCATGGCGGTCAGCATGTCCTGGCTCGCGCTGCCGCCCTCGAGGAAGCCCCGCGTGCTGTCGTGGGGGAAGAGGGCCGCCGCGATGACCGGAGCGCGCACCACGCCGCGGGCCGCGAGGAACGCGGCCGCGCTCGCTTCGAGATCGGCGATGCGATCGGCCCCGAGGAAGCAGCCGAGCCGGGGGGCGTGACCATTCTGGGAGAAGCGGACGATCTTCATGGGCGTATCTCCTTGCGAACTCGGGGTTGTGGCGCGTGCCGACGGCCGGCACCCGAGAGTCTACGACCCTCGCGGAGCGATGTCGAGGGCCCGGCCGCGCCGGCCAAGCTATTGATCTGCAAGATCTTCGGGCCGACCGCTCCGGCCTCCCGCGCGGGCAGCCGGAACCGGGAGCCCGGGCCGCCGGGGGAGCGTCGCGCATCTAGGTATGGATAATCAATTCGTGTACCTTAGATGCGTAGACACCACCCCGGAGAAGGAGACAGATCATGCGGGATGCCACGAAGTGGCTGTGCGGGCTGCTGGTCGCGCTGATGGCGCTGACCGGCCCGCTGCTGTCGCGGGCGGCCGTGGTGCAGGCGGCCGAGCTCTCGCCAGGCGTCGATGTCGAGGTCTCTGACGGGGACCGGGTAGGTGCCGGGTTCCTCAACGTGGCCTACGTGCCCGGCAAGGCGATCGTTTGCGGGCTCGGCACCGTGGTCAGCGCCGCGGTGATGATCGTGACGCTGGGCAGCGCCTACCGCGCCGCGGTCGCCACCTTCAAGGAAGGATGCGACGGCCCCTGGGTCCTGACGCCCGAGCACGTCGCAGGCAAGATTCCTCCCAAGGACGAGATCGAGTAACCGCGATCGCGTTCCGGCGCGCGGCCGTTCCCGCGCTGTTCCTGCTCCTCCTGGCCGGCTTCGCAGCCGGCATCTGGGGGACCTACCGGGCCGCCTTTCCGGGACCCGGGCTCTACCGGGTCACCGGGATCCTCGAGGCGCGTGGCGGGCCGACCTTGCTGCTGGTCCGCCACGACAAGGTTCCGGGACTCATGGATGAGATGGAGTCGATGGCGATCTTCGCCGAGTCCAGCGGGCTGGTGGATGGGGCCGACCTGCACCGTGGCGACCGGGTCCGCGTGACCGTCCGGCAGGAGCCGGGCCGACTGGTCGCGGTCGAGATCCAAAAGATTCGGTAAATCCCGCACCCTTAGCTAAGGTAGAGACACCATGGGCAAGAATCGGCGCCGCTCCCGGACCATGAGCCTTCGCGAGGCGGCCTCGGTCGTCTTCGCGCTCGTCGCGCTGCTGCCCATCATGCTGTTCGTCTACCTGCTGTCGCGCCACGAGCTGCTCCACAACACGGAGGCGCAGCTCGGGCTGCTCGCGGCGGTCATGGTGTCCATCCTCGGCTTCATGGTCTTCCGGAAGATGGTGGACCAGATCGCCCAGCTCGCCCAGGGCTTCCTGGCCCCGAGCGACGTGAAGCCGGATGCGCTGCGCCGGCGGGATCGCGGCTCGGCCGCCGCGGTGCCCGGCCTCGGTGAGGTCACCGAGATCGGCCAGGTCCGCGACGCGTTCTACCACATGCTCGACGACCTGCGGGGCTCCACCCAGCGGCTCGAGGATCTGGTCTTCAAGCTGGGCACGCTGAACGAGATGGTGGAGCTGGCCGCCCGCATCCCGAAGATCCAGGACCTGCTCGGCCTCGTGCTGCAGTCGACCATGCGCGCGGTGCGCGCCACCGTCGGCTCGATCATGATCCTGGACCGGGACCGGACGGTGCTGAAGCTGGCGGCCTCGCGTGGCATCCCCGACGACGTGGTCCCCGCGGTCGAGGTGAAGGTGGGCGAGGGGGTGGCGGGCAAGGTCGTGGAGATGGGCGAGCCGGTGCTGGTGGACGACATCGCCTCCGATCCGCGCTTCAACAAGACCAACGATCCCCAGTACGGCAACGGCTCGTTCATCTGCATGCCGATCCGGGTCGGCGACCGGGTGATCGGCGTGATCAACATGGCCAAGCGGCGCGACCCGGCGGGCGCCGAGACGCATCGGCCGCCGCCGTTCAGCTCCACCGACCTGCAGTTCCTGAACGCGCTCATGACCTACATCGGCTACGCGGTGGACAACTCGCGCCTCCTCGAAGAGGCGCAGTCCTCCGCCTCCCAGCTGCAGAACGTGGTGGACGACCTCAAGTCCACCCAGGGCCAGCTCGTGCGCGGCGAGACCCTACGCGCGATGGGCCAGCTGTCGTCCGGGATGGCGCATCACCTCAACAACCTCTTCGCGGTGATCCTCGGGCGGGTCGAGCTCATGATGGGCAAGGTCCAGGAGGCGGGCGTACGGCGCTCCCTCGAGATCATCCAGCGCACCGCCCAGGACGGCGCCGAGGTGGTGCGGCGCGTCCAGCGCTTCAGCCGCGTGCAGCCGGTCTCGGACGTCGCGGTGGACCTCAACCAGCTCATGCAGGAGGTGGTCGAGCTCACGCGGCCGCGCTGGCACGACGAGGCGCAGCTGCGCGGCGCCCGCGTCGAGGTGAAGGTGGAGGCGGGAGTCATCGGGGCGGCCGCCGGAGAGCCGGCGCCGCTGCGCGAGGTGTTGATGAACCTGCTGCTCAACGCGGCCGACGCCATCCCCCAGGGCGGCGGCACCGTCACGCTCAAGACCTGGTCCAAGGACGATCGCGTCTACTGCTCGGTTACCGACACCGGCGCGGGCATGCCCGAGGAAGTGCGCCGGCGTGCACTGGAGCCCTTCTTCACCACCAAGGGGCCCAAGGCCACCGGGCTGGGGCTCAGCGTCGCCTACGGCACCGTGCAGCGCTACGGCGGGACCTTGACCGTGGAGAGCACCGAGGGGCAGGGCACCGCCGTCGAGATCAGCCTGCCGACCGCCTCCAAGGCGGCCGCGGTCGCCAAGGCGAGCCCGCTCGCGCAGAAGGCCCCCGCGCTGCCCCTGCGCATCCTGGTGATCGACGACGAGCTGCAGGTGCGCAGCACGCTCGCCGAGATGCTCGAGGAGCAGGGGCACTCGGTCACCCAGGCCCCCGGGGGACGCGAGGGCCTGTCCTTCCTCGAGTCGAATCGCGAGCTGGTGGACGTGGTGATCAGCGACCTCGGCATGCCCGACATGACGGGCTGGGACGTGGCCGCGGCCATCCAGGAGCGCTGGCCGGGTCTGCCGGTGGGGCTCATCACCGGATGGGGCGAGACCGAGATCACGCGCGAGGAGCGGAGCCGCGTGAACTTCGTGATCAACAAGCCCTTCGACAAGGCGGTGCTGGGCGCGACGATGTCGGACATCCGTCCGCGCTCCGCCTAGCCGATCGTCGCATTCGCTCGGCCCGCCTACGGCTGCGCCTCGCCCTGCCCTAGCGCTTCGGCAGCGTCCTCAGGTACCCGACCAGATCGCGAATCTGGTCGTCCGTCAGGTGGTAGCCGAAGGACGGCATGCCCGGCTTCCCGATCGTCGCCCCCCCGTTCTTGATCAGCGTGAAGAGGTAGTCGTCCGGGAGACGATCCAGCAGCCGGGGATCGGACAGGTCGCCGGGGCGCATCAGGAAGATCCTGGCCCGCCACGAGCCCTTTCCATCCGCGCCATGGCACGTGGCGCAATGGGTCAGATAGAGGCGATGGCCGCCGGTGGCGGTCTTGGGGACCGGGTGAGGGACGAAGAGCATCACGAGGATGCTCCCGATCACCGTGAGCAGGGCCGGCCCGAACACCACGAGCATCCATTTCGTCCTCACGGGATTCGTGGCGCCGGCATCGCGTCCTCAGCATACTGCCAGGCCGCCCGAGGGACAAAACGCGCCGCCCTCTCGAGGCTGCCCCTTCGGGCTCTTCCCTCGTGCGCAGGCCACGCGCTACATCACCGATGTAGGTCGTGAGATAGTAGGCGCCGTGCTCCTGATCCTGATGCGTCACGGCGAGGCCGGCGAGGCGGATTCCCGCCGCTGGCCCGACGACCGGCACCGGCCCGCTGGTGCGCGCGCGCGAAACCGCGGAGATCACCGCGCGGGCCTACGGCGCGGCCGCTCCCGAGCTGACCGAGCTGCTCGGCGACGAGGCCGAGCCGGCCTCGTCGCTCGCGGGATTGGCCGCGGTCGAGGCGTCCGCCCTCCTCTGCGTCGGCCACGAGCCGACGCTCTCCCGCCTCGCCGGGCTGCTGACCAGCCGCGACGGATCGGGTCGCGTCGAGATGGCCAAGAGCGGCGTCGCGATCATCGAGTGCCCGGGCGCGATGGCGCCGGGGCGGGGCGTGCTGCGCATGCACCTGCGGCCGGCGGAGCTCACCGCGCTGCTCGACGCGGGCGCGCCCGCCGCAGCGGATCCGTCGCCCGACCTGTTCCTCGGCACCATGACCGCGTACCAGCGGAGCGCCGCGCTCAAGGGCGCGCTCGACCTGGACCTCTTCGCCGTCATCGGCGCGGGCGCGGGCACCGTGCCCGCGCTGGCCGAGCGCTGCGCGGCCTCGCCGCGCGGCACGCGCATCCTGTGCGACTACCTCACCGCCACCGGCTTTCTCCGGAAGGACCGTGACGCCTACGCGCTGACTCCCGATTCCGCCGTCTTCCTCGATCGAGCCTCGCCGGCCTGTGTGGCGGGAGCGGCCGAGTTTCTCTACGCCCCCGAGCTCCGGGAGGCGTTCGGCGACGTGGCCCAGGCGGTGCGCCACGGCGGAACCCGGCTGGCGGCCACGGGCACGGTGACCCCTGAGCATCCGGTGTGGGTGCGGTTCGCGCGGGCGATGGCGCCGCTCATGCGGATGCCGGCGCGGGCGGTGGTGGGCCTGGTCGAGGTGGACGCGGCGGCCCCGCTTCGCGTGCTCGACGTGGCCGCGGGCCACGGGCTGTTCGGCCTCGCCTTCGCGCAGGCGTACCCGCGCGCGGAGGTCACCGCGCTCGACTGGCCGGCGGTGCTGGTGGTGGCGCACGAGAATGCGCGCGCCGCGGGGGTGGACGGGCGATTCCACACCCTGGCGGGCAGCGCCTTCGAGACGCCGCTCGGCGGGCCGTACGACCTCGTGCTCGTGCCGAACTTCCTGCACCACTTCGATCCGGCCACCTGCGAGACGTTCCTGGGCACGGTGGGCCGGGCCCTCGCGCCCGGCGGGCGGGTGGTCACGGTGGAGTTCGTTCCCGACGAGGGGCGGGTGACGCCCCCGCACGCCGCCATGTTCAGTCTCGTGATGCTCTGCACGACCCCGGCCGGCGACGCCTACACCTTCGCCGAGCTCGAGTCCATGTTCCGCCGCGCCGGATTCCCGCGCAACCGGCTGCGCGTGCCGGGCCCGGCCGGCCCCCAGGTGCTCATCTCTCAGCGTTGAGGAGGCGTTCATGACGCATCGGATCGCGGTCATTCCCGGCGACGGCATCGGCAAGGAGGTCCTGCCCGAGGGTATCCGGGTGCTCGAGGCGGCGGGCCGCCGCTTCGGGGTGGATTTCTCGTGGACCCACTTCGACTGGAGCTGCGAGGTGTACGCGCGCACCGGGCGCATGATGCCGGAGGACGGCCTCGAGCAGCTCCGCCGCTTCGAGGCCATCTACCTGGGCGCGGTGGGCTTTCCCGGCGTCCCGGACCACGTCTCCCTGTGGGGGCTCCTCATCCCGATCCGCCGCGAGTTCCACCAGTACGTGAACCTGCGGCCGGTGCGGCTGCTCCAGGGCGTGCGCTCACCGCTCGCCGGCCGCGGGCCCGCCGACATCGACATGCTGATCGTGCGCGAGAACAACGAGGGGGAGTACTCGGAGATCGGCGGGCGCCTCTACCGCGACACCCCGGACGAGCTCGCGGTCCAGCAATCCGTCTTCACCCGGAAGGGCTGCGACCGGGTGATGCGCTACGCCTTCGAGCTGGCGAAGAAGCGACCGCGGCGTCACGTCACCTCGGCGACCAAGTCGAACGGCATCATCCACAGCATGCCGTACTGGGACGAGCGCTTCGCCGCGATGGCCGAGCGCTATCCCGACGTGAAGACCAGCCAGTACCACATCGACATCCTCACCGCCCACTTCGTCCAGCACCCAGACTGGTTCGACGTGGTGGTGGCCTCGAACCTCTTCGGCGATATCCTCTCCGACCTGGGGCCGGCGATCGCGGGCTCGATCGGCATCGCGCCGGGCGGCAACATCAACCCGGAGAAGGAGTACCCGTCGATGTTCGAGCCGGTCCACGGCTCCGCGCCCGACATCGCGGGCAAGGGTGTCGCCAACCCGATCGCCCAGATCTGGACCGGCGCGATGATGCTCGACCACCTGGGGCATCCCGAGGCGGCGCAGGCGGTGGTGGGCGCGATCGAGCGCTTCGTGGGCGAGGGCAAGGGCCTGACCCGCGACCTCGGCGGCACCGCGACGACCGCCGACGTGGGGCGTTCGATCGCGGACCTGATCTGAGCGGCCCGAGCCCCGGCGGGCCTCGCCGGTCGCCCCGAGGACAAGCTTGACAACGCCTCGCCGAGAGTGATACTGCGCTGCTAGTCCCACGTGCTTGTCGAGGTAGGTGGGTCCCCCCTGGGCCCCCCATGACCGGCTCCGTTCCGACCTAGGGCCGCAGTAGTGAGCGGGCGCACCGCCCGCCTGGAGGTTGATTCGGAAGAATCGATCGACTCTCGGCTGTCCTCTCACGTCGGCCTCACAACCAGGAGGTGGAGCTCATGACCCCATCGACCAACGGCCACGCTCAGTCTCGGGTGACCCGCCGCCAGTTCGTCCGGACCGCCGGCGTCGGGCTGACCGGCGGCGCCATGGCCAACCTGCTTGCCGCCCGCCAGGCTCCCGCCCAGATCCGGGGAACCAACCTGCGCATTCTCACGTGGAGCCACTTCATCCCGGCCTATGACACCTGGTTCGACAAGTTCGCGGGCGAGTGGGGCGAGAAAAACGGCGTCAAGGTGCGGGTGGACCACATTCCCCACCTCGAGATCCCGGCGCGGATGGCCGCGGAGTTCGCCGCGGGGGCGGGTCACGACATCCTCTTTAACGGCTCGACCATCCTGACCCGCATCTACTACAAGACGCTGGCCGACCTCACCGACATCTACGACCAGATCGGCAAGAAGTGATCTACGGGATTCCCATCTACTACATCCTGCTGCCCATGATCTGGCGGAAGGACCTCTTCGACCAGGCGGGGTTGAAGGCGCCCGACACCTGGGAGTTGGCGCGTGTCGCCGCGAGGACCCTCAAGGCCAAGGGGCACCCGACCGGCATCCAGTTCTCGCACTGCAACGACGCCAACCTCAACTGGCGCTCGCTGCTGTTCAGCTTCGGCGGAACCGAGACCGACCCGGCCGGCGAGCGCCCGACCATCGACACCAAGGAGATGCGCGAGGCGCTGCGGTTCTCGAAGGCCCTCTTCGACGAGGGCATGACCCCGGAGGTCTTCTCGTGGGACGACGCCTCTGACAATCGCTACCTGGCCTCCGGGATCGCGTGCTGGGTCCACGACGCGATCTCGGCGTATCGGACCACCGAAGGCACCAACCCGCCGGTTTTCCAGAACGCGCACATCGGGCTCGAGCCGGCCGGCCCGGGCGGCAAGCGGGTCAGTGTCTCGGCCCCCAATGCCTTCATGGTGTGGAAATTCTCGAAGAACCAGGCGGCGGCCAAGGAGTTCCTCGTCCATCTCATGGACAACGACAAGGTGGGCATGACGGAGAGCACCGGCTACAACATGCCCTTCCTGAACGACACCGCCAAGAAGCCGATGCCGGTCATCGGGGCCGACCCGAAGCTCCAGGTCCTGCAGGATTTCCCGAAGATCGTGGCGTTCTTCGGCTATCCCGGCCCGTACACGACCCAGATCCAGGAGGTGGCCAACCTCTTCGTCCTGCCCGACATGTTCACCCGCGTGGCCCGCGGACAGGGCATCGACGAGACCATCAAGTGGGGCCTCGGGGAGTACCAGCGGATCTTCGCCAAGCACAAGCGGGTATGACCTCTACCTCCCAGGCCGGCGACCCGGACACGAAGAGCGTCCGGGTCGCGGTTTCTCTGGCCGCCCTCCCGCGATCGGGCGGATGGTTCCGCACCCAGACCGCCCGCCGACTGAGCTTCGGGTATGCTCTGCTCGCCCCCGCCGCCCTCTACGTTTCTCTCCTCGTGGCGGTACCCTTTCTCTTCTCGCTCTATCTGGCGCTCAGCGACGCGAGCGTGGGCGAGCAGGTGGCCAGCTTCACCGGCCTGGAGAACTTCAAGGCCGCGCTCGAGATGGACACGTTCTGGATCGCGCTCCGCAACAGCGTGGTCTTTTTCGTCGCGGCCGCCATCCTCAAGAGCATCCTTGGGACCAGCCTGGCGTTTCTCCTGCTCCAGAACTTCCGCGGGAAGAAGATCGTACGGGCGCTCGTGGTGATTCCCTTCACCCTGCCCATCGCCATCAGCGTGCTCGGCTGGAAGTGGATGTACGACTCCCAGTTCAGCGTGTTCAACTGGGTGCTCAGCCGCCTGGGGCTCATCGGGGCGTACGGGACCGACGCGTGGCCGGTATGGCTCGGTGACCCCCGGCTCGCCCTGATCGCCTGCGTCATCGTGAACGTCTGGCGTACCTTCCCGTTCTCGGCCATCGTCCTGCTCGCCGGATTCACGTCGATCCCCAACGAGGTGCTGGACGCCGCCAAGGTGGATGGCTGCTCGTTCATGCAGCGATTCCACCACGTGGTGGTGCCGATGATCTTTCCCATCCTCATGGTGGGGTTCCTCTTCGACACCGTCTTCACCCTATCCGACCTCTCGGTGGTGTACATCCTCACCCAGGGTGGGCCGGGCAACGCGACCCAGGTCCTCCCGGTGCTCGCCTACCAGATCGGGATCCAGGCCGGGAACCTCGGTCGCGGCGCCGCGATCGCCCTGTTCCTGGTCCCGCTTCTGGCTCCCGCCATGTTCGTCTTCCTGAGAAACCTGAAGCGCCGTGAGTACTAGCATCCTCGCGAAGCCGAAGACCGTCCGCCAGAAAGAGCGGCGGCGGCACGCGCTCATCTACGCCGGGATCACGCCGTTCGTCCTGATCGCGGTGTTTCCCATCTACTGGATGCTCATCACCGCGTTCAAGCAGGACCCGGACCTCTACCGGATGGACAATATCCCCTTTTGGTTCAACCTTCCCCCGACCCTCAAGCACTTTCAGATCCTCTTCTATCAGACCAACTACGGGGCCTGGATCGTCAACACCATGACGATCTCGCTTTGGGTTGCCGTGATCACGCTGCTCACCGCGGTGCCCGCCGGTTACGCGCTGGCGCGGCTCCGGCTTCCGGGTGCCGAGAACACCGGGATCGGGATCTTCATGAGCTACCTGGTCCCGCCCATCATCCTGTTCCTCCCCCTGTCCCGGGTGGTGGCCTCCCTCGGTCTCCAGGACTCCTGGTGGGCGCTGGTCGTGGTCTACCCGACCTTCACCATCCCGTTCTGCACCTGGCTCATGATGGGCTTCTTCAAGACGGTCCCGATGGAAATGGAGGAGGCGGCTCGGGTGGACGGCTGTGGCTTCCTGGGCGCCTTCTTGCGAGTCGTCCTGCCGGTGAGCGTGCCGGGTGTGCTGACCGCGGTGATCTTCGCCTTCACCCTCTCCATGCAGGACTTCCTGTACGGTCTCGCGTTCGTGGCGCCGGGAGACCAGAAGCCGGTCCCGGTCGGCGTGCCCACCGAGCTGATCCGGGGAGACGTGTACTACTGGGGCTCGCTGATGGGGGCCGCGCTCATGGTGGGGCTGCCGGTGGCGATCCTCTACAACTTCTTCCTGGATCGATTCATCCAGGGAATCACGGGCGGGGTCGGCAAGTAGAGCGCGACGCGACGGGCCGAGCGCGCCCGCCGCGTCGCGTCCGGGAGTGACGGAGCGGGGCTACTCCGGCTCGGCCTTCTGCACGGCCGCCGGGTGGCCGGGGTAGCCGAGGTGGAGGATCAGGTACTTCACGGGCTTGTCGGTCCCGTTGGCGTGGTTGTGCCACCATCCGCCTTGATCCATGAAGGATTGGCCGGCCGCGTGGTACTGGGCGCCCTTGATACCCACCGGTCCTGCCTCGTAATCGGTCGTGAGAATGCCCTCGATCACGTAGACGTAGGTGGGCACGCGGAACTGCTCACGCCCGGTTCGCCCGCCGGGCTCGAGCTCCACGGTGGCGCCGGTCACGACGACGGGCATGTTGACGGTGTCCCTGAACCCTCCCAGCGACGTGACCAGCCCCTTGGACTTGACGCCCTTGGGAGCATTGTCGCTCTGAGCGGGCGCGGAATCGGCCCCGAGGCCGATCAGGAGGAGGACCAGCGTGAACAGGACGCAAGATCGCGAGATCATCAGTACACCTCCCGCTTGGAGACGTGGACATTTGATCCGGACGGACGCTGCAGGCTCACCACACCACGGCCACGATCGGCCGGCGGCTTCGGACGGGCGGACACTAGCACTCGGAGATTCCACATGTCAAGGCTGAGGTGCTCCCTCGGAATCGGTGGCGGCCTGGGCACGGTGTGCGTCGTGCTCGCGGGCCTGGCCCCGGCCGGTTCCAGTTTCGAGGTGGCTCCGGATCTTCGCGCCGAGGTCGTGGTGGTCGGGGTGCCGCGGCCCGTGCAGCTCGCGGTGGACGCGTCCGCGCGCCTGGTGATCCTGAGCCACGGCTGGCGCGGCGACGCCGCCGCCGAGATCTACCGGCTCGAGGTCGCCGCGCTCCCCCTCGACGCCTCCCGCGCCCCCCGGGTGGTCGTTCCCTTCTCCGGAGGGCCCCGGAAGGCTGCGTTCGGGAGTCTCGCGCTGGACCCACGTTCGGGCGATCTCTTCATGGGCGAGGAGAACGGCAATCGCGTCTACCGGCTGGACGCCCACGGAGGCATGACGCTGCTGGGGGTCGGCCTGAACCATCTCCTCGGAGGATCGAGCCTGGCCGTCGATCCACGCGGTCGTCTGGTGGTGCTCGACTACGTCAGCCCCGAGGTCCAGCAGCGCGCGGAAGTACCGCCGCCGAACAGCTTCGAAGGGCTGGGCGACGGCGCCTACCACGGGCCGGTGGTGATCCGACTCGATCCCGGCGAGGACCTCCCGTTGCCGAGACGATTCGATCTGATCCCCCCGATCCTGCCCGCCCGCTCGGTGCCGCCGGCCGGGAGCGAGCCGCTCTTCCGGTTCATCTCGGTGGCGACGACTCCGTCGGACGCCGTCGTCCTGCTCGACTCGCTGGGGCAGCTCTTCACGCTCGGGGTCGATGCGGTGCTCCGGCCGCTGGCGCGCCTGCCCTCGGGGCACTACCACCGCACCCACATGACGGTGGGACCCGACGGGAGCGTCTTCGTCAGCAGCGGGTTCCAGATCCGGCAAATCTTCCGGGTATCCGCGACTGGGATGGTGAGCGTCGTCGCCCGGGATCTCGGAGACCCCGAGGGGATCGCGGTGGACGCGGCGGGCAATCTCTACGTGGCCGAGAACGCGCTCCACCGGGTGATCCGGATCCGGGCGCCGATCACGCCCCCTCCAGCATCGCCGCGGTGAGGCCGCGGACGTACCCGCGGGCGAAGCAGGCAGAGATCGCCACGATCGGAATCGCCATCAGGTTGATGCCCGCCACCGCGAGTAGCTCGTCGAGCGCGACGTCCATGGAGCCGAGCCCGGCCGGGACGGTCTGGTTGATGTCGCTCAGGAGGAACACCGAGGCCAGCGTGAAGTCGCTCGCGATGGTGCCGAGCGTGAAGATGCCGGCCGCAACCAGGACGGGCCGGCTCAGCGGCAGGATGATCCGGAAGAAGGCGGTGGCGCGGCCGGCCCCCTCGATGAGGGCCGCCTCCTCGATCTCACGGGGCAGATGCTGGAAATAGGCCGAGAGCATCCACACGCAGAAGGGGAGCGCGGTGGTGGGATAGACGAGCACGAGGACGAGCAGGTTGTCGTCGAGCCCGAGGGCGTTGACCACGTGGTAGAGCGGCACGAACAGGATGGTCTGGGGGATCACGTAGGTCGCGAAGATCACTCGTCGCCACCACCGGAAGCCGGGGGGCCGCAGGCGGCCGAGCGCGTAGGCGGCGGCCACCGCGGCCCCGAGGGTGAGGACCACCGTGCCGGTGAAGACCACGAAGGTGTTCTCGAGCCACACGAAGAACGGGTAGGAGCGGCGCAGCGCGGTGCCGACGAACCCCCGGGGCTCGCCCCGCGGGACGAATAGCTCCTCGAAGTTCTCCAGGGTGGGGTGGAGGACAATGAACGGGTTCCCGAAGATATCCTCCTCCGCGGTCTTGAGCGATTGGACGAGCACGAAGTAGATCGGGAAGAGGCAGTACACGGTCGCGAGCAGCACGAGGCCCCGGTGCCCGGACCTTCGCCACCACCCCCGCGGGCTCACGCGGCCTCCCGCTCCGGCGGATCGAAGAGGCGGAAGAGCACCAGCAACGCGGCGAGGAGGAAGGGCACCAGCATCAGCGACAGGGCGGAGGCGGATCCGAATTCGCCCGCCTTGATGGCGAGCCAGTAGGCGTGCGTCCCGATGATCGGGAATACGATCCGGCCGGCGGTCAGCATCCAGACGTTGGCGAGATCGGCGAACCCGGTGGTGAGCGACAGGAAGACGCCGAGGGCGAGGAACGGCCGGAGCAGCGGTACCGTCACCGCCCAGAACCGCTGCCACGCGCTCTTGGACTCGAGCGTCGCGTACTCGAACAGCTCGGGAGGCACCGCGTTGATGCCGGCGAGGAGCAGCACCCCGATGAACGAGCTGCCGCGCCAGATGTTGAACAGCGTCACGCTCAGGAACGCCCAGGCCCCGGTGCCGAGCGCGCCGTCCACCGCGTACTTCAGGGTCCCCATGAACACACTGTAGGCGGTGGTGATCGGGGGGCTCAGCGTCCAGTACCAGCCGATCACGCTCACGCTGGCCGGGTACGCCCAGGGGAGGAACACGGCCAGAAAGACCAAGGCCCGGCCGCGAAACGGACGGGCGAGCAGCAGGGCGAACCCCAGGCCGAGGGCGAGCTTGGCCACCGTCGTGACCACCGCGTGGACCACGGTGACGGTCGCCGCGATCCAGAACTGTGGATCCTCGAGGTGACGGCGGTAGTTCTCGAGCCCGACGAACGCGGTGCCTCCCTCTTGCAGCGGCGAGAGACTGGTGAAGCTCGTCCAGACTTCCCAGCCGAGCGGATAGGCCAGCACACCGCCGAGGAGCAGCAGCGTCGGGGCGAGCAGGAGGTAGGCGAGGCCGACCTCACGACGGCGCCGCGCGGTGACGCGGGCGCGGGAAGACATAGGGGCGGGGGTTCTACCCCTTGACGGCGCCCGCGGTGAGGCCGGAGACGTAGCCAGAAGTAGATGTCCCCGCGGATCAGGTCGGAGGTGACGCCCACCACCGCGGTCTTGTTCGCGGACTGGGAGATGAAGGTCAGCGCGTAGGTGAACTCGTTCCAGCACAGGGTGAAGCTGAAGAGCACCGCGCAGATGATCCCGGGCACCGCCATCGGCAGCACCACCTTCCAGAGGGTCTGCATGCGGGTGGCCCCGTCGACCAGCGCGCACTCCTCGACCTCCCGCGGGATCGTCCGGAAGTAGCCCATCAGCAGCCACGTGCAGAACGGGACCAGGAACGTCGGGTAGGTGATCATGAGGGCGAGGATCGAATCGGAGAGTCCGAGCCACGCCACCACCTGCGACAGCGGGAGGAAGAGCAGGGTCTGCGGCACGAGGTACGTGATGAAGACCGCGGTCCCGAAGGAGCCCGCCCCCCGGAAGCGCAGGCGCGCCAGGCTGTAGCCGGCCAGGATCGAGATGACCACCGAGGCGCTGGTGGCCACGGTCGCGACCAGCAGGCTGTTCTTCATCCAGGTGACGAAGTCGGTCTTCTGGAACAGCAGGGCGTAGTGGTCCATGATCGCCCCGCTCTGGATCCAGAACGGGATGGACTTGAGGTCGTAGAGCTCGGCGTTCGATTTGAACGAGGTCACCACCATGAAGTAGAAGGGGAAGAGGACGAAGAACACGTACGGCGCGAGGTTCGCGTACGCGAAGACGTTCGAGCGGATGCGGGCCCCCCGGCTCCTCGGGATCATGGCTATTCCTTCCGGATGTAGCGAAGCTGGAAGAAGACGACCAGGGCGAGGAGCGGGAAGATGAAGAGCGAGATCGCGGCGCCCTGACCCAGGTTCCCGCCCTGGAGCCCGACCTGGTAGGCGAGAGTGGCGAACAGATGGGTCGTGTTGATCGGGCCGCCGCGCGTCAGCACCTGGACGATGTTGAAATCGCCGAAGGTGAAGATCGTGGAGAAGAGGATGACGACCGCCAGCACCGGCTTGATCAGGGGCAGGGTCACGTGCCAGAAGCGCCCCCACGAGCCGGCCCCGTCCACCTCGGCGGCCTCGAGGTACTCGCGCGGGACCGCCATCAGCCCCGCGAGCACGGTGATCGCGAAGAACGGGAGCCCCCGCCAGACGTTGACGACGATGACCGCGGTCATGGCGTAGGTGGACTGTCCGAGCCAGTTGGGCCCCGGCGCGCTGATCAGGTGCAGGGTTATCGCGGTCCAGTTGACCACGCTGTAGAGCGAGTCGAACATCCACAGCCACGCGAGCGTCGAGAGCGCGGTCGGAATCACGAAAGGCAGGAGCACGATGCCCCGGATCACCCGCTTGAGGGGCAGGTTGCGGGCGAGAAGCATCGCGAGCCAGACCCCGAGGACGATCTTGAGGGCGACCGCGATGATCGTGAAGACGAAGGAGTTCTGGACGGTCTGGCGGAAGGTCTCGTTGGCGAGGATGTCCCGGTAGTTCGCGACGCCGACGAAGCCGCCCGGGGAGCCGACCCAGTAGTCGGAGAGGCTGAAGTAGATCGCCATCCCGAACGGGAAGGCCACGAGCGTGACGAGCAGGACGATCGCGGGCACGATGAGGCCGTAGCCGAAGACGTGCTCCCGCTCCCACCACTCGCGGAGCCGCGAGTGGCGGCCGGGCCCGCCGAGCCCGGCCGCCTCCAGAACGCGAGGCCCGACCGCCATCGCGCTACCCGACCTTCAGCTGTCCCTTGACCGCGAGCGCGATCTGCTCCTGCGCCCAGTCCATCGCGCGCTTGGGCGGCATGCCGTTGACCGCCTTGGCGATCATGTCGGCCATGATGTAGTTGTCGTCGATGCGCTGTACCGCCTCGTTCGGCTTGGCCGGCCAGCCCCGGGGGTGCGCATACTCGGCTTCCTTGGGGAGCATCGCGAACTTCGGGTTCCGGGCCCAGATCGGATGGTCGGCGAGATTCTTGAGCGGGGGGTGGTTGAACGCGTTGGAGGCCACGATCCAGGCGTCGAAGTTCTGCTTCTGGAAGAGGTAGGTGATGAACTCCTTGGCGAGCTCCTGGTTCTTCGAGAACTTCCAGATGCCGATGCTCAGGTTCGGGGGCGCCGAATGCGTTCCCGCCGGGCCCGCCGGGCTGTTGTGGTGGTTGATGTCGTCGGCGATGGGCTGCTTGTTGGCGAGGGCGGCATTGTACGGGCTGACCGGGTTGTGGATCCAGGAGCCCTTGCCGGAGAGCAGGAACCGATTGTTGCCCGCGTCGTCCCAGGAGAGGACCTCCGGCTCCATCGCCTCTTTGTAGAGCTCCTTGTACCACTCGATGACAAGAGCCGTCTTGTCGGACACGATGGCGGGGGTCTTGCCGTCCGCCTCGAGCACCTTGGCGCCGTAGGACCACGCCACCGACCAGTACGTCGAGTGCGCGTCCGAGCAGTGGCTGATCGGGATGCCCACCGGGTTGCCCTGCTTCTTCAGCACCTTGCCCATCTTCAGCAGGTCGTCCCACGTCTTCGGCGGACCGTCGAACCCGGCCTTCTTGAAGTGGGCCATGTTGTAGGTCCCGGGGAATGAGACCCAGAACCACGGGACGGCCTTCCAGCCCGCCTTGGTCTGGCAGCTCTCCGCCGCGAAGTTGTACCAGCCACCGCCCTGCTTGGCGAGCTTGCCCACCAGGTCGTCCATCGTGACGAGGAGGTTCTCGTAGAGGAACGGATCGGCGCCCGCGGTCCGGTACATGTCGTGGCCCGACTGCGACTGGGCCTCCGCCGCGATCTTGGACGGCATCTGCAAGTGCGCCATGGTGTCCACGCGTACCGTGCAGTTGTTGCTCTTGCCGAAGGCCTCCGCCTGCTTGCGGAGCTCGTCGTCGGCGGCGGGGACGAAGTGGTTCCAGCTGAGGAACGTCAACTCTCTCTTCTGGGCGAAGGCGGGGGGCTTGCCCAGAGCGAGCCAGGACGTCATCCCGGCCGTGGTGGCGGCGGCGGTGCGGAGGAAGCGACGACGGGCGATGTTACGGGGAGCGGTCTGATCCATGGAGGGCCTCCGTATCGGTCGGGAGGTCTCGGGGCCAAGTGAGAGAACCCTAGCGCGCTTGTCTCACCTCCTCGTGAGCGAAGGCTGGGTCGAACCGCTACCGACTTCTAGCCGGGCGGCCGGGAGCTTGTCAATCCCCGGCCGCCCGGATCGCCTACTTGATGACCGCTTCGGTCTTGTTGTCGAAGAAGTGAATGCGCTCGGGCACGAAGGCCATGCGGATCTTCTCGTGGGGCTTCGCTCTGACCGACGGCTCCACGCGGCAGACCACCGACTGGCCCCCCACGCTCACGTTGAGCAGGATCTCGGAGCCGAGCGGCTCCACCACCTCCACCACCGCGTCGAACGCGAGGTCCGACGAGTCGGCCCCGGAGCCCACCCGCAGATCCTCGGGCCGGATGCCGAGGGTGACCTGCTGGCCCTTGTAGGCCTGGAGCGAGGTTGTCTTGGAGGGGGGCACCTTGGTCCGCAGCCCGTTGGTCTCGAGGAAGATCGAGCCGCTGGTCTCGCTGACCGTGACCGGGAGGAAATTCATGGCGGGCGAGCCGATGAAGCCGGCCACGAACTTGTTGGCGGGGCGGCCGTAGATCTCGAGCGGCTCGCCCACCTGCTGCACCCAGCCGTCCTTCATGACCACCACGCGGCTGCCGAGGGTCATGGCCTCCACCTGGTCGTGGGTCACGTAGATCGCGGTGGTCTCGAGGCGCTCGTGCAGCCGCTTGAGCTCCACCCGCATCTGCACCCGCAGCTTGGCGTCGAGGTTCGACAGCGGCTCGTCGAAGAGGAACACCTGCGGGTGCCGCACGATCGCGCGTCCCACCGCCACGCGCTGCCGCTGGCCGCCCGAGAGCTGCCGCGGTTTCCGCTTGAGCAATTCCTGGATGCCCAGGATCTCGGCCGCGTCCTGCACCCGCTTGGCGATCTCCGCCTTGGGGAACTTCCGCATCTTGAGGCCGAAGGCCATGTTGTCGTACACGCTCATGTGCGGGTAGAGCGCGTAGTTCTGGAAGACCATCGCGATGTCCCGATCCTTGGGCGGCAGGTCGTTGACGACCCGGTCGCCGATCGAGATCTCCCCGGCGGTGATCTCCTCGAGCCCCGCGACCATGCGGAGGGTCGTGGTCTTGCCGCAGCCCGACGGGCCCACGAAGACCATGAACTCCTTGTCGCGGATGGTGAGGTTCACGTCCTTGACGGCGTGCACCTCGTCGTAC